>Ga0307477_10001527_pt1 | contig 19277 bp, 17 predicted proteins | sample atmos_gasesECM2C_FD_203316 | JGI IMG/M metagenome (GOLD analysis project Ga0307477, IMG submission 203316) | Hardwood forest soil microbial communities from Morgan-Monroe State Forest, Indiana, United States - atmos_gasesECM2C_515 | ecosystem: Environmental > Terrestrial > Soil > Temperate...
CCTTTGTAGCAGAGAGCGGTGGGGGAGCTATGCAAAGTGCTACCACAAATGTCCTGGCGATTATCACAGTTTCCCCAAGCCTCTGGCCGGTGGCCCACCAGATCTTTGAACCTGGCAACGAGCACTCAGCCCTAAGCAGCGGGTCAAATTGACCGTTGGACGCTCGGGCGATCTAGCGACCCTCTCTCACGAGAGGTTCCTTCCTTCCAACTATTTTCCTAGGCCGATCTCCTTCTTTGTCGGCGGAGACTTGTTCTTTAGGGGCCTTACGGCTGTTTTTTGGTGAAAGCCCCGCTTCCCGAATCTTGTAAATCAGCGCCCGGTAGCTGATGTGCAGCGCTAGCGCCGCTTTTCGGCGGTTCCATTTGTTTTCACGCAGCGCATTGAGTATCAGGGTTCCTTCCATCTCACGGATGGCTTGCTTGGCAATTCGCTTCAGTGGAATGGTCCCGTCAGGAGCCGCTCGGAAAGGAGCTGCCGAGGAGCGTCGCGGCGTTTCTGGCTCCCCGGTATCGAGCGAACCCAAAATCGCATATCGCGCAACCACGTTCTCGAGTTCGCGAATGTTTCCTCGCCATTCCCGGCACGACAAGCTCTCGATGTTTTCTTCAGAAAAGGCGGGCGCATCGCGCTCGAAACGCTTGTTCAATTGTTCTAGGAAGTAATCCGCTAGCAAGGCGATGTCTTCGCGCCGTTCGCGCAGGCTCGGCAATTTGATGCTGATGACATTAATGCGGTAAAACAAATCTCGCCGGAAGCGCCCGGCCTCGATCTCAGTCTGCAAATCTCGATTGGTCGCGCAGATGATGCGCGTTTCGGCCTGTCTTTCTTGCTTATCCCCGATTCGGCTGAAGTGGCCATCTTGGAGTAACTGCAGGACTTTGGCTTGCAGATGCAAATCCAGATCCGCGATCTCATCCAGAAAGAGAGTTCCCCGGTGCGCCATCTCCACGTAACCCGGCTTGGAGGTATGCGCATCCGTAAATGATCCCTTTTCGTAACCGAACAATTCACTCTCGAGAAGAGCTCCCGGGATTGCGGCACAGTTGACTTTTACAAACTCCCCGGAAGACAATGCCGAGCGGGAGTGAATGTAGTGCGCGAGCAGTCCCTTTCCTGTTCCGTTCTCGCCCTGAATCAGGATCGGGACATCGGTGGCCAGTACCTTTTGCACTTTTTGCCGAATGGAAATCATGGCCGCGGAACGGCCAAAGATAAGCTCTTCGGGAGGCAGCCCACCCGCTGTCGGAGCTTTTAGGTTGGCGCGATCGGAAACAGCCATGGTTATCCCTTCGTGTTTCCGCGCGGGTACTTTCACGTTTTCCTAGTTGCAAATCTAGAACCAAACTTGGACTCTCGCTCCTTTGCGGAACAAAGACCTGAGACCTCTTCTGTTTCCATTGTAAGTTGTTGAATATAATGAATTTAGTGAAGGAAGTGAATGCCGGGCCGATCGGCAAGGAGGGTCATCATTCTTGCTACCAGAGCCTTGCGGGGTGCGAAAAAGCATTGCGCAAAGAAGACAAAAAATTCCGCGTTACGCTCAAAGGAGGGAACGCTCTCGGCTGTCAACAAATTGTTGAAGCGCACCTACCTTTGCGGGAATATGAAGGCCTCTAGCAAATCCGCGCGTGCCTTCTCGTCCGACGCTACCACTCGCAAGATATCGCTGACCGAGAGCATCCCCCAGAACTCTCCCCGTTCATCCAGCACGATGAGATGAAATATCGTGTTTTCCTCCATCAATCGCAGGCAGTCTTCCACCGTCACTTCCGGCGTTACGGTGACCAGCTCGCGCGTCATGATATCCGATGCTTTCATCCAGGCAGGGCACTTATTTTCCGCGGCCACTTTGTCGGAAATATCGCTATGAGAAATAACGCCCGTAAGCTTGCCGCTCGCATTCATCACGCCTACCGAGCGCACCTGTTTCTCGCGCAAATATTGGGCAGCTTGGTGGACACTCGTCACTTCTGTAATTGAGAAAACTTCCTTGCGGGACCCGATCAGATCCGCTACTTTCATTGGACCCTCCGCGGGACACTCTGGCCGGATAGTAGGCCCAACTTACCCTCGATTGCAACAGGAATTCGAAGAGCGCTGGCCTCAAAAGACCTGGGCGATGAAATGAAAGAAAAGAGAACTATAAACCGTCAAGTTGGACTGCACATACAGGCGGCCAAAAAACCTTGGTTCAGGCTCGAGCAGCTTCTCCTCGAATAATATCGTATCTTTCGATGACCGCGGCAACGCCCATCCGGGAGCTGCCATCGTCCATTCGCCGCTCCACTCGCACGACTTTCCCCAAAGCTCGGACAAAAACTTCAGCGCCGTGCGTTATTTCGCTGGGGAGAGTCAAGGTGATGTCCAGTTGAGAACCGGATTCCAAATTCAGATCTACTACAAAATAAAGGCCGCGGGTAGAGATGTCGCGTGTCTTTCCTTGCAGCGAATCCGGTGTCCGTTCTGTGGGAATCCGGATCATGATCGGTAAGGATAGCTCATAGCGTCGGGCCGTGCGGCGTTCCGTCATCCCCCCTCCCAACTACTCGACGACAAACTCCACTAGCACGTTGACGAACATGTCGGAGAAACGAGATTTGCGCTTGCCGGTATTTCCTTGTTAACTTGCATTCTCCCTTGAATCTGATACCACATGACTACTATGCCTGGTTCGCCCCTATCGGTTCGGGTGCGCTAGCGCGTCACCGCGTTAGTCGTGCCGCGTTCCAACGACCGAGCGGTGCTCCTCCACGGGCGTTGCCGAGGGCGCTTTGCGGACCCGCGGCGTATCCAAATTGAATTGGCGCATCTTGTAAAGGAGCGCTTTGTAACTGATCCCCAGCATTTTCGCGGCGTCCTTGCGGCACCAGCGCGTCTTTTCCAGTGCGTCCGCGATCGCTTCCATCTCCGCTTCATCTTTTAAGCCGCGCACCAGAGCCTTCAACCCTTGCTCCTTCGGCGGCGCCGGCTCTTCGCGCGGCGACGTTCGCTGTCGCGTCGAGGACATCTCCACCAATTCGCGCAAGCTGCCCTCATCGTCTTCGAGAATCACGTAGCGCTTTACGAAATTCTCCAGTTCCCGTAGGTTGCCGGGCCACGGATAGTTCACGGCCGCATCCAGCAGATACTTGGACGGCCCTGGTGGCGTCTTGCCGAATTTCTCGCTGTACTTCTCGAGGAAATGATGGAACAAGAGAGGAATTTCGGCCGTCCGCTCGCGCAGTGGCGGCACGTTGATGGACAAAACGTTCAACCGGTAGTAGAGATCTTCGCGGAATCGCCCCGTCTTCATCGCTTCATGAACATCCACGTTGGTTGCCGCCAACACGCGCACATCGGTCTCCACCAAGTGCCGCCCGCCAAGCCGCGAATACTGGTGATCTTGCAAGACATGCAGCAGTTTGGCCTGCAAGTGCGTGCTCATTTCCGCGATTTCATCGAGGAAGATCGTGCCTTTGTTGGCCATTTCAAACTTGCCCGGCTTGCTGCGCACCGCGCCCGTGAACGCGCCTTGTTCGAATCCGAAAAGTTCTGACTCCAGTAGCTCGCCCGGCAACGCCGCGCAATTCACTTTCACGAACGCTTGACTTCTCCTTTTTGAGCGCAAGTGGATCATGCGCGCAACAACTTCCTTGCCTACGCCGCTCTCGCCGCAGATAAATACCGGCACATCCACTGGCGCGATTTGCAAGATCTGCTGGCGGATTCGCACCATCTGGGGGCTGGCGGCCAGAAAGCTCAAATCCTCCGTCACCTGGTCACAGTAATCCCGCAGCGCCTGGTTTTCCGTGGCCAGTTGCTTCTTCTGCCGCGACTTGAGCATGGCTGCGTCCAAGTCCGTCTTCTCGAATGGCTTCGTCAGATAGTCGTGCGCCCCGATGCGGATCGCTTCGACTACTGTCCCCACTTCGTTTGAACACGAAAGCATGATCACGTTCAAGCTGCGGTCGACCTGCATCAATTCCTTAAGCGTTTCCAGCCCATTCTTCTCCGGCATCAATACGTCCAGGATGATGAAATCGGGCCGTTCTCCTTTGTTTACCCGCTCGAGCGCATCTTTCCCGGAACTGACCGCTTCCACCTCGAATCCGTCGACTTCCAGCAGCGTCTGCAGGTACTTTCGAATGCTCGGCTCGTCATCCACGACGAGAATTTTTTCTTTTACGGCCATCGGCTTTCCCCTCTCAACCACCAATACTCGAAATTTCTCAGCCCTGATCCATCGGCAATAAAAATGTAAATCGGCTCCCCTGCGGGGACTCGCTCTCCACCCATATCTTTCCGCGATGTGCCTGGATGAGCCGCTTGGCGATCGCCAGCCCCAAACCCATTCCCGAAGTGTTCCGGTCCACCCGCACGAAATCTTCAAAAATCTCTTGATGATGCTCCGCGGCGATACCCGCCCCCGAGTCCGCCACGCTCACTTCCACGCTGTTCGGGCGGGGCAGTCGAAATCGGCGCCGCTCTTCCACTGGGGCCATGGTGGCCACCCGCCGCTCCCAGAAATGCGGCACCGCCCGCAGCGTGACGCTGCCTCCGCTGGGTGTATGTTTTAGCGCGTTATCGAGCAGATTGGCCGCCGCTTGCTGCACCTTTTGATAATCGAACCGGAAGGTCGGGATCGACGGGTCAAAGCTGGCATCCAGCTTCACCCCTTTGCGCTGAAATGCTTCTGACCAGCGCTTGGAAAGATCATCCAGGCAATCTCGCAGATCGTTTTCTCGAATCTGCAGCACCAGTTTCCCGCTCTCCAGCGCCGAGTAGTTCAGGAACATAGACACCAGACGCACCAAACGCTCGCAACTGTCCTTGGACTCTTCCAGAATGTCTCGTTGTTTGTCTGTCAGCCGGCCGAGAGAACCGGCCAGCAGCAGATCGTAGTAGCCTTTGATTACGGCCAGCGGCGTTTTCAGTTCATGTGCCGCTGACGCCAGGAACACTGTCTTCTGCCGGTTCACTTCCTGCAATTTCAAGTAGGCCGCAAGCAAATTCCTGTAAGTGATCTCGCGTTCCTGCAAAAGCTCTTGTACCGTGAGTTGCGTTGCCGGATCAGGGCTTGCTTGCGGTTGCCCTTCCGCTCGGCTCTCAATTTCCACCACCAGCCAGTCTGCTTCGGGCATCCACTTTAGCAGCACGCGGGATTTCTCTTCTCCTCTCCGCATCTGCAGTTCCATTTCGTTCTCGCCCTTTTCGATCTTCTCAAAGACCTTTCGCGGCTCCACCTTCAGAAAATCTTTAAACAGATTTAAACCCGCAGTCTCTCGATGTCCGCAAGATTCAAGAAATTGCCTGCCGCGGCTGTTTGCCAGTAACAGATTGCCGCTTCGCTCGGCCACCAAGAGAGGTTTCTCTGCCGCATCGAGCAGCCCGCGAACCAGCCCGAGCGGGACACCGGCTCGAGTCCCTTCTTCGGTGATCGGAGGCACAACGATTCGTCCGGCCATTCCTCGATTTACACCCCTGCAGAAAGTGGTAAAAATTTTCCTTAGCCCGCATCGTTACAGAGGGGCTTCGAAGAGTCAATGGTAAAAGCGTTCCATTTACACATTTAAGGAACTGAAGTGCATTCCTCGAGCACCGCTTTCACCCAGACCATTTGCTTCTTTCGCTGCAGACCTGTAACCCTAGCATAAAAGATGACTTACTTGACCTCTCTCTCTCGCCCTATGGCATTTCAGATGCATGCATTCCGTACTAGTTCCTTGGTACTAAGCGAGCGATCACTTGGAAACGAACATTCTCAACAAGAGGCAGCTCGTCGTCGAACCCTCGCCGACGCGTCGTTCACCACGCATCCGCTTGCAGATCCCTGTCTTCCTGAGGGGCACGGATGTCTCCGGGGCTGAATTCGTCGAACTAACCAAAACGCTCAATATCAGCGCCACTGGCGCGTGTATTGCTTCGGTGCACATTCTTAGGCCGGATCAAACTGTTCATCTGACTATTCCTACTCCCTTGGCCTCCTCCAGCCTGGTTCCCAGTGAGACCCCTCCGATCATAGCCAAGGTTTTGCGGCAGAGGTCCGCTGGCGAAATGCGTCTCTTTGGCTTGGAATTCCTCCGTCCCCTTGAATGAGCCGTTGGTAAAATCCTGCTTCTCCCTCTTAATGGGTAATTATGTTACATCATCCTCTCGGTTCTGAAATCGCCCACTTTCGCCTATCCTATATCCTGCTTTTGTAATAGGATACGCCCCGCAATTTGGGAGGCTTAATTTCCTGAGTGGACTCGCCCTAGGTCCAGTACCAATGGACTCTTGGTTGCTCCACGCAAAGAGAGAAGACTAGATACGCTTTCCCCATACCCCGCGGGGACAGGCAGAGGTTAGGTCAATACCGGTTATGCCCAGCCCCGGCGCACCTGTGCCTCCGCGCTTGCCGATTGAGGATTCCTATTTCGAGCTGTTGGCAGACACGCTCGAGAGCCTTGATTTGTCTGCGCGTGGCCAGTTCCTACAGCGATATTTTCGCGTGATCGCTCATCTCGATCTGCGCGAAAGCCAAAGTGTGCAAATTTGGGACGAGATGCTTGCGCGTCGCCGCGAACTTACTCAACTCGCTGGCCGCCAAATTTCCTTGAAGACCGCGCTGACGGACGTGCTTTCATCCTCCGGGCTGCTTCGCGTTCCCATTCTCATTGAGTATGACGAACTCAAGAGGCTCGAACTCGATGCTGTAACCGATCCCTTGACCGGTCTCCACAATCGCCGGTTGTTCGCTGAAACTTTCGACAAAGAACTCAATCGCGCGCGCCGTTATACTCAGCCTTTGGCCTTGGTTACCGTCGATCTGCACCGCTTCAAGGAAGTAAACGACCAGCATGGTCATCCGCGCGGCGATGATGTCTTGCGCGCTGCCGCAGCCACTTTGAAGAAAGCTCTGCGCACTTCCGACTCGGCTTTCCGCATCGGTGGCGACGAGTTTGCCCTCTTGCTTCCGCAAACCGACTCTGCTCAGGCGCTCGCCTTGAGCCGTCGCGTCCAAACCGTCTTCGCCGAAATGCTCCAACCGCTGCAGCTTTCCGTCACCGTAGGCATGGACCAAGGCATCGCGATTTTCCCCCAAGATGCGGAACAAGCCGAGCAACTCATTCGCATCGCCGATGAACGTCTCTATCAGATAAAACACGCCAATCACCACAAAGGCGGCAACGGCGGTGCTCGTGCGCAGTCTGTCGCCGCCCCTGAAGTATCGCCGCCCGCCTCAGAGCCGGTGGCCTCCGCTGCTCCGCGCGTTAGCTCCGCGCCGCCGCCGATTTCCATCGAAACCGGGCGCGCTCCGGAAAAAACGGAAACGGCCATGGCGGCAGCTGCCGCCGCAAGCTCCGCCGCGATTTCTGGAGATCTCGTCCTGCCTGCCCCTTCTCGATCATTTGCCGTGCAGCGCAAAGCCGAGCGCGTTTCGATGACCGGCACAAATGCTTATGCCGTTCTCGGCGACCAAGGAGCCCGCCGCGCCCGCGTCCTGGATCTCGGTTTCGGTGGTGTCGCGATCGAACTGGATTCTGCTGAGGAACTGCCGGGAAATCTCTTGGCCGTTTTGCACGTTCCGATTCTTCCGCCGGTTCGCGTAAATCTGAAGCCCGTCTGGAAGCAACCGACGACTCAGGGCGGCGTACGTGTCGGCTGCGCTTTCGTCTCCTAATCGGCTCTCCGTTCGATCCATCCTCCAAGAGCCATGGAGAAGTTTCCCCGCTTCATCTTCCTTATCCTGATACAATTTCGCCGCATCTCCTTGCGATGGAGTCGCCATGATGGAGCCCAAGGCCAGCCATCCCTATTGGCCCGATGCCCTTCAAAATCCCTCAAAAGACTCAAGCGCTCTCAAGCCCTGGCCCTGGGCTCTCGAACGCCTCGAAAAATCCCACAACTATTGGATGGCCACGACTCGTCCCGATGGCCGCCCTCATCTCATGCTGGTTTGGGGAATCTGGTGGCAGGACGCCTTCTGGTTCAGCACGGGCCCGCGTACTCGCAAAGCAAAGAACATTGCCGCGGACCCTCACGTTGCGATCGGCACGGAAAAAGCCGACGAAGCCGTGATCCTCGAAGGCCTCGCCGAGGAAATCAAAGACCGTTCTGTCTGGAAGCAGCTCGCCCAAATCTACAACAGCAAATACGGCGGCGACGTCGAACCTGTGCTCATGGCTTCTGACGGCTGCGTCTTCCGTGTCAAACCGCAAATCGCCTTCGCCCAGGACGAGCACGCCGAGAACTTTGCCGATGCTGCCACGCGCTGGCACTTCTAACCAACGATGTTTCCTCTGATGGATTCAAGCTGGTTCTTGATAAGGCTGGAATTATCCTTCTGAGACATTCGCTAACGATCCCTCCGTAAAACCGTAAAACGTAAAACACGTAAAACCTCGTGTTTGGAAGAATTTGACACTTCGCGTATCATAGAAGTTTGCCTCGCGACCTAGCGACGCGGCTGTAGCTCACCCCTTTAGGGGTGAAGCTGGCCTCTCCAGAAAAGAGTTAGCCGTCGAGACCGGACGCGACAGAATGGAGCCTCATGAAACCCGGTATTCACCCCGACTATCACACCGTCACGGTGCATTGCGCCTGCGGCCACAATTTCACCACTCGTTCGACCATCAAGGGCGACCGGCTGAACGTCGAAATATGTTCGAATTGCCATCCCTTCTTCACCGGCAAACAGAAGCTAATTGACACCGCCGGCCGCGTCGAGCGCTTCACCAAGAAGTACGCCGACGCCGCTGCCAAAGTCGAAGCCGGCAAAACAGCCGCCGCCAAGAAGTAGCAGCCGTCGTAACCTCTCGTGGGACAGCCACCTCTCGCTGTCACTTTTTTTCTTTCTCTCTTTCCACAACGGTGCATTCATCCCTGCATTCTCCGCTTCACTCTGCGCCCTACGCGTCTCGGCGTTATCCTTTTAACTTTTAACTTTCGACTTTCAACTTCCCTCCCTCCCCCGCGCGTGTACAATGAACTTCCATCGTGGCTACCCAATCCCGCATGTTTGACGGCGCGCGCCTCGGCGAACTAATCGAATCCGTCCCGCCCCGCGTCACCCTCCGCAACGCCTTCGCTCACCCTTTCGACTCCGCTATCGCCGCCGCCCGCACCTGCTACGCCCCGCGCCTCATCGGCCCGGAAGAAATCACCGACAAGCAGCGCCTTAACATCGGAGCCGCCACCTTCTACAGCGGCCATCACACGGTCTACCAGCATGCCCATTTCGAATTCGGCCTCGAAAACGTCAGCCGCCAATTCGTCTGGTCCTTCCTCCACGCGCATCCTTTCTACAATTCCGAGCAGCAAAGCCAGCGCTACGTCCGTCTCGACCGTGCGCAAGCCTACGTCCCGCCCACCTCGCTCTTCTTCGACGAAAAGAGCAAGGAAATCTACGAAGCCGCCATTGCTCGTGCCTGGAATTACTATCGCGAACTTTGTTCGCTTCTCATCGCCGACGCTCGCGCCATCCTCAACGACATCTGGCACATCGGCGCGATGTCGCACCCCAAGCGCCTCCAGAAAATCGAGCGCTCCGCCGAAAAACGCGCCATCGAAATCGCCCGCTACGTTTTGCCCGTCGCCGCCTTCACCACCATGGTGCACACCATTTCAGGAATTGTCCTCCATCGCCTCTGGCGCATGAGCGCCGCTTCGGACACGCCCGGCGAAGCCCGCGCCATCATCGGCGAAATGGTTTCGCAAGTGAAAGCTATCGACGCGCAATTCTTTGATCGTTTTGGTATCGAACCGCTTGAGGAATTGCCTGAATGGAAAAACGCCATGGCCCAGCCGTCCGCCGGCGAACCCTTCGCGCGCGAATTCGACGCCAAGCTCAACGGCAAGACTTCCCGCCTCGTCGACTATTCCCCCAACGCCGTCCGCGTCATGGCCGAATCCTATCGCGCCGTCACCGGCCTCGCCGAATCCCAATGCGCCGACCTCGAAGCCATCGATCGCCTGCTAAATCCCGCGCGCAATCTGTACCGCCTGGAAACTCTAAACGTCGGCGTCCATGCCCCCATGATGCGCGCCCTCCAGCATGCCAACTATACCTTCGCCAAGAGAATCAGCCACACCGCCGATAGCCAGGACCAGCGCCATCGCATGGTCCCCGGTTCGCGACCGCTTCTCACTCTTGCAGACACCCGCGAACCCGACTACATCACCCCCATGCTCCTCAACAACAATCCGAGCGCCAAAGAAGTCTACGACCGCGCCATGCACGACGCTTGGTCCGCAAAGAACCAACTCCTCGATCGCGGCGTGCTTCCCGAAATCGCTCTCTATCTTCTCCCCAACGCCAAATCCGTCCGCCTCTACGAATCCGGCTCGCTCCTCCACCTCATCCACAAGTGGACCATGCGCACCTGCTTCAACGCCCAGGAAGAAATCTACAACGCTTCGATGGACGAAATCGCCCAGCTCCGCGAAGTCCATCCCGAACTCACGCGCTACATCGGTCCCCCCTGCCACATCCGTGCCGGCATCACCACCCCCATCTGCACGGAAGGCTCCCACTTCTGTGGCATCAAGGTCTGGCTCGACTTCCCCAACATCTCCCGCCGCATCTGAAACCCTGTCGGTACTTGACTCGTCTTACAAGCCGGTGAGGGAAGCAATCCTTCCTTTTCATCAGACGGTTCTGAGGGTTCTGATCTAAGGTCTTTACCCGATTGCCGCCAAAATCTCGGTTCGATATTTAGATAGAAGAGCGAATTTGGGCGGCGTGGAACGCTTTGGAAACGCTCACTCTCCTGGCACAGCGTCGCACTATATGATGTACCGCAACTTCCACCGCACGTTTCCCTGCCTCATTCTAGTCATTGCCTTCACAGGCAGCCTGGCCTTGGCGCAGACCCAGCTCAGCTCTGGCATCACAGGGCCAATCGATGACCGGATTCGTGTCACGTTGAAGGGAAACGTGCACTCTCTCGCTCAAGCCAGCTACGACCACGGCGCGGTTCCAGACTCTTTTCCGGTGCAGCGCATGTTGCTGATGCTCAAGCGCTCTCCGGAGCGGGAGATCGCTTTCCAGCAGTTCATTGAGGAAGCGCACAGACCAGGCAGCTCCCATTTTCACAAGTGGCTCACTCCCCAACAAGTCGGCGAACTCTATGGGCCTGATGATTCAGAGATCGCACCTGTACTCGCTTGGCTTCAAAGGCACGGTTTTTCGGTCGCTCATGTGACCAAGGGCAAGATTGCAGTCGAATTCTCCGGCACAGCCGGCCAGCTCCGCGAAGCTTTTGGAACAGAAATACACACTTTTCTTATAGACGGTGAAGAACACCACGCGAACGACCGTGATCCTCAGATTCCCGCAGCCCTGGCACCCGTGATTGGCGGCATTACCCCAATGAACGACTTCCCCGCAAAGTCCTACACAAAGGTGTTAGGCAAAGCTTCTTTCGAGGCCGCGTCGCATACGAGTACCCAACCATCGCATACCCCTGGCTAAAAATCTGCTGTTATTCTTGGCTCCCGGCCGTCCCTACCAGCACCGGACGCGCCGCCGTGTTCCCCTTTACTCGCGTTCCCACAAGCACAAATCCATCCGTGCCATTCCCTCCAAGCGCCGTGATGACGTATCCCGCCTGAGCCAGGTTGGTCGCCGCCGCGCTTAGCGTGGCAAACGCCGCTGTCACCACTTGCGCCTCATATAGTCCGGACACGTTTGCCGGCAATCCTGATTCGCTGAAAGCCCATCCACAACTAACGGCAACAACCGTGTTCGCGGGCTGCGAGATAATGCTTGGCGGTTGGATAAACGGTTTTTGCCCTCCGGACCCGGCCGAACCACACCCATAAGTCAGGAGCCCAAGGGCCAGCCAAAGCTCCAACGCGAGCGCACGATATCGGCTTAAGCGGTGCTGTGATTTTGGGGGATTCACTACCAGCTGATCAAAGGACATAACCCGGCGCCTCATCTTGGCTGGGTTTCTCACTTCTTGGGACGAAAAGAATGGGAATTGGGTTTCAGTATCGCCCTGCACTCGGAAACCGCGTTACCATCCTTTTGCGTCTAATTACTAGGGAGGTGCCTTCCATGCCCTTATCCTTCGGCCCCGGGCTCGCGCTCCTCGCGGGTACATTTCTTTTCGTGGCGCCCTCGCTGGCCTTCGACACACCTCTGTCCGACCAGGCCGTCCGCGAAGCCTACTTCCTCGGCCAGCGCCGTGACGAATCCACAACCGCTTTCCTCAACAAATACACAAAATTCCTAGAAGCGCCGAAGACCGGTCCGGACATCGCCTCCATCACTCTATTTACTCCTTTTGCCCTTCTGGTCCAGCAATCCAGCGAGCACTCCTCCGGCTACAGCGCACAGCAAGCCGCCCTCGATCATCGCGACCAGGGAGAATTCGTAAGAATCATTGTTCAAATCCAGCTCACCCAGTCTTACGCCTCGGTCATTGTTCGCCCCACCGGTTCCGGCTCCGGCTCTCCCACCGGTTTCGCCCCGCGCCCTTATGACTTCTGGAAAGATTTCGACGTGCAGGTCTCCAGCGATGACAAAAAGCTCCGCCCCTTCTCTTCTTCCGGTCATCCCAATCTCATGTGCTCCGATGATGGCGGTTGCGAAGTCACCGGCGCCACCCTGCAATTCGATTTTGCTGCGAAGGACTTTGCCTCCGGCTCCGCCACGATTGACGTGACTCCCCCCGAAGGCGACCCCGTTTCCGTCGATTTCGACCTCGACCACCTCCGCTGACCTATTTTCCCTTGGCACGGACTTTGTCGGGTCCATCCGAGACTGCCACTGAAAAGAGTATCCATATCAGATACAAGGCAGCTTTTTGAGCTTTGCACTTTCAACTATGGATTTCTTCTACGATCGCCATCGCAAAGTCACCGGCCCATCCATCGGATGCACCATCGGCGCACCCGTCCGCCGCGACTCGAGCAAATTCGCCTTCAGCGCGAAATACCACTTTGCCGGTCGGTCCGCATCATCAATTAACATTAACCGCGGATTGTGCTTCAATCCTTCCGCCTGCTGGATCATGGTCTGCTGATCTTGGCGGAGAAACACTTTGCCGAACATCCGGAAAATCGAAACCGGCAAAAAAAACAAATTCCAAGCCGCCACGAAATCGATCCGGCAAAGATCCCGCCGCACCGGCGTCACCGTCGCCCGGCTGGAAAACCACATCTTCCCGCTTTGATCGATTTCCGTGCGTAGATTTGGCAGCACGAAATCAATCGTGGTCGTCACCGGCTCCCCAGTGATTCTCTTGAGTAACTGATAAGGCCCGCTGTTGGTGCTCGGCGAATGCGGGCTCATCCGAAAACCATTTGGAATCGGCTCGAATTGCTTGGCTTTCTCGTGAATGCTCCCGCGCTTCCGCCAGAACCACGATTGGTGCACGAACGGCCCGTGCGCCGGGTCCATCAATCCGATAATCCCGTGATCGATGTGCGCAGGCAGCTCACAGGAAAGGTGCGTGATCTTATATTTCTCGCTAAAAACCGTAAGCGCCGGCGCCGCCGGAATCGTCTCCGGCACCCGCGTCCCAGACGAGTTTTCGACCCCTTTGCGGCCGCCAGAACTCATGTAAACCCAAACGTAGCCGTCTCGCTCTTCGCAAGGAAAATGCCCCGCAAAAATCCGCTCTACCTTCAACTTGTCCTGGCTTGCCAGCGACGGAATCTCGACGCACTGGCCGCTGCAAGCGTCGAACCGCCATCCGTGATAACAGCATTCCACCACTTCCCCATCCAGCCGCCCATAAGACAGCGGTATCCCTCGGTGCGGACAAGAATCCCGCATGGCAAACACTTTCCCCTCGGAGGTTCGGCCAAGCATCAGCGGTACTTCCAGTAGCATCGTTGTAACAAGCTTCTCGACACGAATCTCCGTGCTCCGCGCCGCCGGGTACCAGAAATCCCACAAAAATCCAACATCCGCCTGCGCCGCAACCTCTTGCGACGCCTCGGCATCCATCCGCATCATCGTTCGTACCGCTTCACTCATCGTTGTACCCGCATCGTAGTATACCGCCTTCAACTTCTAGGAATGCTCGGGCGGAGCCAAAGTAAGGCGGTAGGGAGGGAGGAGAGACTCTTGCGATTGGAAGCATCGGAGAGATCCGCAAGTTCTGATGAGGTGAGACCGAGTCCCTCCGATGATTTTCGAAGGAGGAAAATTCCCTTTAGGAGGAGAATGAGACGGCTAAGTCCGAAAACCAGAGGAATCGTGCTGAACTTATCTTCCGGTCGAGAGAAGATCCAAAAGCACAGGGCGGCCACGCCAAGGCCTAGATAGAGCACCGCGCGGCGGGGATGGTATTCCAGGTCGCCCGCAAAGTTCTCTAAGAAAAATTCACGCAACTTCACGGCCCGCAATTTACCACAAAAGAGGCGCACAACACGTTGGCTTGAAATTGGCCGTTTGCGAACTCTAATTTGCGCGAATTTGACATCGGGGTTATTCTTATAGCCGAGCAAATCGATGTACGCCGCGTTCTATTAGCCGACTCGCCCCGCCGCTCCCACCGTGGAGCGCCGCAATCCTTTCAATTTTCTAATTTCAATTTTCCAAAGGATTTGTCATGGCCGCATTGACGTTATCGGAAAAGCTGGACCAGTTGGGCACTCGCTACGACGAACTGACGCAGGAACTTTCCTCGGCGGAAATCGTCTCGGACTCTTCGCGCTTCCAGAAAATCGCCAAGCAGCAATCCGAGCTCGGCGAAATCGTGGCCAAACACCGCGAATTCAAGCAAATTGAAAAAGATCTCGCTGGCGCGCATCAGATGTTTCTCGAAGCGGAGGACGCCGACATGAAGCAGATGGCGCAGGAGGAAGAAAAGGAACTCACTGCGCGCAAGGAAAAAGCCGAGCGCGAGCTGAAACTTCTGCTGCTCCCGAAAGATCCCCTCGACGAGAAAAGCGTTATCGTGGAAATCCGCGCCGGCACCGGCGGCGATGAAGCCGCCCTGTTTGCCGCCGAACTTTTCCGTATGTATTCGCGCTACGCGGAAACACTTGGCTGGAAAGTGGAACTTCTCGAAAGCTCCCCGTCTTCGCTCGGCGGATTAAAAGAAGTCGTCGCGGCGATTCAGGGCAACAAAGTCTATTCCAAACTGAAATACGAGAGCGGCGTGCACCGCGTCCAGCGCGTTCCCGCCACCGAAACGCAAGGCCGCATCCATACTTCCGCCGCCACCGTCGCGGTTCTTCCCGAAGCCGACGAAATCGATATCAAGATTGAAGCGAAAGATTTGCGCATCGACACCTTCTGCTCTTCCGGCCCCGGCGGCCAGTCCGTCAACACGACTTACTCCGCAGTGCGCATCACGCACATTCCCAGCGGACTCGTCGTTTCTCAGCAGGACGAAAAATCGCAAATCAAGAATCGCGCCAAAGCCATGCGCGTCCTGCGCGCCCGCTTATACGAACAGGAGCAGGCGAAACGCCAGGCCGCTCTCTCCGCCGAGCGACGTGGACAAATCAAAACCGGCGACCGCTCCGAAAAAATCCGCACCTACAATTTCCCGCAAAATCGTGTCACCGACCACCGCATCGGCTTGACGCTCCATCAATTGACCGACGTCATGGACGGCAAACTCGCCCCACTGGTCGATGGCCTCGTCTCGCACTACGAAGCCGAGCGTCTCCAGCAAGAACTCGGCAGCGTGTGAAGCATGTTCAGCGCTAAGCCGGCGGCAGAGACGGATGTTCGCACGACACTGAAGAAGGGCCTCGCGCAGTTGCGCGAAGCGCGCGTCCCTTCCTTCACGCTGGCGGCGGAGTTGTTGCTTCTTCACGTGTTGGCCCGCGACCGCACCTGGTTGTACTCTCATCCCGAGGAGCAACTCTCCCCTGCCGACGACGAGCGTTTCTTTTCTCTTATTGCGCGTCGCTCGGCCGGCGAACCAACACAACACCTCACTGGCAAGCAAGAGTTTTGGGGACTCGAATTTGAAGTCACGCCGGACGTTCTGATTCCCCGCCCCGAAACCGAGCACGTCCTCGAAGTCGCCCTCGATCGTCTCGCCGTCCGCGAACTCCGTGCTGGCCGCAAGCAGACCTTCACCGGCGAAGGCCTGCAAATCGCCGACATCGGCACCGGCTCCGGCTGCATCGCCATCGCCCTAGCGAAAGAACTTCCGAGCGTCACAATTTATGCCACTGACATTTCTCGCGCTGCCCTGGCCGTCGCGCAACGCAACGCCACGCGCCATTCCGTCGCCGACCGCATCCGTTTCCTCGAAGGCAACTTGCTCGACGGCATCGTCCCTCGCGGCGCTTGTGCGGACGTCTCCGACGGCAGCACTGCACCTGACACCGAAGCCGGGTCACCGGTCACGGATCGCGGATCGCGTTCCTGCGATCTCATCGTCAGCAACCCGCCGTACATCGGCCGCCGCGAGGCGGAAACGCTCATGCGCGAAGTCCGCGATCACGAACCAGAAATCGCCCTCTACGGCGGCGAAGAAGGCTACGAACTCTACGCCGACCTCATCACGCAAGCCGCCGCGCATCTCCAGCCCGGGGGCATCCTCGTCCTCGAACTCGGCCACAACACTCTCCCCGCCGTCCAACCGCTCCTCGAAGCCCCCCTCTGGACCAACATAGCCGTAACCAACGACCTAGCTGGCTTCCGCCGCGTCCTCGCCGCCGAAAAGACTTGAGTTGCGTTGGGCGCGGCGGTAAAACTGGATCAGCGGAGAGCAGCAAGATTCATCGGAGACCTTCGAGCGGTTGCCATATTCGTTGTGCCTCGAAAAAAGCGGTAGCTCGGGATGCAGATGACCATAGGGTGATGGAGTGCGCGCTCGAAGCGGGAGCTGATTTTATGGTCACAGGAAATGTTCGGGACTTTCCACCGCAATTCCATGGCGTACGAGTCGTCACGCCGCGCGATTTTCTGTTCGTCCCGGGATCCTCACCGAATCCCTTCTAGTTCCACCGGCATAGCCAAATCGGAATTGTTGCTGACTTGGGGGGAGAGTAGGCTAGGGGCATGCCGGATTTCGCACGATTCCGGGCTAAACATGGACCGCTCCTTGAGCCGTCGGCGGAAGCAACGGCGTCCATTCTTCACGTGGACATGGATGCTTTCTTCGTCTCCGTGGAACTGCTTGATCAGCCGGAGCTGCGCGGCAAACCCGTCGTCGTGGGAGGGCCGCCGGACCAGCGCGGCGTTGTTTCGGCGGCGAGTTACGAAGCGCGGAAATTTGGGATTCACTCGGCGATGCCATTGCGTACCGCCGGACGTCTGTGTCCGCAGGCGATTTTCCTGGATGGTCACCACGAAAAATACGGGGAGTGGAGCGATCGTGTCGCGACCATTCTTAGGAAGTTCTCTCCCATCGTGGAAATGGTTTCGATCGACGAAGCCTACCTGGATCTCTCCGGTACCGAACGGTTGCACGGCCCGCCGTTGGCGGCGGCCGACAAGTTGCTGAGGACGATCACGCAAACAACTTCTCTGCCCTGTTCCGGCGGGCTTGCCGGAACACGTCTGGTTGCCAAAGTCGCTTCCGACCAAGCCAAACCGCGCGGCCTCGTCTGGGTGCCGGCAGGCAGCGAGCAGCGCTTTCTGGCCACGCTACCAGTGCGAAAAATTCCCGGCATTGGCGAAGTCACGGAGCGCGCGCTGCTGGCCCTCGGCATAGAAAACGTCGAACAGATTGCGGCCATGCCGCAGGAGAAACTCGAGAGTATTTTTGGCCAGTGGGGCACGGCGCTCTATCGCAAGTCGCGCGGCGGCGACTCCTACGAATTCGTGATCGACGCCGAACCGAAGTCCATCTCGCACAATCACACTTTCGGCGAAGACACCGATGACCCGGAAGTCCTATCCGCCCTGCTCAGCCATCTTTCGCAGAAAGCCAGCAAGCGTCTGCGTGAAGCCGGCCTGGCCACCCGAACGCTTACGCTGATGATTCGCTATGCCGGCTTCGAGACGCACACGCGCTCCAAGACGCTTGGCGAACCCACGCGGCTCGATTCGGATATTTTTGCCGTGTTTCAAGAACTCTTTCGCATCCATCGCGATGAAAAGCGAAAAGTCCGCCTGCTCGGCGTCAGCTTGAGCGGCTTGACACACGGCAACGAACAGCTCGATTTGCTGGACGCTGAGCGCCGCGCCAAACTGGAAAAACTCACTGTCGCAACGGACCGGCTCCGCGACCGTTTCGGCTTCGGCAAAGTGCAATTCGGCGGTTCGCTGCGGCGCGAGGAATAGGAATACTTGGGCAGGATTATCTGGCGCAACCGCGAAATGGCAAACGGGGCCCGGCTTGAAGGCCGCCGCTACGAAGAACGATGCTAGAGCATCGCGACGATTCGTAACATCCAGCGAAACTTCGGCCAGATGTCCTATACTTTAGCTTCCGTACGAGATCATCCGTGAGCGCGCCACCCATTCCCGGTGTCTCTTCTCCACCCCCTCGGCGCCGTGGGCTGGAACGCCTGCGCCAATTCTGGCAGCGCGTCAGCGAAGGCCGCCAGATCGACGATCTATGGTCGCAGTTCGCCGCCGACGCGCGCTCCAGCTATGGCTTCTATGACCGCGACGTCGACTGGGAGGAAATTCACAAGCTGCCAGCCTGGCGCCAGCCGCTGCACATAACCAAACAATTTTTCTGGGCGCTGCTTCTGAAAATGTCTCCGGCACGGCGCGTCCTTCTGCTCCTTGCTTTTTTCATGCTGGCGATGTCCGCGTTCGAATCCCAGACGAGATTCGAAGTGATTGCCGTAATGCTCTTCGTACTGCTGCTTTCTCTCGAGCTGGCCGATAAAGTCACCATGAAGCGCGACCTGGAAATCGCGCGAGAGATTCAAACCTGGCTGGTGCCCTCGCAACCGCCGGAAGTTGCCGGCGCGAACATCGCTTTCGCAACGCGCCCGCAGAATTCGGTCGCCGGCGATTATTACGATGCGTTCTACCCCGATCCCGAGGATCACCAGAAACTGATGCTGGTGATTGCCGACGTGGCCGGCAAGAGCGTCCCGGCGGCTCTTCTGATGGCCACTTTGCAAGCCAGCCTGCGAACCATCGCCGGCGAAAATGCCGAGCTCGCGGATCTCGTGGCGCGGCTCAATCGCTATGCTTCAGCGCACAGCCTGAATGGCCTGCGCTTCACGACCGCGGTTCTTTCAGAATACAACCCGGCGACGCGGAGGCTGACGTACGTCAATGCCGGGCATAACGCGCCGATTCTCCGCCGCGCCGATGGGACGATGGGAGCCCTGGAAATCGGAGGCTTGCCGCTGGGAATCCAATCAAACGCAAAATTTGAAACCGCTTCGCTGGACCTCGAACCTGGCGATGTGCTGATTTTCTT
>Ga0307477_10001528_pt1 | contig 19273 bp, 16 predicted proteins | sample atmos_gasesECM2C_FD_203316 | JGI IMG/M metagenome (GOLD analysis project Ga0307477, IMG submission 203316) | Hardwood forest soil microbial communities from Morgan-Monroe State Forest, Indiana, United States - atmos_gasesECM2C_515 | ecosystem: Environmental > Terrestrial > Soil > Temperate...
GCGGCAATCCAGGTGTAGTCTTTTGCAACTCTGAAATCGAAAATCTACAGGACATCGTGAGCCCTGGATTGCGCCTTGGTCATGATTCCGCGCCAGAAATTGTCTTCCTGGTCCAGCCGCAACGAAATTGCACAGACCCATATATCCAGCAATGACGAAGTTTCCGGCAAATTGAAACTGTCCTTCTCGGTACAAATCAGCGCGCTAGCCCCGTCTCTCCTGGCTTCCTTCTCGATCTCCGCGATATCGGCCGGCGAATAGTGATGGTGGTCGCGAAAAAACTTATAGCCAACAATTCGAAAGCCCCACTCGCGCAAGTCTGCTATGAACGCACCTGGGTTGCCTATTCCGCAAAAAGCAAATAATGCTCTCCCGCGCGGTTCGGCCAAAGCTGGCTGTGGATGCAGACGTGAATGCACCGAATCTAATTTCGTGTGCGCATAAAAAATGGATGCGTCCGAATAATGACGGACAACTGACTCGATCGCCGGTGCGTGACTGCTGCGAGTGATGACGATCAAGTCAGCGCGCTTCAAGGCGGAACGAGGCTCGCGCAAACGTCCCGCCGGCAGCAAATGCCCGCCGCCGAAGGGCCTGCTCGCGTCGATTAAAACGATGTTGACGTCGCGTGCAAGCTGCAGATGCTGGAATCCATCGTCGAGGATGAACCATTTCGCCCCGCGAGCCGCAAGCGCGGCGCCATTCTTGTAGCGATCGGCGCCGACACCAAACAACACACTTTCTCCCAGACGGGATTCCAGAACCCGAAGCTCATCGCTGGTCGAACGGGCCTGCGAGCCGCCGGAAGATTTGGATTTACCGACCGTTGCTTCGACCGTTTTGCCGCGGTATCCGCGCGTAAGAATCGCGATGCTTTGGCCTTCTGCCAGCAGCCGCTCCGCGATCCACAGGACCATGGGCGTTTTGCCGGTCCCGCCAACTGTCAGGTTCCCAACGCTGATGACGACGCCATCCAGGCAGCGCTGGGGAAAGATCTTCTTCCGATATGCCAGAGCGCGAAAATGCGCCGCCGCGCCGTATGCCAACGATAGCGGCCACAGAAGCGATTCCTTGAGCGTCACGCTGCGCTTCCCTTTTGCCCACGTGGTGCCGGACTTGTTCCGCTCGCACCGCTCTCACTGTCGGCGCTCTCATGACTAGCAACTATCGCGGCGATGCGAGTCAGCGAGCGTGCTGTCGCTCCTCGGTTGCGCACGGCGATTTCGCGCGCGGCCTCACCCATACGCTTGCTCATGGCGTTATCTTCGACTAACTGCACCCAAACTTTTCCGAGCTGCTGGCCGTTGCCCACTTGCACGCCTGCATGCGCATCCAGAAATTGGTCTGCCATCTCCTGGAAGTTTTCCATCGATTTTCCAAACACCGGTGGGAGCGAGAAACAGGCAGGTTCCAAAATGTTGTGCCCTCCGGCCTGGACCATTGAGCCCCCCACGAACACTGCATCGGCCAGCGAATACAAGCCGCCAAGCTCGCCGATAGAATCGAGAATCAGCAGGTCAACATTCTCGGCGAGGGCCTCACCCAGGTTCAGTTGGCTGCGGCGCAAGGTATTCCATCCAGCTTCGGCTGCGATTTTTTCCGCAGCGATAAATCGCTCAGGCTTTCGAGGCGCAAGTATCAACAATGTTCGGCGCCATTGCCGCTGCACCGCGTCGTATCCCGCCAAGACGGCCTCTTCTTCTCCCTCAACGACACTGCCAGCCACCAGCACAGGCCAGCGCTCCTGCTGTCGAATTTGCGATTCCAGCCACACACCAAACTGGCCAAGCGGCGCAGGTGAAACGTCATATTTCATGTTGCCGGTAATCTCGACACGCTCCTCGGATGCGCCCATGCGCACCAAACGCGTGGCGTCGCTTTCGGTTTGGGCCAGGAAAAGATCCGCATCCCGCAGCGTGGTCGCGAAAAACTCACCAACAAGAAACCGCCAATGCTCGAAACGATGGAAAGACCTGTCTGAGATGCGCGCGTTTGCGAATACCACCGGTATCCCGGCGCGCCGCGCTTCCCTCAAAAAATTGGGCCATATTTCCGTCTCCATCACTATTACGAGCGCCGGACGAATCGCCCGGAGTGCCTTTCGGACCGGCACTACCCAATCAAGAGGAAAATAAAAAACACCGTCGGCGGATTTCAATCGCTCGCGAGCCAGCCGCTGTCCCGTTTCCGTGGTGGTAGAAACGAAGATTGCTCGGCCCGGGAACTCGCGCTTGAGTTCCTTTACCAGCGGGTCGGACCCCAGAACCTCGCCTACCGATACGGCGTGTATCCAAATTGCACCGGCCCGGTGGTAACCAATTTCAGCGCTCGCAACGCTATGCGCAGCATCGGTAATCGCCGCGGGCAAGATTCCCAGGCGCTCGCGGAGCGCTCCGGGCCGCTCGCCGTGGCGCCAGCTGCGCAACGCGAAGTACGGCGCGAGCACGAACATTCCTACGGCGGTGACTATGCGATACAAGAAGTACATAGGAAGGCGAATGGCGAACCCTTCGCGCCCGACGTCATGCGCTTAGTTCAGCGAGTTCGCACACAAATTGGGTATTATAGTGGCAGCCAGCCGAAAACATGCACAACTTCCCACGGAAATCGAGCATCGGAATCCTTAGCTGGAATAACTCATTTATGATTCGATTGAATGCGCTCGCCCTGGCTGCGTGCCTGATGTGCGCCAGCGCTTTTGCCCAGGCGCCCGCAGCCAAACATCCTTCCAATAGTTCGGCGACGCCTAACCCGTCCATCGCACACGACACTCACGAAGGCATGACTGTGATGGCGGATCCTTACGCAGATCGCGCGCGCGCAAAAGAAAAATTCGGCAAAGCGAATCCCGTAGATGTGGGAATTTTACCGGTGGAAGTTTTCTTGCGTAACGAGACGAACCACCCAATTCGAGTGAACCTCAACACCATTCAGCTCGAAATCCATTTCCAGAATGGAGGGCGTCAGGATATCGGATCGTTAACGCCCGCCGAGGCCGCCTATTCGATCGCCCATCCGCAGGGCCCTACTGGCCCAAAAACCTCGCGTCTGCCAGGCATTCCCTTTCCGGGCGGAGATAAAAAATCTTCTCAAATGGAGGCTATTCTTTCGGCACTCGCGTTGGACGGCGACGTTATCGCGCCCATGGCCACCGTTCACGGTTTTCTCTTTTTCGACCTGGACCGCGATATGTCGCTTGCAAGCACATCCGTCTTATATGTTCCCGATGCCGCGGCCATCCCAGGCAACCAGCCTCTGATGTTTTTCGAGGTTCCGCTCGCAAAACCGGCGCAATAACTGGCCGGCCCGGGGGGGCCAAGCTGAATTACGTTCCGCCGCAGCCAGCCAGCAACTACCTGTGAGTTTTCGGAATGTTCTCAGAACGGAAAGCGCACCGAGAATATGCCGTTGTGATTTGAGGTGTTGAAATGAGTAGTCGCAACCTGAAAGCCGCCGCCAATCGTGAATCCTAATCTTTTCCACAGGTGGAATTTGCCGAGCACGACACCGGGGGTCAGATAGACCTGCGTCTTTCCATCGTGTGCTCCCTGGTCGAAGTAGGTATAGTTCACTTCAATCTCCGGCCAGATTTTCTTGTAGATACGATATTGAAACGCATTATTCCACGGCACCGTGCGGCCTATTGCTTTGGTGTTTCCTGCAGGAAGGGAGACGCCGATGGTTCCTTGAATATCAAAGTCGCCGAATCCCTTCCCATAGGCGAGAGTCGGAGTAATCACCGGATCCGTCACACCGTTGGAAAACTGCCCGGTCGGCGCGCTGATGGAGAGGAACGCCGTGAGAATGTAATTCCCATGCTCTTCATTCGACGAAAGAATGCGGAATTTAATCAGTGACTGAAAATCCCCAAAACCATCTTTCTGCGAAGGATTGTTATGCACGATATAGGGCGGCACGCTCAAAATAATTTCGACGCGCTCCCATGGGATAATTTCCAATCCTTTTGTCACTCCGTAATTATCGGTGACCGTGCCGTTGCTCTTGGGCTGCCATTGAACGTCATACCGAAACTCCTGCTCCAGACGGGGCGTGGTGGTGGCCAGCGGAGTGATCCAATGGGGCTGTTCTGCCTGCGTTCGCGAAACCATGCTAAACCAGGTGTTGAAGAACCCGCCGTCTGACGAAACCGGCGGAGGAGCGGTAGAGGTGCTGGACTGAGAGGTATCCATGGTTGAGGCCGTGGCTGCTGTGGCAACCAGGGTGTTGTCTGAATCCTGGGCATTCGCGGCCTTAGGCAAACAAATCAAGACACCAATCAATAGCATGAAATAAAAGTGGAGTTTCATAAGAGAGAATCCTTAGGCTGAATTAAATTCTTGCGCGAAATCGTCGCACGAGGCATACGAATTTACGCGAATAGAAACAATAAGTCAATCCGTTAATGGCTGACTGTTCGGTGGGAATTGTATTCCGGCATAACCGGTAAAATCTTAAGCGCAGATCAAACGCGAATAATCATCACTTCCGTGGACTTTATTAGCGCAGCCACCTTCTGGCCCTTCTGCAGCCGCATTTCGCGCACCGCATCGGCCGTTACAATGGACGTGATGTGCTGCCCGCCGATTGAAATGTTCACTTGCGCCATCAGGCCGCTCATCTTCACGTCCGTTACGCGCCCCACCAGCTGGTTGCGCCCGCTGATACGCCGAAAATTATTTCGCCGCTCGGAGACATCCGTGCCGCCCGATTCGCGGTACAAAAACCGGTCTACTTCTTTTTCCGGCACGCGGTGATGGCCGCCAGCCGTCTTCACTGTTTTGATTTTGCGCTTGTAGATCCACTGCTTCAGCGTCGGATAGCTGACTCCGAGCACCTGGGCCGCTTCCCGCGGCGTGAATAATTTCGAGGGTTTCATACCCGCAGCGCCCCTATTCGCAGGGATGCTAGTCTGGAAGGCCCGTACCTGTCAATTTTAAGCCTGCCAAAAGCCCCGCCGCTCGTCCTGTTGCGGTAAAACGGCTTTCGTAGTAGCCTGCCGCGCATGCCCCAAAAAGCCAGCCGAACGTCCCGCAGGCAGGGGATCAAGAGTCCAAGAAAGAGAGGTCGTAAAATGGCATCCGCGGCGAAAGACCCCAATCCGTCAAATAAAGAGGCTCCGGAAGGAGCAAATGTAGACAAAATACGCGATATTTTGTTCGGCTCACAGATGCGGGACTATGAAAAGCGTTTTGTGCGCCTGGAAGATAATGTGACCAAGGCCATCGAGGGCCTTCGCGAAGACATGACCAAGCGGCTCGATACTCTGGGTGCGTTTGTGCGCCAGGAAGTCGATTCGCTCAGCACCCGGCTGAAGAATGAGAAGTCCGAGCGTACCGAAGGGCTGAAAGAAATTTCGCGCGAGATCAAGGAGGGGACGAAAATTATCGAGAAAAAACTCTCGCAGCTCGAAGAGCAGATGTCCGACGGGCAAAGCGAGTTGCGGGCGAAGCTTCTTGAGCATTCCAAGTCCGTTTCCGCGGAAATCGACAAGTTGCGCCGCGATACAACAGCCGCGCTCAATCGCGAAGTGGACGTCCTGCGCGACGAGAAAACCGATCGCGCATCTCTGGCGGACTTGTTCAATGAATTCTCACTCCGGCTGAAGAACAAGTTCGAATTGCCTGAAGAGTAGGAAGCGAGCGAAACGCACCCACATGCTCTCGGCTGGACGCCAGATAGTCTGCCGGGAAAACCTCGATGGTCTAACATGGCCGACCAAGCACATCGCCGGGCTCCCACCGGTCAAGCGCAGGAAAATCCGCCCGGCAATAATCACGCCTACGAAGAGCTCCGTCATTTAATCATCGCGCCCGAACAGGAAGAGCTGGCAGACATACAGGAACGGCTCGACGACCGCGCCCGGCGCACGCAAGATGTCAGCTCCGTTGTCGCCGAAGCGATCATCATGCGGCGCGACCAACGCGGCGAACCAACGTTGGCCCAGGCGCTAGCTCCCAGTGTTCAAGAAACCCTTCGCGAGTCGGTGCGGCGCGATCCGCATCCTCTTGCCGACGCTCTGTTTCCGGTGATGGGCCCGGCCATCCGGAAATCCATCAGCGAAGCCCTTCGCGGCATGCTCGAATCGTTCAACCAAGCTCTCGAACACAGCCTTTCGGCCCGTGGAGTACAGTGGCGCCTGGAAGCCTTCCGCACGGGAAAGCCTTTCGCCGAAATCGTGCTGATGCACAGTCTGCTGTTTCGTGTGGAACAGGTTTTTTTGATTCATCGCCACACCGGACTGGCGCTCAACCACGTCGTCGTTCGATCCGTTCCCACCCAGGATGCTTCAATGGTTGCGGGCATGCTTTCCGCCATTCAGCAATTTGTGCGCGATTCCTTCGATTCGAAGAAAGAAGAATCACTCGACAGTTTGAATGTTGGCGAACTCGAAGTCTGGATTGAAGAAGGTCCCGACGCTGTACTCGCTGCCGTGATTCGCGGCCACGCTCCGGCGGATTATCGGCTCACCATGAAAGAGGCCCTGGAAGAGATCCAGCGGCGCTACAGTTCCGCTCTCGAGAATTTCAAAGGTGACGCAACGCCATTTCTTTCCGCCGAAGAACTCCTATCGCGCCTTCTCGCCGCGCAGCATCGCGAGCCCCCTCAAGCAAGAAAACCGCGCGCTGCACTAGCGGCTATGGCAATAATCCTCCTCGTCATGGTGGGTTGGGCTGCATACTCCACGTACCGTCTCTGGGAGTGGCGGCAATTCCTTCACGCCGTTCGCGGACAGCCTGGGATCGTCGTTATTTCCTACGATCGCGAAGGCGGCCGCTATCACATTCAGGGCTTCAAAGATCCGCTGGCAGCGGACCCCAACGCTTTACTCGCCGAAGCGGGCCTCGATCCTAAGAGCGCGGAATTCGATCTGGCGCCCTATTATTCTTTGGACGACGCCATCGTCGCGCTGCGTGCCCGACAATTATTGCATCCGCCCGAAGGCGTCACGCTTTCCGAAAATCACGGAGAATTGCGGGTAGAAGGAACTGCTTCGCCTCAGTGGATCTCGCTTGTGCAGGAACGGGCTCGGTATATCGCCGGCGTCACGTCAGTCGATACTTCCCGTCTGCACAATTCTCATCTCCTGCAACTCGACTCGGCAAAGAGCGCGATCGAGTCCACCATACTCCTGTTTCCAATCGGTCGTGCGGAACTCGAACCCGGCCAGGGAGATTCAATTGTGCAAACTGAAAAACAGGTCCGCGACATCGTTGCGCAAGCCAGCCGTCTCGGCGAACAAACAACCGTCGAACTCACCGGCCACAGTGACAGCACCGGCATCGAAGGCACGAATATGTTGCTTAGCCAGGAGCGCGCCGACGCAATCCGCGCGATTTTAATTCGCGGCGGCGTGCAGGCTGCCAATTTGCGTACGCGTGGCGTTGGCACTACGCAGCCGTTGCGTCCTGAAGACACCGAAGAAAATCGCCGCTTGAATCGCAGCGTAACTTGCAGGATCACATTTACTCCAGTGTCTTCCGGAAACTGAGCGAGCGCTCGAATGCTCCAAAAGAAAATCTGCATGCTCGGCTCTTTCTCCGTTGGGAAAACCAGCCTGGTCCGCCGTTTTGTAGAAAGTATTTTTTCCGAGGCTTATCACACGTCCATCGGTGTAAAAGTTGACAAGAAAGTTGTTCGCGTTGACGACGAAGATGTCACTCTGGTTCTGTGGGACATTCACGGCGAAGACGTGTACCAGAAAATTCGCATGTCCTACCTTCGCGGCATGTCCGGTTACCTGCTGGTAGTAGACGGCACGCGGAATCCAACGCTCGATGACGCTCTCGCGTTGAATGAGCGCGTGATTCAGGAAGCCGGAAAAGTTCCTGCGATTCTCGTTTTCAACAAAAGCGACCTCCTGGATAAATGGGAGATCGATCCCGCGCGTGAATCGGGACTGGCTGAGGCCGGGTGGAATATACTTCGCGCCAGCGCTAAAACAGGCGATTCCGTTGAAAAGGTTTTTTCACAACTTGCCGCCGCCATGCTGGTTGAATAAATGCCTTCCCATTCCATCTTCGAATCTTTCCTGGTCAGCCAGGGCTACGCTTTGTTTGAATCGCTCGGCGACGGCAAATTCTTGGCGGTGGGAGACTGCCCATCTTGGTGCCGCGACATTCTGGAGTTAACATCACAAACCGAAGAGCTGATTCCTTTGGCCGCTAATTCCCCATTCCTCGAAAATTTCTTGGTGGACGCCGAGGTTTTCTGGAATTCCAAGGCTGAAGGCGCCGTGAATTCAGGCAATTGGGTTGACCGCGATAAAAATGGCCACGAAGTCCCGCTCGAAGCTTTCGCTCTGTCTCTCGATAACAAAAGAATTCTGATTCTGCAAAATCTTTCCGCGCATTTAGCCGAGCAGCAGCAATGGTTCCAAACCGCCCGCAATTCCCTGCTGGCTCACGAGCGGCTTCTGAGCGAAATTCAAAAAAAGGAAATCTTGCTGCATTGCATCGTCCATGATCTCTCCCAGCCTCTCACCGCCATCACGGGGTGCTTCAATTTGCTGGCTCTTGAAAAATTGCCGCCCGCGATTGAAAAATATGTAGAGGCGGGCCAGCGCGAATCGCAACGCCAGGAATCGATGATCCGCGGCATCCTCTCGGCATTTTCCGGAGATTTGATGGAGCAGCAAGCCTCCGGTCACACCGGCACCGCAGTTGCAGATCTGTCAGTTTGCGCGCGGCAAGCCATTGAACAATTTTCGTCCGCATTCAAAGACAAGGGTGTTCGCCTCCGTGTCGCACCGCCTCTGGACGATTCGGCCGACTGGCGTGTTGCAGGCGATGCGCCGCGTCTCCATCGAATTTTTGGCAATCTGCTCGAAAATACTCTTCGCTACAGTCCGCCTAAATCAACGGTAACCATCGGCCTCGAAGATCAGGGCGGCTACTTTCTCGCTTTTGTAGATGACGAGGGCCCTGGCCTTCCCCAAGGCTTGCCCACAAATCAGCTCTTCGCGCTTTTTTCCAGGGGAAAAAGCCATTCCGGAAAAGCCGGCCTCGGACTTTACTTCTGCAAAATAACAGTGGAACGCTGGGGCGGAACAATCGGCGCCGAAACGCGCGCGCAAGGTGGATCGCGCTTCTGGTTTCGGCTTCCCCGCGCAAACGCGAAACTTCGCGACTCACAGGCTACACCCACGGAAAAACACTCCGTCCCATTGCAGTCTTCAGCGAGCACGAGCGGCTCGACAAAGCAAATCTCTCGCATCGGCGGAGTGTGGAAGCGTTTGCGCGTCCTCGTCACCGAAGACACAGAAATAAATCGTGAGCTTATCGGCGAGCTACTTACGAAGCGTGGCCATTCTGTTTCCACCGTGTCCGACGGATTGCAGGCGATCGCAGCGTTTGAGCGCAACCGGTTCGACGTAATCCTCATGGACCAAGAAATGCCGAATATGAATGGTCTCGACGCTACCCGCGCAATCCGAAAGCTGGAAACTTCCACCGGGCGGCACGCACGCATCATCGGCCTCACAGGCAATGCCACATCTGAAGACGAGCGTCGCTGCCTGAACGCCGGCATGGACGCGTTCCTGAGCAAACCGGTTCGCATGGAAAAACTCTATGAAACTATCGAATCGGAAATCCAAACGCCGAATCAGTTCGAGCAGCTGCGGTCTGGGCCCGTTCCACTGGATCCCGCGGCCGCCGAAGAGGCTGCCGCGGATGACGAATCAGTTGCAACACACCTGCACCGCGCCACGGGAGGAAATAAAAAGCTTCAGGACACCCTGGTCAAATCATTCCTACAAGACGCTCCCAAAACTCTTTCACTAATCCGTCGCGCCATCGCCAAGAGAGACGCCCAGAAACTCGCGAGCGCTGCCCATGCTCTAAAAGGATCCATTTCCATCTTCGGCGCCGCAAAGGCAGTTGCAATCGTGCGCAACCTCGAAGCTATGGGCCGCTCCGGCCATTTATTCGACGCAGGTCCGCAATTTCGCGCGCTCGAATCTGAATTTGAGCGTATGAAACCCGAGCTTCAAGCCGTTTCTTCTGTGGCAAACGTCAAACCGAGGGCCAAGCGAAAAGCTAGAACAAAATCCGGTCGCGCGCGTTAGCATTACGAAGGGCCGAAATCGCCGCTGCTGATTAACGCGGCATGTCTCCTCCCCCGGAACTTGCCAAACCACGACGCCGAACGCCATACTTCGAGGTATGGCCCTTGTTTCATTACTTCGTTTGGCAACCGCGCGCGCATTGTCTATCGCGGTGATTACGCTTTTTGCGCTTTGCCCAATCCTGCGCGCGGACGAACTAAAACTGAAAGACGGCACAACTATCACCGGCACGATCGTGGGATTTGAAGAAAACTCGTTCAAGGTAAAAACCAATTACGGCTTTGCCGAAGTGCAAAAGGATCAGGTCGTTTCCATCGTGATCTCTGCTGCCGCAAAAAAGAAGGAATCGGAGAAGAAGTCCGAACCCGCCTCCGACGCATCCGGCGCAACAGACGCCGATCCGGCGAAAGTATCGAAGTCGGCGCCAGCGAAGAGCAATTCGGCCGTCTCGGCAAGCACCGCCGCACCGTCGGGATCAAACTCTCCTCACTCTGCATCGAACGTCGCAACCAAGCCCGCAACCCCAGGTTCCACTGCGGCAAACGTTCCGGCTCCGACTCCGCCCGTTCCTGCACGGCCCGCCGCTCCCGAGCCAATGCGCGAAGAAGTGAGCGGCAATAATTACGTGAACGAAACCTACGGATTCCGAATGTACAAACCTCCGGCTTGGAAAGTGATCGAAGGCGCGCGCACGCTTTTGCCCGGCTCGATCACTGCCATGGGCACCGACGATCAAACTACCTATCTCTTAATTGGCCAGCAGAACGGCGCCCAATCGGTAACCGTCAATATGGACGCCACAGAACGGCGCCTCCGCGACATCATGGAAAATTTTCGCCCGCTGGATGAAAAACACATTACTGTTTCGGGCATCCCGGCAGTCGAACGCCATTTTCGCGGAAGTGTGGACCAGCGCGATTGGTCCGGGGTGGTCGTGTACATTCCTCACGACTCTCACCTCTACACGATTTTCGGAATGACGATTGCGGACACCGACCTCGTCCAAATCCAGGAAAACGTAATCGCGCGCGCAATCTCCAGCCTGCAATTCAAAAACTGAATCAACGGTCGCCAAGGTGACGTCCGAAAAACCTTCGGCTTAAAATTTGGTTACTTCGCTGAAGTGGAAGTCGCGAACCTTCATCGCCGGAACCACCATCTCGAATGATTCTTCCCCAGCGGCGCGCACCGCCGGGCCAAGCATCTCGACGTTTGAGAGCATCTCGATCACGTTTTGGTTGAACCGGAAATTTCGGATGCCCCCGGCGATGCGGCCATTTTCCACAAGAAATGTGCCGTCGCGCGTCATTCCCGTAAGGACTTTTTCGTACGGATCCACTTCGCGGATGTACCACGCTCGCGTGACCAGGATCCCGCGCTCCGTTGAGTGGACCATGTCGTCCAGGGATTTATCGCCGCCCAAGAAAACCAGATTCATCGGCGCCTCGCCAAATTCATTCGGCAATGTAAGTCCATGACCGGTAGGCTTGGTTTTCATTTTCTCGGCTGTTGCGCGTGAGTACACCAGATTCTTTGGAACGCCACGATCCACCAGCAGGATTTTCTGCCTCGGCAATCCCTCGCCGTCATACGGAGCGCCCAGTTGAAGCGGATGGTACACGTCGTCCCACAAGGTGATGTTTTCACCAAAAATCTTCTTGCCCATGCGGTCGTTCAGGCAAGAGCGCTTGTCGCTCACGGCCGTGGCGGAAAAATCGTAAAAAAGTGAGCCGATAATGTCGAGCACGGCGGACGGCTCCAAGATTGCCGTGTAGTGCCCCGGCTCCAGATCGCGTGGCTCACGAGAAGCAATCGCTTTGTTGCTGGCCGTTTCAGCAAGTGCATCTGGATGGATGTCAGCGATGTCCGGCGAATTCGCTTTGGCCCAGCCCGAAGAATTGTCTTCCAGGATGGTCACCGAAAATTCAGCGTCGGTGTACTGATGGCTCGCGAACAATCCTCTCGAATTTGCCAGAATGGATTGATGCACGCCGCTGGAAAAGATCCCCGCGGCGGTTTGCTTCGCCCCTTCCGCCATTTTGCACACGCGCGTTACCGCACGCGCACGGTCCATGGGATTCTCGGTCGCCGTGGCATCAAAATAACGCGAGAGCTTCTTGTATTTTTGCGGGCCAAGCATCGGCAGCAGATCGGGATTTTCAGGTTGGTGGCGCGCCAGTGTCGCCGCAACCGCCGCTACACGCCGTAGCGATTCTTCGTCGGTTTTATTGGTCGTCGCGCGCGCGGTGCGGCCATCCACCACGGCGCGGACCGAAATCGACAGCGTATGTTCTGCTACATTCTGATGAATCGTATTGTTGGCGAAGCGCGTGAGCGCATCGGTGGTGGAATCAATTTCGATTTCCGTTTCGTCCGCTTCACTACAATCGATCACGCGTCCTGCTATTCGTTGAAGTTCCGCAAGCGAAAATCGCGCCCCGTTTTCAGCACGGCCCGCCCTGCCCAAAGCCACCGGCGTGCGCGCCGTCGCGGGGTTCGAGCGGCGGGCGCCTGATGAACGAGATTTCTTCTTCGTGCGTTTCATCGTCGGGTTTTGGATCCTACTTGGCGAATGCTACGCCAACTTTTATGTTGCGGAATCGCGATGGCGACGCCCCATGTCCGGTACCCATCGTTTGCATGGGCTGGCCCTTGCCGCAATTTGGCGTGCCCCAGAGCGTCCAATGCTCGCGAGAACAGATTGCATCGCAACTATTCCAGAACTCAGTGGTGATGCCGCTGTAACTGGGATTCTTGATCATGCGGCCTTTTTTGCCGCCCTTAATCTCCCATCCAATTTCGGTGGAAAACTGGAAATGATAACGCCTGTCGTCGATGGACCACGACCGATTCGTCTCCATCAGAATTGCGTCGTCGGTATCCGCGATCAGATCGTCGTATTTCCACGACCCCGGATTCAGGCTGATGTTTGTCATGCGAATGATCGGCAGCCGATTCCAATTTTCCGCGCGCATGGTGCCGCTGGACCGCGTCTCGCCAATGGCCGCTGCCGTTTCGCGATTGCTCAAGTAACCCGTAAACAGCCCGTTCGCAATAATGGGCGTACACTGCGCCGGCACACCTTCATCGTCATACGCAAACGTCCCAAGTCCGGAGCCGTGTTCCAATCGCGCGTCAGCCACGACATTCACGATTTCAGATGCGTATTTCAGTTTGCGCAACTTGTCCAGGGTAAGAAAACTCATGCCCGCGAAATTCGCTTCTTGGCCAAGCACGCGGTCGAGCTCGATAGGGTGTCCCACCGATTCGTGAATCTGCAAACCAAGTTGCGAGCCCGCCAGAATAATCGTGCGGGTACCTTCTGGGCATTGCGCCGCGGAATGCAACTCGACGGCTTCCTCGCCGATTCGTCGCGCGTTTCCAACCAGATCGAAAGACTCAATCAGCTCGTACCCCTGCAACGCGTGCTGCCCCCCAAAACTATTCGGATATGACCGCTTCTGAATCTCGCTCTTGGCGAACGAAGTAGCAACGATGCCCGCGCCCGACTGCACTTTCACTTGATGAATCACCGATCCGCTGCTGGAAACGAAAAGCTGGTCGATTTTGCGGAACATCATCGACCCCTCCGCCAGCGTGACGCCCTTCACCGCGAGCATTTCTTTGTCTGCGCGCAGCAGCAAATCAATTTGCCGCTCCACCGGAATGCGAAACGGGTCTTTTACGAAAGGATTTTGCCAGGTATCCACGTAAACTTCTTCGGCTGCAAGCACAACATTTTCGCGCTTCGCGAGCGCGGAAGCTTTGGCGATGTTCACAGCCTGTACCGCACAAGCTTGCACGCCCTCAGGCGTCAACCGGTCGGTGGACGCAAATCCCCACGCCCCGCTTGCGATTACGCGAATGCCGATGCCGAGCGATTCGGATTCCTGAAGCGTTCCAAGCTCACCATTTTTTGTTGTGATATCGCGCTGGCGAACGTCCATCACGCGCGCGTCGGCGTAACTAGCTCCGCGAACCTTCGCAGTTTCAATTCCCCAGGTGGCCCAATCTAGCATCATGCGCGGGAAGCCCGCGCGCTAAGTGTCTGTGCGCAATTCATCGGAAGCATCTTAGGTACTGCGCAATCAGAATACAAGGCACTGTCTGCGCGAATGTTCGTGCGTGGGTCATCCATGCTGGCGGCCTGGGGGGATATGGAATTGGCAAAGCTGGAAGTAATCCTGCAGCTCGAAGCTAGTTTTCACGATCGAGGATGAAATCTGGGACGGCCAGCAGCGCTCGCCGGTATTCCGTGTCGGGTAACTCACTCAAACTAGCCTTCGCGCGGCAAACATACTCGCAAGCCAGCCTTCGAGCGCGTTCGAGCGCCCCTGTTTCTTTCACAAGTTTGGCAATCTGTTCGGGACGCACACTCTGAAAGTCCCGCTCTTCCAAAACTTTTGCCACCAACCGTCGTCCGTCTCCGTTGGAATGCACGTGCGAATGCCCTACGCGATCGCCATTCCCATCCTCTGAATCTCTGGCGCCTGCCTCCAACGCAAAAATCAGCGGCAGCGTAACTTTACCTTCTTTCAAGTCGCTCAACACCGGCTTGCCGAGGGTTTCAGGTGATGCCGTGAAGTCCAGTAGATCGTCCACCAACTGAAACGCCATCCCCGCGTTGCGTCCATATTCCGCCAGCGCATTTTCTACGGCTTTCGATTGACTGCCCAAAACCGCTCCCAACCGCGAGCATCCGCTAAAAAGGCAGGCGGTCTTTCGGTAGGCCAGCTCGGTCGCTTCGATTTCGTTCAGATCGATTCGTCCAAGCCGCGTAAGCTGCAACAACTCCCCCTCCACCATGTTTTGCGTGAGATCGATCAGGATATCGAGGATCGAAAAATTGCGTTCGCGCAGCGCCATTTCAAACGACTGCATATACAGCCAGTCGCCCGCCAGCACGCTCATGTGATTGCCCCACCGCGCATTCGCGCTAGGACGCCCGCGCCGCGTATTCGCCCCGTCGATCACGTCATCATGAATCAACGTGGCGCTGTGAATCATCTCCACCACCGCGCCCAGGCGGATCGCGCTCTCGCCGCGATATCCCGAGGCACCCGCAGCCAGTAATAGCAGCGCAGGACGCAGCCGCTTTCCTCCGCCGGCGCACAAATAGCTGGAGATCTCGCATACTGGTTCGATCGCCGCGCCATTCTGCGCCGCAATTTCCCGCTCCACGAGCGCCAAATCGTCGCGGACTAACTCGAAAATCCCCTTCACCATTTGGACAGCGAATGCCATCCTGAAAATTACCTTGGCGGCGCCGGAGAGGCCGGGGCGCTGAGCCCGAAAAACCGTCTGAAATTTGCAGCCGTCGTGGCCGCGACTTCTTCTGCCGTTGAGTTTCTCACATTCGCCAACGCTTGCGCTACCTCCACGACATGGGCCGGCTCGTTTCTTTTTCCCCGCTTTCCCTGCGGCGGAAGAAAGGGCGAATCCGTCTCGGTCAGCATACGCTCCATCGGCAACTCTTTCGCCACTTCACGCAGACGCTGCATCTTCGGATAGGTCACGTTCCCCGCAAACGAAATCATGAAGCCCATATCGAGCCCGCGCTGCGCCTCCCCAAGCGTTCCCGTAAAACAGTGCAGAATCCCGCCAAGACCCGTTGGCTTCCAGTCCTGCTCCATCATCGCCAGGCAATCATCCCAGGCATCGCGGCAATGAATCACGATGGGCAGCTTCGCGGTCCGTGCTTGCCCGAGTTGGCGACGAAAAACCTGCTGCTGCACCTCGCGCGGCGAATGATCATAGTAATAATCCAGCCCCATCTCGCCCCACGCAATCACGCGCGGATGCTGCGCCAGCTCATCCAGCCGCGCAAAATGCTCTTCGGTGGCTAATCGCGCTTCATGTGGATGAATTCCGATGGTCGCGTAAATCCAGCCGTACTGTTCTGCAAACGGAATCGCCGCATTAAGCCGCTCCGGCCCCGTGCCGCTGCCAATCGCGAGCAACGTTTCAATTCCCGCTGCTCGCGCGCGTTCGAGCATCGCCGCCCGATCTTCGTCAAATTGCGGAAACTCCAGGTGCGCGTGTGAGTCGATAATTTCCAATGCCTGTCCTATCCAGAAATTCAGCAAATAAGGGCGTCGTCATCGCGACAGAGGCCGTTTTGTGGCCGACGAGGCCGGCAGGGACCTGCTTCAGCTTTTCTTGTGCAACTGCGTCACTTGACCTTGGCGCCCGCCGGAATCTCTTCAGCGAACGTGCACAGCACTGCCTTCCCATCCGGCCCCGCCGACGCCGCCAGCAGCATCCCATTCGACTCCACACCGCGCATCTTTCGCGGCGCCAAATTCGTCACCACCACAACCTTACGCCCCACCAACTCTTCGGGCGCGTAGGAAGGCGCGATCCCCGCCAACACCTGCCGTACCTCGTCGCCTATATCGACCATCACTTTCAAAAGTTTGTCGGCTCCCGCAACTTTCTCCGCAGACTTCACCAAGCCCACGCGCAGCTCCACTCTCGCAAAATCCTCAATCCCGATTTTCGTCGGCACAGCAGGCGCCGCTCCGGCCGCCGTCGCCGCAGCTGCTGCTCCCGCTCCCGACGTAGCAGGACCCCTCCCTCCGACGGGCGTTCCTGCCCCCGGCGCTGCCGCCGGAATTGCAGCCGCCCCCGCCGCCGAACTGCCTGTGCTCGCTCCTTCGGCCGGTTTTTTCGCAGGAGTCGTCGATGTGTCCGGCTGCGTGCTGCCCGGATTCCGAATTTCGTTTTCCATGGTTTCAATCCTCTCCAGTGCCTCTTTTTTGTCAATGCGCGGAAAAACCCCTTCGGGCTTCCCAATCTTGGTTCCCGGCTTCAAATCGCCCCAATGCAAATTACCGGGGTCTTGCTTTTCAACATTTCCCAGTTCGCCGAGTTGCTCCCACAGCTTTTGCGAGGCATCTGGGATAACCGGGTAGGCAAGGATTGCGATAAACCGCAATGCACCTGCCGCATTATGCAGGATGGTATTAAGTTCCCCGCGTTTTTCGGAAGCCTCTGAAAGCGCCCAGGGCTTTGTGTCAACAAGATAGCGGTCCATTACCGCAATCAGTCCCCATATCGCGTGTACTGCTCCGGAGAAGTTGTAATCCTCAAAAGCTCGGATTGCATCGTCTTTCGTCTTATTTGCCGGGACTGGAAAAACGTATTTGCTCTCCGCTCTGTCGCCAAAAGCGGGGATTTCACCGTTGCAGTATTTCTCAATCATGGTAAGAACACGGCTTGCCAGATTCCCCAGCCCGTTCGCGAGATCCGAGTTGTAACGCGTGATCAGCGCTTCACGCGAAAAATTTCCGTCCTGTCCGAAGATGACCTCGCGCAGCAAGTAGTATCGCAACGCATCATTCCCAAGCACTCTCACAATCGGCTCGGGATAGGCCACATTCCCTTTCGACTTGCTCATCTTCTCCTGCTCGAAGAGCAGCCACCCATGCGCGATGATTTGCTTCGGCAGGTCAATTCCCGCCGCCATCAAAAACGCCGGCCAATAAACAGCGTGAAATCGGATAATTTCCTTTCCCATCGCGTGTATGTCGGCCGGCCAAAAGCGCTCGAATTCCGCACGCTCTTTCGGATCATCGCTCGCAAAGCCGATGCCCGACATGTAGCTCGTCAGCGCATCATACCAAACGTAAAAAACATGCGCAGGATCGTCCGGCCACGGAATTCCCCACTTGATCGATTTCCGGCTGATCGAAATATCCTTCAGCCCGCTTTCAACGAAACTTTTCACCTCGTTGAACCGAAAATCCGGATGCAGAAATTGCGGGTTGTTCTTGTACAGCTCGAGCAGCTTCTGTTGGAAAGCCGAAAGCCTGAAAAAATAATTTTCCTCGGAGACAAGTTCCCCCGGCCGCCCGCAAATCTGGCAATCCGCCGGCTCGACCGTATCGCTCACGTAAAGATTGTCGTAGATACAATACCGCCCTTCATATTTTGCCTTGTAAATGGCTCTCTGCGACGGCTCCAGCGCCTTGTCGCGCTCCTGCGTGCGCCGCACCAGACTCTGCACCGCTTGCGCGTGTCGCGACTCAGTAGTACGGATGAATTCCGTGTTTGTGATCCCTAGCAACTTCCACAACTCGCGAAATATCTTTTCGTTCTGGTCCACAAGCTGCTGCGGCGTGATCCCCTGCTTCTCCGCGGCGCGCTCGATATTCACGCCATGCTCGTCCGTTCCCGTCAGGTAAGCCACCTCGTAGCCGCGCATCCGTTTGTAGCGCGCGATCACGTCACACACGATCGTGGTATAAGCGGAACCCACGTGCGGCCGCGAATTCGCGTAATAAATCGGCGTGGTGAGATAAAACTTAGGCTTCGACATTCAGTTTTCTTTCCTATTCTAAACTCAGCAGGTTGCGACGAGATGCGCATCACGACGGGCCGCGCCTCACATCCGGAAACGGTGCCGCACGGGAGGGCGGGGCTTCAGCCCCGCCGTACAGACCAGCTATCACTGGGGCTTTAGCCCCTGGCCAGTGACGGGCACACCGCAAAAACGTCCCCATCAAAATCGGAACCCGCAACTATTTGCGCGTTTCTTTCTGCTTCTGAAACTCGAACGACGCCGCCGCGATCACCTGTTTCAGCGGAATCCCCTTTTCCGCCGCCAGCCGCTGGCAATCTTCATATTCCGGAGTCGCATTCAGCACCGACCCATTCATCCGCGAAATTTTCATGCGCACCTCGCCAAACTTCGTTTCCACCGGCACCATTTCCCGGTCCAACACTTTGCGGCGCACGTCGTAAGTCCGCACTCCAATCGTGGTCGTCTCGCGGAAAACCAAATCCATCATCTGCGCCGTATGTGCGGACTCGCAAAGAATCGTCAACAGCACGCCCGGCCGGTTCTTCTTCATCTGTACCGCCGTGGAAAACACATCCAGCGCTCCCGCCGCTAGCGCCTTCTCCACCAGATAACCATAAATCTGCGGACTCATGTCATCCAGGTTCGTTTCGATCACGCTCACCGGCGCGTCCCAATGCTCCCCCGCCTCGCTCGTTGCATTTTCCCCGATCAATAGGCGCAGCACGTTCGCCTTCTCGGAAAAATCCGCGCTTCCCGCTCCGTACCCGACCGCGCGCAAGGTCATCTCCGGAATCTGCGCATAGCGAGTCGAAAGCGTAGTCGCAATTGCCGCGCCAGTAGGGGTCACCAGTTCCCCGGACATACCGCTCGCATACATGGGCGCGCTCCGCAGCAGTTCCGCC
>Ga0307477_10001529_pt1 | contig 19271 bp, 23 predicted proteins | sample atmos_gasesECM2C_FD_203316 | JGI IMG/M metagenome (GOLD analysis project Ga0307477, IMG submission 203316) | Hardwood forest soil microbial communities from Morgan-Monroe State Forest, Indiana, United States - atmos_gasesECM2C_515 | ecosystem: Environmental > Terrestrial > Soil > Temperate...
GCGAATCCAGATCACGAAGGCCGTGAGCAACGTCAATTCGCCGATGTCCGACCCGATGCCGGACCAAAACTGATAACCGCGACCCGAAAGCACGTGCTCGAAGTAGGTCTGGAACCAGCCTGGCAGCTTGCGATCTAGCGTAGAACCGAACGCGGACCGATCAACGTCACAAGGCTTGAATCAACGGTGCTCGGACGTTGCTTTGCCGCCTGCGCGAGCTGCAGCTGGATCCTCTGCTGCCGGCGGGCAAGCGGCTCGCTGGGCTTCTAGGCCACCGCGTAGAGCCGTCTCGGACCCTCTACTCCCTTCAGCTCGTGAAGGCCGCGATCGACGAGCTTGATTCCCGAGCCGGCGATGAGGTCGCGCACGGTGCTCGACACAAGGACGTCCCCCGGGGCGGCCTCGGCGGCTACGCGCGCGCCGATGTGCACGGCCAGACCCGCGAGCTTGTCGCCCACGACCTCGCACTCCCCGGTGTGCACGCCCGACCGCACCTGAAGCCCGAGGCCGCCGAGCGCGTCGATGACAGCGCGCCCGCAGCGGATCGCGCGCGCCGGCCCGTCGAAGGCGGCGAGGAAGCCGTCGCCCGCGGTGTCGATCTCGCGTCCGCTGAACCGCGCGAGCTCGCGGCGGACGGCGGCGTGGTGCGCCTCGAGAAGCTCGGTCCAGCGGCGGTCGCCGAGCTCGCGCGCCCGCTCCGTCGAGCCGACGAGGTCGGTGAAGAGCACGGTGGCGAGCACGCGGTCGGGCTCGGGCGCCTCGCGCACGCCGGTGAGGAACTCGCGGATCTCGGCGAGCGCGGCGTCCTCCTGGTCGCCCCACATGGCATGGTCGCCGCCGGAGAGCTCGACGAAGCGGGCGTGCGGGATCGTGCGGGCGAGGAAGCGGGCGTTCTCGACGTGGCAGACCTGGTCGTCGACCGCGTGCAGGATCAGCGTCGGCGTGTGGATCGTCGGCACGACGTGGCGGACGTCGATCCCGAACGCCATGTCGCTGAACGCTGCCGCGGAGGCAGGCGAGGCGGACTGCACCTTCAGTCGCGTGTACCACTCGATCAGCTCTGGGTCATCGCCGCGGCTGGGCATGAAGGAGGCGAGCGAGGCCGGAGCTTTGTTCCATCGTTCAGGGATCAGGCGCATGTACTCCTCGTGGTGCTCGCGAGTCCCTTCACCCCACGGCCAGTCCTCGGTCGTCTCCTCTTTCACCTCAGCGCCGGCCAAGATCAGCGCAACCGTGCGCTCCGGGTGGGCGGCCGCGAACAACAGCGACAGCGGCCCGCCCTCCGACGCTCCGTAGACCGCCGCGCGTTCCGAGCCGACCGCGTCCATGACCGCGCGCACGTCGTCCATCCGCTCCTCGAGCGTGCCTGCCGGAACGCGATCAGAGAGCCCCATCCCGCGCTTGTCGAACACGATCACGCGCGAGAAGGAGGCGAGGCGCTCGTAAAAGCGGCGCGAGCTCGGAAGCTCCCACATCACGTGTCGGTTAGTGAAGGCGCCCTCGACGAGCACGAGATCGACTAAGCCCTCGCCGACCACCTGGTACGCGACGCTGACCTCGCCGGAACGCGCGTACTCGACTGGTGGAGACATCGAGCTCACTCGCCGGAGAGTAGTCAGGAGCAGCGTTCCTTCAGCGATTTCGCGAGAGCACGCTCGCCTGGGCCAGCGTTCCGGAATGACCCCTGAGGAAGCTGGGGAATCGGCGTAAGCTCGATGGCGATGGCGAGCAGTCGGCGAACGGTGCGGAGCCTTGCGGGCGCTGCCAGTCTTGGCTTCGTGATCGCCGCGGCGAGTTGCGGCGGGTCTGGAGCCGCGACGAAGGCTGCGGATTGTCTCCGCAGCAGCGGCTGGAAAGTTACGCACCATTCAAGCGGCGGGATTGTGGCGATCCGTGAGCCCTACAGGCTCTGGTACCAACCCCCGGGGCGGGCAGGGATCGCCGTGCAGACCGGTTGGACGGGGTACGGCCCCAAGACCAAAAAGCGCCTTCAATCAGTGCTCCCGGTCTGCTTCCGGCAGTACGCGCGCTCAGTCCACTCCTAGCGGCCAGGGCAAAGGCTCCCTCGCCTGGGCCAGTGTTCCGGAATGACCCCTGAGCAGCCGTGCCCGAGATGGCAGTTACGGCTGTTGTCTCCGCGTGGTTTGCCAAGCGGTGAGTGGTTACCAGGGGATCGGTTCCTTGTTTCGGAAGAAGGTGGCCGTTGGGCCTCCGTCTGGCAGCGTTGCCGCCCAGACGATCGTCTCGGCGCCCTCGTTCGGCGTGAGCGATGCCTGTGATCCGCCCATGTCCGTGCGGACCCAACCTGGGCACACCGCGTTGACCAGGATGCCGTCGCTACGAAGCTCGGCTGCGAAGATCCGCGTGAGGGCATTCAGGGCGGCCTTTGACACCCGGTACGCCGGATAGCCGCCTCCCATATCTTCGAGCTGGCCTAGCCCGGACGAGACATTCACGATTCGTCCGTACCCTTGCGCGCGCATACCGGGCACGAGCGCCTGGATCACTCGGTATGCGCCGAGCGTGTTCGTGTCAAACGCCTCACGCAGCATGTGTGGCGCCACGTCGAGCGCACTGCGACTGAGCAGACCGGCAGTTAGCGGGTTCTCGTCGCTCTCGACCAGAACGGCCGCATTGTTCACCAGCACATCGACGGTTCCGAGCACACCCAACCGAGCACAGCTCTCGTCGCTGGTGACGTCGAGTTGATGAGCGAGGACCTCCAGCCCCTGGCCGCGAAGCGTCCCTGCCGCTCGTTCGGCCTTCTCAAGATCGCGCCCGGTGAGAACGACGCGAAATCCGAGCTGCGCGAGCTGCCGGGTCGTTTCGAGGCCGAGTCCTCGATTGGCCCCGGTCACAACCGCGGTACGGACACGCATACACCGAAACTATCGCCGAAACCGCGATCGCAGCTCAGACGGCTCAGAACTCGGGAGGCATGACTGTCGGCTGTACTAGCGTCCTTTCACCTGAGTGTCTGCTGCGCGGCTGGAAGGGGATGCGTACATGCCCTAACGCCCGGATCCGCGGCTAGACGTCGATCAGCGCGGCCACCTGTTCGGCGGCATCGCGTTGCATCGTCGGAAGCACGTGGCTGTATGTGTCGAGTGTGATTGTGATCGATGAATGCCCTAGTCGCTCGCTCACGATCTTGGGATGAATTCCCGCCTGAAGAGCGAGGGTGGCATGCGTATGGCGCAGGTCGTGGAGCCGGATCCGGTGGACGCCGGCGCGCTTCACCTGCTGCTGAAACGAGTAGCTGAAAAGCGCCGGGTGAATAGGCTCGCCCGTGGCCTGGGAGAAGACGAGCTCCGAGCTGCGCTCGAGTACAGACAGGACGTAGTCACGGGCCTGCGCGATCGTCTGTTGGTGCTTGCGTAGGACTTCCACGGTCCTGCTGTCGAGATCGACGCGTCGGCGGCTCGTCTCGCTCTTGGGCGTCTCAACGAATACGTCCGCATTGACCACGATCACGGTCTGCAGGACCTGGAGGATGGCGTTCTTCAGATCCAGATCACACCATCGTAGGCCGAGGAGCTCGCCGCGACGGAGGCCCGTGCAAGCCGCCAAGTGAAACGCTGCGTAGTGCGGGTGTGCTCGAGCAGAGCGGAGGAAATGTTGAAGCTCGGCCGGCGACCACACGGGAAAGACCGGGGGCTTACACGCTCGTCCTTTCGGCGCCCCAGCGTCTAGCGCCGGGTTCGCGGTAATCAGTCCTCGCTTCATTGCCCGGCCAAGGGCGGAGCGAAGGATGATGTGGACCTTGCGCACCGTGACAGGCGCCAGCCCTCGACCATCCTTCCGGCCGTGGCGTAGCAGGTCGTCGTAGAGCTCGTCGATCTGTGTCGAGGTGACCTTGCCGACCGGTAGCCGCCTCAGTTGGGCGGGGATGTAAAGCGACGCCATCGTCCGATAGCCGCGGGCAGTGCTGATTTTCAGGCCCCGGCGGTCGCAGTGGTCGAGCCAATCCTCGAGACACTCTTCGAGTGAGATTGTGGAACCGAATCGCGTTGCCTGCATCGAATACGTTGCCTCCACAGACGAGAATTCTAACAGACACATCCAGCGTTTTTGGCTTAACCATGCGGTTTAAGCGGCGTTTCCCGCACATGGAGTCGAACAAAGACCTGAGATAGCTACGATCGCGCGGTGCCGACGGCGCTTGTAACGGGTGGAGCAGGCTTCCTGGGCTCGCACCTCTGCGATTACCTGCTCGAGCGCGGACAGCGCGTCATCTGCGTCGACAACCTCGTCAGCGGCTCGCTCGCGAACATCGAGCACGTCCGCGACGACGCTTTCACGTTCCTCGACCACGATGTCTCGGAACCGATCTTCGTCGACGAGCCGATCGACTTCATCTATCACTTTGCCGCGCTGGCGAGCCCGGACGACTACCTCCGCATGCCGCTGCACTCGCTCAAGGTCGGCTCCTATGGGACGCACCACGCGCTCGGCCTCGCGAAGTTCAAGCGGGCGCGAGTCCTGATTGCCTCGACGAGCGAGGTCTACGGCGACCCGCAGGTGCACCCGCAGCCGGAGACGTACTGGGGGCACGTGAACCCGATCGGGCCGCGCGGCGTGTACGACGAGGCTAAGCGGTACGCCGAAGCGCTGGCGATGGCCTACCACGGTCAGCAGGGCGTCGACACGGCGATCGTCCGGATCTTCAACACCTACGGACCCCGGATGAGGCCGAACGACGGGCGCGCCGTCTCCAACTTCGTTCGCCAGGCGCTCGCCGAGGAGCCGCTCACGGTCTTCGGCGACGGGTCGCAGACGCGGAGCTTCTGCTACGTGGACGACCTGATCCGCGGCATCGTCCTCCTCGCAGAAAGCGGCGAGCACCTGCCCGTCAACCTCGGCAACCCCGACGAGCGGACGCTGCTGGAACTGGCAGAGATCGTCAAGCGCATCACCGGCGCCTCGAGTGAGATCGTCTTCGAGGCCCTCAGGATCGACGACCCGCAGCAGCGCAAGCCGGACATCACGCGTGCGCAGCAGCTGCTCGGCTGGGAGCCGGAGGTCACGCTGGAGGAAGGCCTCTCCAGGCTGCTCCGCGAGCAGGGCCGCGAGCCGATCAGGGTCTGAACGAGCAGAGCCTGGGCGCCGAGCCTCTTCTCGTCCGCACCCTGCGGCGCGAGCCCGCCGAACGGACGCCGGTGTGGTTCATGCGCCAGGCGGGGCGCTCGCTGCCCGAGTACCGTGCGCTGCGCGAGCGCCACGGCTTCTTCGAGATCGCGGGGACGCCGGAGCTCTGCGCGGAGGTGACGCTCCAGCCGGTGCGGCGGCACGGCGTCGACGCCGCAATCCTGTTCGCCGACATCATGTCCCCCGTCCTCGGCATGGGTGTGGACGTGGAGCTCGTCGAGGGCGTCGGGCCGGTGGTCGAGGACCGGATCGACTCGGCGGCTGCCGTCGAGAAGCTGCGCGTCGCCGAGCCGGAGGAGTGGGGTGCGCCGATCCTCAAGGCCGTGCGCATCGTTCGCGCCGAGCTCGAGCCCGAGCGAGCGCTGATCGGCTTCTGCGGCGGGCCTTTCACCGTCGCCGGCTACCTCGTCGAGGGCAAGCCGAGCCGCGCCTTCGTCCGGACGAAGGCACTCATGTACCGCGAGCCAGACGTGTGGCACGCTCTCATGGAGCGGCTCACGGAGCAGTTCGCGCGCTATGTCGCCGCAACGGCCGAGGCCGGTGCCGACGCGATCCAGCTCTTCGATTCGTGGGTCGGCGTCCTCTCCGTCGAGGACTACGAAGAGTTCGTCGCGCCCTACTCCAGTCGCGTGCTCGAGTCGGCCGGTGTGCCGACGATCCACTTCGGCACAGGCGCGACGGCGCAGCTACTGGCGGCGATGGCGGCCGCCGGCGGCAGCGCCGTCGGCGTGGACTGGCGGATCCCGCTTGACGTGGCCTGGGAGGTCGTCGGCGAGGACACGTCGGTACAAGGGAACCTCGATCCGGCGGTGCTGCTCGGACCGTGGGAACGGGTGGAAGCCGCGGCCCGTGAAGTCCTCAGCCGTGCCGCAGGGAGGCCGGGTCACGTCTTGAACCTCGGGCACGGCGTGCTCCCGCAGACCGATCCGGACGTGCTCACACGGCTCACGCAGCTCGTCCACGGCTACCGTCACGACGCATGAAACAGGCGGTCGTCCTGATGGCGTACGGCTCGCCGGAGCGGCTCGCCGAGGTCCCCGGCTACTACGCCGACATCCGCGGCGGCCGCCCGATCGCGCCTGAGCACCTCGCCGATCTCGTCGAGCGCTACCGCCGGATGGGGGTCGAGGGCTCCTCGCCGCTGAACGCGATCACGGAGCAGACGCGGGCGGCGCTCGAGGACGAGCTCGGCATCCCCGTCTTCACCGGGATGAAGCACTGGACGCCGCGGATCGCGCACGCGGCCGATCGGGCGGTCTCCTCGGGTGCCGAGCAGATCGCAGGGCTCGTGCTCGCGCCGCACTACTCCGCGCTCTCGATCGCGGGCTACCGCGAGCAGCTCGAGGGCGCGCTCGACGGTCGAGCAGAGCTCCGTTTCGTGGAGAGCTGGCACGACGAGCCCGGGTTCGTCGAGGTGCTCGCCGACCGCATTCGGGGCACGCGCGCGCACGTCGTCTTCACCGCGCACTCGCTCCCCGAGCGGATCCTCGCGGCGCGCGACCCGTACCCGGACCAGCTTCTCGAGACCTCGCGGCTGGTCGCCGAAGCCGCGGACGTCGGCGCGTGGAGCTTCTCTTTCCAGAGTGAGTCCCCCACGGGCGAGCGGTGGCTCGGGCCTGACATCCTCGACCACCTCGAGTCGCTGCACCGCCAGGGCGTCGAGCACGTCCTCGTCTGTCCGGTGGGCTTCGTCTCGGACCATCTCGAGATCCGCTGGGACCTCGATGTCGAGGCGCAGGAAAAAGCCGCCGAGCTGGGCATGCGCCTCGAGCGGATCGAGATGCCGAACGCCGACGCCGCGTTCGTCCGCACGCTCGGGACGATTGTGAGACGCACGCTGTCGGTACCGTCAGCTGCGTGAGTTCGAGGGCGTGTCCCGACTGGCCGGAGCTGATGGAGATCGCCCCGGAGCTCCAGTTCAAGCATTACACCGTCGCCGAGGCGAGGCTGCCGGCAGATGCGCTCATGCACGTCGCGGAGGTCTCGCTCTCCGAAGTTGCGATCTGCTGTGACCTCGACAGTCACGTCTTCTACGCGGGTCACACCGACGAGCGGGTGGCCGAGGCGCTGCGCGCGAGCCACTGGTTCGAGGTGCGCGACTGGATCGCCGCCGGTCGCCCCGGTTCCCTCTAGCAAGACCGGTGGCAGCCACTGCACGTCTTTGTGACGCGGAACATGGCCCTTGTTGAGCGCCTCTCGCCGTCGGACGTGACGACTCCGTGACGGTGGCTGCTACCGGTCGATCGGCGTCAGCAGCGGCTCGCCGCGGACGTAGGCGAGCACGTTGTCCACGAGTACGCGGGTCATCGCTGCGCGCGTCTCCAGCGTTGCGCTCGCGATGTGCGGCGTCAGCACGACGTTCGGGAGCCCGACCAAAGGTTCCGGCACGTGAGGCTCGGCCTCGAAGACGTCGAGCCCCGCGGAGATCCGACCGGTGACGAGTTCGTCCACCAGCGCGTCCTCGTCCACGATCGCGCCGCGTGCCGTATTGATCAGCGTCGCCCCGTCCTGCAGCAGCGCGAGCCGCTCGCGCGTGACGAGGCCGTTCGTCTCCGGCGTCAGCGGCACATGGAGCGAGACGACGTCGGCGGTACGCAGGAGCTCGTCGAGCGGAAGCCCGCCGCTGCGGAGGTTGAAGACGACCTGCATGCCGAACGCCTCGGCCCGCAGCGCGACCTCCGAGCCGATTCGTCCCATTCCCACGAGGCCAAGGGTTGAGCCCGCGAGATCGTGTCCGATCAGCTCGGGCTGTGCCCAGCGCCGCCGCCAGCCACCCTCGCGGACGAGGCGGTCCGCCGCAACGACGTGCCGGCGGCAGGCCAGGATCAGCGCGAGCGTGAGGTCGGCGACGGCCGCGTCGAGGACGCCCGGGGTGTTCGTCACCGGGATCCCGCGCTTGCGGCATGCGGCGACGTCCACGGTGTCGTAGCCGGCGCCGTAATTGGCGACGAGCCGCAGGTCGGGTAGGAGGTCGAGCTCGTTCGCGCCGACCCGCACGACGACGGCGACGAGCACCTCCACGCCGGGCAGCGGCTGCAGCGGTGGCCACGTGTCGAGGAGCTCGAGGTCCGGCAGTTCGTCCCACGCCGGTCCTGGGAGCTTCTGGGTGGCGGCGATCTTCATCGCGGCAGTATCTCCGCCGGACGTAGGCTTGTTCGCGTGGTCACGGTGGTGATCCCGTTCGTAGGCGAGGAGGGCAAGACCCGGCTGCATGAGTCGTGGCGAGTCAGGCAGGCTCTCGCTCAGGCCATGTTCTGCGATGTTCTGGCCGCGTGCATGACGGTGGGGCGGACACGGGTCGTGACGCCGGACGGGGATGCCGCGACTGCGGCGGTCGACGCCGGCGCGGAAGCCGTCTCCGATCCCGGAGGAGGACAGGGCGCGGCCGTGCAGGCCGGCCTGGATGGCGTCGAGCCCGGGGGGATCGTGGTCGTCAACGCCGATGTCCCGTGCGTCGTTCCGCACGACCTCCGCTCCCTGCTCGCGGCGACGCCCGCCGGCTCGCTTGCCCTCGTCGAGGCGCCTGACGGGACGACGAACGCGCTCAGCCTGACTGCGCCCGAGGCGTTCGCGCCGCTCTACGGGCCCGGCAGCGCGGAGCGCTTCCGCGCGCACGCCGCGTCGCTCGGGCTGGAGGTCACATCCGTCGCTCTGCCGAATCTCGCCGACGACGTGGACACGATGGAAGACCTGGCCCGGCTGCAGCTGCGCGCCGGCCCTCGCACGCAGGCCTGCCTCGCCGAGCTCCAGGAGGCTCTCGTCTGAACGTCGCGGTTCTCTCCGGCGGAGTGGGCGGTGCGCGGTTCGCCTGCGGCATGGTCGACGTGGCGGGCGCGGAGGGGACAAGCGTGATCGGCAACGTCGGCGACGACGTCGAGGTGCTCGGGCTGCACGTCTCGCCCGACCTCGACTCGATCCTCTACGCGCTCGCAGGCCTCGCCGACGAGCGGCGCGGCTGGGGCCGCAGCGACGAGACCTGGCGTGCGCTCGAGACGATGGGGGCGCTCGGCGGCGAGAACTGGTTCGCACTCGGCGACCGCGACCTCGGGCTCCATCTCATACGCACCGAGGCGCTGCGGGCCGGGGAGCCGCTCTCCGCCGTAACTGCCCGGCTCGCGCTGGCGCTCGGGGTCGAGACCCGGGTGCTGCCGGCTACCGACGACCGGCTGCGCACGTGGCTCGAGACACCTGCCGGGACGTTCCCGTTCCAGGACTGGTTCGTCGCGCGCGGTCACAGGGACGAGGTCGACGCGGTTCGCTTCGAGGGAGGGGACGCGGCGCGTCCGGCACCGGGGACGCTGGATGCGCTGTCCGTCGCCGACCTGATCCTGCTCGCGCCGAGCAACCCTTACGTCTCGATCGGTGCGATCCTCGCGGTACGCGAGCTGCGGGCTGCGCTCGCAGCGCGGCGCGTGCCCTGCGTCGCCGTCAGCCCGCTCATCGGCGGTCGAGCAGTCAAGGGCCCTGCCGACCGGATGCTTCGGCGCCTCGCCGGCGGCACGTCGCCTCGGCACGTCGCGGATTGCTACCCGGGCCTGATCGACGCCCTCGTCGTCGATGGGGCAGACGCGGGAGACCTAGAGGGGCTCGGCGACGTCCGGCCGATCGTGACCCGGACGCTGATGAGCGACGGCGACGCGCGGCGGCGCCTTGCGGAGGTCGCCTTGGGAGCCGTGCCGGCGTGAGGGTCGCGATCGTAGGAGGCACGGGCGACTTCGGGCTGGCGCTCGCGCGCCGGCTCGTCGAGGCAGGCGACCAGGTCGTGATCGGATCGCGCGATCCCGATCGGGCCGAGGAGAAGGGCAGCGAGGTCGGCGCGTTCGGCGGCGCCGCGAACGAGGAGGTCGTCCGGGACGTCGACCTCGTCGTGCTTGCTACGAGAGCGGATGCCGCGCTCGCCACCGCGGCCGCGGTGGGCGAGGCTCTCGGCGACACGCCCCTGCTCAGCGTTGCGAGCGAGCTGCATTTCTCACCGGCCGGCGTCTTTCCCTACGCCGAGGCGCGTTCCCTCGCCGAGCGAGCGCAAGACCTCGTGCGCGCACCGGTCGTTGCCGGTCTCCACTCGCTTGCCGCCCGCCAGGTCGCACGCGGGCGTCCCGACGAGGACGCGTTCGTCTGCGGCGACGACGGAGACGCGAAGGCGCTCGCGCTCGAGCTCGCCGGGAAGGTCGTGGCAGGCAGGGCGCTCGACGCGGGACCTCTCGCAAGTGCACGTGCGCTCGAGGGGATGACGGCAGTCATCGTCAACCTCAACAAGCGCTACAAGGGGCACGCCGGCCTCCGCGTCACCGGCCTGCCGTGAGCGGGTTCTCAGTTGCGCCGGTCGAGGGGCTGCCTGAGCTCGCGGAGGGGGACGACCTCGCCGCGCTCATTGCCGAGAGCGCCGAGCTCGAGGATGGCGACGTCGTCGTCGTCGCGCAGAAGGCAATCTCGAAGGTCGAAGGCCGGATCGTCGAGCTCGAGGGAATCGACCCGTCGGACCAGGCGCGCGAACTCGCAGGCGAGGAGGCCGACCCGCGCCGGATCCAGGTCATCCTCGACGAGGCCGTCGAGCTGGTGCGCGTGCGCCCGCCGCTCCTCATCGCCCGCACCCGGCACGGCTTCGTCGCCGGCTCGGCGGGCGTCGACGCCTCGAACGCGCCGAGGCCCGAGACCGTCGTCCTCCTGCCGCTTGACCCCGACGCTTCCGCAGCACGTCTGCGAGAGGGGCTGCGCGAGCAAACAGGTGCCGACGTCGGCGTGGTCGTCACGGACTCCTTCGGCCGGCCCTGGAGGGCCGCGACGACCGATGTCGCGATCGGGGCCGCCGGAGTGGAGGTGGTCCGCGACCTCATGGGCCAGCGCGATCCGACCGGCTACGAGCTGCACGCGACGCGCATCGCAATCGCCGACGAGATCGCCGGCGCGGCGCAGCTCGTCTTCGGCAAGCTCGATCGCGTCCCCGTTGCCGTCGTGCGCGGCCTCGACGTGCGGGGAGACGGCCGCGCCGCCGACCTCGTCATCCCTCCCGAGACGGATCTGTTCCGTTAGAACACGCGCGATGGCCGATGCAATCGAGCAGGCGAACGCCCTCCTCCGCGAGCGGGGCTACGCGGAGCGCGACCTCGCGGTTCACACCGGCCCCCGCGGCAAGGCGCTGCTCAAGGGAAACAAGATCCTCAGCCCGCTGAGCGACGAGGCGGAGTTGGTCCTGCGCGTCGTCCGCGACCTCGTTCCCACGAACGAGGATCTCGGCGCGAAGATCCTGCGCCCAGCCGAGCTGCGCGCGAAGCTCTGAGCGTGGAGCCGGAGGCCGACCTTCGCCGGGAGGATCTGGCCGGCGACCCGCTCGAGCAATTCCGGCACTGGTTCGCCGAAGCGACGGCGGCGCTCGACGTGCCCGAGGCGGTTGCCCTCGCGACGGCGGCTCCCGGCGGCGCTCCGTCGGTGCGGATGGTGCTGCTGAAGGGATTCGACGAGCGAGGCCTCGTCTTCTTCTCGCACTACACGTCGCGGAAGGGGCGCGAGCTCGAGGCGAACCCGCAGGCGGCGCTGCTTTTTCACTGGTCTCCGCTCGGGCGGCAGGTTCGCGTCGAGGGACGAGTCGAGCGGCTGTCCGGCGAGGAGTCGGACGCGTACTTCGCCGCGAGGCCGCGCGACGCGCAGCTGGGCGCGCTCGCCTCGCGGCAGAGCGCCCCGCTCGCTTCCCGGGCGGAGCTGTACGAGCGGCTCGCCGAGCTCGAGGGCGATCTCGTCGGCGGTCCCGTGCCTCGGCCGCCGACGTGGGGCGGCTACCTCGTCGTCCCGGCGGCCTGGGAGTTCTGGCAGCATCGGGCGAGCCGCCTGCATGACCGGTTCCGCTACGTGCGCGAGCCGTCGGGCGATTGGCGCGTCGAGCGCCTCTTTCCCTGACGCTTCCGTCACGTTGGCAGCCACCGCACGGAGGCGTCACATCTTCGTCGCGAGAGTGCGGCGAAGCGCCGCGAGCCGCTCGTCCCATGCAGCGCCGACCGCGACCATCCACTCGACGGCGTCCTCGAGCGGCGCCGGGGTTACCTCGTAGCGTGTCTCGCGCCCCGCCCGCGTCGCACGGAGCAGGCCGGCGTGCGCGAGCGCCGAGAGCTGCTTCGCGACCGCCTGCCGCGTGACGGGCAGCTCGGCCGCCAGCTCCGTCGCGGTCGCGGTGCCGCGCGTCGCGACCGCCTCGACGAGCGAGCGCCGACCCGCATCACCCAGCGCGGCGAAGACGCGGTCTATGCCGCGGCGGCCGTCGTCCACGCGAATGCGCGCAGCTCTAGGGCCGGGGCGAAGTCCGGCGAAGCCTCCACGACTCGCACCCGCGTTCCGTCCACCGACGGCTCGAGTTCGATCGCTACGCTCCCGCCGTCGTCCCAGTCGAGGACAAGCCGCTCCGCCTCCTCGAGCTCTCGTACTACCGCGTGCCGCTCGTCGCCGTCTCCCCAGCGGAACACGCCCTCGCCGCCGGGACGCGCGTCGAGCTCGACCTCCGTCGCGAACCATTCCTCGAGCCGCTCCGGCTCCGTCAGCGCCTCCCATACCTCGTCCGGCGACTCCGGCACGACGATCTCGCGTTCGACCTCCATCGCTCCTCCGTTCGCTTGCGAAGCGCAACTACACGGTTGCGTGTAATGTGCAACCGATGAGTAGCGTATCGAACCACCTCGTGCCGATGGTGGTGGAGTCGGACGGCCGCTTCGAGCGCTCCTTCGACATCTTCTCGCGGCTGCTGCGCGAGCGGATCGTGTTCCTCGGGACGGAGGTGGAGGCGTCTGCGGCGAATCTCGTCGTCGCGCAACTCCTCTTTCTCGAGGCCGAGGATCCGGACGCCGACATCCGGTTCTACATCAACTCGCCGGGCGGCGACGTCTACGCGGGGATGGCCATGTACGACGCGATGCAGTTCGTCAAGCCGGACGTGCAGACGTACTGCATCGGGATGGCGATGTCGATGGGCGCGCTGCTGCTCGCGGGCGGCGCCGCCGGAAAGCGCTTCGTCCTGCCGAACAGCAAGGTGATGATCCATCAGGGCTCGGGCGGCTTCCGCGGCACGCCCGCCGACATCCAGATCGCCGCGCGCGAGATCCTCTCCCTCACGCGTCGCTACGCCGAGGTGATCGCACACCACGCCGGTCGGGACGTCGAGCAGGTGGTGCGGGACATCGACCGGGATCGCTTTCTCGCCCCCGAGGAGGCCGTCGAGTACGGCCTCGCCGACTCCGTCCTGGCGGCGCGGAACGGCGACGCTGCGAGCTAGGAGTCCGGGCCCTCCCAGGCGACGCTGTCGCCCAGGATCTCGTCGATCTGCGCGAGCGTCTCCTCACTGAGCTCGACGCCGGACGCCGCCGCGTTGTCCTCGACCTGCTCGGGCCGCGATGCGCCGATGATCGCCGAGGCGACGTTCGGCTCCCGCAGCACCCACGCGAGCGCTAGCTGCGCCATGGACAGGCCGAGCTCCTCGGCGAGCGGCCGCAGTCGCTGCACGCGCTCGAGCAGTACCTGGTTCAGTGCGCGCTTCATGAAGCTGCCCATCGAATCCGAAGTCGCACGTGTTCCCTCGGGCAGCGGCTCGCCCGGCTTGTACTTCCCGGTCAGGACGCCCTGGCCGAGCGGTGACCAAACGATCTGGGAGATCCCAAGCTCGCGGCTGGCAGGGATCACGTCTCGCTCGGGCCCGCGCCAGATCATCGAATACTGCGGTTGGCTCGAGACGAAGTGCTCTACGCCGGTCATCGCCTGCGCCTCGCGGATCTTGTCCGCCGGCCATTCGCTGAAGCCGATGTAGCGCACCTTGCCCTGGCGGACGACCTCCGTCAGCGCTTCCATCGTCTCCTCGAGCGGCGTGTTCCAGTCGTAGCGGTGGCACTGGTAGAGGTCGACGTAGTCGGTGCGGAGCCGTCGCAGCGAGGCGTCGAGCTGCGTGAAGACCTGCTCGCGCGAGAGGCCGTGACCGCCGTCGGGCATCGACCAGAAGAGCTTCGTGGCGAGGCGGTACGAGTCGCGGGGCCTGTCGGCGAGCACCTCGCCGAGGAACTCCTCCGCCTGGCCGTGTGCGTAGACGTTGGCCGTGTCGATGAAGTCGATCCCGACCTCGAAGGCCTTCGCCACGCACGCTTCGGCGCTCTCCCGTCCGACACCGGCGCCGTAGGTGAGCCACGAGCCGAGGCTGATTTCCGAGATCTGGAGATCGCTGGAGCCGAGTTGTCTGCGTCGCACGAAGGTGAAGCTAACCGTTAGCGTCCTACCCATGCCGCAGCTGAATGCGATTGGAATCGTCTGCTCCGACATGCGGCGCTCGATCGCCTTCTACGGCCACCTCGGGATCGAATTCCCCGAGGGCAACGGGCACGTCGAGGCAACGCTCCCGAACGGTGTCCGCCTGATGCTCGACACGGAGGAAGTGATCAAGAGCTTCCGGCCCGACTGGTCCGGTGCGGCCGGCAACCAGCTCGCGCTCGCGTTCGAGTGCGCGAGCCCCGACGAGGTGGACGAGCTGTACGCGCGCGTGGTCGCCGCCGGCTTCGACGGCGAGAAGGAGCCTTGGGACGCGTTCTGGGGACAGCGCTACGCCCAGCTGAGCGACCCCGACGGCGTCCCCGTCGATCTCTTCGCAGCACTCTGATCGACCACCTCGTCGAGGAGGAGGTCGAGCTCGCGCCTGGCCTGTGGCTGTCGATCCTTCGGCCACCCAGTGCGGACGAGCTGATCGACGAGGCGGCGTTCGACGACGAGGAGTTCCTTCCGTACTGGGCCGAGCTCTGGCCGAGCGGCCTCGCGCTCGCCCGGCACGTCGCCGGGCTCGAGCTAGCGGGACTGAAAGTACTCGAGCTTGGCTGCGGGCTCGGCCTCCCGGCGCTCGCAGCGGCGCGTCGCGGTGCGCGGGTGATGGCCACGGACTGGGCGGACGAGGCGGTCGAGCTGCTCCGGCGAAACGCCGAGCGCAACGGCATCTCCCTGCGCGCGGCGCGCGTCCGCTGGAACGAGCCGGAACCGCTGCTCCGAGCCGCGCCCTGGGATCTCGTCCTCGGTGCCGACCTCCTCTACGAGGATCGCAACGCCGAGCAGCTCGACGCCCTGCTCCCGGCGCTCTCCGGCGAGGTGCTCCTCGCGGAACCCGGCCGTCCGCACGCAAAGGAGTTCCTCGAACGATTCGGGGCGGAGCCCGTGGGCGAGCGGATCTACCGGCTTCGCCAGCCAAGCCCGCTAGCCTGAGCCGCCGTGTTCGCCACGCTTGCACTGACGATCGCGCTCGCGCTCGCGCCGAAGCCGCACATCGTCTGGAAGCCGATCCCGTACGGCGCGCAGCGCAAGGCGGAGATGGCCGCGTACGCCGAGAAGCACTACGGCATCGACTCCTGGCGGCTCCGGCCGAAGGTGATCGTCGAGCACTACACCGGCAGCAACAGCTTCTCGTCCGCATGGAACGAGTTCGCCGCGAACACGCCGGACCCCGAGCTCGGCGAGCTGCCGGGCACGTGCGCGCACTTCATCGTCGACCGGGACGGGACTATCTACCAGCTCGTGCGGCTGAACGTGATGTGCCGGCACACGGTCGGCCTCAACTACGTCGCGATTGGGATCGAGCACGTCGGCACATCCGACGCGGAGATCCTCCACGACCCGGCCCAGCTCCGGGCGTCGCTCGAGCTGACCGCCTGGCTCGTCGGCCGCTTCCACATCAGGATCCGCAACGTGATCGGCCACAACGAGAGCCTCTCGAGCCCCTACCACAGGGAGCTGTACAAGTCGTGGGCGCACCAGACCCACGCCGACTGGAAGCACGCCGACATGCAGATCTACCGCGCGAGACTTCGCGCCCTTCTCACGGCGGACGGGCAGCGTTAGACTCGCGGTCATGCCGCGTTACATGATCGTCCGCAGCTTCGAGGTCGGCGAAGCACAGATGCCGACCCTCGGGAGCCGTTCGCGTCAGCTCGTCGAGGGCGAGTTCCCCGAGATCACGTGGGAACACAGCCACGTGGTGGTGGACGACGAGGGGCTTGTCCACACGTACTGCGTGTACGAGGCGCCGAACGAGGAGATCGTCCGGGAGCATGCGAAGAAGCTCGGCAGGCACACGATCGACGACCTGAACGAGATCGCCGGCGATGTGACGCCCGCCGACTTCCCGGCCGCCTAGCTTTCGCCGCTGCCGAGGCCGAGCAGGTGCGCGTCGTCGACGTGCAAAAAGGCCTGCTGGGCGAGGGCCAGTCGCTTACGGAGAAAGCGGACGCGCTCGAGATCCTCGGCCGGCGTCATGTCGAGCGCCTCCTTGTACAGCGTCACGGCGTACTCCTTCGCCCAGCCGCGCTCGGCCTCCTCCGCCGCGGAGACGAAGTGCAGAACCGCGTGCTCGAGCTCGCCGGCGCCGCGCCAGTGACGGGCGAGCGCCGCCCCTGCCTCGCCGACCTCGGGCGCCGACTCCTCGATGAACTCCGCGATGTGGCGATGGCCCTCGCGCCGGCGGGCCCGCGGCTGGAGGTCGTACGCGACGTCCCGGATGAGGACGTGCTTGAACGACCACTGCTCGTCCCCCTCGATCCGTGAGACGGTGTCTCGATGGATGAGGTCGCGCCGCTCGAGCGCTGCGAGCGCGACGGCCAGGCAGTCGGGATCGCTCGTGATCCGCTCGAGCCCGCCCCTCCAGAAGATTCGGCCAGAGATCGACGCGTCGAGGATCACGGCGCGCTCGTCGGCGGGCAGCGCGTCGAGGCGCGCGGAGACGAGGCCGCGAATCGTCGTCGGCAACCTCTCCTGCGCGCCGCGCTCGTTCAGAACGGCGGCCAGCTGCTCGATGAAGAGCGGGTTGCCCTCCGCCGACTCGGCGACCTCGGCTGCTGTCGCGTTCACGCCCAGCAGGTGAAGTGCGAGCTCGCACGCGGCTTCTTCTCTGAGCGGCTCCAGCGGGAGCGCGTTGTACGCGAGCATGCCGCCGCCCCATCCGGGTCGCGCGTCGAGCAGCTCGGGCCGGGCGAGCGTGAGGAGGAGAACCGGAAGATCCTGCAGCCGCGTTGCCAGCAGCTCGATCAGGTCGAGCAGCACCGGGTCCGCCCAGTGGATGTCCTCGAACACGAACACCGTCGGCTCATTCCGAGCGCCGGCCTCGATGAAGACCCGGACCGAGTGGAAGAGGCTGTCCCGGTCGGGCGCGGTGGTCTGCGTCTCGTAGCCGAGGAGGATCGCAAGGTGCCCCGCGACGACTGCGGCCTCGTCCTTGCCGACGAGCCGTTCGACGAGCTCGCGCAGCTTGTCGGTCGCGACGTCGACGTCGTCGCTGTCGAAGATGCCGGCGAGATCCTTGACCTGCATCGCGAAGGCTCCGTACGCACTGCGCTCGCGATACGGAAGGCACCGGCCGCGGACGATGCGGCCTTCGCGCGCCGCGATGCGCTCCGTGAACTCCGCCGTCAGTCGCGACTTGCCGACTCCGGAAGGACCGAGGACGGTGATGAGGTGAGGGCGGCGCTCCAGTTCGACGCGCTCCCACGTCGCCTCGAGGAGACCAACCTCGCGGTCCCGGCCGACGAACGGCGTGGTGGACAGATGTCGCTCGCCCGTCGCCGACGACGCCGCCACCGCGCGCCAGGCCGCGATCGGCACCGCTTTCCCCTTCGCAGTCACTGCCTCGAGCGGCTCGTACTCGATCGCGCTTCGCGTGGCGCGGTGCGTCTCCTCGCCGACGACGATCTCGCCGACCGGAGCGTGCTGCTGCAGGCGCGAGGCCGTGTTCACGACGTCGCCGGCGACCATCGCCTCGCCGAGCGCCGGCCGGGCCGAGAGCGCCACCACTGCCTCGCCCGTGTTCACCGCGCCGCGGATGCGGAGCTCAAGCCCGGGCTGATCCGCGTTGAGGACCGCAACTGCGTCGCGGACGGCGAGGGCGGCGCGGACGGCGCGCTCAGGATCGTCCCCGTGCGCGGTCGGCGCGCCGAAGACCGCCATCACGGCGTCGCCGACGAACTTCTCCACGACGCCGCCGAAGGACTCGAGCTCGTCGCGCACCGTGCCGTGGTACGGAGTCAGGATCGCACGGACGTCCTCCGGGTCGAGCTGCTCCGAGCGCGACGTGAAGCCGACCAGGTCGACGAAGACCACGCTGACGATCCGGCGCTCCTCGCGCCGCGCCTCCTCCGTTCCCAGCTGGGCTCCGCACGCGAGGCAGAAGCGTGCGACCTCGGGGTTGTCCTGACCACAGGCATCACACCGGGGCATTCCCGCATCCTGGCAGCGTTTCGGCTCCACAGCAACGGATTCCAGGAGCCCGACCCTGTTGGATCGACCTGGAGCGACACGGAAGGCCCACTTCCGCGTGCCCTCCGTTCACGAATTGTGAGGTTGGGCTACGAGCAGCCTGTGTTCGTGCCGCAGTCGCGGCACGTGTAGCAGCTGCCGGTGCGGATCATCCGGCCGCCGCAGCGGGCGCACTCGACCGCGTCTTCCCAGCTGTTGAAGAGCGCCGTCTGGCCGGGCGGCGGTGCCTCTCCAGGCTCCGCCGGCGCCGCGTCGCCGTTCGCGTAGCGTTCGGCCAGCCGCGCCTTCACCTCGGGCGAGAGGATTCCCGCCTCCTCCTGCTGCTCGGCGGTGAGGAACGTCTTGCCGAACCAGCGGAAGATGTAGTCGACGATCGACTTGGCGGCGCGGATGTCCGCGTCGTTGGTCAGGCCACTCGGCTCGAAGCGCTGGTGGGACAGCTTCGAGACGTACACCTCCGGCGGCACGCCGTACTGGAGGCCCATCGAGACGGCGATGCAGAGCGAGTTCATCAGGCCGGCCATCGTCGTCCCGTCCTTTGCGATGTCGACGAAGATGTCGCCCGGGCTGCCGTCGTCGTAGGTACCGACATGGATGTAGCCCTCGTAGTCGCCGACGCGGAACTTGCGGCCGATCTCCCGCCGGTCCTCGGGCAGGCGCTTCCGCTCGTGCACGTGCACCGGCGGCGTGGCGACGGCGGTCTGGCCATCCTTGCCGGAGCTCGAGAGCGGCTGCGCGACCTTGCAATTGTCGCGGTAGATCGCGATCGCCTTGACGCCGAGCTTCCAGGCGTCGACGTAGAGGTCCATCACATCCTCGATCGCGGCCTCCTCCGGCATGTTCACCGTCTTCGAGATCGCGCCGGAGATGAACGG
>Ga0307477_10001530_pt1 | contig 19257 bp, 21 predicted proteins | sample atmos_gasesECM2C_FD_203316 | JGI IMG/M metagenome (GOLD analysis project Ga0307477, IMG submission 203316) | Hardwood forest soil microbial communities from Morgan-Monroe State Forest, Indiana, United States - atmos_gasesECM2C_515 | ecosystem: Environmental > Terrestrial > Soil > Temperate...
CGTTGAGCCGCAGACGATGGCTGTCGAGCGGTTCTCCATGAGCAGCCAGACGTAAGCCGCGAGGTTGGGGTCTATGACGTTGAAGTTTATCATGTCGATGATGGTCAGAGGGTCCTCCCTGAACTTCCTAATCGTGAGAGTCGCCCCGTAAGGCGAGACCTCCCTCCTGAAGGTCGCGGCCAACCTGTGCCTCCCTGGCAAGGTCCCTTGGACGATGGGGAAAGCCGTCGAGACGTGCTTTCCGGCCATGTGCGCGAGCCTGGCGATGATGTTGTCCAGCTCCTCGTCGTGGAGGAAGTTCAGGTTCGTCTCGATGTTCTCATACCTGCGGTGGTAGATGAACATCGGCTTGCCTACTCCGTCTACAGAGATGTCCTCTATCTGCTGGTCCCTCATCACCCCGTCGAGGACGCCGAAGCCTACTAGGTCCCTCTCAGCGAAATAGTGGATCTTTGGCCAGGAGAGCTGAGAAGCTTTGATGCCGTACTTTTTCACGATCTTCCTGGCCTGCTCTAGGAAGTAGGCGCGAGGGTCGATCTCCGACCTTGGGACGGTCAGCTCGCTCTCGAGGGTATCGAGTAGGTAGGTGTAGATCTGCGCCTCTCGCTGTGTTAGCGTAACCTCGTCGACGAAGTACTTCCTGTTCCCCGAGGTAGGGTCCTCGGCGATCACGGCGTAGCCGAAGGGGGCGTTGAGCGGGTACTTGTCGACGACCTTCCAGTTGAGCGATATGGGCAGCCCGACGACCGGGAACCTGACTTCTACCCTTTTTGCGGACTTGCCGGTAGGGTCATTGCTCTTCTTTCCTGGGAGCTTCATGGCGAGAAGGTCCTCCGAATCGCGCCCGGCTCTCTTTGCGCAGCGGAGTCACCGATTATTGGCATTAGCACTGATTTCATTGACCGTACTAGCCCCAAACTCACGAAATTGCTCGCAATTCGTCATAAATGTCTTATGCACTGGGAATCTGTGATTTGGCCCAATCCACCCGCCTAGAGAGATGAGAGGGGACTTCGCTCGTGCTGTGTCGTGGTCGTCCTCGGCCCTGATTTTGAATCGCCTATATCGAGAACAAACAGGACCTGGCTCCATCGCCGCTTGGCGAATTCAACGAGCAGCAGTCGGGTCTGTCCAGATTGCGGCAAGAATCCTTTTGGCATTTGCTAAGAGGTTGGGTTCGAAAGTCTGTGTCGTCGGACACCCTCGGACCCCTCACCTGGCGCCCAGCTCGGCGTCTCCTCTCTGTCTCCGGTTACGGCGCCTCGGTGGCGCTCATACTCGGTCTTAACCTCCTGTTCAACGTGGTCGACTTGGTAACGTCCTATGTCGGGCTTGGCCGGGGCCTCAACGAGGTGAACTCGCTGGCCCTCGGGATTGCGGAAGCCTCGAGGCTGCCCATCTTCGGCTCACTGATCATCCTCAAGCTACTCTTCGTCTCAGGCGCTGTTGCGACCGCTATCGTGGCTGTGAGGTCGAGAGACCCTGGGACAAAGAGACTGCTCCTCAGGGTGATCGCGATATCGACCCTCTCATTCCTCGTCATTTCTTTGAACAACTTGTTCTGGATCCTTCACGTCCTGGCCTAGGCTCGTCGGAACGCCGAGGTCGCCGACAGGCGTCGTCTCCCTATTGCCAAGTGCCTGAAAAAAGGACCATAGCCCCGTTACTCAAGGTAACTGCTCCTGTGAAGGACTGGCCCGTCGTCACCGCTGTCCTCAGTTCAGGCGTCGCGGTGAACTCTGCGTAGGTCGTGGCTGATGTCGTTCCCGCAGCGCCTACCGGGCAGCTCGTCCCGGATACCAAGGTGAAAGAGTTGTCGTTTCCTGCCCATGTGATTGTGACCGAGGCCACGGCGAGGATCCCGGTGCCCGTGTTGGTCAGCGCGACGTAGGGGGCAGCCGGGGAGGAGGTAACGCAGGTCACTCTCCCGGAAGTCCCGGTGCCGAAACCCGCAGCTGTGAGAGCGACTCCCGTCACTGCGATCTGCGCCGGGTTCCCAGCCTGCCCAAAGACGCCAAAGACGAGTCCAGCAGTCGCGATAGAAGCGACCAGGGTCACTGCGACCACAAGCACAGTAGCAACTATGGAGTCTATCCCCATTCGGCCTGCCCTTCGGCGCCCATTAGTCACTGGAGCCTTGCTTGTGAGGGTCCGGCTTGGGAGAACGCGGTGCGGCCATTCCAGCGAGGAAATACCCTGAACCAAACTGGTCTCTAATCCTCGCGGTTAGGCGCCCTGAGGGAGTCTGTCTCCATGAAATTACACCTTGGGAATTTTATTCCGCTCGAAGATTAAAGAGCTTTATAGAAACTTGATATGAATTTGAACTACTCGCGAGCTTGCGAGTAGTTAAAGTCCCCGCGGACGCGGGTTAGGATAGGTCTCAGGAGCGCATGGCGGGACAGAACGCGTTTCCGACCTGCCTGGCGCTACTGGTTTCCGGGCGTGTGAAGTAGTACCCCCCTTTCAAGTACAACCCGCCTTCTCCAACGAAGCAGTAGGCCAGTGATCCCATCCCTCGATAGTAGCTCGCGGTGAACGTACAATATGGGCCGGTGACCTTTGCCGACGTGACCTGAGTGCACGTGGTCGGCAACGGCGTGTTGGGAGGTGAAGCGAGGACCGGGACGATAGGGACGAACATAAACTCAAGAGCAACCGCGATAATCAGGACAGGGATAATCGCCGCGGCCGTCCTACTCTTCAAGCTAAGAGTCCCTCGTATCTCGTCCGACTCTTGTCAGCCAGGGCCCTGAGTTGGAGGACTGTAATCAGGAAAAGCGATGCCAGAGGAAGGATCACCTGGAAAGGGCCCTCCAGCAAAGTGAGGCTCAGGACGGTCGCTCCAACTCCGACGGCTAATGTGCGGAGATCCGTCACCGAGGAGAGAATCATTGCATAGACCGGAACGAAGTAGTACCCGATGTAGGGCTCCACGAGTCCAGCGAAGACGATCGCGGAGCCGAGGTACGAGTAGGTGCACATGGTCTGGAGGAAGCTAGGAGCTTTCCTTATCATCAGGGCGGCCGAGGCTGAGAGCGCCAAGAGGAACGGGGCGACAAAGAACCCGATCTGGTTGATCCTCCCCAAAACAAGCGACTGGGCAAATTCTTGCATGTTGACTATGCTCCCGCAGAGGGTTCCCGTAAACAGTGAAGGAAGGGTCGTCATCCCGCAGCCTCCGAGGGGGTTCGGCGAAGGAGTCAGGGTCTGGGTCATCGCGGCGGCGGCCGGGAGGCTTTGCTCAGGAGGCCCGAAACTGATGACCTGGTAGTAGTTGATGGAGGCTAGGTATGCACGGGGGGCGGCGACCAAGAAGGGGAGAGAGACGACGGCCAGGACGGCGACGAAGATGACGACTCCCTTTAGGGTCTCCCGCCCGTACCCCCTGGCATAGATTGCCAGATAGGCCGGGAGGACGAAGAGGGCCTCCTGCTTGAACATTACGGCCACTGCCAGCGATGCGAAAGACAGTGAGGGTCGCTTCTCCGCGAAGAGATAGACCGCGAGGAGAATGAAGAGGGTCATGGGCTGGCTGCTCAGCCAGAGGTAGTCCTCGTAGTACAGTACGAACGGCGAGAATGCGTAGACCAGCCCGGCCGCGAAGGCGATCTTGGTTGGAACCAGGCGGTTAACTATGAGGTACACGACCGCGGCGGTAGCTGCATCGGATAGGACTATTGGGAGGGCGGCAAGTTGGGCTCCACCAGCAAGGAAGAATGGGTAGAGGGAGTACAGAAAGAGCGGAGTGTACTTGTAGGCGTAGAAATCGCGGTACGGGAGAAGGCCGTGCTGAAGGTATCCCAGCCACGTCACGTAGCCCTGGTAAAAATCGTCCCACGTGCTCAGCGGCAAGAATGGGAGGCCATGAACCCCGTAGGCCACCTGGACCACCGAGACCAAGCCCCTCGCCGTGATAGCGATGACGAAAACCAGCAGTGCCAGCTTCATCGTCCCGGCCTTGCGAACGTCATCCACCCGTTCCACGACTTGTCCCAGTTCTATCCCACTAGCCTGACGAGAGTTCAGAAAACTTCACCTTCGGAGAGTCGCGAATCGCGAGGCACCAGTCCCTCTCTTGCGCAAAGAAAGGACCTTCTGCTCGGTCTTGCCGGAACACGAGCGCTTCGGCGTTTGCAACGCTCATATTGTTTGTAGATTCGCAATCTAGGTCTTCTATCTACGACGGGACGAGTCAGGTCCACAGGCCGCGCTCGAACCACCTTTAGAACAACCCCGTCCCGGGAGGTCGGAGGGAGCAAGTGATCGTGGGCAAGGGATTCGTCGACTACTGGGAGAAGACCGTGCCTTGGACATTCAAGAAGGAGAAGCTCTCGTATCGGGAGAGACGGCGCCGGAGGTACGAGCTCCAGGACTACATGCTGGAGACGATCCCCTTCGAGTCGTACAGGGGCAAGCTCCTCCTCGAGATTGGGAGCGGGGGCGGGATCGACTCGGCTGAGTTCGGCAGGAACGGCGCGGATGTCGTCTGCCTCGACTTTACGAAGACGGGCGTCAACACGACTAGGGACACGCTGGCCGAGGCGGGCGTGCGGTCGTCCGACGTCGTCCGAGGTGCCGCAGAGAGCCTCCCGTTCAGGGACGCCGCGTTCGATTGCGTGTATTCGTTCGGGGTCCTTCATCATATTCCAGAAGTTGGAGGCGTGATTGATGAATGCTCCAAGATACTGAAGAAACGGGGTGAATTGATCCTAATGCTGTACAACAAGGACAGCCTCCTTTACGCTTACTCCATCCTTTTCCTGCACAGGGGAGAGGGTTTGACCGAGGACGAGGCGATTTCCAGATACTCGGAGCGGGTCGAGGGTTGCCCGTACACCAAGGCATACACAAAACAGGACGTCCGCGACCTGCTTTCCCCCGGGTTCGGGCCTGTCTCGATGGCCGTCCGCTACAACGTGATTGACACTCCCAAGGAAAGGAAGGTGAGGGCTCAGCTCTCAGACGACTACGAGCTCGGATGGCACACCATAGTGAGGGCGAGGGCAAGCCGTCGCAAGCCGCTGGCAGAGTCCGGAAAGGGCCCGAACCCTCACCGGAAAGTGAGGTCGGGATTCGCCCAGCTTTGGACCCCGTCTACGAAGGCGACCCTCCCCCAAGGCGTCTCGCTAGCGCCCCCGCATGGAAAATCAAACACCTTAGTCCAGCCCATCTCACTGAACAACGATCGGAGGCCGGACTCGACCTTGCCGTTGTGCGTGCCTACGTGGACTCTCGCGGCCTTCCTCTCCAGCGCGGACTTTGCCGACTTAAGGACCTCCAGCTCGGCCCCTTGAACATCAAGGTCGATCAGGTCCGCCCTGTTGACATCTCGAAGGAGGGTGTTCAGGCTTACCGTCTTCACCTTCTCGATCCCGTACCGGAAAGATTCCCCTTCCGTCTCGGCGCAAGAACTTCGGGAGGATCTTGCGGGCAGGGCCTTGATGCGCTGGATCGCAACCTTCCCGAAGTCCTCCAGCAGCGCGATCCTTTGACCGTACCATTCGTCTGGGCTTCCAACGAGGAACCGGGCTTCTCCGTCCCGTCCTGACACTGCGCCCTGGATGAGCGTGTGTTTTTCGGGGTCTAGGCCGTTGTCCCTAAAGTGGTAATTCATCCACTCAAAGTGGCTCGGTTCTGCCTCTACGCCTATGAACTTGCACCTGAAATCGCCAAAATGAGTGGCCGCGAACGCTGCCCTTACGAGCCACCTGCCATATCCGGCCCCGAGTTCCATCATGGTGAAATCCCCCCGTGCGGCCTTGACGGCCTCGAGCAGGTCAACCCACTCGAAGTAAGATTCGTCAAACTCAGGCAGAGGAGGGGCCGAGAAGCCCTCCAGTTCGAAGGGCTTGAGACCGGTGAAGAATGAGGTCCTAGTCTTGATCCCCAAGAAGTCGACCTGGGCCCCCTTCGACACGCTGCCTTTCCAGGGCCTGATCTTCATCAACAGCTCGTGATGGCGTGCTGCGGAACTCATGCAGTCCCCTCGCGGACGAGGTCGAACCAATTGAAGTCGCGGTTGTGGAACTCGAACTCCAGGACGGTCCTGAACTTGGCTGGCTCGAGCCTCTTCTTCAGCTTCTCGAGGTCGTACCATTCCATCCACGGGGCCGAGGCGTCCGTCTTGCTCCCCCATTTGTCGAAGGGGAGCCTGCCTTCTCTCTCCCAGCGGACCTTCGGGTAGGCCAGTTCGATCCACCTCCCACCGGGCCTGAGGTGCTTGAGCAGCTCCTGCGACTCGCCTCGAGCGACCTCGAAGGGGGCGCATATCATAGACCCCTGGCACCACACCACATCGAAGGCGCCGAGCCTTGCGAGCGACCTAGAGTCCTGCAAGTAGCAGAAATCGACATTTCGGAGGCCTAGGAGTCCGCAGACTCGCCTGAGGACGCGCAGGTTGGACTCGACGATGTCGAGGAACGTCACCCTCGCCCCGCTCTGCGCGAATCCAATGCTGTCGATCCCGAACCCGGAGCCGACGTCCAGCATCACCTTCTCCTTGAGAATCGGCGCATACAGGATCCGGTACCACTCCCTGACCTCCGCGCCCTCCTTCGAGGCCTGCTTCCACGTCTCGAGGAGCCTCACGTCGTCGAGGAGCTCGAGGTCGGTCGTCTTCATTCTGACATTCCCGGCGGGGACCTCGGACCATTTGGTCCGGAGAACGTCCAGGTAGGCGCTCCATTCCGTCAGAGACGGAGGAGAAGAGGTCTTAGGCGCCGGCCTTCGAAACATAGTATTCACCAAGGAAGAGCGCGTCCATCCGGGTCTCGAGGAGTGCGCGAATCGCCTCCTCCGGCGTGTTGACTATGGGCTCCCCGTGCCTGTTGAAGGAGGTGTTCAACACCAAAGGGACGCCGGTCCTACGGCCGAATGCGCTGATGAGCCTGTAATACGTGGGGTTCTGTTCCTGGCTGACCGTCTGGACTCGCGCGGTCTTGTCCACGTGCGTGACCCCCGGGATGATCGACTCCTTCCCGTCCAGCACCTTCGCCTCGAGCAGCATGTACGGGCTTGGGACCCTGAGGTCGAACCACTTGCTCGCTTCCTCCGCGAGGACCGATGGGGCGTAGGGTCTGAACCACTCTCTGTGCTTCACCTTCGCGTTCAGCTCCTCCTTCGCCTGGGGGTTCATGGCGTTGGTGAGTATGCTCCGGTTCCCGAGCGCCCTCGGTCCGCACTCCATCCTCCCCCTGGCCCAGCCGATGATGAGGTTGACCCCGATCAGCTCCGCAGCCTTCTCGCACAGGTCGTCCTCAGAGAGCTTCTTCCAGACGACCTTCTTCTTGACCTTCTCGAGGGCCTCCGGTATCGAGTAGTCCTCCCCGATGTCCGGGCCGCAGTAGACATCGAACTGGTACCTCTGGTTTCCTGAGTATTGAGCGGACAGGTCGAGGGCGCACCCGAGCGACGTCCCCGCGTCGTTTGCCGGCGGCGGCACGAAGAAGCCCTTGAAGAGCCCCGAGTCGATGATGAGGCGGTTGGCCCTGACGTTTAGCGCCACACCGCCCGCGAAGCAGACGTTCTCTGTGCCGGGCACCAGCTCGGGGATGAACCGAACTATGTGCGAGATCGCGGCCTCGAGCATTGCCTGCGTGCTCGCCGCCAACTCGAAATGAGCCTGCTGGAGCCTCTCCTTCGGATCTCTTGAGGGACCGAACCTCTGCTTTCCCTTCTCGCTCAGGCCTGTGCCCCCGATGTAGTAATCGAAGAACGAGAGGTCGACCTCGACCGGCTTGGAAGCGTCCTCCTTGAGGCGCACGACGCCCTCGAAGAGCCTAGGGTTCGCCTTGCCATACCCTGCGAGGCCCATGAGCTTGCCGGGGCCCTCGATCCAGCCCAACCCGAGGTGGGCCGCGATGGTCGTGTAGATGAACCCGAGCGACTCCGGATAGACTAAGACGTCCTCGACCTTCGAGATCTCGGAGCCTTTCCCCCTGAATATGGCGCACGTCTCCCTATCTCCCGAGCCGTCGAGGGTCAATATCGCCGACTCGTCGAACCCGGAGAGGAAGTATGCCCCGGCGGCATGCGCCAGGTGGTGGTTCATGTAGTGAAACTTGGTCCTCTCCCCTATTCGGTACTTTTTCCTCAGGGTCTTCTCGACCTTGGAAATGCGGTCGGCAGCCTCGGCGTAGTACCGCAGCTTGCGGGGCGTGCACCCGAACTTCTCGACAACGTCGTCGACGAACACTTTCTTCAGGACGGTCGGGTCGAGGTAGTACCCGATGTGGTCGAGGTCGTCGAAGGAGGCGCCGGCCTTTCGCATGCAGAACTCGATGGAGTTTAGGGGGAGTCCGTCGCTGTGCTTCTTCCGGTTGAACCTCTCCTCCTCCACCGAGGCGACCACTTTGCCGTCCTTCACGACGGTCGCGGAGGCGTCATGGAAGATCTTGTCTATGCCGTTGATTCCTAGGGTCAGCAAGCCGGTTTCGCCAAATCTCCCTAGGTTGCCAGCCTTCTCAAGTTTCCGAGGGCCGCGATACTGGTAGGGTCCACGCCTTTGAAGAATAGGCCGTATCCTGCAGGGTTCTCGCAGGCAGGGGCGGGGTCGTAGTCTGGGACGAGGCATTCGGATCCCATCAGGGGTGAGTGTAGCGCAAGGCAGTTCTTGACTCCCGCGTAAGTATCATAGTGGAACTTCGGCCTGTCCGGGACCTCAAAGTCGTCTATCATCGCCGCGAACTTAGGGAGTGACGAGATTACCTTCGTCTCGTCCACCAGTGGCCAGTAGGCTCCCCAGTGGGCGTCCAGCCAGAAGAGCGCGCTGTTAGACTTCAGGACCTCGTAGAACTCCTGGAGGAATCGGGGCGACTGGCCACTGAAGAACTCGATATTGTCGATCCCGTGGCAGAACTGTTGCGCCAGCTTGAGCCAGCGGGGGTTGACTTCGCACGTGAGCACCTTGAGGTCAGGGTGCCTCGACGCGACGAACCTACTCGTATCGCCGACGAACGTGCCCGTCTCGACGAACAACGAGATCTCGCAGCGCTCGATGATCTCGTCGACCAGGCTCTGGAGGATCGGGTCTCCGTGGAGCGGTTCGTACCATTTTCCGCGGCGGACAACCTCCCTCGCAAGCTTGCGCTCGTCCCAATCCTTTCGCACCTTCGAGTGGAGGGAAGAAAACCGGTAGGTCGAGGGCTTCATGATTTTCGGGAGACGACCTTCAGCTCGGGGACCTCTTGAGGGAGAGGTTTGTCAGCCTCGGCTAGCGGTTTCTCGGCCCGGCGATGGAGGTCGATTATCGACTTGAAAGCGGCCTTCCTCTTGGTCGCCCCCGCGAGCACGCCGAGCCTTTGGCCTTGGTTGGTCGAGAAGAACCGGATGAACAGGAACTCGAGGAGGCCGATATTGATCCCCTCTTCTGCCGCCTTCGCCCTGCGTTCCTTGTACGCCCTGATCCCAGCGACACAAGTCCACTCCCTTATGAGAGAGCCGAAGGACAGCATCGCCGGATATCCCGAGCCCGACACGATCCTTCCGTAGACTGCGCGCATCACAAGGACGTGATTGAGCCCGTAGCCGAAGGAGCGGTTCATGGAGCCCCTGAATGACCCCATTGGGTGGTCATGATGAACCTCGATCTCAGGGTCTAGGATCATCTTCCCTCCGTGCCTCACCACCCGGAAGGCGAACTCGGTGTCGTGCTGCGACTTTAGGTCGCTGAGGCCGCCCACCCTCGCGAACACGTCCCTTGTCGTTGAGCAATTGGAGAATCCCAGACCGAGTCCTTGCTCCTGGACGAAACGTGGTCTCCTCGCCTTGGGCATGTTCCATGTGAAGGCGAACTTGTCTCCTCCCCAGAAGACCGCCCCGCCCACCAGGTCGTAGCCTTTTTGCAGCCAGGCCACGTGACGGCTGATCCAGTCCCTTGGCACGTAGATGTCTGAATTCGTGAACATGATCACATCGGAGTCGCTTTGATGCGCGCCGAACGTCTGTCCCTCTGATTCCGAGCACCCGTCGAGTATCTTGAACAAGAGTCTGGGAGAGGCCCGCGCCCTTGCGATCTCGATCGAGCCGTCCGTAGAACCGGCGTCCACGACGACGACCCGATAGTTCGAATAGTCCTGGGCGAGGAGGTGGTCGAGACAGGTTCCGATTGTGCGAGCCGCGTTGAAGTAGCTGACCACCACAAGGACTGAAGGGGCGCCCGTGCCCGACCTCGGAATCATGCCCGGTTGTTCCTAATAGCTGCGAGTAAGTCCAGAGCCCATGCCTTTTCCTCCTCAGTCGCTTGGCCGAGGATAGCCTTTAGCTGAACCTCGATCACGCTTGCGAGCAGGCGAGACTGCTCGAAGACCGAGTCTTGGTCCGTCCGCAGTTGCTTCTTCCGATGCAGATAGCCAATGGCCGTGGCTGATATGGCTGCCACGCTCCCCATCAACGGGACAAACACGTATGGGTCGATGGTCGGAAACTTGACCGAAAATAGGAGGCAGAAATTGACGAATCCAAGGAAGATCGAGATATAGAACCCGTACCCGTTCCGAAGGTCAAACCACCGCCTCTTGGTCCACGCGCCAGCTGCCGAGAAATGAACGGTCTGCGAGGTCGGCCCCGCCGCGCTCAGCGAGCCTGGACTTAGAACCGATGCCGCGACCGCCGGATTCTGGAGCTTTTCAGTTGACGACATCAGTTATTCGCATCTATTTTGTCCCTTGGAAAGTTATTCATTACGGATTAGTGGTATGGATTTGTACATCAGCGGACAGCAAGAGCGGGCTCGAGAGCGTCTTCCCGACGAAAGCACCCATTGGGGCATACACGCCACTACTGTTCTCGACCCCGAAGGACCTTTTTGCGGGTCATGCTCTGCCCAAGCGCCATGTACGCGGAGTCCCTGCTAGGCCTGTTCCCATTGAGGACCCTCCAGCAGTCAAGGACGACCTTATCCGAGAACCTGGACTTGTCAATCGTTGAGAAGCCTTGCCAGGGGGTGGCGATCACGCAAAGGTCGCTCTTCTCCACGCACGCGTCCACATTGTCCTCGAGGATCAAGTTCTGGCGATTGGGGAGCTGGCCGCTACCGATCGCCGGGTCGTATGCGTGGACTCTGTAGCCCTTCCTCGCCAGGGCCTCCGCGAGCATCAGCCCTTGGGAAGCCTCGGTGACGTTGGTGTTCGGCTTGTAGGTGAAGCCTAGGACCCCTATCTTTGATGGCGGGGCGATACCATGGTTCTCGATTAGTTTGACAATCCTCCGGACCTGTCGCCTGTTCACTTTGTCAGTGGCGCGGGCGAGGGCGGCGTCTACTCCGATCCTCTTGGCAAAGGCGGCGAAGGCAACGTTGTCTCTAGGGAAGCAAGGGCCGCCATAGCCGATGGCGCCCCTCAAGTAGGCCGAGCCTATCCTCCTGTCCATCCCGATGGCCCGCGTTATGGCGTCGACGTCTCCGCCAGGCACGCGCTCGCAGATCTCTGCCAGCGTGTTGGCGAAGCTCATCTTCATGGTCACGAAGGAGTTGACCGCGATCTTCGCGACCTCGGCGTTCATGAAGCTCATCCGCGCGATAGGAGTGCCGTTGGCGCATGTTCTCAGCTGTATCTCGGCTAGCATGTCACCGGCGGCTGGGTCCGACTCGCCCACGAGTACGAAATCGGGAGTTAGGAGGCCTTTGACCACATCGCCTAATGCGATGAACTCAGGGTTGTAGCAGAGGCCGAAATCTCTTCCGCCCTTCTTCCCTGAGGTCTTCTCGAGGGTCGGCAACACGACCTCGTCCATCGACCCGGGCGTGACGGTGCTTGTCAGGACCACTAGGTGGTAAGTTGGCTTCTTCACCAGAGCCTTCCCGAGGATGCCCATGACGGGCTTGACGTATTCGAGTGAGAATTCTCCTGATTTCGTGCTAGGCGTGGGTACGACCACAAAGGTAGCCTCTGTCCCGCGTACCGCGGCGTCGTAGTCCGTCGTGGCTGTGAGAGAGGTCCGGTTCGACCCCAACAAGGCTTCAAGTCCAGGCTCATAGATGGGGGATCTGCCAGCCATCACGGCGGCGACCTTCTGCTTGTCGACGTCTACGCCAACGACCTTGAAGCCCCGGTCAGCGAGGACAGCGGCAAGGCATAGCCCAAGTTTTCCAAGACCTATGACCGAGATCCGCTTGACTGCCGGGTGCCCACGCTCGACTCTCCGATGGGAAAGGGTCGCAGCCATTCACACTCGGGCGGGGCGACGCAAAGCGGCATTCTGGCGCTCGATCGGCGGTAGCTGGGCAGGGGACGGTCCCCCGTGCCTTTTTCTCCGTTCGTCACGGTGCCAGTCGATGGTGCGGCGGAGGCCTTCCTTGAGCTCGACCATCGGAGTCCAACCGAGGCGTCTTGCCCTCTGGATGTCGAGAGCCCTGCTGAAGGGCCCCTCCGGCTTGTTGGTATCGTAGTGGATCTTGCTCGGTGTGTGCCTCGAGATCTCGAGAATCAGGTCGGCCACGTCGCGGATCTTGTACCTCGTGTCCCAGCCCAAATTTACCGGGGTGGCGTCCGTCACCAACTCGGCCGCCAAGATGGAGCCGTTCACGATGTCATCGACATAGGTGAAGCCTCTTTCCTGGTTTCCCGAGCCCCAGACCACGTAAGGGTCTTGATGGTCGAGGGCCTTTTCCACCAGTGCGGCGATCGCGTGGCTGGCGTCAAGCTCTCCTGGGCCGTAGACCGTGAGGTACCGACTGACAGATGACTTGAATCCGTGCTCCCTGCGGAAGGCGAGGAGCTGCATCTCTCCCAAGAGCTTCGCAAAGCCGTATAGGTTGTCACTGCTCTGCCATCCTTCACCGGTGCTCAAGACGTCGTCCTCTGCGAGGAGGTGCCCTTCCCTGTTGAGAGAGGGCGGGTAGACGCATGCGCTCGAAGAGTAGTGCAGGTGTTCAATCCCCGCGTCGAACGACGCGCTGATGACGTTTTGGTCAATCGCGAGCATCCTTGAGCACTCGGACTGGTGGATATCGACGAACTCCCTTCCTCCGAAGACTGCGGCAAGGTGGAATACAACATCGTGGGCCGTTGCCAGGAGCTGGAAACGGTCTCTCTCGGTCGAGAGGTCCATGCACTGCATCTGGACGTCACTTCTGCCGTTCCTCGAGTAGATCTCTGACAGCCTCTCCATCTTGGCCTGCCAGACCCAAGACTTCTCGGGGAAGAGCAGTTTGTCGACCACGGTCACGGAAGCGCCGAGCCCCAGGAGACGGTCAACGAGGTTGCTCCCGATGAAGCCTGCTCCGCCTGTCACGATGACGCGACGTTTTGACCAGTTCATGGCTTCGAATTCTGGTGCGTTTTGAGGTAGCCGAGTTTATAATACTGTAAGGCTTTCAGATATAGATTAGCAATCCTTGGAGAGCGTCTTCAATGAAATCCGGAGAACCAGGGGCATTTTCGTTCTTTGGTCAACTGCTCATTGAATCCGGCTATGGCGGGCGAAATCGAATCAGAGATAGCCTCAATCGATTCTACTATCAAACCAAAATAAAGTGGTTTCCGAATTTCGTTAGAAGTCATTCCGCCGTGAGCCATTTCGCCTACTGCCAGGTGCCTGTGAAGAGGAGCTGTGCTCCGTTCGTTAGGGTGATGGTGCCCGTGTATCCTTGGCCGGCTATCGCGTTCGTCGCTCCCGTCGCAGTCAGGTCGGAAGTCGCCGCGAAGTCCAGGTCTGTGGTGGCCGAGGTGGTTCCCGACGCGCCGATGGCGCACGTGGCGGCCGCTGAGAACGCGTTGTTGGTCCCTGCCCACGTGATTGACACTGAGGCTATGGCTGCGCTGCCGGAGCCCGTGTTGGTCACGGTCAGGTATGGGATGGTCGGGCTCGATGTCACGCAGGTGAAGGTTGTTGGCGCCGGGGCAGACGTGAAGTCAGCGGCCAGCAGCGACGTTCCCGTCACTGCTACCAGCGCCGAGTTCTGGCCTTGGGAGAAGATGCCGAAGACGAAGCCGCCGATTGCGACCGACGCGATCAGGGTGACCGCGATGATCAGCACGGTGGCTATGATGGGCGAGATTGCTTTCCTCCGTCCGCGCATCAATGTAAGGCCGATTTGCCGGATTCAATATATTAGGCGAGTGAACATGTAATATGGTTCTGTAATCCATGGGCAGACTAACAGCCGTTCATGAGGAAGGCTGATTGGGTCAAGAGCGCTTTCCTCGTCGGCTTTGAACTCTTCTCAAGAGTCAAGACAGGCGTCTTTGCTCGTGACGACCCACACGCGCGATGCAGCAAGGTATCTCTTTGCTTTGATAAAAAGAGGATGCTGGAATCCTGCCTTTGCAGGATTCCACCGGAGGGTGGCTATCTCGCTTACTGCCAGGTGCCTGTGAAGAGGAGCTGTGCTCCGTTCGTCAGGGTGATGGTGCCCGTGTAGGATTGGCCGGCAATTCCTGCTGTTGCTCCCGTCGCTGTCAGGTGGGAGGCTGCCGCGAAGTTGAGGTATGTGGTGGCTGAGGAGGTTCCTGACGCTCCGATGTTGCACGTGGCTCCCGCGGAGAACGCGTTGTTGGTGCCTGCCCACGTGATTGACACTGAGGCTATGGCTGCGCTGCCGGAGCCCGTGTTGGTCACGGTCAGGTACGGGATGGTCGGGCTGGTTGTCACGCAGGTGAAGGTTGTTGGCGCTGCGTTGTATGTGAAGTCAGCTGCGAGTAGGGACGTTCCCGTCACTGCTACCAGCGCCGAGTTCTGGCCTTGGGAGAAGATGCCGAAGACGAAGCCGCCGATTGCGACCGACGCGATCAGGGTGACCGCGATGATCAGCACGGTGGCTATGATGGGCGAGATTGCTTTCCTTTGTCCGTTCTTTCCGTACCGTATTTTCATTGTTGGGCTGTCTGAGCCCCGTATCGTATTTGAAGGGTTGGAAGCACTGGTATGGTTTAGAAATCCATACCACATATTATACGCTAAGCGTGATTTCAAGCTCGGGAATGAGTCGCCTCACAGAAAGTCTCCGCAGAGCCAACGATAGAGACAGGCAGTTCATAATGTCTCTCAACTTAGATTTTCTCGAGAAGATTCTCCTTCCCCTCTTCATCGCGTTCCTCTGCCTCGAGTTCATGGACATCTACTCTACTCTGCTCGCCCTCAGGAACACCCTTGTCTTCCACGAGCTCAACCCGATCGCCTCGGCCCTCTTTTCCATGAAGTTCTCTGGCTTCCTACTCGCGACCCTCTTCAAATACCTCCCAGGTGTCCCGCTCTTCTACGCGGTCTTCGTAAAGGACCCCGAGAACAAGCACCCCTTCGGACTAAGGATGGTGAGGTTCATCGGTTTGGTCTCGCTCATCTCCATCGACGCCGTCCTCTTCTACATAGTCGGGTGGAACAACATACCCACCCTCATCACGTATCTCAACGGCTCGCAGTGAAGCGAACCTGAATTCATAGTCCACAACGTTATTAAGACAAACCGGGCGATTTTCCAGCGGTTTGGTTAAAGGGGACCCCGACGATTCTAAGAGCAGTATTGTTGGAGTGCTGACGGCCCTCCAGAGCGAGTTCGCTCAGCTCTCCGAGCTCGAGGAGATGGAGCAGACATACATACGGAAGCTCATCGACTCGCTCAAGCTCCTCCACTCCGGGGTGGACGTCGCCCTGCCCCTTCACAAGGAGGCACTGGGGCCCGCATATTCGAACGCGAAGGAAGCCTTCCTCGTGTCTGAGGGGGTCGTGGTGATCACAGGCGAGGACGATCGAACGAGCTCGGTGCCACTCAGCCGGTTCGAGACCAAGACCGTCCTGGCGATCGTGGAAGACGCGACGCCCGGGCTGGGCAAGATCATCTCCGAGAGGAGGAAGGAGGCCGGCGCCAGGGTCGAGCTACTTGAGAAGATACTCAAGGAGTTGAAGAAGGCAGGCAACCTCATGCAGCAGACGAGCCGGGCAGCGCCTGAGCCGGTAGAAGAGGACCTGGTCCAAAACTCAATAACCCGCCAGTAAAGATGGACTTCCGCCCGAATGTCCCAGCACAGACCTGAGATAGCCATAGGACTTGTCAGGTTCTATTCTGCGCAGGAGATGGCAAAGTACCTCAAGGACCTCTCGGAGTACTACGCAAAAGAGGCTGAGCGGTACGGCGACAAGCTCGGCTCGATGCTCAGGGGAGGCCCGGCTCAACCAGTCAAGGACGCGAAGAAGCAGGAGAAGCAGGAGAAGGGGGACAAGAAGGCAGACAACAAGGCCAAGGTGGGTGGGGGCTGGACCCGGATGGGTCCCGTCCTTGTGAGCGGCGGGGACTCGTCGACCCACACTACCGAGGTGATGTACCAGGTCCACGAGGAGCTGAAGCAGCGGCTTGCCAAGGTCAACGAGACCGTGAAGTCGCTAGAGCAGAACGCGAACAGCGTCTTCCCCAAGGACGCTAGCTTCCTGCTCTTCTTCAAGAACGGTGTCCCGGAGCGGATCATCATCGAGGGGGAGGCCGCGAAGAAGGCCGTCTTCAACTTCGAAGGAAAGTTCAGGGTGGTCTGAAGGCCGGAGCGATGAAGCGCGACAAAGTGAGGCTCAGAGTGCTAGCCAAGAAATCTGGGAAGAAGAAGCTGACAGAAGCCCTACGACTTGCCATTGACGCGGCCGAGAGGGAAGTGGAGGGCTTCAAAGGCAACCCAGCCGCGATAGAGGAGGCGCTGAAGGCTGCCGCACCGATTGCAATGAGGACCTCGGAACGTGTGGACGAGGAACTGGCCAAGTCAATCGAGTAGGCCTTCTTGACGATTATGGTGGACACCGGCGTCTTCTACGCTCTCTTCGATAGGAGCGACGTTCATCATCTCGACTCACTAGCGCTATTGACCGACACCCTCGAAGGAAGGTATGGCGCCCACTTGACGACGGAACTTCGTTGTTCTGGAGTCTACCGAACCTGCCTAGAAACTGTAAGAAAGCTCGTAGTACGACTTTGAGAAGAACTTCATCATCTCGTAAGGCGTGCTGAGTACGCAGTTCACGTCGAAGTAGTCTTGGATGGCGCTGCTGTCGACGCCGACCCCCATGAGCAGCACCCCGGATCGCTTCACCTCTTTTATGGCCTCTTCGAGCTTCTTCTCGATGTCCGCGTACCCTGATGGGTACCCGTCCGAGACCACGCAGAGTATCTTGGCCGACTCCGGCTTGGCCGCGAGCGTCTTGTAGGCAGCCGTGAGCGCGTCGGGCAGCAGGGTGGTGTTCCGCTGGGTCAGGCCTCCTATCCTCGCCTTTGTCACTATCGTGTAGTTCTCCTCAAAGTCCTTTATGATCTGGAAGACGTTGTTGAAGGCGTACATAGCCCACTGCTTGGGGTCGGGCATGAGGCTCTTTCCCACCTCTGCGAGGCAGGTGGCGATCCCCCTGATCTCGTGGGCGAACCCCCCAACGCTCTTGCTAGCGTCGATGAGCATCACCCAGGCCTCCTCTTTGTGCATGGGCATGAGCTGCTCGAAGAGGTCCGTCCGCTGCGTTCGGCTAGCCATCATCTGCATGACGGCCTGGGTGTCGAGTGTCGAACCGCTCTCGTGCCCGGACACGTCGTCGAGCACGTTCCTGACGAGGCTCAGCTGGTCTCTGACGTTCTTGATGGGCCCTGCAAGGTCGGACCTGACCCTCATGAAGGCGGCGATGTCGCCCATGGGGAACTCGACCGACTGGAGGTTCGTCCCCTGTATGAGGTCCTCGTAGAACGCCCTTATCTTGGCGAGCTTGGCGTCCGAGTTCTGCACGTCCACGAGGGCGTCTCTCGACTCTCGCTTCCACATGGCGTCCACGACGTCGATATCGTTCCTTTGGCCGAGGTAAGAGTAGGCCCGTTCGGCCAGCGTCTGCTCGCTCCCCCCTCCTTCTAGCAGCTTGGTCTCGAAGAGGTTCGACTCGCCGTGGGACTCGGTGTAGGGGAGGAAGGGGATCTCGCGCATCGAGCCCTTCGCTGAGACCAGGGAATAGACTTCCTGGGCGGCCTGGACCAGGCCGGTGGCCCTGTCCTTCGGGTCGGACTTCATCACGTCGTCGATGGACTTCCTCGCCTCCTCCCCGAACGCCTTCACCTCGGTGTCCTCCTCCAAGCTCTCCCTACGGGGGTTATGGACGCCTGAGACCTCCAGGAGGAGTTTGGCCGCGAAACGGGTCGAGTCGCTCACGATCCTGTTGGGGTTCGGGACTCGGAGAGACGAGACGTAGTTGGAGAAGGCGATGTCTGGGAGGAGCCCTGGCCATCTGTTCTTGGCTTGCATCGTGACGTACACGTCCTCGACGAAGGAGACGGCGTAGGTCGCCGCTGGGACGTGCTTCCCCTTCGCCCAGTTGGCGTACCTCGAAAAGTCAGAGTAGGCCGCGTGGAGGGAGAGGTGGTAGAGCGAGGCCTTGAAGAGTCTCCACATGGTGTCCCACGAGCTGTCCTCCTGGTCCAGGAAGAGCCCCTGGATCGAGTAGAACTTGTCCTCGACCCGCTTTGGGGTGGGGAGCTTTAGGACCATGCCCATCTTGTCCCCGGCGAGCCGGGGAAAGGGCAGGCTTTCGTCCAGGATTACCCTTAGGTTGTTGTGGTCGCGCTGTCCTACGCTTGTCGCGGTGTTCCACGCGAAATCAAGGATGTTCAGCCTTTGGCCCCGCTTTTGTATCTTCGCCGAAGACCATCGCGACGATCCGTCTGACTTGCGCCTGCACCTCGCTGTCGTCGCTGGTTAGAGAGACGAGGGTCTCGTCTGCCGCCCTCTGGGGACTGATCCCGTCGGACACCAGGGTGGCCCAGTTGATCAGGTCGCCGAGGGACGGCCCGTAGGGGAGGTCTCCGGTCTTGTACCTCTTCCTCACCTCTGCGCCGACGCGGGTTATCTTCTCGGCTATGTCCTCGGGGACCTTGGCCCTCTCAGAGAGCATGTGGACCTCTCGCGGGGAGATTTTTGCCCCGACGCTAAGATAATCGAAATCGAGCCAGACGCTCATCCTTCTCCTGAAGGCCGCGTTAAGCGGCTTTGTGCCCGAGAACTCGGCCGAGTAGGGGTTCATGCTGATTATCACGTAGCCGAACTGGTGCCTCGGGATGACCTCGTTGTCCTTCTCGTTCAGCACCATGTGCCCTCTCGTGTCGAGGATCGGGTTGAGCCTGGTCGCGATGTCCTGCTTCATCATGTTCGCCTCGTCCAGGTAGAGTATCCCGCCGTACCTGCACCAGGAGACTATCGTCCCGTCTATCCAGTTCTCCTTGCCCAGCCCGACGAACCTGCCAAAAAGGTCGTAGACGGACGTCTGGAGACCGCAGTTGATCTCCCAGAGAGGGAGCCCCGCGATCTGCGC
>Ga0307477_10001533_pt1 | contig 19247 bp, 17 predicted proteins | sample atmos_gasesECM2C_FD_203316 | JGI IMG/M metagenome (GOLD analysis project Ga0307477, IMG submission 203316) | Hardwood forest soil microbial communities from Morgan-Monroe State Forest, Indiana, United States - atmos_gasesECM2C_515 | ecosystem: Environmental > Terrestrial > Soil > Temperate...
ATCAAAACCCGAGTCCCTGAATTTCCTCCAAAGGCTCTCTGTCTGTAGTGCCGACCTTTTCGATCGGCTCGTTGAAAACCAATGAGTTAGGCTCTTCGCTCTGCCCTTATTGCGAAAGACAGGTTAGCCCCCTTCGAACAGTCTTCGAACAGTCTTCCCTTGACGCCGCCATCGCGCGGGGAGACGATGGTTGAGGCACGTAACCTGCCTCCTTTGCTTGCCGTCTTAAGGATTAGCGGTTTCCCCGTGAGGGGGTGAATATGACTACCCGCAAACTGTTTCCGGCCATCTTGGTAATTCTGCTGATTTCGCTTTTTGTCGGCGCACATCCTGCCACCGCGGATTCCAGCCATGCCCGCATCATCCGTTTGAGCTTTGTTCAGGGCGACATTCGGTTCGCTCGAGAGACGCATGGTGACCCTCTGGCCGACTCCACCGCAACGTGGGAAACGGCTGGGCTGAATCTGCCCATACGCCAAGGCTATACGCTGGCCACGGACAACGGCCGCGCGGAAGTGGAATTCGAGAATGGCACTATAGCCTTTCTCAAAGAAAACAGCGTCCTCGAATTCTATGATCTCTCCCTCAATGACGAAGCGCGTACCACACGCCTGGTTCTTAGACAGGGTAGTGCTTCGTTCTATGTAAATCCGGCGGGAGGCGACTACTTCAGCGTCACTGGCGGCGACTTCACTGTGGAAGCCACCCACCGAAGCACCTTCCGGGTTGATAATTTCGACGATGGCAGCACCGTCGAAGCTTTCCTGGGCCGCGTCTCAGTTCTACACAATAAGAACGCCAAGCTCCTAGAGAAGGGCCAGGCCCTTTCTGTGAAAGCCGGCGAAGATTCCTCTTTGAACGTCGGCGGCCTTGCTGAGGAAGATGACTTCGATCATTGGGTTTCTGGCAAGATCGCGAGCGTCTCAGTCGCTACAGCCGCGGCCCAGCAGTACACCGGTTCGTCGTATTACGCTCCGGGCTTCGCCGATCTCTACACTTATGGAGCGTTTTCGAGCTGCGGGGCGTATGGATATGGTTGGAGGCCGTTCGGCGTCGGCTCCGGCTGGTCTCCCTTCACGAGTGGCCAATGGATCTTCGATCCGGCTTCAGGCGGCTACGCCTGGCTCAGCTATCAGCCTTGGGGCTGGGCTCCCTACCACTATGGAGGATGGCTCTTCGATGCCTCCTGTGGCGGTTGGTTTTATTCCCCGCCGCTCCTTTATGGATACGCAGGGTATGGAGCTGGTCCGGGTAGGCGATTCCCTCGTGGCGTTCGTCCTCCGCGTCCGGTCTATCATGTGGTGACCGCTGTTTTCGTTCGCAATGGCGGCCAGAGCGGCTTGGTGCCGATGCATCCGCTCGACGAAAAAGGAAAGACTCCACTGAATTTGGAGCGCGGTGTTTTTCCACTCGAGGGAAACAAAGGTGTGGGCGCCGAAGTTATCCCCGTTGCGCACGGGCAAAAATGGGAGACGCTGAAGTCACCACCGCGCGAAGGTCTCGGCAACAGCCTGGTGGCCAGCGGGCCTCCGGCTCGCGTTTCGAGAACGATAGTGGAAGGCAAGTCCGGGGTGCGCATCGTCTCGCTGGGGACGGATTCTTCCATTGCCTACGATCCGCGCGAACACCGCTTCGTAAATACAAATTCCCCTGCGGCCTCGTCTTCGGTGAACGGTCGGGAATCGCGTGTCGAGAATGGAACGAGTGGTATCTCGACGGTAACCGCCGTCACGCCGCCACGCACACCTGTTACTCCTAGAGCATCGCAGAGCGCGAACGTTACTCCACCTGCACGAAACGTCGTCCCGCCTCCGGCGCCGCGTTATTCGGGCGGCGGCGAACGCGAGAGTTCCGGTGGCCGAGGCAGCAATTGGGGCGGTACTGCGGCTTCTTCAAGCGGGAGCAGTTCCGGGCGATCTTCTTCGTCGACCTCTTCTACATCGGCTTCCCATCCGTCTTCCGGCCGGCCGCACTGATGCCTGACACCGAGGCCCTCTACTGACTAGGGAACATCCGGTCGGGAAAAAGTGAAAAGATGGGCGGTGATCTCAGACAAAAATGAAGGGGGCGGTTCGTGCGGGTGGGCCCGGTCGTGATTGAGGATTATTGCACCTTCCTCGCTTTGTCTAGGGAAGCCGTGTGCTTCTTGCGCCTCCTCCTGAGCTTCGACAACGCGTCGTCGTTCTTTGCCGCCCACGCATAAAGCATCTCGATGGGCTCGATGAAGAGCCGGCCCACGGGCGTCAGGGAGTATTCGACCATCGGCGGGACAACCGGATAGACCTTCCGATCGATCAGCCTGTCCCGGCTAACCGCCGCCATCGGTCGGCATCCGTGTCGTCACGCCCCGCCGGTTGAACAGGCCGGTCGCAGGCTCCTGATCTATATCATCGTTCGCAACTGCTTCGAGTACCTTCCGACTGCCTCCGGCGGCCAGGCCTCGCCGGCGACACGCTTTTCGTGGCGGACATGATCTGGCCCGACGTGCAATATCCACAACTGATAGGCATAGGCATCGCAGGTGAGAGAAGTCGCTTGCATCAGATGAAGCTTCGAGCCCTTCGATCATGGTGATTTGATCGCCCTCGAGCATCACTGCTAGCTAGCTAGCCACAACAGGAGTTAATGCGCCGATCGCGAACCGAGAGCGCGGAGGTGAGGAATATGTTTTGTTCCTGTACGGGAACATTTTGACTTTCTTGGAAGCTAGGAATCATGAATATTCCCGTACGGTAACAAAGTGTTGACTTTGGCCCCAAAACCGCCATAATATTCCCGTACGGTAACGTTGTTGAATGGGGTCAAGGATTTGAAATACACAACACAGGACATTGGCAGGCTCGTCCGCGAGACCCGCAAGGGCCTCGGAGTGACGCAAAAGGAGGTCGCCCTGACCTCGGGCACTGGCCTACGATTCATTATAGAACTTGAAAAGGGCAAAGAAACCGCCGAAATCGGCAAGGTTTTGACGATTCTGCAGACTCTCGGCATTCAACTAACACTGACGCCGCCGCCCGCGGCGACGAAGCGAGGATAGGGCCATGGCGCGCACGCTCGATGTCTATCTCCATGAAGAGGTGGCCGGCCACCTCGTCCAGGACGACGACGGCCAGATGTCCTTTGCATATCAGGAGAGCTGGCTTAGAAAACCGGGTGCGGCGGCCTTATCGCAATCCCTGCCGCTGCGCCAGGAGCGTTTCCCTCAGAAGGAATGCCGGGGGTTTTTCGGCGGCATTCTGCCGGAAGAGAGCAAACGCGAAATCATCGCCCGCAATTTGGGTATCAGCGCGGACAACGACTACGCCATGCTTGACGAGATCGGCGGCGAATGTGCGGGAGCGGTGACGTTCATTCCCGCGGGGCAGGAGTTGCCGAAGCGAGATTATCGCTACCGGAAGCTCGACGCGAAGGAACTCGCCGGAATCCTGAGAGAGCTGCCCAAGCGGCCTTTGCTTGCGGGCGAGAAAGGCATGCGCCTTTCGCTGGCTGGAGCACAGGACAAAGTCGCCGTGCGTATCGAAGGCGAGGAAGTTTCGCTGCCTTTGGGCGGCGCGCCCAGCACGCACATCCTCAAGCCCGCGGTCAAGCGGTTTCGAGGTGTAGTGTTTAACGAAGCGCTGTCGATGACCCTTGCGGCGCACATGAATCTTCCCACAGCGAAAGTGGAAACCAGAAAAGTCGAGGATGTCGAGTATCTACAGGTCGAACGCTACGATCGCAAGCTCGTAACAATTGACGGCGCGCCCGGCGTCAAGCGCCTTCATCAGGAAGATTTCTGCCAGGCGCTGAACATCGTCTCTGAACTGAAATACCAGAGGGAAGGTGGGCCGTCATTGAAGCAATGCTTTACCTTGCTGCGCAACATCTCGACGGCACCGGTCATTGACCTTGCGAATCTTCTAGACGCCGGGATTTTCAACTATCTCGTTGGCAACAACGACGCGCACGGCAAGAATTTTTCAATCTTGTACCCGGACAAGGAAATCAGGCTAGCGCCGCTCTACGATGCGATCAGCACGATCTACTACCCCGAACTGAACACCGACATGGCTATGAGTATTGGGCGCGAATACTCATCGGATAAAGTCACGCCAAAGGATTTCGAGCAACTGGCGGGGGATGCGGGCCTTGCCAAACTGCTTGTCCGCCGTCGAGTTCCCGAGCTGGCCACAGCTGCCATCGAAGCTCTAGACAAAATAAACATCACAGACAAGGTCTCTAACGAGGTCGCTGGCCTCATCCGCAAGCGGTGCGCGCGCGTGCGGGGAGAATTTCGCACTTAATCATCACGCCTTATGCCGATTTCCGAATTATGCCGAATTGCCTCATGTCGTCAACACCGTTTCCCCTTCATTCCTGCCTTTCCACGCACACTGCTGCTTGATTAAGTCGGCATAATCTCACTCACTTCCCGGCTCCTAAAGATGGTAAGCCCCGGACTCTGAATGCAAGCCTAAACTACCAGTCCGGGGCTGACACTTCGCTCCATGCGGATTCGCGGTTAGTTTCCGATCCACACTTTGTCGAAGGTGGCATCCAAGTCGGCGAACGTCATTTGTGTCCCAACACAGTTGGGTGGGAACGTCCTGACACCTATTAGCTTATCGGGAGCTGCTGGTGGCGTTGTGTCCAGCATCGTGTAAGGCAGGGACGCCTGAGTCGTTTTACCCGTCAACACGTCAGTCCAACTCGCAACAAATTGAGAGTGTGGCTGGTCCCAGCTCAACTGTGCGACGATCTTTTGCCCGACGCTTAAGCCGCCCAGGCCGACGCCCCCAAAGAACTGGCCCTGCCAGTGCATGAGGGCTACCGCAAAAAGCTCGCCCTGCGGATCAGTGGCAAGATGGTTGAAGAACAAGAGGGCTTGCACGTCATCGTTGGGATTACCGGTTCCGCTGTTAAAGAAGTTCCCCTGAAGTATGGCATGACCGCCAGAATTTGCTGTATTCGCGGGACAACCCGTTCCGCTTGCCTGTCTCACCGTAAGTGAAGCAGCGATGGTTTTGATGGGAGTCGGGTTAGTGAAGTGCAGTTCGGACGGCCCATATCCATTGCCCTGGTTCGAGTTCGTCGCACCGTAACTCCGAACTGCCAGCCGCAGTTTGTCGTCTTGAATCTCTCTGACGCACTCCAGTACGCTCCAGGTAAAGCATGCACCGTAAAGGGACCACTTGGATGGATTGAGGAATCTCTCATCAAAGTTGTCGTAAAGCACCAGATTCGGTGAAGGCTGCTGTGCATAGAGCACATGGGATAGAGAGACGAACAACACAAAGCAAACGGCTAAAGTGCCCAGAATCGTGCCTACCGTTGATTTTGAAATGAATCTCATCGTGAACCTCCTTCATTTTGCGTTTCAACCCGGGGACAATTCGCGAATCCTATGAAACTCTCTCCGAGGCTGCAAGCGACAAGGAACGACAACCGCTTCCGCTGGAGAACTGTCGCGCTTTGACGCTGTGAAGTTGTTTCGGCCCAGGAAAGTGAGCGGATTATGCCGACTTACTCAAGCATCGCTGGCTTCGACAGCCAGTGATTGTGGGGAGATCGGGTTTAGAGGGGCGACTCTCGAGTTGGACGATCGCTGTCTCGGGAAAAGTTGCTAGAACAATCAGACTAGGGATCGCTTCCGGATGGATTAACTCTTACGAGAAAAGCATCCCCGCGTAGCCCACCACCGCGCTCGGATCTCCGGAAACATCCGCTGAAGTCGCATACTTCACCAATTCCGGTTTTTTCGCTGTCAGCGCGTTCAGTGCGGTGAGCATGGCCACCGCCGGCCCCAGCCCGCACATAGAAATATTTTCCTCGCGGCAGGTGTCATACAGCCCTCGCGGATTCAGTGCCAGCAATTCTAGGATGGCTTTGTGGTCCTTGAGGCGTGTCGTGGCGTCATCCTCGTAATGATTCAAATCCGAAGTCGTCAATAGCAGCACGTCCTCTTTCGATGCTTCGAGCACGCGCGCCATCGCTTCTCCCACCTCAACGAGCGATTCGAATCGCACCGTTCCCAAAGCCACCGGAACAAACGTAAGCTCCGGCACGAGCACTTGCAGAAACGGCAGCTGCACTTCGAGCGAATGCTCCGCGCTATGCGCCACGCTATCTTCAGAGAGAAGCGGGGCCGCCTTTTTCAGCGCTTCGGCAAGCTCCTCATCAATTCGCGCGTCTCCGAGCGGCGTGCGCCACGCGCCGGTGGAGAGTATCGCCGCAGGTTGGCCCCGCGGATAGTGGCGCACCCCGAGAATAATGAATTTCCGGGGCAGCCGAATCCGCGAGAGCACCGCCCCGGCCACGTGTCCCGAATAAACGTAACCCGCATGCGGCACCAGACACGCCCTCACCGGAATCGACGGATTGCTCGAATCGGTCGCAATATATCTGTGAATGAGAGCTGTGAGTTCCGTAGGATTGGAAGGATAGAAGCGTCCGGCGACCGCAGGCTGGCGAAGCATGTTGCCGCTCCGCGAATCAAATGGGCTTCGAGGGTTTCCCTTTGAACTTGATCGCTTGCGACGTAGCGGGCACGTAATAAACCGTCACTTTGTCTCCGTACTGGTAGCCGCCCTTGTCGATAATTTTCTGCATTTTCTGGGACGCGGTTTGTGAGAGAGGGAACGTGCGGATCGCCAAATCGTTCCCCTTCGCTCGCACGGTGATCTGCGCGTTGTTCGCGTGCATCACGAAGCCCTCAAACTTATCGAGTCCGGTCTGCTTGGGCTTTGGTTTTACGATGCCCACGACGATCGGCGCCGCGGTATCAACTACGACGGGGACAACCGTCGCCGGCGACTGTGCCGCGACAGGCGAAGAACAAACGCCCGAAGCCACGAGCACGAGCGGCCATGCCAATCCGGCAATCTTCGAGAAGCTCTTCATTCCACGTCGTCCGTGGCAATCCGCAGCGACTTCAGAAATCGCACGTCTTGCGGCGTCATCGCCAGGCGCGGTGCCGGCTTCTTGTCATTTTCTTCCAAAAAAGATTCCTGATCCACTTGAATGCGCAACGACTCCAGGAACCGCCGGTCCTGCGTTGTCAGTTTTGCTGCTTCCGCCGCTGCCGCATCCCGTTTCGCGAGCCCGATGGTCGCGTCCAGTTTCAGCACGATGTCGTACCCGTGCGCGCGCACTCCGGCAATCGCACCGGTGATGCGGTCGGAGTCGGACACCGTGTCGTTGATGGCATGTCCTAGTTCGCGGAGCAGGTTTTTCAAGTGATCGTCGAGTTGCAAGGATGGTTCTCCCTTACTTCTTCGACCATTTTAGGCTCACCAATTGTTGGATTCAAGAGCACTTCGTTTCGTTGTCTCCAATCTGTCCACAGTACCCTTGTTCAGGTTCCGAAGTCCACGAGTTGAGCGAAAGCGGGCCGCGATTTCTGATGTTGGCCGCATTTTGCGTTAAGATGTTCTTATGTCTACGGCCGCAAATGCAGCTGCCGCGCGGGAACAACAAGGCGGCTTTCGGCGTTTCTGGCGGGCGCTCCGCCAGCTCTTTCATGAGCTCATCGCCGGGGTGTTTGCCGTTCTTGCGCTGGCTTGGCTCAACGCGGCCCTCCGCGCATGGACACGCGACACCGCCCTATGGCTCATCGCCATCGCTGTCGCCGTGGCGCTATTATTTTTGTTTTTCGCGGTAACCTCATTTCGAACGTCCAGAAAGTTGTAGGCCGCTTCTCTAGATTTTGTACCAGCCGGGCCCCAGCCCGGCATGGCCGAAGAATAAGGTCGTCAAGTAGCGAAGCGAGTTTCGAGTCTCCATTTTGGATTTTTTCCGGCTTCCATGTCTGACAGCAAGACCAAATCCGCCACGCCCGCCGAACGCAAAGGGAAATTCACCACGCCCTCCGGCCTTCCCCTCGAGCGCCTGTACACCGAAAAAAATCTTTCCCACTGGGACCCGGAAGGTGCGCTCGGCTATCCAGGCGAATACCCTTTCACCCGCGGCATCCATCCCACCATGTACCGCGGTCGCTTCTGGACCATGCGCCAGTACGCCGGTTTCGGCTCCGCTGCCCTGTCCAATCAGCGCTATCGCTATCTCCTCAGCAAAGGCCAGGCCGGCCTTTCCGTAGCTTTCGATCTGCCCACGCAAATCGGCATGGACTCTGACCATCTTCTGGCCCTCGGCGAAGTCGGCAAAGTCGGCGTCGCCATCGATTCCCTCGAAGACATGGAGACCCTCTTCGACGGCATCCCGCTTGAAAAAGTCTCCACCTCCATGACTATCAATGCCACCGCCGCCATCCTCCTCTGCCTGTATGTCGCGGTTGCCAAACGGCAAGGCGCCAGCCTGCAAAAACTTTCCGGCACGGTTCAGAACGATGTCTTAAAGGAATACATCGCCCGCGGCACCTACATTTATCCCGTGCGCCCCGCCATGCGCATCGTCACGGACATTTTTGCCTGGTGCCGCGACCATCTTCCCAAGTGGAACACCATCTCCATCTCCGGCTATCACATCCGCGAAGCCGGCTCCACCGCCGTCCAGGAAGTCGCTTTCACCCTCGCCGACGGCATCGCCTATGTCCAGGCGGCCCGCGATGCCGGCCTCCTCGTAGATGAGTTTGCCCCGCAGCTTTCCTTTTTTTTCAACGCTCACAATGACCTTCTCGAAGAAATCGCCAAATACCGCGCCGCGCGCCGCTTATGGGCAAAGATCATGGCCGAACGCTTCGACGCGAAAGATCCACGCTCCTTAATGCTGCGCTTCCACGCGCAAACGGCCGGTTCTTCGCTCACCGCTCAGCAACCGGAAAACAATATCGTCCGCGTCGCCATTCAAGCGCTCGCTGCCGTTCTTGGCGGCTGCCAATCCTTGCACACCAATTCCATGGACGAAGCTCTTGCCTTGCCCACCGAAGACGCCGCGCTCATCGCCCTGCGGACCCAGCAAATCCTCGCTAGCGAAACCGGCGTTGCCAATACCGTCGATCCCGTCGCCGGTTCCTACGCCATTGAGCACCTCACCAATGAAATCGAAAAAGGCGCTCTCGCCTACATCGAGAAATTGGATTCGTTTGGCGGAATGTTGCGCGCCATCGAAGCCGGTTATGTGCAGGGCGAAATCCAGAAAGCCGCTTACGAATTCCAGCAAGCCGTCGAGCGAAAAGAGCAAATCGTAGTCGGCGTCAACGACTTTATCGCCAAAGACGAACGCACTATCCCCACGCTTCAAGTGGACCCCGAAATCGAACCCACGCAAATCTCCCGTTTGAACGCCCTGCGCGCCAAACGCGATTCCGCGCGAGCCAAATTCGCCCTGGCCGAGCTCGAGCGCCGCGCCGCCACCACCGAAAATCTTCTACCCTCCATCCTCGCCGCCGTCGAAGCTTACGCCACGATCGGTGAAATCTCCGACGCCCTCCGCCGCGTCTTCGGCGAATACCAAGAATCGGTGGTCGTTTGATTTGGAGTGCGGGAGCTTGCTCCTGCTTTTCCGCGCGCCGCCCTCTCCCATCGCCCGTCCCTCGCCAAGCACGAGCTGTCACCGCACTCGCGCTATAGTATTCTTCCCGCTCCGGCAATTCCGGGAATCACCATGAAACTCATCCTGGCCTCCGCTTCCATCCGCCGCGCCGAAATCCTCCGCGACGCCGGTTTCTCTTTCACCGTGCTCTCTTCCGCCATCGACGAAACGCCATATCCCGGCGAGTCCGCCTGCGACCTCGTCGAGCGCCTTGCTTTTGCTAAGGCCGAACTCGTCGCCGCCCGTGCCGTCGGCCCTTCTATCGTCATCGGCGCCGACACCGAGGTCACCGTCGAAGGCCACATCTTCGGTAAGCCTCGCTCCGCCGACGATGCCCGAAACATGCTTGAAAAGCTCTCAGGCCGCACCCACGCTGTCGTCACCGGCGTCGCCCTCATCCGCCTACCCGACGCCGAGCGTCTCACCTTTTGTGAGTCCACTCTGGTGCATTTTGCCACGCTCGCGACGGATGAAATCTCCCGCTATCTCTCGACCGGCGAGCCCTACGACAAGGCGGGCGGTTACGCCATCCAGGGCCGCGCTGGCCGCTACATTCCGCGCATCGAAGGCTGCTATTTCAACGTCGTCGGCCTCCCGCTCGCCCGCCTCCACGATGGCCTGGTCTCCCTCGGTTGGTGTGAAGATTGATGGAGGATCGACTTGAGACACTATAACGAGCGATTCCAAGTTCGGCGATCCGCCCATCTCGAGACCTGGCCGCGACTATTTTTCTTTGGCGTTAGCTTCGAGTGCAATTTCGATTCTACGCACTTGAAAACGGTGGCGCCGTTGCTCAATTATGCAAATTCCGCAACTACCCTCTATTTTCCTCGCGCGCCCGAAGCAAAATGTTATTAACTTGTTTTTCTGGCCGGCGGGAACTCGTATCTTCGGGGGCCGGAACGAACAAAGCGGAACTCGGAAGCCGCAGATTTCTGGGAGAGTCATGAAAAAGCTGCCTTGGATGTTCCTGGTAGTCCTTTCCATCTCTTCCCTTGCGTCTGCCCAGGACCTTAATACCCGATTGCTAGATGCCGCTAAGGCGAAAAATAGTTCTGCCTTAGAGAAACTTCTCTCGGACGGCGCCGACCCCAACGCGCGGGACAAAGCGGGATGGACCCCGCTTATTTGGGCCGCCTATTTCGGCCGGGCCGACTCTGTGCGTATCTTGTTGCTGAAGGGCGCAAACGTGAATGCCAGAGGCAACGAAGGAGAGTCGGCGCTCGTAAACGCTGCCCTGGGAGACTATCCACCCGTCGTGCGCTTGTTGCTCGACAAAGGCGCCGATGTTCATTCAAAGGACAACGACGGCTGGACACCGCTCCTGTGGGCCGCATTCTCGGGACACGCGGAAATCGTTCGAACCTTGCTCGAGAAAGGTGCGGATATCAATGCCAAAGACAACTTTGGTAAGACCGCCCTGATGGAAGCAGCAGTTCGCGGACAAATAGACGCCATGCACGTCCTCCTCGAGAAAGGTGCCGATGTGAACGCCCTGAGTAAGGACGGACGCACGGCATTGATGAGCGCGGTGGATTTGGGTCAACTCGCCGCCGCACGCCTACTGCTCCTGAAAGGCGCCGATGTCACCGTGCGCGACAAGGATGGAGACACCGCGCTGCGCTTGGCTCAAAAATACAAACAGTCCAGCATTGTTCGACTGCTCCGGAATGCTCCAACCGAAGGGCCCATCAAAAGCTCCAAAAACGAAAAACCAGCCGCCCCAGCGGCAACTCCTCCGGACGTCGTGCCTGCGGCCCCGCTTAAGCCTGCTGCACCCCCCTCGGGAGTCAAAAGACCCCCCGCCGCCGTAACTCTCGCGGACGCCGCCGAAGCCGGGGATGCCGCCGAAGTGCGCCGCCTCCTTTCAACGGGTGCCGATCCGGACGCCAAGGGCAGCTTTGGGCACACGCCACTGATGGGTGCCGCCGCTACCGGCCATACCTACATCATTCCAATCTTGTTGGCCAGAGGCGCGCATGTGAATGCCAAAGGCAGTACGGGAAGAACGGCTTTAATGGAGGCTGCGGTTGAAGGCTACAAGGATTCCGTACTTGCCTTGCTCGAGAACGGTGCCGATTTGAGCGCACGGGACAATGACGGGTGGACGTCTTTGTTTTGGGCAGTTTTTTCGGGCCGTACTGAAGTGGTGCGTACCCTCCTCGAAAAAGGCGCGGATGTAAACGCCAAGAACAAATATGACGACACTCCGTTGATTCAGGCCGCTTACAGCGGCGACACCGACATCCTGGGCCTCCTGCTAGAAAAAGGTGCGACCGTCGACGCCCACGATGACCACGGAAGGACGGCGTTGATCGAAGCGGCCCGTCAGGGGCATGCGAACGCCGTGCGTGCCTTGCTCAGCAAGGGAGCAAACCTTAATGCGCGAGATAAGCAAGGAGAAACAGCTCTCTCTCTGGCGGAAAAAAATAGCGCTTCCGATGTGATCGCACTGCTCAAAAGCCCTCCTGTCAACCCGCCTGTCAAAAGTCCGGACCATCCCGCAACAAGCGCTCGAAACCCGTCCCAAGGCGTCGCTCCCCCCGGTCCCAAACCGCTCGCGCCCGCTGCCGACGTGAACAGTAAGTCCATGGGGCGAGCCTTTTATAGGATTGGCCTCAACATTCAGTCCATCGAAGCTAGTTGGCCGATGGCGGCACATTCGGCCGCGCGTTCCGCGCTAGGCATCCAAGAAGATCTGAAAAAGGTAGGCGCTCCGAGCGACTTGCTTGATTTTGCGCATCAAGCCTACCTGCTCCTCAATGCGCCTCCGGCGGACAAAGACGCCGTCACGCTCAAGATCAGCGCTCTACGAGCTCGTCTGGATAGATTCTGTATGCGGGACACCACCGGGCAATTCTTCTACATGGCAGGCGAGTTCACTTCCTCTCTCACGCGGCTCGCTCAGGATGTTGCTAATGCCGACCGCTCCCCGGGACAAGTTGATGACGGCCGGCGAAAGGCGCTTTCGCTCGCTGACATCTTGGCCGCGGAATGTGCGGCGTCGGACGGTTGCAAAGAACATGCCCTATCCTACTTTTTGGGTGCCCGGACCGCTCTCCAGAGCGCTCGGCTCATCCATACAGACGTCTCAGTCCTCACCAAGGCCTCCACGGATATTGAAGCAGAATTTGGCGGCCCGGAACCCTAATTTCATCTTTTTATGCGCCGGCCCCTCCTCGTCCAGCGCCCCTTCAGCCCTTGCCCCAATCGACGGCCAGCGGAACGGCATATAATCTCGCGTATGGACGCTCCTCGTTTGCCGGCTCGCCAGAATCCCTATCTTCGTCTTCAGCACGTTGCCGTATTCGTTCGCGATCAAGAGCGCAGCCTGCGCTTTTACCTGGACCAACTTGGATTCCACTTGGTCAGCGATTACCGCTTTGAAGACGGTCGCCGCTGGTTGGCGGTGGCCCCTCCGGATGGCACGGCCGTGCTCTCGTTGGTCGCACCCAAGCCCGATTCCCGGGAGTATCAGTTGATCGGCCGCCCCACGCAGGTTGTTTTTATCACCGAAGATGTTCCCGCCAAATTTCGCGAATGGTCCGAGCGCGGAGTTCGTTTTCAACGTGTGCCGCGCCTAAGGCGCATGAAATATGAGCGCCATTGGCCGCCGCCAGGGGACTCCGCGGTCACAGAAGGACTGCAAGAAGAGCAGAGTCCGATTTGGGGTGGGGTGTTCGGTAGCTTCAAAGATCCGGACGGGAATTCCTTCGGCCTTGTCGGTATCGACGAGGTGAGCCGGGAAATCGAGGTGCAGCGCCGCACGATCGCCGAGAAACTAGAATCCGAACGCCGCATCGAGCAGGAACTCGAAATTGCCAAACAGGTTCAGGCCAGGCTCTTTCCGCAAACGCTGCCACCGCTTAAGACCCTGGAGTACGCAGGTACCTGCATCCAGGCACGAAAAGTCGGCGGCGACTATTACGACTTCCTCGATCTCGGCCAAGGGCGCCTCGGCTTCGTCATCGGCGACATCTCCGGCAAAGGCATCGCTGCCGCTCTCCTGATGGCCAATCTGCAAGCCAATCTCAGGAGCCAGTGCGCCATTGCCGTGGATCAACTGCAACGCCTTTTGTGTTCGGTGAACCAGCTCTTTTGCGACAATACGCCCGACGGCGCCTTCGCCACTCTCTTGTTCGCCGAATATGACGACGCGGCGGGCCGCTTGCGCTACGGCAATTGCGGCCATCTCCCTGCTCTTCTCCTCCGCGGAGATTACACGGTGGAGCGGCTCGATGCCACCGCCACCGTCCTCGGAATCTTCAAAGATTGGGATTGCGAAATCCGGGAGTGCCTGCTCCGCCCGGGAGACATTCTCGCGCTTTACACCGACGGCATAACGGAAACTTGCGACACGGCTGAGGAGCAATTCGGTGAGCAACGCCTGATCGAAGCCATAGAACGCCACCGCGCTTCCTCTTCTCAAGCGGCTCTGGCTTCCGTGGTCGCGGAAGTCCAGCGCTTTGGCCCCCACGAGCAGCACGACGACATCACCCTCATCATCGCTAAGCACCGAGGGGCCTAACTATAACCAGGGGCGGCGGGGATCGCACCCTTGCCCTGGCGAATGAAACGCAATGTCGCGGAAAGCAGGTCGTCCGAAGCGCATCTCGGCCGAGCTTCTAGTCTTGAAGAATGTTCGATTTAAGTTTTGGATCACGGTCCATTCAGGCGTTTTGGGATCCGGTTGTCACTCGTGCCGCCGAGAACTGCTCACAATAACCGTATGCGCATCCCTTAATGCCGCCTTTTGCCGCCTCGTTTTTTTTTGAAGCTTCCGTCAGATGAAGAAGTTCTGGCGGAAGCGTGTGGGAGTCGAACCTTTGGAGTCAATTGGAGTCAGAACGGTTCACTTTCCCGCAAGACTTTGCCTCCTCTCCGCGGATTGCTTCCCTGCTGTCATTTGGGCCCCGTTTCTCGGACTGCGGAATTGTTGACTTGTGCCGGCGGCTCGCGGCGCAAAGCTCCCAGCATTCGGGCGTGGGTTCGATTCCCATCGCCACGCTCCAGAATTAAGGGTTTTCCCCGATGGAACTACCGGGAACTTACCTGCTTGTTTCATCGAGCCTTCACGCTATGGTGACCAACCGAAAGGAGTCAAAACGAATGTTCCTACGAAAAATCCATTCTTCACATCTTCTGAACGTAAGGAGAATGCTATGGCTCACACCGGCTTTTGTCTTCGCTGGAGTGCTGCTCATTCTCTTCTCAGCTCCAGATTCTTCTCACGGCCAGACCATCGGCGACACACAAATCACGCTTTCCTGTAACGATGGCCACAGCTTGATCTTTGACGTCAATCAGATCACGCTCACAAGCCTGCTGACGGACGTCCAGGCGATCAACGCCAGCGGCACAGGAACCAGCTGCACTTTGACCATGGCCCCAAGCGACCCCTCGAGCGAGACTACGCAGTGGACGGTTTACGACTACAACCCTTCCAACCAGGCGATTGCGCCGCGCAACTCACCCAACTCAATGCCGGCGACCACAACGGGTGCCACGACTACATTCCCATTCAGAGCCGGTATCTACACCGCGCTACTCACGACGACCGACCCGAGCTTGACCGGCGATCTCTCCACGAAGAGTCTGAGCGATACGATCACAGTCAGCGGCGACGCCACAAGCTTCATGACTCAGCATGGGGGAGGTGACTGCTCCGCCGACGTTCCTGCCGCTGTGAGGTTCTTTTTCAGGTCGCCGTCCGCATCGGGCTCCAGCGTTGGCACACCTCCAGCGGGCTTCTACACCCAGTTCTGGTGGTCCAACCCGATGCATCTGCCGCTCGTTTCTGGAACGCAGTCCGGGACCATCACGGCGAATATGTCTGACCCAACTCAGTGGTCGGATTGGAATGGCCAGCGTGGCGACAGCAGTCCCGCGGTCACGGAGGCCTTCCTGGAGGCCACACACAAAGTGCAGGCGATTGGCCTGTCATTTGGAGGCGAGTGCTTCTTCGAAACCGGCGTCACTCCCATGGGCACCTTCAACAGTGAACAGTTCTCCAGCTCGTTCAGCGAGTGAGCTCCACCACTCGGGTCGGGGTCGCGTGGGTGGTCCATCTAAATGTTGCGTACCTGAAAAGGGCTTACCAGCACGGGCCACGCCTCGACATCGGCTCAGGCACGCTCAAGGGCACGTTCACTGCTAAGAACCGCGCCGCCGCCGCATGGCCGACTAGAAAAACTGAATGATCGCAAAGACTGCTATTTATGACGCACTATAACGCACTATAATAATTCTCAGCTATGAGCAAACCGCAATCGATGGGAAAGTGCAATCTCTGCGGGGAGATGGCCGGCAAGGCTTCCATGACTCGGCACCTAAGTGCGTGCCGTCGACCGAAAGCTTCCGAGCTATTGCCGGCTTCTGAAAAACGACCGCTTGTCCCGAATTTCCATTTAGCCATCGAAGGACGTGACTCCAAGGAGTACTGGATGCATGTCGCAGTGCCGCTGACCGCCCCGCTGAGTAAGCTCGACGATTTTCTCCGCCATACCTGGCTTGAATGCTGCGGCCACTTGAGCGCTTTTGAGATTGCCGGCGAGCGTTATGCTTCCGAGCCCATGGATGAAGAAATGAGCATGAGCGCGCGGAGCGAAGTGCTTGAGGTAGGGATGAAGTTCTCTTATGAGTATGACTACGGTTCTCCAACGGCTCTTGTGCTAAAGGTTGTTGCCCTTCGTGAGCAAGGCTTGCCGAAGGGCGCCGTACAACTATTGGCCAGAAACGAGGCACCGCAGGTAAGCTGCCAGCGGTGCAGCATCCAGCCCGCCACCCAAATCTGCACCGAATGCGCGTGGAATGGGGAGGGCTGGCTTTGTGAAGCGTGCGCCGTCGCACATGAGTGCGGCGACGAGATGTGCCTGCCGGTAGTTAACTCTCCTCGCGTTGGAGTGTGCGGGTATACGGGTTAGTTGCGCTTCTTCCATAGAGGCTCGAAATTTCGTCGCACTACACTAGAGATGCCTCTTGAGGCTCAATGAACTACGTACCGCCCGGAGTGGGATCATTGAGGCTTGAAACTTAGAGCGCCGCTTCCGGGCACGTTTGTTACCCCAAGTCGCGCTTCCGTTGATTTCGCTCTTCCACCGATCCGGTGCTCTAAGCAGCTTCACCCCAAGAGCAAAGGTGCTCGTGGGCAAGATCTTGCAGTAGACCACTTTAGCTAACGGCCGAATCCGTCGCGATCAGTGCCGAACCGTGCCATAGAAAACGTTTCTTCCCCCCCGCAAGTCTCTTCCATAGGAAAGCAAGATCGTCAGACTTCCGAGGATGCGAACTTTCGCTTGTCCTCCGGTATCCCACAGCCACCGCTCGGAACCGAAAAGGCTTGAAGAATCGGCGACCGCGCCGCTATCGAGAAATGGGCCGAGCTTCACGGTGAAGAAACCATTTTGATAGACGTTTTTGTCCATCTCCCAGTTGGCCAGAAAAAATCGCCGCCCTAAGGGAGCAGCTCCCTTCCTCCCGCGAAGAGTTCCGGCGTGCCCGCGAAGCCATAGGTCGTTGTCGCGTTCGACGCCCAACTCAAACAGTTCATCGAGGGTTGCTTTGCCGGCGGTCGCTCCCGAGCGAATCCGTGCTTCGACTTCATAGTCGTCGCCTTTGGCACGCGGATACCAATGGGCGCGGAGCGATCCTCGCAACCTAGCGAATGGCCCGAGACCATCCGCATACTCCCTGCCAGCCCTGGCCTCGGCCGAGGAGTCCAGCGTGAAACGGCGCTCCGCGATGCGCAGCAAAGTTCGCTCGACGCCCAGCCACCCTGCCAGGGAGAAAGCGTCCGAAAAGAACACGCGTTCGGCGGGAGAAGTGTGGCCGCCGAGGTTTTGAAAATTCCTGTCGGCGATCTCCGCGCCGGCGCTCCAGCTAGAGCCGCCATTGACCACGGACCGAAATTCGGCGCCCACCGTAGCGCGACGCATGTTCAAGTCGGTAAGCGGCGCGCCCGGAGCGAGAAAAGTTTCGGCTAGGTTCCAATTCTCGTTTCGCACATCGGCGTAAAAGCGCAACCGCAAACTTGGATTTCCGCCGAGCGGACAGGAGACCGCGAGAAAAGCTCTGCGTTTCTCCGGATCCCATCTTGCGAGCGAAATTAGATTCCAGGCCTCGCGGCCGAGATTGTAGAATTCCGGATAGATCGTGGCATAAGGCAAACCGCTCAAGAGCGAAACCGCGCCTTCCACTCTCGAATCCCCCCATCCGTTTCTCTCTGCTAAGTGTAGCGTTGCGTCGTAGCTTCCAGACTCAGCTGGGGAGAGCGCGATCCGCTGGCTAGAGAAAATTCCTAAATTGTCTAGGCGCGCTTCGGTCGTGAGCAGACCATCGGCGGTGAGAACTTGCGGGGCATTGAACGCCACGGCACGGTAGCCGAGCGATTCCTTGAGCTCGAGCGGCGGGGTGAATCCGACACTTCTCAACCGTGGCTGGCCTTCTGGATTCCAATACTTCAGGGCGGCTTCCAGGTTGCCTTCGAGGAAATAAATCGTCGCGAGAAACTCGCGCGAGTAGGTATCCTGGGGAGTGATTTCGAGCGCTTCACGCAAGCGCTCCTTGGCGCCTCGAAAATCTTTTTGCTTGTAGGCAATCCCGGCGAGCTCTACTAAGAACTTTGCATCGCCCGGCGACTTTCCTAACCCCGCAAGAAAGGCCAGTCTGGCCTGGTCCCATCTCTCCAAACGAGCCAAGGCCAGCCCGGCGATAAAATCAAATTCCGCCGGCTGGCTTGCGGGTCCGCGCGCCAGCTTTGCGGCTTCCTCCCAATGGCCGGCATCGAAGGCCCGTTGTGCCGCGGGAAGGCGAGCTTGATCGGAAGCCCTATCCTGGGCGGACGCAGCTGAGCCCAGCCCCAGAACTACGGCCAGAAAAAGAATCAAGAAGCCTTTTCTGGGACAGCCAGCAGCATCCAGTTGCGATTCGGCCGCCATTGCTTTTCGAAATCCTCACGGGCAACCCGGAGGAGTTTCCCACGCGCAGGGTCGTTGATAAAGACGGCGCCGCTCTGCCAATCGATGCCCGTCACCACAACGTAGTGTAGCGGGGCCCTAGCGCCGCTCGGTTCGAGGCTGGCGATCAAGGGCCGGCCTTGTTTGAGTTGTTCCAGCAAGTCTTTCCACTCGCCATTGAGAGGAAACACGCGAAAACCCGACTCTTTCAGATAACTCTCCATGTCGGTTGCGCGAATGCCCCGGACTTTCGGCGAATAAAGCCGCTTCTGAATCGCCGTGGAATCGGCTTGCTGCGCACCGACCGTAGCGCCATGAGCGCTCCAGTATTGCAACAGCATGGCGATCGCGGCAGAGCCGCAGCCATCCTCGCTCTGCTTCACATAGGGCACGTCCAGCCACACGCCGGCAGTTTCCTGGGGTGCGGGCTGAGCCGTCGACCCCAGGAAAAGAAACAAGAGCAGACTGGCAGCGATCCGGTAGATTTGAATCAGAGATTGCTCCAACACTCGGTGAACTAGCGGAGCGCGAGCGCCAGAACGACGATGCCGAGGGCGATCAGGATGATCCACAAGAGATCGCGATCCGAGATGCGTCCAGCGGCAAAATCACTCTGCGCTTGGCGAGACCGCTCGGCGAGCTTCATAAGGTCTTCATCGCTCAGTTGGCCGACGGCTTTATCGATCTTTTGATAGTCCAGGTGAGCGGATTTCAGCGCTTTTTGCGCTGGCTCGGAAGAAAGAAGCGTTCGAACGGCTTCTAGGTTGGATTGGCGCGTCCGGGCCTGCTCGGCGGCATCATTGTTCAAGTCGCTCAAGGAAACGA
>Ga0307477_10001537_pt1 | contig 19228 bp, 16 predicted proteins | sample atmos_gasesECM2C_FD_203316 | JGI IMG/M metagenome (GOLD analysis project Ga0307477, IMG submission 203316) | Hardwood forest soil microbial communities from Morgan-Monroe State Forest, Indiana, United States - atmos_gasesECM2C_515 | ecosystem: Environmental > Terrestrial > Soil > Temperate...
CAAAAGTCTCGGAACACCCGTCGTCCTCACCGAACAGCCCACAGAAAAGACGCAGGCCGGCGCGAGGCTCAACGGTGCCATCAACCCTGAAGGCAACGCGACGGAATACCGCTTCGACTATGGCGCGATCACGGTAACCGAACATATGACAAGCACCCTCAGCCTTGGCACGACGGACTTCAACAGCCATCCCGTCTCGGCCGCGCTAACGGGTCTCACGCCCGGCACCGAATATCGTGCTCGGTTGGTCGCAATCTATGGCGCGAGCACCACGGTGCTTGGAGGCGAACAGACGTTCACCACTCCTATCCCGGCTGTGCCGACGGTCGCAACCGGCCAGGCCACTGGTTTGCAGGAAACCGAAGCGACGCTCAAAGGCACGATCGATCCAAACGAAGGTGAAGCCACGGAATACTCCTTCGACTACGGGACGAGCGTGGGCTACGGTCAGAGCACCGAACCCCAAAGCCTGCCCGTGGATCGCGTCAACCGGACGGTGTCGGCGACGCTGACCGATTTGGCGCCGGGGACGGAATATCACTTCCGGCTGATCGCGCACAACAAAGTGGGCCCGGCCACGAATGGCGAAGACCACACATTCACGACCGCCTCACCCTCGCCTCCGACGAAAGAAATGCCGCCGTCCCAGCCGCCGATGTCGGGGCCGTCGGGTACGAGCACGTCATTGGGAACATCCAGCCTGCTCGCGGTCGCGCCGATCTCACCCACCGGCCCGGTCCCGATCGGCGGCTCGCCGTTGGTGGGCGGCTCGCACGCGCTGACGCTCGCCTCCTCCCAGCACGGCTCCTCGGTGCACGGCTCGATCGACGTGTCCGCCGCGGGCGGCGGGGGCAGGCTCGAAGTCGCGCTGTTCGCCCCGGGCGCCTCGCTGGCCGCCATCCACCACCCGTCCGGAGTCCGTGTGGGACGCCTATTGCGCGCCGCTGTGCGCGCCGGCGTAGTCTCGTTCACGACGCCCCTGACCGCCCGTGGGCGCTCCGCGCTGCGCCGTCACCGGCGACTTGGAGTGACCGTTCAGATCGTGCTCACGCCCCTCGCGGGCGCTCCCGCGAGCGTTACGCGGAGCGTGGTGTTGCGCGGCTGAGGTCGGGAAGAGGCTTGCTCAGCAGCTGGTCGCTCGCGCGAGTGCGCGGCAGACCCGATCCATCTTCTCCGGACCGAGCGCGGTGATCCTCTGGTCAGGAATGCCTTGTGCGCCAAGAGGGTGTTACCGACGCTGAGCACGCACGGCTGGGGCATCCCGTCATCCCGATCGAGTTGCACCTCTGTGTCCCAGCCGCGAACGGTCCTCGTTGCGGGGGATGCAATCACATCGAGCTGATGGTCGATGGACTCGTCGCGGGTGAGTATCAGCACCGGTCGGGGCTTCTCATCTGGCCGCTCGTACCACCAGAGTTCGCCGCGCCTCACTGTGAGCTCTCGCGCGTCCAGGCGTCGGCCAGTGTCTCGCCGAATGCCTCTCGTTCTTCCTCGTCGAGCCGGCGCATCGTTTCTGCAGTAGAAGCCCGGGCCATCGCCGAGAGATTGCCCCACTCGTCGATAATGTCCCCCGGCCTGTCCTCGCGCTCCTCGCGCGCGTGACGCGCCGCGGCGTACTCGAGCGTATCGGCGGCCTCGGCTTCGCTCAGCTCATCCACCAGCTGGTGCAGGCGCTTCTTGATCGTCATGTCTCGGATGGTAGTGGCCACTACCTCCTTAACCGCCTGAGTCCCGAGACCGGGACAGTGGTGCTCTGTCTACGCCGCCACGGGCGCGGCGGGGAACCACTCGGCCGGCAGCACACCGGCCTCGATCTCGCCGACGAGCGGTGGAAACCAGTTCGCCAGTTTCGCGGCGGGGCGCCCCTCGATCAGGGGACGCACGTCGCCGATGCTCATCAGCAGGCGAATCGTCGAGCCGATCTGCAGGTCCGCGGCGTTGGGCTCGCCGCCGATCAGACCCTCGGCGATCCAGCGGTCGACGCGGTCGAGCTGGCTTGGAAGCGCCGCGATGTCCGCTCGCGCGGATGCGTCCCGAGCCTTGTTTTTGAACGCCATCAGTTTGGCCGTCAGCGGCGCCGCGGGCTTCATCAGCGCGCTCGGCAGCGGCAATTTGGCGTCGCTGGCATAGCTCAGCATCGCGTGCGGACGGCGCAGGAAGGCAACGTCGATGATCCTGCGTGGCACAGATTGCAGGACCTCGTCGCCCCAGCGCTCGGCCTCCAGCACGGGGGCGTAGCGCTCATCCCCGGGTGGCGGCAGCAGCGGCGGCTCGGCACGCAGTTGATCCAGTCGGCGCATGATCGTGCGCGAGCCCACGAGCTTCTCGCCGTCGATGCGCATGCCCGGCACCGTCGGTCCGCCGTAGCGCAGCGGCCCGATCACCATCTGCGTCATGGGGATCAGGTCCACGCGATCGAACTCGATGCTCTTCAGCCTCAGCGCCTGTTCGACCGCGGCGCACGGGTGCGATGCCGGCAGTACATACAGCTTGATGTTCATCTGTCTGGACGCCTCCTCGCCATGGTTCTCAGCATAATGCCTCGTTCGGGCTCGCGCACTTGAGCCTTCGCTTCGTCTCCCATCACTGCACTCCCGCCCAGCCTCCCCGCCCAGCCTCCCCGCCCAGCACTCCAGCCCATGCTCCTGGTCGTCGACGTCGGCAACACCCAAACTCACTTCGGCACGTTCGGTGGCGAGGAGCTGCTCGAGCACTGGCGGTTCGCCACCGTACGGGAGTCCACGGCCGATCAGCTGGGCGCCGCGCTGGGCAACCTGCTCGGCCTGCGCGGACTGTCGTTCGCGGACATCGACGCCTCGATCGTCTCCTCGACGGTGCCCCAGCTGGAGCCCGAGTGGGCGACGATGGCTTCGCGATATCTGGGCCACGAGACGCACGTCGTCGGCCCCGGCACGAAGACGGGCATGGCGATCCGCTACGACAACCCGCGCGAGATCGGCGCCGACCGGCTCGTCAACTCTGTCGCCCTGCGCGAGCGCTTCGGTGGACCGGGAGTATGTGTGGACTTTGGCACCGCCACCACGTTCGACGTGATCTCCGCCGACGGCGACTATCTCGGCGGCTCGCTGATGACCGGCATCGAGGTCTCGCTGGAAGCGCTCTCCGAGCGCGGGGCGCGCCTGCCCAAGGTCGATCTCGCGCCACCGAAGAGCGTGATCGGCAAGAACACGATCGACGCGATCCGCTCGGGCGTCGTGTTCGGCTACGCCGGCGCGATCGACGCGATCCTCAGGCGACTCTACGACGAGCTCGGTCAGCGCGCCCCGGCGATCGCCACCGGCGGGCTCGCCCCGCTGGTCGTGCCGTATACCGAGGAGATCGAGGAGGTCGACGACCTCTTGACGCTCACCGGACTGCGCCTGTTGCACGAACGGAACACCTGAACCGCGAGCTGAACTGCGCGAGAATGCCTGTCATGGCGCGCATGTCGTTGACAGACCCCTGGATGTTGGGTCCGCTGGAGGTGCCCAACCGCGTGCTGCTGGCGCCGCTGGCGGGGATCGGCAACTGGTTCGTGCGCTTGCAGGCCAAGCGCTACGGGGCGGGGATGGCGGTCTCGGAGATGGTCTCCTCGCATGCGATCCATTACGGCAACGAGCGAACGTGCGTGGAGATGTTGCGCATCCATCCCGACGAGCGCGCCTCCCGGCCGGCTGCGCCAGGCGAGCCGGGCTGCCTGGGTGGGGGTGGGCCGGTGTCGATACAGCTGTTCGGTGAGAACCCAGCGATCATGCGCTCCGCAGCGGCGCACGTCGCGGCGCATACGACGGCCGATGCGATCGACATCAACATGGGCTGCCCCGTGCCGAAGGTGCGCAAGACGGGCGCGGGCGCGGGGATGCTCGCCGCCCCCGATCTGGCCGTCGCGGTCGCGCGCGCGGCAGGGGAGGGCGCCGCGGAGGCGGGGCGCGAGCTGCCGATCACGGTCAAGCTGCGCTCGGGGCTGCGGCCGGGGGATGAGAGCGGTTATGCGCTGGCGCATCGCCTGGTGCAAGAGGCGAGGGTCGCCGCGATCGCATTCCATCCCCGTTCGGCGGCCGTGCACCACAAGGGCGTTCCCGACTATGAGTTGGCTGCGCGGCTAGTCGCATCCCTGCCCGCGCCCGTGATCCTCACCGGCGGTCTCAGCGACGCCGCGCACGCGCGCGAGGCGTTCGAGCTGACGGGTGCATCCGCGGTGATGCTCGCGCGCGGAGCGCTCGGCAACCCGTGGCTGTTCCGGCAACTGCTCTCCCAGCAAGACCGCGAGCCCACGCGTGAGGAGATCCTGGATGAGCTCGCCTGGACGATCGACCGCGCGGTCGAGCATCTGGGCGAGCCACGAGCCACCCGCTACCTGCGCAAGTTCTACCCCTGGTATGTGGCCCGCCTCGAACTCGATCCCGCCGTGGGTAGGCGCCTGAGCGAGTCGTTGCAACAGGCGGAGACGCTCAACGCCGTCGCGGGACTGCTCCAAGCGGTGTCCCCGCTGTCCCCGCTGTCCGAGCTGGCCGTAGTCGCTTGAGTCGCCGCAAAAACGCCCGAGTCGCCGCAAAACACGAGTCGGACAGGCGAACATTCTCAGCCGGCCGGTCCGTGCCAGCGGATTCTCCACGCGGATGAGAAGGCCGTGGTCGCCCCGCTATACTGCTGCGCTCGCCGAGCCCAATGGCCGCCGAAACCGCCCGCTTACGAGCGGGTTTTGCGTGCCGGCGGTCAACCTCTAACCCCGCGATCGAGGCAGCATGCAGAAGGACGTCATCCTCACCCCCGAAGGCCTGGAGAAGCTGAACCAGGAGCTCGAGCATCTGTCCACGGCCAAGCGCCGTGAGATCGCCGAGCGCATCAAGGAGGCGCGGGAGTTCGGAGACATCAGCGAGAACTCCGAGTATGACGACGCCAAGAACGAGCAGGCGATGATCGAGAGCCGCATCGCGCAGCTTCAAGAGAAGCTGCGCATGGCGACGGTGATCGAGACGAAGGACCTCTCCACCGACGTCGTGCAGGTCGGCTCGGTCGTGCACGTGAAGGACGAAAAGACGGGCAAGTCGGTCAAGTACACGATCGTCGGCTCGGCCGAGGCGAAGCCGTTGGAGAACAAGCTCTCCAACGAGTCGCCCGTCGGGCGCGCGCTGCTCGGGCACAAGCGGGGCGACACCGTCGCCGTGAAGGTCCCGCGCGGACCCGCGCGCAAGCTGAAGATCACGAAGATCGACGTCGGGCTCAAGTAGTCTCGCCGCTGTGAGCGGTATCGAGGATGAGCGTGCGTCGGGTGCGGCGGGCGGCGAGGCGTCGGAGGGCACTGCCCGGGAGCGCGCCGGGAGCGCGCCGGAGGGCCCACGGCACGGCCTGCCCGAGCTGATCGCCGAGCGCCGCGCGAAGGCCGAGCGCCTGCGCGCCAACGACCCGGAGGCGTTTCCGTATGCGTTCCCCGACGTCGAGCCGATCCGCCCGATTCTGGATAGTTACGGCCATCTCGTGCCCGGAGAGGAAACCGAGGAGCGCCACCGTGTCGCGGGACGCATCGTTGCGCGGCGAGGCTCCGGCAAGGCGGCGTTTCTCGACCTGGTCGACCGGACCGAGAAGATCCAACTCCACGCGCGCGTGGACGTGCTCGGTGACGAGCGCTTCGCGCAACTTCTCTCCCTCGACCTTGGGGACTTGCTGGGGGTGGAAGGTGCGGTCCTGCGCAGCCGTCGCGGCGAGCTCTCGCTGCGCGTGGATGAGTACGCGGTCCTCGGCAAGGCTCTGCGACCGCCACCGGACATGTATCACGGGCTCAGCGATGTCGAGCTGCGCTACCGTCGGCGCGAGCTCGACCTGATTGCCAACGATGACGCCCGCAGACTGTTCATCGACCGGGCTCGGATCATCTCGGCGATTCGCAAATACCTCGACGACGAAGGGTTTGTCGAGGTCGAGACGCCGGTGCTGCAGCCCCTCTACGGGGGCGCGCTCGCGCGCCCGTTTACGACCCACCACAATGCCCTGGACCGCGACCTGTATTTGCGGATCGCAACCGAGCTGTATCTCAAGCGGCTGCTCGTCGGCGGGCTGGAGCGGGTGTATGAGCTGGGCAAGGACTTCCGCAACGAGGGCGTCTCGACGAAGCACAACCCCGAGTTCACGATGGTCGAGTTCTACGAGGCCTACGCCGACTATGAGGTCGCGGCCGGGCGCCTGGAAGAATTGGCGCGAGCTGCGGTTGGGGCGATCGAGTATGCCGGCGGGTGGGATTTCGCCGGTCCGTGGCGGCGAGTGGGCTTCATCGAGGCGATCGCGGCGGCTACCGGCATTAATCTGCAGGCGACCGAGCGCAACGCCCTCGCGCTGGCCGCGGCGATCCGCGAGCGGAATCTCGAGCTGGAGACCGATGACGCGAGTTGGGCGCAGATGGCCGATGACCTGCTGTCCAAGTACGTCGAGCCGACTCTGCAAGAGCCCACTTTCGTATTTGACTACCCGGTCGAGCTCTCGCCGTTCGCGCGCGCACACCGTTCCGAGCCGGGACTGGTCGAGCGCTGGGAGGCGTTCGCGGGCGGCATGGAGATCGCCAACGCCTTCAGCGAGCTCACCGACCCCGATATTCAGCGCGAACGCTTCGAGGCGCAGACGCGACTGGCCGGCCAGGGTGGCGGGGAGGCATCGCAGCCCTACGACGAGCTGTTCGTGCAGGCGCTCGAGCAGGGCATGCCCCCGACGGCCGGCGTGGGTCTGGGTGTCGATCGCCTCGTGATGCTGCTCATGGGCACCGATTCGATCCGCGAGGTCGTGCTGTTCCCGGCGCTGCGCTCCTGATCGGCGGTGGTCCGGGGACCGGTTGGTAGACTGCGCATGAAGCCGACGAGACGACATAGCGCTTGAGGCACCGTCCTCGCAGGAAGGAAGCACACCATGTTCGAGCGATTCACAGAACGGGCCCGGCAGGTGGTCGTTCTTGCGCAGGAGGAGGCGCGGACGCTCAAGCACAACTACATCGGCACCGAGCACATCCTGCTCGGGCTGCTGCGTGAGGAGGAGGGTCTGGCCGCGCGCGTGTTGGAGTCGCTGGACATCACCGTCGAGCGCGTGCGCGCGCAGGTCGTGCGCATCGTCGGCTCCGGTGAGGAGGTCACCTCCGGGCAGATCCCGTTCACGCCGCGCGCGAAGAAGGTCCTGGAGCTCGCCCTGCGCGAGGCGCTGTCGCTCGGACACAACTACATTGGCACCGAGCACATCCTGCTCGGCCTCGTGCGCGAGAACGAGGGCGTCGCGGCGCGCATCCTGCTGGACTTCGACGCCGACTCCGAGAAGATCCGCAACGAGGTAATCCGCATGCTCTCGGGCCCCGGCGGCCGGCGCCAAGGGCAGGGCGCGGGCGCAGGCGCTGGCGCCGGTTCGGGCTCCGGTCCGGGGGAGGGCAAGAAGTCCTCGAAGCTGCTCGACCAGTTCGGGCGCAACCTCACGAAGCTCGCCTCCGAAGGCAAGCTCGATCCCTGCGTGGGGCGCGAGACGGAGATCGAGCGGATCATGCAGATCCTCTCGCGACGCACCAAGAACAACCCAGTGCTCATCGGCGAGCCCGGCGTCGGCAAGACCGCCGTCGTGGAGGGGCTCGCGCAGCGCATCACCGCCGCCGACGTGCCCGAGCTGCTGAAGAACAAGCAGATCTACACGCTCGACCTGGCCGCCCTGGTGGCCGGCTCGAAGTACCGCGGCGAGTTCGAGGAGCGCCTGAAGAAGGTGATGAAGGAGATCACCCAGCGCGGGGACATCATCCTGTTCATCGACGAGCTCCACAACCTCGTCGGCGCCGGCGCGGCCGAGGGCGCGATCGACGCCGCCTCGATCCTCAAGCCCGCGCTCGCCCGTGGGGAGCTGCAGACGATTGGCGCGACCACGCTGGATGAGTACCGCAAGTACCTCGAGCGCGACTCCGCCCTGGAGCGCCGCTTTCAGCAGATCCGTGTGGAGGAGCCGACGATCGACCAGACGGTCGAAATCCTCAAGGGCCTGCGCGACCGTTACGAGTCCCACCACAAGGTGCAGATCACCGACGAGGCCCTGCGCGCCGCCGGCGAACTGGCCTCGCGCTACATCTCCGATCGTTTCCTGCCCGACAAGGCGATCGACCTGATCGACGAGGCCGCCTCGCGCATGCGCATCAAGTCGATGACCTCCCCGCCCGCCAACCGCGAGCTCGAGACCGAAGTCGAGACCACGCGGCGCGAGAAGGAGGCCGCGATCGAGGCGCAGGAGTTCGAGAAGGCCGCCGCGCTGCGCGACCAGGAGCGCAAGCTCACGAACCGCAAACGCGAGCTCGAGGAAGAGTGGGAAGCCGGCGAGTCCGGCGAGCGCCCCGCGATCGGCGAGGAGGAGATCGCCGACATCGTCTCGATGTGGACCGGCATCCCCGTCTTCAAGCTCACCGAGGCCGAGACGCAGAAGCTGATGCGCATGGAGGAGGAACTGCACAAGCGCGTCATCGGCCAGCACCCGGCCGTCGAGGTCATCTCCAAGGCGATCCGCCGCTCGCGCGCGGGCCTGAAGGACCCCAAGCGCCCGACCGGTTCGTTCATCTTCCTCGGCCCCTCCGGCGTCGGCAAGACCGAGCTCGCGCGGACTTTGGCGGAGTTCCTGTTCGGCGACGACGACGCGATGATCCGCATCGACATGAGCGAGTACATGGAGAAGCACGCCGTCTCCCGTCTCGTGGGCTCGCCCCCGGGCTACATCGGCTACGACGAGGGCGGCCAGCTGACCGAGGCCGTGCGGCGCAAGCCCTACTCGGTGCTGCTGTTGGATGAGATCGAGAAGGCCCACCCCGACGTCTTCAACATCCTGCTGCAAATCCTCGAGGACGGGCGCCTGACCGACGCGCAGGGGCGCACCGTGGACTTCCGCCATGCGATCGTGATCATGACCTCCAACATCGGCGCCGCCGAGATCGCGCGCAACACCCCGCTCGGCTTCGCCGTCTCCGATGATGAGACCGGCATCACCTACGACGACATGAAGAACCGCATCATGGGTGAGCTCAAGAAGGTCTTCCGGCCCGAGTTCCTGAACCGCATCGACGACGTGATCGTCTTCCACAAGCTGCAAAAGGACGAGATCAAGCAGATCGTCGAGCTGCTCTTGCTGCGCATCCGCGAGTCGATGGCCGAGCGCGAGCTGCAGCTGGAGCTGACCGATCCCGCCAAGGACATGCTCGTCGAGAAGGGCTGGGACCCCTCGATGGGCGCCCGTCCGCTGCGCCGCGCGATCCAGCGCTACATCGAGGACCCACTCGCGGACTTCGTCCTGCGCGAGCAGCTCATGCCCGGCGCCACCGTCGTCGTCGACCCCGCGCCCGAGGGCGATGACAACGAGGTGCGCCTGACGATCGTCAAGCCCAAGAAGCAGAAGACCCCCGTCGCCGTCGGTGGCGGCGGCGCCGAGGGCGAGGATCCCGAGCTCATCGAGGGCGAGGGCGAGGACAGCACTCCCGCGCCGGACACGCCCGCGGATCAATAGGCGCAGAGGCGTCCCCGCCGACGCAGAGGCGTCCCCGTGGACGCGTAGGCTGCGTCTGTGCCCCGCGACACCATTGTCCACGCCTGCTCGGAGTGCGGCTTCCAATCGCCCCAGTGGCACGGTCGCTGCCCTGGCTGCGAAGCCTGGGGGACGCTTGTCGAGGAACGCGCGCCCGCGCGCGCGCGGGTGGCTCGGCCGGGCGCGGTGGCGGCGCACGCGCGAGGCGTCGCGCCGGCGGGGAGGGGGAGAAGGCGTCCGCTCCGCGCCCATTGCGCGAGGTGACCGCGACAGCCGCGGCACGGCTGTCCACCGGTATCGGCGAGCTCGATCGTGTGCTCGGCGGCGGGCTCGTGCCGGGCTCGCTGGTGCTGCTCGGCGGCTCGCCCGGGATCGGCAAGTCGACGCTCACGAACATGGCGCTCGGCAACCTCGCTCACGCCGGGCACGGCACGCTGTACGTGAGCGGCGAGGAGTCCGCCGAGCAGGTCCGCCTGCGCGCCGAGCGCCTCGGTCCCGGCGCGCTGGAGGTCCCGATCCTCGCCGAGACCGATCTGGAGACGGTGCTCGACACGCTCGCCTCGCATGCCCCGCGCGTGTGCGTGATCGACTCGGTGCAGACGCTACGCTGCGGCGATCTCTCGGGCGCGCCGGGAGCGGTCGGACAGGTGCGTGAGGTGACCGGGCGGATCATGGAGCTGGCCAAGGAGCGCTCGATCGCGGTCGTGCTCGTCGGGCACGTCACCAAGGACGGCGCCCTGGCGGGACCGCGCGTGCTGGAGCATCTCGTTGACTGCGTGCTGCAGTTCGAGGGTGAGCGCGAGCGCCCTTACCGCGAGCTGCGCGCGCTCAAGAACCGCTTCGGCTCGACCAACGAGGCCGGTCTTTTCGAGATGCGCCAGGGCGGCCTCGTGGAGGTGCTGGACGCCTCCGCGCGCTTCGTCGCCGGAGCTACCCGTGCGCCCGGCAGCGTCGTGCTGGCGGCGATGGAGGGCTCCAGGCCTCTGCTCGTGGAGGTTCAGGCGCTGGTCGCGCCTTCCGAGCTCGAGCAGCCGCGCCGGGTCGTCTCAGGGCTGGATCGCAACCGCATGGCGCTGGTCCTCGCGATCCTCACTCGCCACGGGGGCGTCGCAGTTGGCGGCAGCGACGTGTTCGTGAACGTCGTCGGCGGCGTGCGCGTGGACGAGCCCGGCTGCGATCTGGCGGTCGCGCTGGCGGTCGCGAGCGCCGCGCGGGGCGTGCCTCTGCGCGGGACTCCGCGAGCCTGCTTCGGCGAGCTCGGCCTCACGGGCGAGCTGCGCTGGGTCGGGCATCCCGAGCGTCGCCTCGCAGAGGCCGCCAAGCACGGTTTGCGGGCCACGATCGCCCCCGCGGAGAGCGGTTCGGGAGCCTGCGAGGTCGTGACCCTGCGCGAAGCCCTCGTCGCGGCTCTTACCAGTGAGACGAATCGACCGGCTCGGGTCGCCGCGTAGGGACCGATCCGTCGTACGGGGCTTGCGACGGTGATGTTTTCGTTGAGACGAATCGACCGCGGCAAGTCGGCTGTGCGGCGCTCGCCCGGCGACTCCCGGCGTTGCGCGGCCTCCCTCAGAAGGCCGAAAAATGGCTCAATGCCGTAGAATAGGCCCCTGTGGCTCCGCGATCCGGTGATGAATTCGACACAGACGTAGTAGCAAGACCGGAGCCGGGGCTGATGAGGGCGCTGGAGATGATCGCGCCCGGCACGGCGTTGCGCGAGGGGATCGAGTCCATCCTGCACGCCCGCACCGGCGGCCTGATCGTGATCGGCGAGCCCGAGGATCTCAGCTTCCTGAACTCCGGCGGGATCAAGCTGGAGATCGACTACACCCCGGCCTTCCTCTACCAGGTCGCGAAGATGGACGGGGCGATCATCCTCAACGCCAACGCGACCAAGATCGCGATGGCCAACGTCCAGCTGATGCCGGACCCGACGATCCTCTCGCACGAGACGGGCACCCGCCATCGCACCGCCGAGCGCGTCTCAAAGCAGACCGACGCGCTCGTGATCGCCGTGTCCCAGCGGCGTGAGGTCGTCTCGCTGTACGTGGACGGGATCAAGTACATTCTCGCGGACATCCCGGTGGTGCTCGCCAAGGCCAACCAGGCGCTGGCGACGCTCGACAAGTACCGCTCCCGCCTGGACCAGGTCTCCACGCGCCTGACCGCGCTGGAGTTCGAGGGCGGAGCGACACTGCACGACGTGCTCACCGTGCTGCAGCGCTCGGAGCTCGTCACGCGCATGGCCGTCGAGATCGAGCGCTACATCGTCGAGCTCGGCTCGGAGGGGCGCCTGATCGAGATGCAGCTGGAGGAGACGATGGTCGGCGCGGCGGCGGAGAAGGCCGCGCTCGTGCGCGACTATCTGTCCGCCTACTCCGACGAGGCGTTCGCGCTGGCGCTGGAGGAGATCGGACGGCTCGCGCACCAGGACCTGCTCGACTTCGGCCGCCTCGCCGAGCTGCTCGCATATGACCGCAAGCTGAACACGCTCGACTATCCCGTCTCCCCCCGCGGCTACCGGGTGCTGGGGCGCATCCCCAGGCTGCCGAAGCTGGTGGTGAGCCAGATCGTCGGCGAGCTCGGGGGGCTGGACGAGCTGCTGGCCGCGACCGACTCCGAGCTGGAGGCGGTCGAGGGCGTGGGGGAGATCAGGGCGAAAGACATCCGCGAGGGGATGCGCAGGCTGCAGGAGATCAACCTCGTGGACCGCTACCTGCAGACGTGATGGACCGCTACCCGCACAGAGCCCTGGACAGACCTTTTTGACACGGGCCGCCCGACGGGCAGGCCGCAAACGAAGGAGGACACCATTCCCGCACAAGCAATCGAGGCCCCATCCACAGATCTCGACTCCGAGGAGGCCGCCGAGGCGCTGCTAGAGCAGATCGAGGCCACCCGCGAAGTGGAGCTCATCGAGTTCGAGCTCGGTGACAACGTCGTCTACCCCCACCATGGCGCAGGCAAGGTGGAGGGCAAGGAGGAGATGGAGATGCTCGGCGAAACACGCGAGTATCTGACGATCAAGATCCTCCACAACGACATGACGGTAAGGGTGCCGAGCGAAAACGCCGCGCTCGCCGGTCTGCGCAGGGTGATCGACGAAGAGACGGTCAAAAAAGTGCTGGACGTGCTCCAGGCCGAGGTCTCGGAGATGCCCAAGAACTGGAACCGCCGCTTCAAGCACAACCGCGACAAGATCAAGACCGGCGATATCTACGAGCTGGCCGAGGTCGTGCGCAATCTCTCGCTGCGCGAGTCCGAGAAGGGCCTATCGACCGGAGAGAAGCAGATGTTCACCCGCGCCAAGAAGATCCTCGCCTCCGAGCTGATGTATGCGCTCGACAAGGACGAGGAAGAGGCCGAGAGCTATCTCGACGAGCTGCTCGCCACCTCAGCCTCCAGTCAGATGGCGATGGCCGAGTAGCGAGGCTCTCATCGCGCACGCGGCGCCGGCAGCCGCGGCAGGTTCGCCGCGTGCGCGATGGCAGTCCCCGACCCCGACCCTCCGACGCCGAGTGCCTGCACCGCGATGGTCCTCGCTCTGATCCTCGCCGCCGGCAGTGGTGAGCGCCTGGGCGCCGATCGTCCCAAGGCGCTCGTCGAGCTCGCCGGTCGATCGCTGCTGCAATGGAGCGCCGATCTGATGCTCGCCGTGGGTGAGATCGACCGCATCGTCGTCGCGCTGCCGCCAGGAGTTTCCGCGCCTACAGGCACGACTGGTGTGGAGGGTGGCGCTGTGCGCTCGGAGTCGGTTGCGCGCGCTCTCGAGGCGTCCGGCCCGGGCGATCCCGAGGACATAATCGTGGTGCATGACGCGGCGCGGCCGCTGGCCTCGACCGAGCTCGTACGACGCTCACTCGCGGCGCTGGCCGCCGGGGATGGTGGGGCCGGGGACGGTGGGGTCGGTGGGGATGGTGGGGTCGCCGGGGATGGTGGGGATGGTGGGGACGGGGCAAGCCTCGACGCGGCGATCGCTGCTGCGCCGGTGGCCGACACGATCAAGCGGGTGCGTGACGGCGTGGTCGTCGAGACGCTCGATCGCTCGGCGCTGTGGGCTGTGCAGACGCCCCAGGTCTTTCGCCGCGGCGCTCTGGAGCGAGCCCTGGACGTGCCGGCAGAGATCCTCGCGCAGGCGACCGACGACGCCTGGCTGGTGGAGCGCCTGGGGGGGCAGGTGGCGATCGTGCCAGCGGGCAGCGAGAATCTGAAGATCACCACCCCGCTGGATCTGGCGCTGGCAAAGCTGCTGAGCAGTCACTCTGAACTTGCCGGCCGAGATCGCTGGCGTAGTTGAGGTGCTGTCGCGGGCGGCGGCTGCGTTGTGTGTGTCGTAAAAGGGTTGTGAAGGTGTCTGGTGGTTAGTGTTCTACTTCTGCACTTGGTGCGCAATCGTCTATACGATGGAGAAGTTCTTGACGAAAGGTGCACAACTCAGACACAAAATAAGGCCTTCGTGAGATAACAATAGTCTATACCGGCATACCATAGTAAGCCAAGTTAAAAATACATGCCATGCTCACCGACTACCACTTGCACCTGCGTTCGGACGACCTGAACGCCCGCCCCCCGGATCACTTCACCGAGGACAACGTCGCCCGCTACCGCGCTGCCGCCGACGAGCGCGGGATCGCCGAGCTCGGCGTGTCCGAACACGTCTACCGCTTCGAGCAGGCGCTCACCGTATGGCAGCACCCGCTGTGGCGCGAATTCGCGCTCGACGACCTCGACGCCTACTGCGAGTTCGTACGCGCGCGCACCGATCTGCGGCTCGGGATCGAGGCCGACTTCGTCGCCGGCGCCGAGGATCGCATGGCTAATCTGCTGCAGGAGCGTGACTTCGACTATGTCGTCGGCTCCGTGCACTTCCTGCGCGATCACTCGCTCGACATGCACGACTACAGCGTGTGGGATCGCGGGCACAGCGCCGAGGAGATCTGGGAGCGCTACTTCCAGACACTGGCCGAGGCTGCCCGCAGCGGCCTGTTCGACATCCTCGCGCACCCGGACCTCGTCAAGGTGTGGGGGCCCGAGCGCCCGCGCCCCGAAGGCGATCTGCGGCGCTACTACGAGCCCGCGATCGAGGCGATCGCGGAATCGGGCATCGCCGTGGAGGTCTCCACTGCCGGGCTGCGCAAGCGCACGCGCGAGCTGTATCCCGCGCAGGCGTTTCTGGAGATGTGCGTCGAAGTCGGCACGCCCGTCGCGCTGTCCAGCGACGCGCATCGGCCCGAGGACGTTGGCGTGGACTACGACCAAGCGCTGGAGCTGCTCGATCGCGTGGGGATCGGCGAGCTGTGCGTGTTCGAGCGCCGCACGCGCCGGCCGGAGCCGATCGGGGCTCGGGCCGGCGCGCAGGAGAGCGCGCGGTGAGCGCTCTGACCGGCATCGGCTATGACTCGCATCGCTTCGTCGCCGGGCGCAAGCTGATCCTTGGCGGCGTCGAGGTTACCCACGAGCGGGGCCTGGAGGGGCACTCCGACGCGGACGTGCTGACGCACGCCGTGATCGACGCACTGCTCGGCGCCGCCGGCCTGGGAGACATCGGCGAGCACTTCCCCGACACCGACGAGCGCTGGCGCGACGCCGATTCAATTGAGCTGCTCCAGGCGGTCATCGCGATCGTCACCGCTGCCGGGTATGAGATCGTCAACGTGGACTGCACAATCCTGATCGAGGCTCCGAAGCTCTCCTCATATAAGTCGGCGATTCGGGCACGCCTCGCCGCCGCGCTGGGTCTGTCCGCCTCGCGTGTGAACGTCAAGGCAACCACCGGCGAGGGGATCGGCTTCGTCGGGCGCGGCGAGGGCGTCGCGGCGCTCGCGATCGCCGGCTTGAGTAGTCCCGAGTGACGCGCCCATTGGGTTAAGGTTGCCGGCCATGCGGCGCATCCTCCTCCACGACACTCGCAGCGGTGAGCTGGTGAGGTTTCAGCCTGTGCGCTCGCAGGCAGACGAGCTCCACGTCGGTATTTACGCCTGCGGCCCGACCGTGTATAGCCGCATCCACATAGGCAACGCCCGTCCGTTCGTGATCTTCAGTCTGCTCAAGCGGTTTCTCGAACACGACGGTCGGTCTGTGACGTTGGTCGTCAATGTCACTGACGTGAACGACAAGATCTATGACGCCGCGCGCGGGCAGAACCGGCCGAGCGCGGAATTGGCTGCGGAAATGACTTCCCTTTACACGGTCGATACGGACGCGCTCGAACTTGGGCGTCCCGACCACGAGCCACTGGCCTCGCAAAAGATGGACGCGATCGTCGATTACATCGCGACGCTCATCGACCGTGACCACGCGTATGAGAGTGGTGGGGACGTGTTCTTCCGCGTCCGCTCAGACCCGGACTACGGCTCTCTTTCCCACCGCCAACTCGATGACATGGACCAAGGCGAAGACATCGAGGGAGCCGATCGCAAGGACGATCCTCTGGACTTTGCCCTGTGGAAGGCGCACAAGTCCGGCGAGGACACTTTCTGGGATTCGCCTTGGGGGCGGGGCCGTCCCGGCTGGCACATCGAGTGCTCGGCGATGGCCGAGGACGCGCTCGGCGTCAACTTCGACATTCACGGCGGCGGCTCGGACTTGCTGTTTCCCCATCACGAGAACGAGGCCGCACAGACCCGCATGGCACGTGGCGAGGAGCTCGCACGGATCTGGATGCACAACGGCATGATCCAGGCGACCGGCGAGAAGATGGCCAAGTCCGTCGGGAACATCGCTCCATTGCACGAAGTGATCGGGCGATATGGTCGTGACGCGGTTGTGATGTATCTCATCAGCGGCCACTATCGCCAGCCGCTCGCGTTTTCCGAGGCCGCGCTGGAGCAGGCTCGAGCGAATGTCCTGCGCATACGGGAAGCCGCCCGCAAGCTATCGCCGGGCTCCTCGCCAAGCGACTTGGACGAGCTTTACGAGCGCTTCTTCGATGCTCTTGCTCGGGACTTCAACACGGCGGAGGCGTTGGGATACCTCAACGAATGGATCCGCGAGGCGACCAGTCCGCTATTCGAGGCTCCCGGCGACGCGCAACTGCGCGACATGCTCGGCGTATTGGGTTTGGACGGACTGCTCGCTCCGCTTGCGCAGGCGCCAGAGAGCGTGCTGGCGTTGGCTGCCCAGCGCGAAGAGGCGCGCATGAGCAGAGACTTCGCCGCCGCCGACCGGCTACGTGGTGAGATTGCCGCTCTGGGGTGGGAGGTGCGTGACGTGCAGGGCGGATTCGAGCTGCTCCCAAAGTGATCCTGTACGGACGCAACGCCGTCCGCGAGGCGCTGCGCGGGCGCCGCGCGCGCAACGTAGGGGAGGTGTGGGCGACGCACAGCGCCGCGCGCGAGCCGTGGCTCACCGGCGTGAGCGTGAGTACGAGCTCGGCCGCGGATATCGAGCGCCGTTGCGGCTCCTCCGCTCATCAGGGGGTGTGCGCTCAGGCCGGTGGCTTTCCGTATGTCTCGCCCGAGGAGCTGCTGGGCGGTCCCGAGCCGCTCCTGGTCGCGCTCGACGAGGTCCAGGACCCGCAGAACCTCGGCTCGATCGCTCGCACCGCCGAGTGCGCCGGGGTCAGTGGCGTGGCGATCCCGCAGCGGCGCTCGGCCGAGGTGACTCCGGCCGCGTGCAAGGCCTCGGCCGGGGCGCTCGAGCACCTGCGGGTTGCGCGGGTGCGCAACCTGGCCGACTTCCTCGCCCAGGCGCGCGAGGCTGGATGTTGGTGCTACGGGGCCAGCGCGCAGGCCGCCGGCAAGCGCGCACCGATCCCGTATGACGCTCCCGACTATCGCGGCGCAGGAGTCGTGCTGGTGCTCGGCAGCGAGGGCCGCGGCCTGCGTCCGCGGGTGGCCACGGCGTGCGATGAGCTGATCGCGCTGCCATTGCGCGGGCGCGTGGGATCGCTCGGAGTCAGCGCCGCCGCGGCGGCCATGCTGTATGAGATCTTGCAGAATCGCGACCGCGCCCCTTGACAACGTCCGCGGACTGTGCAACTCTCGCGCACAACATAACGCTGAACCTAAGGTTCAGATACCTAAGCATTGGCGCCAGGGGAGGAGTGCGCCACTGAGCAAATTTGGGCTGCCCGTGTATGCGGGAGCTCCGAGAAAGGATCTGCTCGTGGCACTGAGAATTTCCCGCAACCCTAACTCTGAAGTCAAGGTCGATGATGGCTTTCTGATCGCGCTCGCCAAGCAGGGCGATCGCAACGCCTACGACCGGCTCGTCAAGCGCTACCACGGGTTCGTGCGCCTGAAGGCCTCCTCCTACTTCCTCGCCGGCGGCGACTCCGACGATCTGATTCAGGAGGGCCTGGTGGGGCTCTACAAGGCGATTCGCGACTACCGTACCGACCGCGAGTCGAGCTTTCGCAACTTCGCCGAGCTGTGCATTACCCGCCAGATCATCACCGCGGTCAAGACCGCGACCCGCAACAAGCACACGCCGTTGAACCAGTACGTATCGTTCTCCTCGACCCCCGCCGCGGCCGGCGACGACGTGCCGACGCTCGACCAGATGCTCCCCGGCCCGACCGTTCATGACCCCGTCAACCAGGTGATCTCCTCCGAGGAGCTGCGCTCGCTCGTGGGCTGCCTGTCGACGGCGCTGTCAGAGCTCGAGAGCCGCGTGCTCGGGCTCTACCTCGACGGCTGCTCCTACGAGCAGGTCGGCGAGCGCCTGGACTGCGACACCAAGACCGTCGACAACGCGCTGCAGCGCGTCAAGCGCAAGGTCGGCGCGCACCTGGATGCTCGGGCGGTGGCAGCGTAGGTGGGCGGAGCGACGGGCAGTCGTAAGCCTCGGCGTTCGACGCACTTCCGGTGCCGTAGGGTTTGCGGGCTCGGTTTGGCGTGTGCCACAATGAAGCTATGCCTATCGATCCCGCTACGCTTGACACAGACACGCCGCGCACGCTCGATGGGCGCAACTACCCTGAGCACCTGCGGGCCTACGAGTCCTTGGACTCCGAGCTTCTGCGCATATTGGAGGCGGTCGAACCTGCGACGTTTGATGGTTTTATGGCTGAAGTCGAGGACGCTCGCACGCGTGCCGCCGCGCCTCGTTGGCTGGCTTCCGCCGAGTGGCGTGGCCTAGTCGAGCGCCAGGATGAGGGAATGCGCGGTCCGAGACGGCTTGCGGTGAGCGATCGTGGCCGCAGTCTGCTGACACCGGCCTAGCGCAAACGAGCCCGCATCGTGATGTGAACGCGCCAGCCGATCGCTACGTCGATCGCGTCTTTCTCGCGGCAAATGGCTCTCCGCAGCTGGCGCGCTGTGCGTTGCTGTTTCTCGATTTGCTTGGCGTGCAGGAGATGGCCACGAACTCGCGCGCCCAGAAGAATCTCGCCGACCTGGAGCAGGCCATTCGGGGACTGGTGAGAGACTTCCTGGATCCGGGCTCGGCCTGGCCCGCGGCGATGTTTTCGGACACGCTTGTCATGGCCTCTCCCGTTGATCTGTTTGGTGGCGACGAGATTGCGATCGCCGGCTTGCTCCTTCAGGCGTCTTGGCTCCAGTTGAGCTTGGCCGAACGTGGTTTCTTCGCGCGGGGATCGATCACGCTCGGGGACTTCTACATTCGCGACGAGCTCGTGTTCGGCGCGGCGCTCGTGGAGGCGTATCACCTCGAGCGTGATAGTGCTATCCATCCACGTGTAATTCTTTCGGAGGAAGTACACGAGGTCCAGCGTCAGAATCTAGACGCCTATATGGCGAGAAAGGGGGTGCCGCTT
>Ga0307477_10001538_pt1 | contig 19216 bp, 17 predicted proteins | sample atmos_gasesECM2C_FD_203316 | JGI IMG/M metagenome (GOLD analysis project Ga0307477, IMG submission 203316) | Hardwood forest soil microbial communities from Morgan-Monroe State Forest, Indiana, United States - atmos_gasesECM2C_515 | ecosystem: Environmental > Terrestrial > Soil > Temperate...
ACCAAGAAACAGATAGCCGCCGGGCTCCAGGGAATCATAGAAGCGTTGTACCAGCGCACGGCGGCGTTCTTCCGAAAAATAGATCAGCACGTTCATGCAGAAAATTACGTCCATGCGTCCGACGTAGACTGCTGAAGCCAGATTCATCTGCGCAAAGGTGACCATTTTCTTCAGGCGTGGCTTCACATGATGGCCTCCATCCGCTCGGGTGAAGTGTGCGGCAAGTTGTGCTGTGGTCACGCTGGCCAGGGAACGTCCGGTGTAAATGCCACGTTCGGCGAGTTTGAGGGCTTGGCGCCCGACGTCGGTGGCCAGGATCTCGACATTCCACGCATCGGAGAAGGAGAGCGCGTCGGCGACGGTGATGGCGATGGAATAAGGCTCTTCGCCGGTGGAGCAGCCCGCGCTCCACACTCGTAACGTGCGCGGATTCCTCCAAAATTTCTTCACATGCAGTTCCGGGAGCACGCGCTTTTCAAAAGTGTCGTAAACCGCCGGATAGCGGAAAAACGAAGTCTCTTGGGTCAGCAGCCGCTCGAGCAGGGCCTCGTATTCGACATTGCTCTTGCGCATCGCCCGCAACAAATCCGTTCCGTGCGCGAACTTGTTGGCGCGCAAGTGTTCGCGCACGCGCGTGGAGAAGAAACGTTCGCGCGATTGGTCGAAACAAATGCCGGTCCGCTCTTCAATTAGCATGCGGATCTCGCTCAATTCGTGTTCGCTCAGACCGGCCACCGGTCCCTGGCGTTCGCTCATGGTCTCAACGTTCCGGCTCCGGCGCCTGGCCGGAGCAATAAATCACCGACCGCTTACCGCAGAGCGCCTGCTGGGACGGGCCGCTCGGATGCCTCCGCAGCAACGTTGACGTTGGCTTGCTTGTTGATGGCACGGAACTGAGCCAACGCTTCGTTCAATTGATCCGAGAGCTTTACAAGCTGGCTGACGGTCGCCACCGTACCGCGCGTGCCCTGCGAAGTCTGGCGCGTGATGTTGGAAATGATTTGCATGGCGTGCGCGACGCCCTCCGTCCCGCGCACCTGTTGCTTGGAGGCCAGCGAAATCTCCTGAACTAGTTCGGCGGATTGGCGAACGACGCTGGAAATCGCGTCCAGCGCGCGTCCGGCCTGATCGGCCAGCGTTGCGCCGCCTTCCACTTCCTTGGTCCCTTCTTCCATGACCACCACGGCTTCGTTCGTTTCAGCCTGAATGGCTTTGATCAGCGCGGCGATATCCTTCGTGGCGCTGCGGGAGTGTTCGGCGAGTTTGCGGACTTCGTCGGCGACGACCGCGAAACCGCGGCCGGCTTCTCCAGCGCGCGCCGCTTCGATGGCCGCGTTGAGCGCTAGCAAGTTGGTTTGCTCGGTGATGTCGTTAATGACGTTGATGATTTCCGAGATTTCAAGAGAACGATCGCCGAGCGATTTGATTTTCTTGGCGGTGGCTTGCACCGAGGCGCGGATGCGCTGCATGCCTTCGAGCGTATCGCGCACCGCGCGGTTGCCCTGCTCAGCGGCGTCCAGAGCGCGACGAGCGGCTTCGGCGCTGGCTTCCGCGTTGTTGGACACTTGTTTCATGGAAACCGTAAGCTCTTCTACGGCGCTGGAAGTGTTGGTGATCTCCTGGTCCTGCTGCGTCGCGCCAGCTTGCATCTCATCGGCAGCGACCAGAATGTTGTTGGAGCAAGCGGTAACTTCCATGGCCGCCTTGCGGACGCGTTCGAGAACCTTGGTGAAGTTGTCGAGCATGTAGTTGATAGAGTCGGCGACGTTGCCGAGCGCGTCGTTGGTGACTTTTCCGCGCAGGGTCAAATCGCCGCGGGCGACCTGGTTAATGACCGTCAGCAATTCGGTAATACTGCGCTGCAAATGGTCGCTGGCTTCCTGGTTGCTGGTAGCTTTGGAGACGCGAGCGACGGCGCGATTGAGGTTTTCGGCGATATAGCCGAGCTCATCGCTGGAGGTGACCTCCACGCGCGCTCGTGGGTCGCCGGCCGCCAGGCGCTCAGAGAACTGCGCCAGCTCGGTCACCGGAGAGATGAACGTGCTGTTCAGCCGCCAGGCCAGGAACACGATGGATCCCAGCACCAGAAATAAGGCGATCAACACCGACCCGCTGGCCCCGCTGGGCAGCGAGCCAAAATCCAGCATGGACGCCCCGTTCGACTGCCGTCCGGCGCTGTAGGCCAGCCACAACACGCCGAACAACACCAGCCCATTGACCAGGACCAGCGTCCAGATTGTGGAACTCAATCGCGATTTCATGCCTTCCTCCAAATGTCTATGGCGGTTGCCGCACCGCGGGTTGATGCGGCCGCCGCGCTCAAATGCTTGGTCCCGGAAATACCTCGAGCAATCTCCTCAAATCGATCAAGAGAGCCAGCCGATCGTCATGACGCAGCATGCCGACGCAGTGCGGCACATTTTCCGGAGCTTGCTCAAGCAAATCTTCCGACGTGACGCTATAAGTTCCGATGACTTCATCGGCGGCGATGCCAATGCGCACGTCGTCGTGATGACCTTCGCCGCGCAACGAAGCAACTACCACGTGTTTGGGCAGAAGCCCCGGCCGGCGCCCTTCGGTCATGGCAATGTCGATCAGCGGCACAATGACGCCGCGCAAGTTAAAAATTCCCAGCAGGTATGCCGGTGCGAGCGGCAGCCTGGTCAGCAGCGGCCAATCCAGAACCTCCTCGACATCCAGCACCGGAAAGCAAAAGCGTTCGCGGCCGCTGCGGAAAACGCAGTACTGCGACTCCGGAGGGCGCTCTTCGAGCGGGCCGAGAGCTTCGAGCAAATCGGCGGCGTCCGCATCGGCGGCCAGCGGTGTAAGATGAAAATCTTCGTTCATCGTCCTGTTGCTCTCACGTTGCTATCCGCGCGGCCGATCATGCAAACCTGCGCACCGCGCGAAGCAATTCCTCGCGCGTAAAGGGCTTGGTGACATACCCGTCGGCGCCCTGTTGCTGGCCCCAATAGCGATCGCTGGCGGTGTCCTTGGAGGTCACCAGGATCACCGGGATGTTGCCAAACTCCGTGCTGTTTTTGAGTTCGCGGCAAATCTGAAAACCGTTGCGATCAGGCATCACCACGTCCAGCAGGATCACGCTGGGGCGTTCGGCCGTGATGGTTTCCTCGACTAGCCTGGGATCATTGAGGCCGACGGAGGGGTAGCCCTCAGGGTCAAGGACAGCCTGAATCAGCTTTACCTGCGCCGGCGAGTCATCAACGATCAGGACCTTTTTCAGCACGGCAGACTTCTCCCCGTAGTTCTCCGCGGAGTAGAGGTGCACGTCAGCGGCCAGGAAACAGGCGTGGCATCCTGTGGTGTCTGGTTGATATATGCCTTTGTGAATCAGCAGCTTACGAGCCTTGTGGGGCTCGCTAGCGGCGGCGGGCGGGAGTAGCGCTAGCCTCTTCCGTCTCAGCTTGAGAAGCATTCTCAGCGTCCCTCATCTCGCTGGCCAGCGATGAGAAACGCTGCATGATTTCGTTCATGCGGAGGGCCATGCTATGAATCGTCTTGATTTGCGCGAGGGACTGTTTTGAGAGCTGACCAGGCTCCAGCAGCAACAATTCCGCGTTGCCGATCATGGAGGTCAACGCATTGTTCACGCTGTGCTTCATGTCGATCATGTAGCGGCCGAGCGTGGCGTACTGTTCGTTACGCGCCGCTTTACCTTCGGCTTGGCGCGCGAGGCGCAGCGCCTCGGTGCGGCGCAAGGATTCTCCGGCGACGAGCAAGAGTGTTTGGGTCCAGTCCTCGCGAAGCGGCACATGCACCAGGCGCGGGTATTTGCCACGGAGTTGAGCCAGTTCGCGGGAGTCGGCCGGCGCGCACAAAATCAAGGCTTTCGCTGGTTCCAGAGAACGCAGAATCTCGGAGAGTTTGCCGTCCCGCAAAGGACCCACCACGACCAAGTCGTGCGGGAGGGTCTCGTGATCTCTCCACAGATCGCTTCCCAGCACGGTGATTCCCGGCGCGTGCTTTTCCGTTTGCCAGCAGGCGGTCAGCAGGCGTGCAAAATCCGTTTCGTCGGTCAGGATCAGTACGCTTGCGCTTCGCAAAAGGGCCCGCTCCCTGGAAAGATTTCTCGGCGACTTCGATCTGCCGTATTTCGCTACAACTTCTCCGCTTCATCCAGCGCAGAAAGCAACCGCTTCGTGCTGATGCCCAGATTTACCGCTGCTTCCGTATCCTTGGCCTGCTTGGCTACATCAACCCGCTCTTGCAGGCGAGAGACTTCCACGCGAGCGACCGAGAGGGCACGCTCGAGCCCCGTGGCGTTGCCGGTATCCTTAGCCGCTTCGGTCGCGGCGGTGAGCATGGCCCGCGCTACAACCGCGCGACGCAAGTCGTCTGCGGACGGCCCGTCCTCGCTCACAAATGCGGTCACTTCCCACGAGGACATCAGGATGCGCGCGCGCCCGATCTTGACAGTGGTCATTGAGCGTCCGCGAGTGGGCGGCGTGGCAATGAGCTGTTCCCAGATTTGCTCGAGGCAATTTTCGAATTCGGCGCCCGCGTCCGTTTCCGGCTCGGCCGGTTTTTCCGGCGCCTTCGCTGTTTTTGTTGGGGCTTTCGTCGTCACCGGCGCCGTTGATTTGGCGGCCGGTGCAGGAGTGCGTGACGGAGCTGGGGCGGACTTCGCAGCCAACTGCTCGAGCGCTTTCTCGACGTCGGAACGCAAGTTCAGCAATTTTTCAAAGGTTTCGTTGACCGTGCGCTCGGTGTAATCTTTCTGGAACGGCTGCTTCCACTCGTCGGCCAGTTGCGTGATCTTGGCCAGTGGCTCCGAAGCTGTGAGGCCAGACCGGCGGCAATCGATAGTTTGCGAGCCGGCGGCTTCCAATTGCTGCAGTCCGGAACGAATGGCGATCAGGTCGGCATGCATCAATTCAATCAGCGTGCGGCGCAACAGAAAATTGAAGCGAATGAACGTCAGCAACGCCGAAGGGTCATAGAACATTCCACCGGCCGCCTCTTTGACTTTGCGGCCCTCGGCGATGAAGCTATTCTTCAACATGTCCCGTAGGCTCCGGAACTCGCGCAATGCGGCAATCATTTTCTCGAGGGGCTGGCACCATGCCAGCGGCGAGGTGTCCGTTTCGCCGAGCACCGGCTTCATCACTGCAGCGGTGTCTTCCAGTTCGATTTGCTTGTGATAGATTTTAGCCGGCGCGCACAGCGCGAAATACTGCACCAGCAGAAAGTCGATCTTGTCGCGATCGATATTTGTCTTCGACGGTTTTCGGAGGTGTCGTTGAATCAGCGCGCGGAGACTACTTTCGCTGGCGTTCAGCGTAGTCTGCTGCAGCAGATGCCGCAACTGGTGAACCAGGACGCGCGAATCGAGCCCGTCCAGCCAATTCTGCACCTGCTTGAATAGCTCAAGTGTCGGCTTTTCCGGCAAGTTTCGCTTGTCCTGCGGAAAAGGAATGGTGATCTCCAACTGCTTGGCCAGCGCTAGGTAGATCGGGAAAACGGAACGCAACTCTTCCCACTGTTCCTTCCGTGTTCCGTCTGGCTGTGCGGGAGGGGGTTTAAGTGTCGTAGTAGTTTTGTTCACGGCTCAATCATCCAATCGCACATTCCCTGCGTGAATTTGACCGCCACAGCCTTGCGTCCTTCGTGATATTGCACGGCAACCACGGTTGCATCGGCCATTGCGCCGACGCGCGAATTGCGTTCCACGCGCACCCGGTCGTCAAATTCCAACGGCAACTTGGATAGAAAAATCGCATGATCTGAGCCGCCGAACTCGAGGACCGTAGCTTCGCGCAGCTTGGTGCCCCCGCAACGCAGCGCTGTGACTTGAATGGGCACGCGCACCGCCGTAGCGCCCGGAAAAAAGCGCGCCAACTGCTCCGTGCAATCCGGCTCGCTGACCGCGCCTTGGGTTGAACGCTTCACGAAGCCTCTCGTCTTTGGCTCCGCCGGCCAGTTCACTTCCGGCGGGGCCAGCACACACCTAGCCACCATGAACGCAGTGTTCCAGCGATGAGGAGTGCACGTCAGACACCAAAAAGTGCCCGCCGCGATGCGTGGTGAACCAATTGAAAGAACGAGGGTTACGCGTTTCCCGCGTGGTACTCACGGCTCAAACGTCTCAGCGTGAAACATTCGCGTCTCATGCCGTGCGCCAGACGAGCTGCGCTGGCCGTGGGGATGAGATGGGCCGCTCAGTGCGAGGCGGCGCGTTGCTGCTCGGAAGTTGCTGGGGAAGCAGCCTTCACCGGAATGTTGTAGCGCTTCAGCTTGCGGTAGAGCGTAGCGCGGCTGATGCCTAGCATTTTTCCGGCCAGCGCTTTGTCGCCGTTGGCCTGCTCGAATACCCGCAGAATGGTCATCCGCTCCATCTCCGCCAAGGCCGTGGTGGAGATCGATGCAGAGTCCTGCGCCGACAAAGGTGCGGCGGAGGGCTGCTCGGTGCGGATAGCGGGCGGCAGGTCCTGTACATCGATGATGTGATGATCGCCCAGGGTCACGGCGCGGGCGACGCAATTTTCCAGCTCGCGGACGTTGCCCGGCCAATCGTAGTGCAGCAGGCTCTTCATCGCCGCGGAAGTCACCTGGAGATTGGCGCCTGGGGCGTAGCGGTCCAGAAAGTGGTGTACCAGCATGGGAATATCCGAACGCCGGTCGCGCAGCGCGGGTAGATGCACGGTCACGACGTTCAAGCGGAAATAAAGATCTTTGCGGAACGTGCCGTCTCGATAGGCGGCTTCCAGGTCGCGATTGGTCGCGGCGATGACGCGTACGTCCACCGTCACATTAGCGTTGCTGCCCACCGGCCGAACTTCCTTCTCCTGCAAGACACGCAGCAGCTTCGCTTGCATTTCGAGCGGCAGCTCGCCGATTTCATCCAGGAAAATCGTGCCGCCGTTGGCTGTTTGGAAGAGTCCCGCCTTCGTTTTTGTGGCGCCTGTAAACGCGCCTTTCTCGTAGCCGAACAGTTCGCTCTCCATGAGCGTGGGCACCAGCGAGCCGCAATCGACCGCAACAAACGGCGTTTGCGCCATTGTTCCTCGAAAATGAATGGCTCGCGCCACCAATTCTTTCCCGGTGCCGCTTTCGCCCGCGATCAAAACCGGGGTACGCGTATCTTTCAGGCGAGAAATCATGCGCAGGACATCCTGTATGTTCGCGGATGTCCCGATAATTCCGTCGAGGCTTTCTTCGGTGCTCACGCGTTCGCGCAAGAACGCGTTTTCGGTGACCAGGCGGACCTTTTCCGCCATGCGCTGCAGCAGCAGCCGCATTTTTTCCACGCGAAACGGCTTTTCGATGTAGTCATAAGCGCCAAGCTTCATGGCGTCGACCGCCGATTCGATTGAACCGTGGCCGGTCATGATGGCCACCTCAGCGCGCGGCAGCAGGCTCTTTATCTGCCGCAACAACTCCACGCCGGACTGGGTGGGCAGCTTGAGATCGGTCAGTATCAGGTCCGGTGTCTCGGCGTCGAGGCGCGCCAGGGCGGCTTCCGCGCTTTCTGCTTCGGCGCAAGCGAATCCCAGGGAATTTCCGATCGTCATGCACAAGCGGCGGATGCTCTGCTCGTCATCCACCACCAGCAAACGTGTTTTCAATTCGTCGCTCATGGTTTCCCGAAGGTTTTCTCCACCACGGTCATCAATTGTTGTACGCGAAATGGTTTCTCAATGCACGGCGTGCTGCTCTGCGCCAGAAATGCCTGTGTCTCGCTGTTTGCAGTGTCTCCGCTGATCAGGATAACGCGTGCGCAAAGTTCCGGCCGATTCTTCTGAATCCAGGCATGCACCTCGGCGCCGTTCACTGCACCCGGCATGCGAATATCGGAAATCACGCCCGAGTACTTGCCCCCAGTCAGCATCTGCAGGCCTTCGGCGCCGGACGCGGCATTAGCTACGGAATATCCGTGGCGCTCCAGCGCCGCACGCAGAAAAGCGGTCACCGAAGGCTCGTCCTCGATTAGCAAAATGGGTGCCGTCGCGGGGGACACTTGCGCCTTCATCGCCCGGCCTCTTTTGCCAGCGCGGCGGCCACCGTGGCTTCGTTGGCGACAGGAACGCGCACGACAAACGTGCTCCCACTCTCCTCCGCATTGTTCCAACACAGGATTTCGCCGCCGTGGGCGCGCACGATGCCGTAGCAAATGCTCAAACCGAGGCCCGTGCCTTTGCCGGCCTGCTTGGTCGTGTAGAAGGGGTCGAAGATCCGTTCGGGGTCAGCAATTCCCGTACCGTTGTCCGTGACCGCCACTTCAATGGAATCGCCCCGCAACTTTGTGCGGATCGCGATGCGTCCGCGGTGCCCGGTCTCTTGTACCGCGTCATACGCATTATTGAGGATGTTCAAGAAAACCTGCTGCAACTGCTGTGAATCGCCGAGGGCCGGCGAAAGCTTTTCGTCGAACTCCTCTATGACTTCCACTCCGTGACTGGCGAAATCGTAGCTGCGCAGCTTGATGGTTTGCCGCAACACATTGTTGACTTGCACCAGTTCGCGTTGCACCGGCCGCTGGCGCGCGAAGCTCAGCAAATCTTGCACGATGTCTTTGGTGCGCTGCGTCTCTTGCAAGATAATCTGCAAATCTTCGCGGGCGTTTTCGGGAACCTGGGGATTCTCGAGCAGCAGATCCGTGAAGCCAAGAATGGCCGCCAGCGGGTTATTCACCTCGTGGGCCACGCCGGAAACGAGGCGGCCGATGGTGGCCATTTTCTCGGAATGCGCCAGTTTGGCTTGCAGCAGCGCGGCATCGGTAATATCGGTCATCACTACTACCACGCTGTTCACCGTATTCTGCTCGTCGCGCATGGGGCTTAAGCTGATCGAAAAATGACCCATGGTGGCATCGCTGCGTCGCACGCGCAGCTCCAGATTTTCCACTTGCTGGCCGTGCGCCGTGGTTTCCAGCGCGGCCTCAAAATCGCTGCGGTGCGAACTCTCCACCCAGTCCACCAGGCGATGGCCGATCAGTTCGTCCTCGCGATAGCCAGCTTCAAAGCAGCGGCGATTCGCATAACTGATCAGGCCGGCGGTATCGAGGACCAAAATCATACTCTGCGTGGTATTGAGGATTTTCTGATTGAAGTCCCGTTCGCGCTGCAATTGCGACTGAAACGTTTTTTGTTCGGTGACATCCAGCATCAGCCCGCGAATCTGGGCGATATTTCCGCGCCCATCTCGTACCGCGGTGATGTTCTGTAGCGTGTGCAGCAGCGTGCCATCCTTGCGGCGCAGGGTCTCCTCGTAATTGCGCAGCACGCCGCGTTCAGCTAAAGCCAGTAAGAATCGTTCGCGCGCCGCCGCTGCCGGATATAAGTGCGGCCCGACGTCGGCACGCAACAATTCGTCGCGCGCGTCGTACCCCAGCATTCGCACCATGGCATCGTTTACGTCCAGGAAGCGGCCGTCCGGAGTCGCGAAGAACAATCCTTCTTGAATGCTGTCGAAGAGTTCTCGGTAACGGCGCTCCGCTTCGCGGCGATCGGTGATGTCCTTCAAAACGTGAATGGTGCGCGTATCATCGTCGGAAACCCCGGGGGTGCGCGACGTGGACACCAGAAAAATTCGCTCCGGTGAGGCCACGACATATTCTTCGCGCGATTGCTTGGTATCCCGGCAAAACGGGCAGGGCAGATCGCTCCCGGTTTCCGCAATTTGACGCAAGCTGTTCATCGCCTCGCCGACCAACGCCACCGGCGGAACGCCCAGGTGCGACGCCAGCGACCGATTCGTTCGCACCACACGCCACGACCGGTCGTGCACTACGATGTAGTCGCTGATCGCATCGATATCTTCCACCCACTGGCGCTTCGAGCGCTCCAGTTGCGAAAATCGTCGAAAGTTTTCCAGCGACAGCGCCGCATGGCTCGCCAGAGCGTGCAACAGCCGTTGCTCTGCCTCAGCTAGCGTAGTCGTCTCACGGATCAGGCAAATCGCGCCCAAGCTCTCCGCGTCGCTTGCAGTAATGGGAACGAAAACGGCGGCCTGGCTTTTCGCTTCTGCGTCACCAGATTTCTCGGCTAGCGGCCCTATCTGGATATCTTTGCCAAGCTCGCGTGCTCTGCGGATCAGGGAAGTGTGTTGGGCCGCATCCGGCTGGCCTTTGCCACTCGACACTTGATATGAATCCGTCTCCCGTCCGCGAAAGACCATCACCGCGCACCACTCCGCGGACACCATGCGCGCAGCGCGCTCTGCAAAGCGTTCCAGGAATCCCGGCAGGTGGCGCGACTGTGCCGCATCCACTGCGAGCTCCATTAATTCTTCTGCATGATCGCCCAACGCGCGAGTCGCGGCAGACGCCGTGGGGCGACGCGCCGCGGACCGCGGGGGCTTGCGGATGGGCTTAGTTCTGCGCATTTTTGTCTGAGCGGCGTGCCCTGCGTCTCAATTTGACGACTGCCGCGCCCTACCACGCTACTGGTCTTTCTCAATCTGAGTCAACCACGCGTCGCAACCCGGTTGCCGAATCGTCTACCATACCCGCTCCGGAATATCGCGAGTACGTCTCAGCCGTGAGACCGTACCGCCGTCCAGCCTGCTCGCTGAGACGACAACCGTAGCATCCAGAGCGACGCCGCGTTCGCGGGAATCCGACTAACTCCACTGTTGTCTTGTGTTTGGACGAACATTTCTGTCACGTCGCGGGGCTCGCTCTCGACGAAAAATGCTGGCAACGCACGTGCCTTCTCTAACGCTGGGGTATCCCCGTCCAGAGGAGGGTGGTGGCGATGAGGCCCAAGTGGATTCGCAATGTACTCATGGGATTGGCTATGTCCGCGGTTTTGGGAACGCACGTAGCTGCGCAGTCCGGCTCCGAAGAGGGAAAGCGCAAGGTCAAGACCAAGGTTGCTCCGGCTTACCCTGAACTTGCCAAGCGCATGAATGTTACAGGCAAAGTCAAAATCGAAGTGATCATCACTCCAGACGGTCGCGTGAAGAGCACCCGCGCGATGGGCGGGCACCCGCTCTTGGTGCAGTCCTGCATCGATGCGGTGAAGGAATGGAAATTTGCGGCGGCACCGGAAGAAACAACGCAAGTCGTTGAGTTTGAATTTAATGCAGGCAGCTGATGGCCCGACGAATGGGCGATGTGTTGGGGAGCGGAGGTTTTTGGCGATGACGATCGGTAAGAAACTCTATCTTGGATTCGGATCGATACTCTCGATTCTGGTGCTTTTACTGGTTGTGAATTTGGTTGCCGGGTGGAAAGCGAGCTCCGCGCGCAAAGATGCCTCGGTGGCTTGGGAGAGCAGGCAGGCAATCGAATCCGTGAGCCACCAAATCATGCTCAATCGCTTGAACCTCAACAATTTTCTGCTCAGCGGCGATCCTCGCGATGAAGAAAAAGTTACCCGCGGGCTACAGGACGTCAACGACATTATGAAGCGCGGCGAAGCTCAGGCTGGAAGTGATGCTTTGCGCAGCTCACTCACTCAAGTAGAGGGAACGGAAGCAAGCTGGGCGGACAATTTTGCCAAGCCTTTGCTGGCGAAACGGCATCAAGTGGATTCCGGGGATGCCACCGTTTCCGACCTCCAGATTTTCTATTTGCAAAAGGATCCCGCGTCGTGGCTCGCGAAGTCGTCTGCCGTTCTGGATCAAGCCATCATTGAGATCACAAAATCCTTCGACGACTCTACGAAATCTGCCGACACCGCGAGTAAGTTTAGTACCGGCCTGACCACGTTCGGGACATTGGCCGCCGTTTTGGTTGGCTTGTTTGTTGCCTTCTACACCGCGAAATCCATAACCGAGCCGCTAACTCACCTGATCACGGTGGCGCGTGAAATCGGCGACTCCGGCGACCTTGATCAGAACATCGACATCCATCGCAACGATGAAATTGGCGCGTTAGCCACCACTTTCAACAACATGGTGGCATACCTGAAGGAAATGGCCGGAGTCTCCATGGCCGTTGCCGAAGGCGACCTCAGCGTCGAAGTCGTCCCACGCTCGAAGCGCGATACGCTAGGCAACGCTTTCTTGCGCATGTCCCATGGACTTCAGGACCTGGTGCGCACCACGCGCGACTCCGCCAGCCAGGTTTCCGCGGGCTCCAATCAAGTTGCGGGCGCCGCCGACGAGTCCGCCAAGGTCAGCGTCCAAGCATCCTCTGCAATTGAAGAAGTAACCAGCACCATGCACGAAATGAGCATTAACGTGCAAAACGTCGTGAAAAACACGCAAGTGCAGGCTTCCAGCGTGGCTGAGACTTCCGCTTCCATCGATCAGATGGTCACTTCGATCAACCGCGTCGCGGATACTGCCAAAGTCCTGCTCGACATCGCCAATCGTTCTCGCGAGGAAGTGGTCAATGGCATCGCGACTATGGAGAAGGCCACTGACGGCCTCAATCGCACCAATCACGCGATTCAGTCCTCCGCGGAAATCATCAATGTCCTGGGCCACCGCGCCGACGACATCGGCAAGATCATCGAAGTCATCGACGACCTCGCCGAGCAGACCAATCTTCTGGCCTTGAACGCCGCCATCGAAGCGGCTCGCGCCGGTGAACACGGCTTGGGTTTCGCCGTCGTTGCTGACGAAGTGCGCAAGCTGGCCGAAAAATCCACGCAGTCCACCAAGGAAATTGCTGACCTGATTCAGAGCATCCAGCGCGAAGCGCGCCAGGCCGTCGAAAACATGGAACGCAGCACGCGTATCGTCGAAGAGGGGCTTACCCTGGGCAACGATCTCGGTTCCGCGCTGCATAAGATTTCCAACGTGGTCACTGAAGTCTACAAGTTCTCCCAGGAAATCGGCGCGGCCACCAACGAGCAATCGGTGGGCTCGACACAAATCGCCAAAGCCACCGGCCGCCTCACCGAAATTACCCAGGAGATCAATTCCGCCGTCGAGGAACAAGCCTCGGGCGCGCAAGCCGTCGTGCGGGCGATGGACAAGATGCGCGAGCTCGTCCAGCAGTCCGCCTCTAGTTCGACCGAGCTTTCCGCCGCCGCCGAGCAGATGCTGAAGCTCTCCCGCAATCTTTTGGAGAGCATGGATCGCTTTGTTCTCGAGCAGCAGCATACACAACAGGCCCCCGCCCCGCGCCGTGATTCCACGGAAACGCGCCGCAAGAAGGATTCGAATCGCGACAGGGAAATGGAGTACGCCGGAACGCGTCAGTAGGTAAACGGAACGCAGCGATGGAAAAAGACCTCCAAGTCGTCGGCTTTCGCATCGGGAACGAAACGTTTGGGGTACGCATCGGGTCAGTGCGCGAAATCGTCCGCGTGCCGGAGATTACCGCGGTGCCCAGCGCTCCGGAAACCGTGGAAGGTGTAATCAACCTGCGCGGAAAAATCATCCCAGTGATGGACCTGCGCAAGCGCTTCGGCCAAGCGGAGATTCAGCCCGACAAAAAGAATCGCATCCTGGTGGTTGAGCTGGATAACAAGCTGGTCGGCCTGATCGTCAACGCCGCCTCGGAAGTTTTGAAGATCGCGCCGTCCGAAATCGAAGCGCCGGGAAATCTTTTTGCCGAAGGCGAGTCTGGCTACGTCACCGGCGTGGGCAAGCTGAAAGGCCGCCTCATCATTTTGTTGGATATTGCCAAGCTCTTGCACCGCCCGGAGTTCAAACGATTTGAGGAGGCCGCGGAACTCGTTGGTGCCGCGAAGTAAAACTTCGTCCGCTGAATCGCGTATGGAGTTGCTTGGCGCGCCGCGCACCTACCCATGGGAACGCTCACAGCACAAATTCAACTGACCGAAGCGGAGCTCAAGCTGCTGCAGACCCTGGTCTACCAGGAATGCGGCATGTTCTTCGACGAGCGCCGCGCTCATTTTCTCAAGGACCGCTTGCAGCGCAGGCTGAAGGCGTGCCAGCTCGATTCTTTCTATAGTTACTACCGCCTGCTAACCAGCCGCGAAGGAAAAAACGAACTCGCCTTGCTGCTGGAAAATTTAACGGTTAACGAAACCAGCTTCTTTCGCAATCGTCCGCAGCTCGATCTTTTGCAGAAAACCGTTCTCGAGGAAATCCTGCGTCGCAAACAGGAGCGCCGCGATTGGACTCTGCGCGTGTGGAGCGCGGGATGCTCCTCCGGGCAAGAAGCCTATTCGGTCGCTATCCTTATTTGTGACGCGTTGGCTTACTACTATCTGCGCAATCCACTTCCCTTCGATATGCCTTCCCCGAAGCCCTTAATCCCGCCGCCTTGGAAGCTCGAAATCGTCGCGTCCGACATCAGCTACGCCAGCCTGCGCTCCGGCCAGGAAGGCCTGTACACCGAAATCCAGATGGAGCCGGTTGACTACACCTGCCGGCTGCGCTACTTCGAAAAATCCGGAGAGAAGTACGGAGTCAAGCCGCAGCTGAAACAGCTCGTGCAATTCGACTTTCACAACCTGAAAACCGAATTTTTGCCGCGGCGCAACGACATGATCCTTTGCCGCAACGTGATGATTTATTTTGATGAAGCCGAGCAGAAGCGCCTGATCGAGAAATTCTGGCACTGCTTGAATCCCGGCGGCTATCTCTTTGTTGGACACGCGGAAAGCCTCTTTGGACTGACCCAAAAGTTTCGCATGGTGCACGAAAACAATGGCACCGCGTACCAGCGCCTCGAGGCAACCACGTGAGCTTGTTCCCCGAAGATCGCAATGCGGAGCTGCGCGCGCTCTTTTTCGAGAGCGCCAACGAACTGCTGCAGTCGCTCAACGAGGCTGGTCTCGACCTGGAGGCCAATCCCGCCGACGAGGAAGTGATTCGTCGCGTCCGGCGCGCGGTTCACACGCTCAAAGGCGATTCCGCGGCCTGCGGCTTCCACAAATTAAGCGAACTGGCCCACGAGCTGGAAGATGTGCTGTCGCCACACACAGGGCGGAGCGCCGGGTCGCGCCTCGCGGACGTGGTGCTGGTCGCCGCCGACAACTTCGGCGCTATGCTCTCGGCGTATCAGCGCAATGCGGAGCCGCCATCCAACGACTCCTTGCGCGCCATGATTCGCGCTCTAATTCACGGCCCAGCTGTTTCCGAACCAGCCGCGCTGGCGGCCTCAAGCATCGCTGCCCAATTTCGGTGGACCGAATACGAGCAGCTCATGATCTCGGAGGCCGTGCATCGGGGCGAAACGGTTTACAACGTTGCCCTCCGTGTCGATCCCGCCAGCTTGATGCACGCCGCGGCCTTTCAATTAATCCGCAATGTATTGCATAGCTGCGGCACAGTGATTGCCCTCCGTCCGGAGGACAGCTCCGCGGCGGATAACCTGGAAATTGTCGAAGCCGCGCTGGCCAGCCATCAATCGCAGGAGCACATTGCGCAGCGTTGCCGCATCCCTTCCGTCGTTTCGGATTTACGCGTCGAGCGTACCGCGACCCCTGAAACCGCGGAGCACGAGTTGCTCGGCGATCTCTTGGAAGCACAAGCAAGTGTCGCGTCACGAGCCGCTGGCCCCGCAACGCAGCTTGATCCCGCCAAGGCGCCTGGGTCCGCGGCGGCGGCGGTTGCCGAGAGCACTTTGCGCGTGGACGCCGCGCGCATCGACGCGGTCATGAATTTGGTCGGTGAGTTGATCATCGGCAAGTCCATGCTGCATCGCAGCCTCACCGAATTTGACCAGCGCCACGCGCGTGACCCCGTCCGCGCCAAGCTCTCCGACGCTCTCGCGTTTCAGTCCCGCGTTCTCGACGAACTACACAAGTGCGTCCTGAAAATTCGCATGGTGCCTGTCGAGCAGCTTTTTCGCCGCTTCCCGCGCATGGTACGCGACGTCGCCAAACAGTGCGGCAAGGATGTTGCTCTCGAGGTTTCCGGCCAGAACACCGATCTCGATAAGGGCATTCTCGACGCCCTCGCCGAACCGCTGATGCACCTCGTTCGCAACGCTGTCGATCACGGCATCGAAGCCGCCGAAGACCGCATCGCCGCGAAGAAACCGGCGCGCGGAACGGTATACCTCAACGCCTACCACCAGGGCACGCAGGTAGTGATTGAAGTCCGCGACGATGGCCACGGCATCGATCTCGCGCAAATTCGCAAACAAGCCGTCGAAAAGGGAATTGTCAAAGTCGAAGAGCTTCAGCGCCTTTCGGATTCGGAAGCCATGAACCTGATCTTCGAACCCGGCTTTAGCACCGCCGCGGAGGTCACCGAAGTTTCCGGGCGCGGCGTGGGTATGGACGTCGTGCGCACCTCGCTCGACAAATTGAAAGGTACCGTTCACGTTTCCTCGCAAGTGGGCAAAGGCACCACCATTCAGTTGCGCGTGCCCTTGACGCTGGCCAGTATCCAAACGTTGCTGTTCCGCGTGGCGGGCCGCCTGTTCGCCGTCCCCCTATCCTCTGTGGTCGAAATCACACGCATCACCGACGCCGACATCCATCGTGTCGACCAGCGCGAAGTCCTGCGTCTCCGTGAACAGATCCTTACCCTTGTCCGTCTCAATAGCCTCAGCCAGATTCATGCTGTGACCGCCCCGGACGGCAAAAAGAAAAAACGCAGTTTCGTCATCGTCATTGGCGCAGCCGAAAAGCGTTTCGGTCTTATCGTCGACAGCATGGTCGGCGAAGAGGAATTGGTGATCAAGGCGCTTCCCAACGAGATCATCTCCAGCGACTTGGTCAGCGGAGCTTCCATCCTCGGTGATGGCACCGTCGTGCTGATTCTCAATGTGCCTGCGGTTCTTTCTCGCCTCTCTCGCGCCACTCCATTAGGGGCCATCGCATGAGCGAGCGCGTCCGAGTCCTGGTTGTCGACGATTCCGCTCTCATGCGGAAGCTCATTCCCGCCATCTTGGAGCGCGATCCCTCCATTGAAGTAATCGGCACGGCTATGGACGGCGCCTTCGCGCTGAAGAAAATCGATGAGTTCAACCCCGATGTCGTCACCCTCGACCTCGAAATGCCGCGCATGGATGGCCTGGAAGCTCTGCGCTTAATCATGCGCCGCGCTCCGATGCCCGTGATCGTGGTCAGCACCCATTCGAAGGAAGGCGCCTATTCCACGTTTAAAGCCCTCGCGCTCGGCGCTATCGATTTTGTTGCCAAGCCGAGAGACGCCGCGGCGGGCCATTTAGACGCCATCGCTGCCGAGCTCATCGAAAAAATTAAAGTAGCCAAGCGCGCTTCTGGCCGAAAAATTCGCGCCAGCGTCGAGGTGGAGACGCCCTCCCCGCTGAAGAAGCCGGCTCGCGCGACGCTTCCGCCCAGCCGCATCGTGGCCATCGGCATTTCCACCGGGGGCCCCAATGCGCTGCAGTATATGCTCTCGCAAATCCCCGCCGACTTTGCCGCCGCCATCGTGATCGTGCAGCACATGCCCGAAGGTTTCACGGAAATGTTTGCGCGCCGCTTGGACGAATGCTGCGCGCTCGACGTGCAGGAAGCCCGCTCCGGAGACTTGCTGCTGGCCGGTCGCGTGCTGATCTGCCCCGGCAATCGGCATATTGCCGTTCGCCGAATGCCGCGCGGCGATATGGTGGTGCTATCCGACGGTCCTCCGGTCAATGGCCATCGGCCGTCGGCCGACGTCCTGTTCCACTCTGTTGCCAATGAATTTACGTTAACGTCGGTCGGCGTACTCATGACCGGCATGGGCGACGACGGCGCGGAAGGTCTCGGCGCCATCAAAGCTGCCGGCGGAATGACCGTCGCGCAAAGCGAAGACACTTGTGTGGTCAGTGGCATGCCCCGCGCCGCCATCATCAAGGGATACGCCAACAAAATCATTCCTCTCGAGTCTTTGAGCGCATTTCTGGTGGGCTATTGCGGCAGTGACCGTGATCGCTCCGAGAAGACCGAAAAGAAAGACAAGAACGACAAGATTCAAAAGAACGACAAAAGCGATAGGACACACGTTTCTTCCCACCGCACCTGATTCGTGCGAGGGGACAAGGAGAAGTGCCATGCAACAATTCGCCGCTCTGCTCCGGAAAGACAGTCGGCCGGTCCGCTACCTGGTGGTGGACGATTCCGTTTTCGCGCGCAAGAACATCATCAAGATGATTGAGATGTTTGGCGGCGAAGTAGCCGGCGAAGCCGGCGACGGGCTCACCGCTATTGCGGAGTACAACCGCACCAAGCCGGACATCGTGCTCATGGACATCACCATGCCGCAGATGGAAGGGATTGAGGCCGTCGAGCGCATCGTGCGTCAGCACGCCGAGGCCCGCATCGTTATGGTCAGCTCCGTCGGCTATCAGGAAAATATTCTTGCCGCTTTGCAGAAAGGCGCCAAGCACTTCGTGCAAAAGCCGGTTAAGCCTGAAGTCCTATACGAAATTTTGCGCTACGTACTCAGCGACGATCCCACCGCCGCCGGAGCCCCCGTCGCGCTCGCCGGAGAACACCGCTCATGAGAATGGAACTCATTCAGCCGTTCATTAATGCCGCGGACGCCGTTTTTGCCGAGTCATTGCAAGCGCCCACGAAAATTGTCGACCTCGCCATGGACGAGGAAACCTATCGCCGCAAAGGCATCGCCGCCCTCATCCTCATCAAAGGCGAAATCGAAGGTCACGTTATCCTGGATCTGGCGCCGGAAGTGGCGCTCAAGGTTGCCAGTCACCTGGCCGGTTCACCCGTCGTAGAGAGCGAGCAGGTCGCCCGCGAAACGGTCTGCGAGCTGGCCAACATGGTCATCGGGAATTCGGTGACCCTGTTGAACGACCAAGGTTTTCGCTTCAAGGTCTTCCCGCCGGAAATTCACATGAACGATCAGGGACTTGCCGGAAACACCGATACCGAAGCCATGGTCATTTGCATCGAGACGCCCTGCGGCCAGGTCTACCTCAATATCTCGATGCACTACCTGCACCGCCGACGCCAAGAGCGCGAAGCCGCCTCCACCCTCGACTAAACCCATCCGTCTGTAATTATTGTCGAGGAGTCAAAAAACCAAGTGCCAACGTATGTGGAAATGAAAGCATCTCACATCCTAAGTTGGCAGGTACTATTATGCGTAAATTTTTGATGTGTGTGTCTGCGCTGTTTGTCTCGGCGGCCCTTCTCGTGGTCCTTGTGGCGGCAGGAAACCGTCATCTGCCGATCGGGAAGTTCTCGAGCTGGTCTCAGGCGACTGCAGAATCAAAAAAGGCATTAATCAATCAGGAACTCAACACTGTGAAGGGCCTCCCGTGGGCGGGTAGGTACTACTATGGCGACGGCCTGGGGGTAAATGTGCATTTGAGCTTGGCTCCGAAATCCGGCTTTGAATTCACTTGGTACGGCTGCTTGGGTCTGTATGATCTCAACTACGGTAGCGTCGTTGAGAAAGAAGGAGT
>Ga0307477_10001540_pt1 | contig 19192 bp, 17 predicted proteins | sample atmos_gasesECM2C_FD_203316 | JGI IMG/M metagenome (GOLD analysis project Ga0307477, IMG submission 203316) | Hardwood forest soil microbial communities from Morgan-Monroe State Forest, Indiana, United States - atmos_gasesECM2C_515 | ecosystem: Environmental > Terrestrial > Soil > Temperate...
TCCTCGACGAGCGACAGCGGGCGATCGAGCAACAGGAGCTGCGGATCCGCACCCACGGCCGGTTTGTGGAGCTCCAGGGCCCTGACAGCCAGCAATCGGCCATCGACGCCATCGCCACCGCCCGTGAACAGATCGAGCGCTCTCGGTTGGCGCTCGACCGCTCGGCGGCCGCGCTCGATCGGCAGCGTGGACGGCTCGATCGAGCGGATGCGACCGCAGAGCGCGACCAGGCCGTGATTAACCGAGAGCTGGACGGGCAAAACCTATAACGATGAAGAACCTTCGTCGGGATGACCTGCGCAACGTCGCGATCATCGCGCACGTCGATCATGGCAAGACCACGCTGGTCGACGCGCTGCTGAAGCAGTCGCATGTGTTCGCGGCTCACGAGCAGGTGGGTGAGCTGATCATGGATTCCAACGTGCTGGAGCGCGAGAAGGGCATCACGATCCTGGCCAAGACCACCTCGATTCGTTACCACGGCGTGAAGATCAACATCATCGATACACCCGGCCACGCCGACTTCGGTGGCGAGGTCGAACGGGTGCTGGGCATGGCGGAGGGCTGCCTGCTGCTGGTCGACGCGCTCGAGGGCCCGATGCCCCAAACCCGAGTCGTGCTGCGGCAGGCGCTGGAGCTCGGCCTGATGCCGATCATCGTCGTGAACAAGATTGACCGCGTCAACGCCCGGCCTGCCGAGACGGTCGAGGCAACGCATGATCTGCTGCTCGAGCTGGCCAAGAACGCCGATCAGCTCAGTGCCCCGGTCATCTACACCAACGCCCGCACCGGGACGGCCACGGTCGACCTTCGCCACCCGGGGACGACCCTCGAGCCGCTCCTCGATGCACTGCTGGCCTACATCCCGCCGCCGTTGGGCGACGCGGACGGCCCGCTGCAACTGATGGTCAGCAACCTGGACCACGACAATCACATCGGCCGGTTGGCGATCGGGCGGATTACGCGCGGCACGCTAAGACCGGGGCAAGACGTGGTCCGTATCAGCGAGGTCGGCCCTGGCCAACGCCAACGGATCACGACGTTGCTCACGGTCGAAGCCCTGCAGCGGCGGCCCGCCGAATCGGCGTCCGCGGGAGAGATCGTCTACATCGCGGGCCTACCCGACATCGCCGTCGGGGATACGGTCGCGGATCCCGACCATCCGGAGCCGCTGAAACGGCTGGAGGTCAGCGAGCCGACCCTGCGGATGCAGTTCTCGGTCAACCAGTCGCCCTTCGCGGGCCGTGAGGCCACCACCAGCAGCACGTCACGCCAGCTCCGGGCCCGCCTCGAGCGCGAGCTGCAAACCAACGTCGCACTCAAGGTCGCCGACGGCGCGACCGCCGACATCTTCGAGGTGAGCGGCCGGGGTGAGTTGCATCTCGCGATCCTGATCGAGACGATGCGCCGCGAGGGGTACGAGTTCGAGGTCTCGCGCCCGGCCGTCATCACGCGCGAGATCGACGGGCAACGCCACGAACCGGTCGAAGAATGCATCATCGACTGCAGCCTCGACGCGGTGGGCGCGATCACCGAGGCGCTCGGGTCCCGTGGGGCGCAGTTACAGTCGATGCGAACCGATGCCGGCAGCGGCGCGCGGCTCACCTATCTGGCGCCGACCCGGGCGCTGATCGGCCTGCGCAGCCTGATCCTGACTCTGACCCGGGGGACGGGCGTGATGTCGACCAGGCTGGTGGGCTGGGAGCGCTGGCGGACCCTGCCGCCGCGGACACGCAACGGGGTGCTGACGGCGAGCCAGACCGGGATGGCGGTTGCCTACGGCTTGCAGGGCGTCCAGGAGCGCGGGCAGCCGTTCATCGGCCCCGGGACACAGGTCTACGAGGGCATGATCGTCGGCCTCAACCGACGCGGTGGCGACATCGACGTCAACGCCACCAAGCAAAAGCAAAAGACCAACATGCGCGCCTCGACCGAGGACGCCACCGTCAAGCTGGTACCGGCACGCGAGCTATCGCTCGAGGAGTCTCTCGACTTCATCGAGGATGACGAGCTGGTCGAGGTGACGCCCAAGGGGATCCGGATGCGCAAGCGCGTGCTGAACGCGGGCGATCGCATCAAGCAGCGCAAACGCGAGCTGGCCAGCTGAGCCTCAGGTAAGGGGATGGCCGAGCCGGGTGGCGTAGTACGCCAGAACCCACTGGAAGAGCAAAACCAGCCCCCATATAAGTAGGATGGCGCCGCCGGCGCCGAGCCCCGCCGGCCAGAGGCGCTTCCGCCGGTAGCGGGCGAACTCCGGGAAGGTGATCCAGAAGGCGCGGGAAAAGAGTCCAGCTCGACGGCCCTCCCGGATAGCAATTCGAAGCAGGATGACGCCCAACAGGCAGAGCCCGATGCCCCAGATCAGCACCAGGCGGGTATAGGCATATGTTGTGCCCCGGACAGCCAGAAAACCCTACAGGCTGTGGTAAACTGCTTGACAGGCCTCATCCTACGGCATACGATGTGGGCCGCTTCCCACCCCACCTTTGGAGGTTCATCGATGGCCCGATCCACCCAAAAGACGTCGACCGACCGACCCAACGTGACCACGGCAGCCCCCGCCAGCGCCTCGAAACGCAACCGGAACGGCCTCCCCTGGAAGCGGTACTTTACCCGCCCGGGTGTGGCGCCCTTCGACGAGGTGCAGTGGGAGACGCGCGAGGCGGTCATCACCAACGAAAAGGGTGAGATCGTCTTCGAGCAGCACGACGTGGAGATCCCGACCACCTGGTCGCAGGTCGCCACCAACGTCGTGGTGTCGAAGTACTTCCGTGGGGTCATTGGGACGCCGGAACGGGAGCATAGCGTCAAACAGCTCATCGGGCGGGTGGTTCGCACGATTCATGGGTGGGCGAACAAGCAGGGATATTTTGCGACGCCGGAAGCCTCAGAAGTCTTCCGGGATGAGCTGACGCATCTGCTGGTGCATCAGAAAGCCGCCTTCAACAGTCCCGTCTGGTTCAACGCCGGGATCGAGCCGCGCCCTCAGCTTTCGGCGTGCTTTATCAATAAGGTCGAGGACCGGATGGAGTCGATCCTCACCCTGGCCAAGACCGAGGGCATGCTGTTCAAGTACGGCTCCGGCACCGGTTCCAACCTCTCGCCTCTGCGCTCCTCGCGCGAGCTGCTGGCGGGGGGCGGCACCGCCTCCGGCCCCGTTTCCTTCATGAAGGGCTTCGATGCGTTTGCCGGCGTGATCAAGTCTGGCGGCAAGACCCGTCGGGCGGCCAAGATGGTCATCCTCAACGCCGATCATCCCGACATCGTCGAGTTCATCAATTGCAAGGTCGAGGAGGAGCGCAAGGCCTGGACGCTGATCGAGGGTGGGTACGACGCGTCCTTCAATGGCCCTGCTTACAGCTCGATCTTCTTCCAGAACTCCAACAACAGCGTCCGCGTCAAGGACGACTTCATGAAGGCCGTGGAAGAGGACGCCGACTGGCACACCTTCGCCATCACGACCGGCCAGATCATGGATACCTACAAGGCGCGAGACCTGATGCGCATGATGGCCGATGCTGCCTGGGCGTGCGGCGATCCGGGACTGCAATACGACACCACCGTCAACCACTGGCACACCTCCCCCAACACGGACCGGATCAACGCCTCCAACCCGTGCTCGGAGTACATGTTCCTCGACGACACCTCCTGCAACCTCGCCTCCATCAACCTCATGAAATTCCTCGACGAGCGCGGTGAGTTCGACGTCGAGGCCTATCGCGAGGCGTGCCGGGTGCTGATCACGGCCCAGGAGATCCTGGTTGACAACGCCAGCTATCCGACTGAGGCGATTACCAAGAACAGCAGGGACTTCCGGCCGCTCGGGCTCGGCTACGCCAACCTCGGCGCGCTGCTGATGGCGTCAGGCCTGCCCTACGACAGCGATGCCGGTCGCGACGTCGCGGCCGCGCTGACCGCGGTCATGACGGGCGAGGCGTATGCGCAGTCGGCGCGGATCGCGCAGAAGAAGGGTCCCTTCAACGGCTTTGCCGTCAACCGCGAGCCGATGCTGCGCGTCATGGACCAGCACCGCAACTCGGTCGACCACATCAACCCGGCCCATGTGCCGCTGCCGCTGCTTAGCGCTGCCCGGGATGCCTGGGACAAGGCCTGCCAGCTCGGCGATCTCTATGGCTATCGCAACGCCCAGGCGACCGTGATCGCGCCCACCGGCACGATCGGCTTCATGATGGATTGCGACACCACCGGCATAGAGCCCGACATCGCGCTGGTCAAGTACAAGAAGCTGGTCGGGGGCGGCATGCTCAAGATCGTCAACCAGACGGTGCCGATCGCGCTGCGCCGGATCGGCTACTCCGAGGCTCAGGTTTCCGAGATCCTTCAGTACATCGACGAGAACGACACCATCGAGGGCGCCCCGCATCTGCGGCCCGACGACCTGGCGGTCTTCGACTGCGCGTTCAAGCCGGCCAAGGGCTCGCGCACCATCCACTACATGGGACACGTCAAGATGATGGCCGCCGCCCAGCCCTTCATCTCGGGCGCGATCTCCAAGACCGTCAACATGCCGGAGAACGCCACGTCCGAGGACATCATGGAGGTCTACCTCGAAGGCTGGCGGATGGGCCTCAAGGCGATCGCGATCTACCGCGACGGCTCGAAGCGCTCCCAGCCGCTGAACACCGCGCTCGACAGCAAGAAGGGTGCGGCCGCCGAGGCGGCGGCGACTCGAGAGGTGGCGGCGGCCGAGCCGGCCCGTGCCGTGCGCCGCAAGCTACCGGACGAGCGGCGCGCGATCACCCACAAGTTCGATATCCAGGGCCACGAGGGCTACATCACGGTCGGCATCTACCAGGACGGCCAGCCGGGCGAGATCTTCCTCGTGATGTCCAAAGAGGGCAGCACCATCTCCGGATTGATGGATGCCTTCGCCACCAGCATCTCGCTGGCGCTGCAGTACGGTGTCCCGCTCGAGGTGCTGGTCAAGAAGTTCGCGCACACCCGGTTCGAACCCTCCGGATTCACCAAGAACCCGGAAATCCCGATCGCGAAGTCGATCACCGACTACATCTTCCGCTGGCTGGCTTCCAAATTCTTGAACGGGACGCAGCAAGAAGCGATCGGCATCGTGCGCCGCGAGCCCGTCATCGAGATCGAGGCGGCAGCGCCGGCGATATCGCAGCCGCCGGCGCCGATCAAGCCGCCACCGGCCGATTCGAACCCGATCAAGATCAGTTTCGTGGGCCAGGAGGACGCGCCGGCGTGCTCGGACTGCGGCTCGATCATGATTCGCAACGGCACGTGCTACAAATGCCTGAACTGCGGCAGCACGTCCGGCTGCTCCTAGGAAAAACTGAGGAAGAGGTCATCGTGACCTCTTCCTCGCGCCCGTCGACGGTGCACCAGAAGCATCCAATGTGGTTGCACGTGGGTCCCGAATGCCCGTGCGGGGGCTCAACGATGTGGGACGGACGCAAATTTCGCTGCCATGGATGCGGCCTCTATTACGAAACCTGTTGTGATGGCGGTCGCTGCCCCTAATCGCGGAAAATTTTCCAAAAATTCTCATTGCTGACCCGCACGCGGCCCGTCACCAGCGCCGCTCGCGAAAAAAATTGGGCACAGAGTATGCAAAGTTGCTCAATTCATGCTAAGGTCGCACTTAATGAGCGCGCAGCCGCGCTCTGATCGTCGCGTCGGTCAGGGCGGGGACTTTAAGAAGGGCAACACTCACAGAACTCCGGACTCCACATCGACAGTGGTGCTCGCGTTGTCTCGCGCATCCCGAGGGTCGATCGCGACGCGCCGTCGCTCCCCTCATTTTTCTCTCTTCTCTTTGCTTCCGGTACCCGGCCTCGCCGGCGCCCGCGCGTCCACGTTAACCGTGGCGCTCACGCGCGTTTGGCGGCGGCGTCACAGCGGCCGACCGGGAGAATCCAACTAAGAAGGAGGTGAGCCCGAATGGCCGCAAAGAAGAAAGCTGGCGGAAAGAAGAAAGCCGCGAAGAAGTCGTCGAAGAAGAAGTAGGTTAGCTTTTTAAGCTGACTTCAATACAGCCGGTGCCTTCGGGCGCCGGCTGTTTCATTAAGGTCGCTGGATTTCCCGCGTGTAGCATTTCTAGGCATGATCGATCTCGAGCGCGGGCGCCAGTTCCTCAAAGTGCGCCACGACGGCATCCTGGCCACGATCAAGCGCGACGGCCGCCCACAGCTCTCCAACATCCTCTATTTGCTGGATGACGACGGACGAATCAAGATCTCGGTGACCCAGACGCGTGCCAAGACCCACAACCTGCGCCGGGATCCGCGCGCCAGTCTCCACGTCCAGGGTCGCGACCGCTACGAGTACCTGGTCGCCGAAGGCACGGCGGAGTTCATCGAAGGCGATGGGGTAGCGGAAGCCCTGCGGCACTACTACCGCAAAGTCCGCGGCGAGCACCCCAACTGGGCGGAGTACGACGCCGCCATGGTCAAGGACCAGCGCCTCCTGCTCTCCATCTCGGTCGACCACGCCTACGGCAACCTGCGTTAGCATCGCCGATCGCGCGAGCATCGCTGGCGGCGGGGAGGCACGCCCTCGGGCGCGCCGCAGACGGGCCGGATCGCCGAGTCGCCAACCATCCTCTGAGCAGGGATGCTGAACACAAGCCGCAGAGGCGTTTACGCCGGCCCGGCTATAACCGATTTGAATTTAGCTGGCCGGCCCGTCGAGCACGCTCGAGGGTGTGCCGACCTCAGCAGCCAGCGGAGGGCATGCGATCGGGCGATCGTTCTAGCGGACGGCCAGGCAGGCCGTTCTAGCGAACGGCCAGGCAGGCCGTTCTAGCGGACTGCCAAGCAGGTCACCGTCTTGAAAACACCGTCGATCTTCTGGATCTTCTCCACGATGATCGAGCCGATGCCGGCGACGTCCGGCGCCTCCACCTGGGCGATCACGTCGTACTCGCCCGTGATGGCGTCCGCCAGCGCGATCCCGTTGACGCCCTGAAGCGACCTCGACACCTCGATCGCCTTCCCCGCCGACGCATTGATGAGCACGTACGCTCGCATGGCACCCTCCTGGACGAATTTCGACCTTCAGAATACGGGTTTGAACGCCGGTAAGATGTAGCGTATGACGTCCATGACGGCTGTGGTGAAAGCCACTGCCGGCCCGGGCGCCGAGCTCGACCAGGTCGCCATCCCGGAACCGAAGGGCAAGGACGTGCTGATCGAGGTCGCCGCATCCTCGATCTGCGGTACCGATGTCCACATCTTCGATTGGAACGATTGGGCTCGCCGCCATATCCATCCGCCGCGGGTTTTCGGGCACGAGATGTCGGGCCGGATCGCTGCCGTTGGGCCGGAGGTCCATGACTTGACTCCTGGCACCTTCGTCGCCGCCGAGACCCACGTCGTCGACCACACCTGCCGTCAATGCCAGCGCGGCCTCTACCACCTTTGCGAGAACGTCCGAGTGTTGGGCGTCGATCGCGATGGCTCCTTTGCGCGCTATGTGCTGCTCCCCGCCGAAAACTGCTGGCGGAACGCCCCCGGCCTGACCCCGGAAATCGCGGCGCTGCAGGAGCCATTTGGGAATGCGGTCCATGCCGCCACCGCGGGCGCCCTGAAGGACAACGCGGTGGCGATCTTCGGGCTTGGCCCGATTGGCCTCTGCTCGGTCGGCATCGCTCGAGCCGAGGGGGCCGCTGCCGTTTACGGCATCGAGCCCAACGCCTATCGACGTGAGCTCGCTGAGCGCATGGGTGCGACCGCCGTCTTCACGCCGTCGGACCAGACGGTCGCCGAGATCCGAAAAATCAACGGTGGGGTCGGCGTCGACGTCGTCCTGGAAATGTCGGGCTACCCGACGGCGGTCCAACAGGGGCTGCAGGTCCTCCACAATGGTGGATGGATCAGTTTGTTGGGCATCGGCGACTCGCCGGTCACGCTCGACCTCAACGATCTCGTGATCACCAAGGGGATCACCATCTACGGGATTTTTGGCCGGCGGATCTGGGACACGTGGGAGCGCACGTCGAACTATCTCAGTAAGGGCCTGGTCGACGTGTCGCCGCTCATCACCCACCGCTTCCCACTCGACGACTTCCAGGAGGCGATGGCCCAGACGAAGAGCGGGCGGGCGGGCAAAGTCGTGCTGCTGCCCAACGGCGGCTAGGAGGATCACATGATCACGGAAAAGAGAACCCAGTTCCTGGCGGACGAGCTGGACGAGATGCGCCGGCAGGGGCTGTTCCGCCCGCTCCGCGTGCTGGACACCGCGCAGGACACCGAGGTGGTGGTCGACGGCAAGCGGGTGCTCAGCCTATCGTCGAACAACTACCTGGGGCTGACGACGCACCCGCGGCTGAAGACCGCGATGATCGAGGCAACAGAAAAGTGGGGCGCCGGCTCGGGCGCGGTACGCACCATCGCAGGCACCATGACGGTGCACGAGGATCTCGAGCGGCGGCTGGCCGATTTCAAGCACACCGAGGCCTCGCTCGTCCTCCAATCGGGCTTCACCGCCAACCTCGGCGTCCTGCAGTCGATGTTGAAGGAGGGCGACGTCATCATCAGCGACGAGCTGAACCACGCCTCGATCATCGACGGCATCCGGCTATCCAAGGCGGAGCGCTCGATCTTCAAGCATCGCGATATGGACGACCTGGAGCGTCATCTCGAGCTGCACCGTGCGAAGCGGGTCAAGCTGGTCGTCACCGACGGTGTCTTCAGCATGGACGGCGACATCGCGCCGCTGCCGGCGATCCTCGAGCGTGCTGAGCGATTCGGTGCGCTGGTCATGGTCGACGACGCGCACGCCAGCGGCGTGCTGGGCAAGAACGGTCGCGGCTCGGTCAACCACTTCGGGCTCGATGGCCGGGTCGACCTGCAGATGGGGACGCTGTCCAAAGCCATCGGCGTCCTGGGCGGCTACGTGGCGGGCCCGCAAACGGTTCGGGATTTCCTGATCCACCGCGCTCGCCCGTTCCTCTTCAGCACCTCGCATCCGCCTGGCGTGGCGGCGGCCTGCATCGCGGCCATCGACGTGCTGCTGGCCGAGCCCGAGCGTATCGATCGTCTCTGGAAGAACACCGCCCGCTTCAAGGACGGCCTGAAGCGTCTCGGCTTCGAAACTGGGGCCAGCGAGACACCGATCACCCCGGTGATCGTGGGCAAGGGAGCGGTCGCCATGGACTTCTCGGACCGCTTGTTCAAGCTGGGCGTCTTCGCCCAGGGGATTGGCTTCCCGACCGTCGCCGAGGGCCGCGCACGGATTCGAACCATCGTCACCAGCGTGCATACCGACGCCCAGCTCGATCGGGCGCTGGAAGCCTTCGCCAGCGTCGGCAAGGAACTTGGGGTGATCGCGTAACCTTCACCACGGACGGCACATATATGGGTAGGTCAACCGCGTGACCCAGCGTTCGGCGGCGGAGTTGCAAGACGAGGCGCGCTTGATCGAAGCCGCCAAGCGGGACCGCAAGGCGTTTGCGGTGCTCTACGACCGCTACTTCGATCAGATCTACTCGTACTGCTACTACCACTCCGGCCGGCGCGAGGAGGCGGAGGACCTGGCGAGCGAGACGTTCCAGCGGGCGCTGGAGGGTCTCGACGATTTCGAATGGCGAGGAATCCCATATTCAGCATGGCTCTACAAAGTCGCCTCAAATTTGATGTCGAAGCGGCGGCGCCGGCCGCCCTGGATCGAGCTACCCGACCCGATCGCGGGCAGTGGCGAGAACGATCCGGAGCGACTCTGGCTACGCCGGGAGCAGGGTGATGAGCTCCACCGCGCGGTACAGAAGCTGCCGCTCGACCAGCGTGAGGCCATCCTGCTCAAGTTCGAGGGCCGGCTCAAGAACAAGGAGATCGGCGTGATCCTGAATCGAAGCGAAGGCGCCGTCAAACTCCTGCTCTTTCGTGCGGTCCACGGCTTGCGCCGTCGTCTCAGCGAACAGGAGAAGCGCCGATGAATCCCCGGCCCGACGACATCGAAGCCCTGGCTCGCGCCATCGACCGGGTGGTCTTTGCCCAGCCCGCTGGCGATGGGGTCGCTGATCCGCAGTCGGCGTCACTCGCCCTGATCTCCTACCTCAACGACAGCTTTCCCCGCGCCACCCCGGCCGCGGCGCGTCGCGACCGTTTGCAACGGCGGCTGATCCGGGCACTGCGGATTCCGGCCAGCCCGGCGCCCACGGGCTGGGTTCGGCTGGAAGCGGAGATGAACCGTCGGCTCGGAAATCTCGATCCCAGGTGGACCCCGGTCGTGGGCGGCGCCGCCCTGGTGCTGCTCGGGTTCGTGGGCCTTAAGGTCTGGCGCCAGCGCGGCGCCGTCAAGCCGGCGATCGCGGCCTTCCGCTAGTCGCGAAACTCCCCGAGGAATCGGCCGTTACATTGGCAGCTATGGGAAGGTGGACGAATGGTGCCAGGCGCGCGGGCGTCCTGGCGCTGCTGCTGTTGATCGCCGCGGTGCTCCCGGGCACCGTGGTCGCGCGCCCGGCGGCGCTGGCCTCCATCTCGATCGTGGCGCAGGCGGCAGGCTCCGACAGCAACGATCCGGCTGGCTACATCGTGCCGCGCCTGCGGCACCTGGCGACCGGCCCGACGCCGGCGGCCCGGCTCGTCGGCAAACGGACCAGTGCGTTATCGCTCACCGCGACCGGCCCCATGACCTTCGTACCCATCCTTTACTACCACTACATCCGGACCAATCCGAATCCGCGCGATCGCGTCGGGTTCGGCCTCTCCACGCCGCCAGCGGCGTTTCGCGTCCAGATGCAGTACCTGGCCGACCACGGTTTCCATGTCATCCCGCTCCACGAGGCGGTGGTCGCAATTCAGCGCCACAGCGCGCTGCCCTCACGGCCCATCGTCCTGACCTTCGATGACGGGTACGCCGACTTCTTTACCGCGGCGATTCCGATCCTGCAGAGCCACGGCTTCACCGCCACCAGCTTTGTGGTCAGCGGACGAATGGGATGGGGCGGTTATATGACGCCGAGCCAGATCGTCGCCGCCGATAGCATGGGCTTCACGATCGGCGCGCATACGGTTGACCACGTCGCACTGGCGGCACAGCCGCCCGTCCGTGCCAGTTGGGAGATCAAGCAGAGCAAGCTGATGTTGGAGGCCCTGCTCGGCCACCCCGTGCTCGACTTTGCCTATCCCTACGGAAGCTTCAACGTGTACGACATGGCGCAGGCGAAAAGCGATGGCTTCGAAACCGCCGTCTCGACCACGTCCGGGACCTGGCATGCAGCCGGCCAGCTGTTCGAGCTTTCTCGTATGCGAGTTGGCGGCGGCCTCCCGCTCGCCTCATTCGCTCAGCTCGTCGGCGGGCGGCAACCGACGAAGGCGGAGCTCGCGCTGTGAGCGGCGAGGACGATCTCTCGCCCAAGGAGGCGGCCCGACTTCGGGCGCGCGAACGCAAGGCGAGACCACCAAAGATGGTGGTCGACAATGCGGGCGTGAAGCGAATCCAGATCGCGCTACGCGATCAGGCGGCGAGTAAGAAGTCGAAGAAGGCCAAGCGGTAGAGTTACGTCGTGACTCCAATTCGTAAAGCAGTTTTTCCTGCCGCCGGGCTCGGCACCCGCTTTTTGCCCGCCACCAAGGCCCAGCCCAAGGAAATGCTCCCGATCGTCGACAAGCCGATCATCCAGTACGGCGTCGAGGAAGCCGTCGCCGCAGGCATCGACCAGATCATCGTCGTCACCGGTCGCGACAAGCGAGCCATCGTCGACCACTTCGACATTTCCTTTGAACTGGAGCATTACCTCAAGGATCGGGGCAAGACGCGCGAGCTCCAACTCGTTCGCAAGATCTCTGACCTGGTCGACATCACCTATATCCACCAGAAAGAACCACTGGGGCTTGGCCACGCTGTCCTGATGGCCAAGGATGTCGTGGGCAACGAGCCCTTCGCCGTCTTTCTGGCCGACGACATCATTCGATCGCACACGCCGGCGATCAAGCAGATGATGGACGTGTTTGCCCCGCGCCAGGTATCGGTGCTCGCCCTGCAGCGCGTCGAGCCCGACCAGGTCTCCCGCTACGGGATCGTCAAGGTTGGAAAGAGCGAGGGTCGGATCCACGAAGTCGTCGACATGGTGGAAAAACCGGACCCGGAGAAGGCGCCCTCCAACCTGGCCATCCTGGGACGCTACATTCTGAAGCCCTCGATCTTCGGGATCCTGGAAATGACCCACGAGGGGGTCGGCGGCGAGATCCAGCTGACCGACGCGATCCGAACCCTAGCCCAGCAGGAACAGGTCCTGGGGCTTGAATTCGAGGGGACGTATCACGATGTGGGCACCGTCAGCGGCTTCCTGAAAACCTCGATCGCGTTCGCCCTGGAGCGACCTGGGCTGCGCGAGGAGCTGCTCAGCTACCTGGAAAGCCTGGACGGGCGCAAGCCGGCCTGACGCTCGCCCGGGGCTGTTTCCGAGCCTATAATGAGGGGTCCGTTGAATGGCTTTAGCGACACCGCATTTGGGTCCAGACATGGCAGTTTCAGGGAGACGCAGATCCGACGAGGACCGGGTCGTACGGTATTTGAATACCGAGGGCGACTTCGAGGTCGAGGTGTCGCACACCTTGAACAAGTGGTGCGTCACCGTCTTTCAGCTGCCCGCCAAGCAGGTCGTCGCTCAGGACTTCTTTCCGGAGCGCTGGAAGGCGCTGGCGCGGGCGCAGGACTTCGTGCGCATTCTTAACACACGCAACAAGCCCCAGCCGGAGACGGACGAAGAGCCCTGATCCGTAACTCGTCGCGGGCCTTCTGGCTCCATGAATGGGGGGCGCTTGCCTTCGTGGTGACGGTCATCATTGGCCTGCTGGTGGTTCCCGCCGCGCTCCTGCTCGAGGGGGGCGGCAAGGCCAGCTCGCCGACGAACCTCACGCTGCTCGCGCCCACCCCCGCCCCCAGCTTCTGCGTACCGGCGGCGACGCCGACGCCGTCTTCCAGCGCGTCGCCCAAGGCCAGCCCGACGGCCACGCCGTCGCCCAAGCCGTCTGCGTCTGCATCCGCGTCGCCCTCGGCGAGCGCCTCGGCGACTCCGTGCCCGTCGCCCACCGCGACGGCAACGCCATCACCGTCGCCGAGTGGCAGCGCGAAACCGTCGACCTCGCCTTCGCCCTAAGCCAAGCGCCCCGGCCCCGGCTGCACTCCGAGCGAGCAGGATCGAACCGTCTGGCCCGTCGTATCGGCATCGTCGCCGCCAATCCCCATCATGACCGGTCGAGCCTGATCCTGGCTGTTCGGCGGGTCTTTGCGGTCCAGGTAATCGCCGCGCTGCTCGCGATCATGCTCGGGGTGCCAGACCTCATCGATCGGTTGACGGGGCCAAGCCGTTGCACGTTCTGCTTCGACTTACGCGGTGTCGACTTCGTCCTCCTGCTCATCTTCTTCGGTCCGGTCATGCTGGCGCTCGCGGCGGCAGCCCTGCTGCTGCGTCCGGGCAGGCTGTGGCCTTCCTGGTTGGCCCTCGCCGTCAACGTGCTGGTGGTCGGATCCGTCCCATGGACAGTCTTGCCGTTGATCACCGGGTGGGGGACTACCTACTGCCAGGAGATGTGCGACACCTTAGGTCCCAGTAATGTGCCGATCGTGGCCCAGCATATCCAGGGGCTATTGCTGGCTGTACCTCCGCTGGCGAGCCTGGTACTCGTCGTCGTGCTCCTCGGCTTCCCTTTGATCAGCCCGGGCCGTCCGGGGTCGGCGGTGCCAGAGACCTAAGAGCTACTCGTCGCGATCCGCATCACCGAGCACGATCGAGCCGTTGCGCGGCACGATCTGCGCCCGGCGCAGTTCGAGCTCGGCGGTGACGCCCGTATGGTCGAGCACGGCGAGCACGATGTTGTCGCGCAGCGCCAGCTCGCCGATCCGGACGCAATCGCGTAAGAAAGGAAAGACCAGGGGCCGAACGAGATTGACGATGTAGCGATGCTCCGAGTCTGCATCGTCGGGCCCATCGGTCAGGCTCTCATCGCGGAACGCCAGGATGAAGAGCTCGTCGTTGAGGGGGATCAAGTCGGTCCAGCTGTAGGCCTCGCCGGGGGCGTCCGGAATCAGGGTGCGCTTCTGGCGAAAGAGTTCCAGCCGCGATTGCAGCCGGCGCATCGGGCCGGATGGCCCTTCGATGAAGAAGGGTACGTCCTTGAGCGGGGCCTGCACCGGCTGGGCCGGGTAGCGGGTGGAGAAGCCGACGTCGGCCCGGCCCATGAAGGGAGCCGGCACTTTGATCACGAGCTCCTGAAGCATCAGCCGAAACTCCTTCTGCTCTTGATTACACCGTCGTTACTACGTTCAACGGAGATTCGCCGCGCCTTTTGCTGCTTTTTCCCGGCAATGCGCGAGGACGCCTTCGGCGTCCCTGGTATTCAGAACGCGATCGGGCGTCAGCCCGGCCCTGCGTCCGATAGCGCAGCCGTAGCGGACGTACTCGTACTCGGCAGGGTAATGGGCGTCGTTGTCGATCGCAAGGAGCGCGCCCGCCTCAGCGGCCTTGCGCGCCCAGCTGTCGTTGAGATCAAGGCGAAACGGACTGCTGTTGATTTCCAGGGCGGTCCCGGTCTTAACGGCTTCCGCAATCACTGCCTCCACATCGAGGCTGGTTTCGCCCCGACGATCGAGCCGTCGTGAGGTGGGGTGGGCGAAGACGTCCACGTGCGGCGATCGTAGCGCGCGCAGCACCCGTTGTGTGATGACATCTTTTGGCTGGTCCAGCGCCGTATGGACCGAGGCGACCACCACGTCGAGGGATGCCAGCGTTTCGTCGGGAAGGTCGAGGCTGCCATCAGGCAGGATGTCGACTTCGGCGCCATTGAGGACCCGCGCCATTCCCGACTGCGCATTGACGGCGGCGATCTCCACGGCACGGGCTCGAAACCGCTCCGGCGTCAGCCCCTGGGCAATCGTCAGCGATTGAGTGTGGTCGGTCAAGGCAATGTACCGATACCCGCGCTCGGCTGCGGCTCGGGCCATCACCGCGATCTCGTTGCGTCCGTCGCTCCAATCGCTATGCGTGTGCAGGTCTCCGCGAAGGTCGCCGATCTGCACCAGCTCCGGCATCGGACCCTCGGCCGCGAGCTCGATCTCACCCCGTCCCTCCCGCAGCTCGGGCGAGATCCATGAGCAGCCGACCGCGGCGTAGACGGACTCTTCGGTCTGGCCCGCGATCCGAGTGCCGTCTTCTTTGAAGACGCCGTACTCGTTGATTTTGAGCTTGCCCATCTGAAGCGCGCGGCCCCGCAACTGCACGTTGTGGGCCTGCGACCCGGTGAAGTACTGCCAGGCAGCGCCGAAACTGTCGGGCTTCACCGCCCGCAGGTCGACCTGCATCCCGGAGCGCACCCGAACGCTGGTCTTCGTGCCGCCCTGGCCGATGACGTCACTGACTTGTGGGAGACGGGCGAATTCACGGCACATCGCTTCGGGGTCGTCGCTCGCGACCAGCAGATCGAGATCACCAACGGTTTCGCTGGCGCGGCGCAGGCTGCCGGCGATCTCGGCGCGAACCACGCCGGACTGCGCCCGAAGTGTTGCCAGAAGAGAATCAGACAGGAGCCAGGCCTCGGGGAAATAGATGCGGCCCTCGGTCCGCTTCAGCATCGCGATGCCCTTCAAGATATTTTCTTCCGTTTTCGCCTTGATGCCACGAACGTCGAGCAGCCGGTGTGTCTGCGCCGCCTGCTCGAGGTCGTCCAAACTCAGGATCCCGAGCGTGTCGTAGATGTCTTTCGCTGTTCGGGGTCCGAGCCCGGGAACGCGCGTCAACTCGAGCAAGGCCGGCGGCACCTCCTGCTCCAATTTCGTCAGGAATTCCAGCTGTCCCGTGGTGACGTACTCGACGATCTTTTTCTCGATCGCCTCACCGATGCGGGGCACATCCTTCAGCCGGCCATCGTGAATCAGGTCCTCGACCTCGGTCGTCAGGTTGTCGAGCTGCCGAACGGCTTCCCGGTAGGCGCGGATCTTGAAGAAGTTCTCACCTCTGATCTCGAGCAGGTCGGCGACGCGGTTGAGCATCGCGGCCACGTCGGCATTTCGCACGTTAGTAACCTAGCAGGCGATGTCGCTCGATGGCGTTCGGGTTTTGGATTTGTCGCGGCTGCTGCCGGGCGGCTACTGTACGCAGTTGCTCCAGGCGCAGGGCGCCACCGTGATCAAAATCGAAGCGCGGTCGGGCGACCCGATCCGTTCCCTGCCTGGCGGCGAAGCCTACTTCGACGCGTTGCACCAGGGCAAGGAGTTGCTCACGCTCGACCTGCGATCGACCTCCGGCCGCGAGGCGTTCCTGGGTCGCGTGCTCGACGCCGATGTCCTCGTGGAAGGGTTTCGCCCCGGGCGAATGGATCGGATGGAACTCGGCTACTCGGAGCTGGCGGCGATCAATCCGGCGCTGGTCTATTGCGCGATCACGGGCTACGGATCAGATGGTCCACTGGCGCAGCGCGCCGGCCATGATCTGAACTATCTGGCCGTGAGCGGCGCGCTCTCGCTGATGCCGCTCCGTGACGGCATTCCCGCCATCCCTGGCCTGCTGGTCGCCGACCTCGCCGGCGGGCTGCACGCGGCGTTCCTGATCGCCGCCGCGCTCGCCAGCCGGGTAAAGACCGGGCGTGGCCAGCGTGTCGAGGTGTCCATGGCCGATCTGATGCGAAGCTGGACCGCCATGCCGCGAGCGGTGCTGCGGGCCGGGCTCGCCGGCCTCAGCCTGACCGGAGATCTTCCCTGCTATCACGTCTACGCGGTGGCCGACGGATTCCTCAGCGTAGCGGCACTCGAGTCCACCTTCTGGGCGGAGTTTTGTCGTGCGATCGACCGAGACGACTTGAAGGGCCGGCAGTTCGACCCCGTGGCAGTCAACGCCGTTCAGGCGGTCCTCGGCACAGCCACCCGCGCCGAGTGGGCGGCCCGGTTCGCTGATCGTGACGTGTGCGTCGAGCCGGTTCTCGGGCTCGAGGAAACGCAAACCAGCTGAGGCGGCCCCGAGGCCGCCCCAGCTATTCGACGGTCAGTTAGTTATCGATGTTGACGATGCTGCCGAACAGGCCATCCTTCTCGTCGTTGATGCCCGCCGCAAAGTAGAGCGTGTTGGGGCTCGCGCCGACCCCGCCGTTGCCGAACCGCAGTCCCCACAGGCCGGGGATGTCAATCGGCGCGCTGGTTTCACTCTTCAGCTGCCCGCGGAAGGCTCCGGTGCTCAAGTTGAAGGCGCTGATCCGGCCGTCGCCGAAATTGCCCACCAGCAGGTTGTTGTGGAAGTTCCCGAAGCTGGCCGGCGCGATGGCCAAGCCCCACGGAGAGTTCAGGGCGCCACCGGAGGCGACTCTCCGGAGCAGGTTCCCATTCAGATCGTAGGCATCGACAAATCCGAAGCCGGGACCCGACTGGTCGTCGTGCTTGTCCGGCTTCTGCTTGGCGTATGTCACATAAAGCACGCCGTTGAGATTTTGGATGTTGAAGGGCGCAAAGCCAGCTGGGATGCCAGGATCGGTGAAGGAGCCGCTCAGCGCGACCATCGCGTACGTGCTATCGAAGACCTCGATGGTGCCAAAACGAAAGTTCGTCACGTAAATGTGGTCGGCCCCGTTGTTGCCGATCGCGAGGCCCTTGTAGACGGCACCCAGGCCGACGGTGGAGCGGTCGACCTCGATGCGGGCCCGCTTCGAGTTGACCGCCGGGTTCCAGCCGGCGATCGTTCCGTCTTCCGTCGCGAAGAGGAATCGGTCGCCGTTGAACTCGCTGCCGTTGCCTTGGAACACGGTGCCAGTCGGGGCACCCCCGTCGCTACCGTCCGGTAATGGAATCTTGACGACGAGTGGGCCGCCATTCGCCGGTGGAGGAAACGCATTCCCGGCGCCGTCGTAGAGCGTCGTCACGCCGGCGTTGTTATCGGACACCCACATGGGGCTGGAGCCACTGGCCGAGATGCCCCACGGGTTGACCAGGTTCGGGTCGAAATGCAGGGCCCGGCCCTGAATATCGGAGACGAGATCCGTCTCCCGGAAGGAGCCCCGGGCGATCCCGGCGTTCACGCCAACCGCGGGTAGCGCCAGACCAACCGAAGTGGCCAGCGTAAGCCCGACCGTCAATAGTCTTCGTCCGTGCATGCCATGTCCTCCTTGCGAATCCCCGTTCAGCGGGCATTCAGGCCCTCTCTAGACTGTTACGGAAACGGTTACTCTGCTGCCGCTCCCCAGGAGGTTTACGGACTTCTTCCCTGCCTCTCACCCTCTTCTAATCGGCGACCGTCACCATGAATGGGTCGTCAACCTCTTGGAAGGAGAGCTCACGGATGAAGTTGAATCGTTGGATCGTCCTACCGGTGGCCGGCCTGGCTGCCCTGATCGTCGGGGTGGCGGCCGTTGAAGCGGCGCCGTCGCCGTCCGCATCGCCAACCGCCTCGAAAAACTACGCGCAGACCTTTATCGACAAGCTGGCCGGGATCCTGCACCTGACGCCTGCGCAGACCACGGACGCGCTCAAGCAAGCGCAGCTGCAGACCGTCGACCAGATGCTGAAGGATGGCCAGATCACCCAGCAGCAGGCCGATGCCATGAAGGCGCGCATCAATGCGGGCCAGGGCCTCGGACCGGTGGGCGGCTTCGGCCGTCACGGCGGCGGCTTCAAGGGCAACGGAGCCCTGATGCAGTCGCTGACGACCGCTGAGCTCAACGCCGCCGCATCGGCGCTGCACATGAGCACGGCCAGTCTGCAGAGCGCCCTACGCTCCGGCAAGTCATTAACCGACCTCGAGGCGCAGCAGAAAGTCACCGATAGCGCCGTCAAAGCGGCCATGAAGAATGCGGCCAAAGGCGTGCTCGACAACGCCGTCAAGGCCGGAACCCTCACGCAAGCGCAGGCTGACGCCATCCTGTCGCGCGTAGGCGCGGGACTAAAGTTCCGCCCCTACAAGCAAGACAGCGAATCGGGTGAGGCGCCCGGCAGCCAGGCGCCGAGCGCTCCGGCTCCGACCACGCCGGCTCCAACCACGCCAACCCCGAACCCGTCACAATCGCCGGCGGCGTACTACTCGACGATCTAGCCAGCAGTTACGACGGCATCGCCACGAAGCGGGCACCAACCGGCGACGGTTTGGCAGCCCGCTTCGTTTTTGTAGGGTTGCGCGCCTAAGCTGGATTTCGGGAGGAGTGAGGCTTTTGAACTGGCTCCAGTTCGTCGTGGCCGCGCTCGAGTTGCCGGCGGATCCGCGCGAACGGCACTTCTGGGGCCGGCTGGCTCT
>Ga0307477_10001541_pt1 | contig 19167 bp, 17 predicted proteins | sample atmos_gasesECM2C_FD_203316 | JGI IMG/M metagenome (GOLD analysis project Ga0307477, IMG submission 203316) | Hardwood forest soil microbial communities from Morgan-Monroe State Forest, Indiana, United States - atmos_gasesECM2C_515 | ecosystem: Environmental > Terrestrial > Soil > Temperate...
TGGGCGTCATGGATGGCCTGCACGGTATCCACGGTATAGGACGTTCCCCCACGTTCCAGCTCCAGCGCCGACGCCTCCAGGCCGGGCTCGTCCGCGACCGCAAGGCGGCACATCCGCAGCCGGTGCTCGGGGCCCGGATCGTCTCCGAGAGCCGGCTTGTTGGGGGCGAGGCTGGCGGGCATCAACAGCACCTGCTCCAGGCCCAGCTCCGCGCGCGCGTAGCGCGCCAGCGCGATGTGCCCGACGTGAGGCGGGTTGAACGTCCCGCCGAGGATGCCGATGCGCTCCACCGAGAGATCAGTCGCGGACGTGCCCGTCGCCCGTGACTAGATACTTGTAGGTGCACAGCTCGCGCAGCCCGATCGGCCCGCGCGCGTGCAGCTTCTGGGTCGAGTTGCCGATCTCCGCGCCCATCCCGAACTCCCCTCCGTCGGTGAAGCGGGTGGAGGCGTTCACATACACGCACGCGGCGTCCACACCCAGCTGAAACGCGCGCGCGGCGTCCGTGTCGCGTGTGAGGATCGCCTCGGAGTGTCCTGATCCGTAGCGGGAGATGTGCTCGATCGCCTCCTCCACGGAGTCGACGACGCCGACTGCAAAGGTCGGCGCCAGGTACTCGGTGGCCCAGTCCGCTTCGGTGGCGGGCTCCATGACCACACCCAGCGGCTCCCCCATCGGAAGCTCCTCGGGGGTGAAGCATGACGCTAGCGCCCAGATGCGTTCGTCGGCGCGCACGAGCACGCCCTCCCGGCCGAGTGCGCGCAGCAGATCCGGCATCAGATCGGCGACGACCTCGCTGTGCACGAGCAGCGTCTCGGCGGCGTTGCACACCCCCGGGCGCTGGGTCTTGGCGTTCAGCACGATCGCGTGCGCCTGCTTCAGGTCGGCGGTCTCATCGACGTAGACGTGACAGTTACCAGAGGCGGCGTAGATCACCGGCACCGTGGCCACCTCCTGCAGCGCGGCCTTCAGCCCCTCGCCGCCGCGGGGGATGATCAGATCGACCGTGTCCTGTTGGGTCGCGAGCCGCGCGAGCTCCTCGTGCCCGCCGCCGGCGACGAGACCGATGCACCCCTCGGGCAGGCCGGCCGCAATCGCGGCCTGGGCCGCGATCTGGGCGAGCGCGGCGTTGGAGTGAGACGCCGTGGAGGACCCACGCAGGACGATTGCGTTGCCTGACTTCAAGCACAGGGCGGTCGCGTCGATCGTGACGTTCGGGCGCGCCTCGTACACGACGGCGATGACGCCGAGCGGCACGCGCATACGGCGGATGTCAAGTCCGCTCGGCAGACGCCGACCCTCGATGACCTCGCCGACCGGATCGGGCAGGACGACGATGTCCTGCACCGCGGCGGCGATCGCGGCGATCCTGGAGGCGTCCAGCGCGAGCCTGTCGAGCAGCGTGTCGCCGAGGCCCGCCTCGCGCCCAGACCGCATGTCGAGCGCGTTCGCCGCCAGGATCTCGTCGGTGCGCTCGATCAGCGCCCGCGCGATCCCCGCGAGGGCGGTGTCCTTGCGCGCCGTGTCGATCTGGGCGAGCTCGCGCGCCGCGCGCCGGGCGGCGCGGCAGGTGTCGATGACCGGCGAGGTGACTGCGGCTGTTGCCATGGTCCTACAGGGTAGGGGTCCGCGTCAGTCGAGTACGAGGTAGTCGCGGTGCACGGCCTCGTCGGTGGCGCGCGGCAAAAGCTCGCGCACGGCCGCGGACTGCATGCCCATCACCTGGCGCAGCTCGGGCGCGGAGTAGTTGCAGATGCCCTTGCCGATCGCGCCGCGCACAGCGCCGTCTCCCTCCTCGCGCACCGCGATCGCGACCGCATCGCCCGCGTCGAACTCACCGTCGACCGCGACGACTCCCACCGGCAGCAGGCTGGCGCTGCCCTCGCGCACGGCCCGCGCGGCACCGGCGTCGATCGTGAGCGTGCCCCGCGCCGGGCGGGCATACTTGAGCCACAGCTTGAACGAGGAGTAGCGCGCCTCGCGTGCATGAAACCGCGTCCCGGCGCGCCCGCCCGCGAGCACCGTGCGCAGCGCCTCGTCGTCCAGGCCGTTGCAGATCGTCGTCACAATCCCCGCGGCGGTGGCCATGTCGGCGGCGACGACCTTGGAGCGCATTCCACCTGAGCCCAGCGGCGAGGTCGTGTGGCCGATCTCGAGCTCCTCCAAGGCGGCGAACTCGGTTACGTCCTCGATCAGCCGCGCATCCGCACGCAGGCGCGGGTCGGCGGTGAAGAGTCCGTCGATGTCGGTCAGCAGAATCAACTCATCGGCGCCGATCAGCACGGCGACCTGAGCTGCGAGAAAGTCGTTGTCGCCAAAGGAGATCTCGTCGGTGGCGGTGGTGTCGTTCTCGTTGATGACCGGCAGCACCCGCCAGGCCAAGAGCGTGGCGAGCGTCTGGCGGGCGTTCAGGTAGTGGGTGCGCGCGGACATGTCGAAGAACGTCAGCAGCACCTGCGCGCTTGTCACGCCGCGTTCGCGCAGCAGCTCGTCGTAGACGCGATAGAGCTTGCCCTGTCCGACCGCGCTGGCGGCCTGCAGCTCACCGATCGCGCTCGGACGTTGGGGCAGTCCCATAGTGCGCATCCCCCGCGCGATCGCCCCGCTGGTGACGAGGATCGCCTCATCGCCGCCGCGGTGAAGCTCGGCGGCGGCGGCGCACACGCGCGCGAGCGCGTTCTCGCGCAGCTCGCCGCCTGAGTCGGCGACGACGGAGGAACCGAGCTTGATGACGACACGTTTCATGGCGGTACGCAGCGTAGACGGTCGTTATGCGGGTGTCGTGTGAGCGACGGTGTGGAGAGGGTGGAGCGAGCCAGGTCCCGACTTCAATGGGCACGGTGACGCCCACCTACTTCGGGCGGTGCGCACGTATCTTTTCGGTCCCGTTCAGAACCACGCGGGGACGGGGACGAACTCGAACAACGGTCAGCCAGAGGCGCCTCGACGCGATCGCGTACGCCGGCGAGCTATTTCCAGCGATTCGATGTCGACCAGATCCTGCGGGCGGCCGGCGGCACGCTTCATCGCGATCAGATCGTCGATAGAGGCAACGCGTACCATGATGCCCTCGACATCTATATGACTCGCCCGACGCCGCAGGGCGGCATAACCCGGAGAGCCATCCGGTTTGACGAGCAGGTCGATCCCTCCGTCAGGCGTCGTCAGAGTCAGGATCTCGGTCTGTCGGAGCGTGCGTCCGTCCGGCACGAACGGCAGATCCTTCTCGACTGCTCGTAGCTTTGCCCCGAGATCGACCAGCACCGCCCCAAGTCGGTCCAGGTTCTCCTGGGCGAGGTCGTAGGAGATGTCGAGGTCCTTGGTGAGGCGAGGACTGGCCTGGAAGATCACCGCAACGCCACCGATAACTACGAAGTCCACCCCTCCCTCCGTCAGCCGGCGCAGTAGGACGCGCAGATGGAGCTCTGGATAGTCCCACCCACGCTCAGGCACATTCACCACGATTCCTGGCCCCGGCGAGGGCAAGGGCGCGAGCCTCTGCGTACATAGTTTCGATGCCACGCAGCCGCTCGGCCGGCGACAGTTCCAGATGTTGGCGGATCAGGCTCTCGTCGACGCCCGGACGCCGAACGGGCGCTTCCAGCACGAGACTGTGTCCGGTCGCCCACAACGCGACGTCCAGAGTGTCTACCGTTGGATTGGCCCCCGGCCGCTCCAGCTTGGCCACGGCCGCCTGGCTGATTCCCATGCGACGGGCGAGCTCCGCCTGGGTGAGACCGGCCTGACGACGAGCATGCTTAAGCAGCGCAGCTGCTTCGGACATGTCCACATTATAACTCAAAGGTTGTTTCAGTGCTGCTGACTTGCTCCCGTTCAGATGCATCGCTTTGTATTCAATCAGATCATACGGGCGCCTCCGGATCCAACTCGAACACAACCCCTGCGATGCGCACCTCATCGCCTGCGACGAACCCTTCGCGCTCGAGTGCGTCGAGCACGCCGATGTGCCGTAGGCGTTCCTCGACATAGGCGAGCGCGTCCTCGTTGTCGACGTCGTAGCGACTCAAGAGCCGCTCGACTCCGCGGCCATTGACCGCGAAAGAGCCGGGGCTAAGCCGTTCGACTGTGTAGCCACGCCCGCCATCGCGTCCACCGGGCCGGAAGACCATGTGCTCGGCCAGCTCCTCCTCGATCGTGTCCGTGGCCCCCATAGGGGCGCCATCGGCGATGTCCGCATCGCCGTCCGGCACTGCCCCGGCGTCGGGGACGATCCGCAGCAGCAACTCGCCGAGCTCGCGTACGCCCGCGCGGGTGGCGCTGGAGGTCGCCAGCACCGGTACGTCGGGCCCGAGTCTATCTCGCCACTCCGCGACGGCCGTCCGCGCGCGCTCGGGCGTGACGAGATCGACCTTGGAGAGCACGAGCACGCGCGGTAGGCTGGCAAGGCGCTCGTCGTGCGCGGCCAACTCATGCTCGATCGCGGCGTGGTTTGCGACCGGATCGGCGTCCTCGGCTCCAGATAGCTCGGGGGCGATGTCGAGCACGTGCACGAGCAGGCGTGTGCGCTCGACGTGGGCGAGGAAGTCGTGTCCGAGCCCCGCCCCACTGCTTGCACCCTCGATCAATCCGGGTATGTCGGCGACGATCAGCTGACGGCGCTCGTACTCGTCTTCAAGCACTCCCAGCACCGGCGAAAGCGTCGTGAACGGGTAACTGGCGATCTTGGGAGCCGCGCGGGTCAAGCGCGATACGAGCGAGGACTTGCCGGCGTTGGGCATACCCACCAGGCCGACGTCGGCCAGCAGGCGCAACTGCAGCTCGATCCAGCCCTCCTCACCGGGTAGCCCGCGCTCGGCGAAGCGGGGTGCTTGACGGGTGGGGGTGGCGAAGCGCTTGTTGCCGCGCCCGCCGGACCCGCCGCGCGCGATCGTGGCGCGCTGGCCGTGGGCGAGCAGCTCCCAGCGCCGCCCCTGCAGATCGTCTGCGTCACCGTCTCCCTCGCCGCGGGCTTCGGTGCCGGGAGGCACGCGGATCGTCAGGGTCTCGCCGTCGGCGCCGTGCTTGAGCGCGCCCTGCCCGTGCCCGCCGCGTCCAGCGTGGTATTGCGCGCGGCGCCGGAAGGAATGGAGGTCGCGCAGCGAGGAGTCGCACACGAGCACCACCTCTCCCCCGCGCCCGCCGTCACCGCCATCGGGACCGCCGCGCGGCACCTTTGCTTCGCGGCGAAAGCTCATGCAGCCGTCGCCCCCGGCGCCAGCCCGGACGTGGATGCGCGCGCGGTCGTGCAGCATAGGCTCGCCCTGAGCGGTGCGCCCGAGCGGGACGCGGGCGGCTAGCTCTCGCCGTCGGCGAGAACGTTGACGACGCGTCCGCGCCGTCCGGTGGTGAACTGCACGGTACCCGCGGCACGCGCGTACAGCGTGTCGTCCTTGCCGATGCCCACACCGTCGCCGGGCTTGAATTTGGTGCCGCGCTGGCGCACGATGATCTCGCCGCCGGTAACGGTCTGACCGGCAAACGTCTTGACGCCGAGCCGCTGCGCGTTCGAGTCGCGTCCGTTGCGGCTCGACCCGAGCCCCTTCTTATGAGCCATCGTCGGTCTCCTTGCTCACGGCTTTTTTCGGTTTGGCGGGGGCTTTTTTGGCGGCCGGTTTGGCGGCGCTGGCGGCTTTGCCCTCGGCAGCTTTGGCGGCCCCAGCCTTGGCGGCCCCAGCTTTGGCGGTCCCGGCTTTGGCGCTCGCCGGTTTGGACGCCGCTGGTTTGGGGGCGGACGCTTTCGCGGGCGCGGCCTGCTCCCCGGCGGGCTTCGCAGCCGCCGGTGTCGCGGTCGCCTTCGCCGGAGCAGCGGTCTCTTTGGCGGCTTTCTTGAGCGAGCCGGCGCCGATCCCCAGCTCGGTGACCTCGATCCGGGTGAGCTCTTGGCGGTGGCCGGTGCGGCGCTTGTAGCCGCGCTTGGGCTTGAACTTGAACACGCGCAGCTTCTCACCGCGCTCGTGAGCGATCACCTTGGCGGTGACCTTGACCTTCGCAAGACCGGTCTTGTCGAACACGGCCTCCTCGGAGCGGTACAGGATCGGCTCCAGCGCCACGCTCTCGCCCTCGGCGGCTGTGAGGCGCTCGACCAGCAGCCGCTGGCCGCGCTCGACGCGGTACTGCTTGCCGCCTGTCTTAACGATTGCGTACATTCCGGTTCAGCTGCTGCTTTCCTATGGGGGGTGCTATGAGTCGGTGCCGGCCTCGGCCGCCGCGGCCTTGGCCTTGGCAGCCGAACGGCGTCGCCCGCCCCTGCGGCCACGACGCCGAGGTTTGGATTGTACGGCATCCTCGCCGCCCTCCGCCGGCTCCTGGGGCGCAGTGTCCTGCGCGTCCGCGGGCTGCGGCGAGGACGCCGCGCCGGAATCGGGCGCCGCGCCGTTGGCCTGCGCGGGCCCGGGAATGTCCGGCTTGGGCTTGGCGGCGCTCGGCGTGGACTTGCCCACATCGGCTTTGGCGGGCGCTCGTTTGCGCGGCCTGCGTTTGGCCGGCGCGGGCGGGCGCGGGGCGGGCGTCACGACCTCTCCAGACTCGTCCAGCAGCAGCGCGCTGGCGGCGGTGCGCCCGACCTGGTCGATGCGCACCATCCGCTTCTCGCCGACGTGGGGCGCGGCGCCGGCGATGGAGATGATGTAGCCATCGATTTTGGCGACGGCGTCGTCGACGTCGTACATGTGCGGCTCGACGATCTCGACGAGCACCTCATCGCCCTGGCGGAACGGCAGCGCGCGCTCCTCGACCTCCTCGCGGGTGCCGGCGAAGGTGATCGCGAAGTGGTCGAGCGTGAGACCCTCGGAGCCCTCGAACAGGAACGACTTGCCGGTCTGGGCCTCCAGCGCTCCCAGCACCCGCGAGCCGTGGCCGGTGAACTGGGTGGAGACGCGCGGGTTCATCTGCACGAGCAGCGCATCGGCCTCGGGGTGCTCGAGCGCGATGTCGCGCAGGCGGCGCTCGAACTCGATCGCGATCGTCTCCTCGCTCTTGATCGTGCCCTCGCCCTCGCACGTGGGGCAGGGCCGGCTCATGATCTCACGCACGCCCTCGGTGACGTTCTGGCGGGTCATCTCGACCAGGCCGAGCTTTGAGATCTCGGCCGTGAAGGTCTTCGTGCGGTCCTCGTCGAGGGTCTTGCGCAGCGTCTTCATGACCGCGTCGCGGTTGCGCGCGCGGGCCATGTCGATGAAGTCGATCACGATGATCCCGCCGATGTCGCGCAGGCGCAGCTGGTTGACGACCTCCGCGGCCGCCTCGAGGTTGGTCTTGGTGATCGTGTCCTCCAGCGCCGCCCCTTTGCCCCGGCCGATGAAGCTGCCGGAGTTGACGTCGATCACGGTCAGCGCCTCGGCATAGTCGATGATCAGATAGCCGCCGCTGGGCAGGTCCACGCGCCGGGACATCACGCCCTCGATCGCCGCGTCGACGCCGTAAGCCTCGAACAGCGGCTTCTGGCCCGCCTCCTCCCACAGCTCGACGCGCTCGACCAGCTCGGGGGCGGTGCGCGCGAAGAAGGAGACGAGCCGGTGGTGCTGCTGCTCGTCATCGACGATCGCGCGCTCGAAGTGCTCGGAGAAGATGTCGCGCACGACGCGCACGGACAGGTCGGCCTCCTGGAAGACGAGATCCGGCGCCTGCGTGTTCTGCACGCGTTTGACGAGCACCTCATGCAGCTTGTGCAGGTACTTCAGCTCGCGCTCGAAGTCCTCGCGCTTGGCTCCGTGCGCGGCGGTCCTGACGATCGCCCCACCGCCGCCGAGGTCGAGTTTGGCCGTTTGGCGGCGCAACCGCTCGCGCTCTTTGTCTTCCAGGCGCCGGGAGACGCCGATGCCCTCGCCGGTGGGGGCGTAGACCATGTAGCGCCCGGCGATCGTCAGCTCCATCGACAGGCGCGCGCCCTTGGTCTTCAGCGGGTCCTTGATGACCTGCACGACGATCTCCTGCCCGGGTTTGAGCAGCTCGGAGATCTTGTGCCCGCCGCCGCGCCCGCGGCGGCCGACCTCGACGCCGGGGAGCACGATCTCATCGACGTGCAGGAAGCCGTTCTTCTCCAGGCCGATGTCGACGAAGGCGGCCTCCAGGCCGGGCAGGACGTTGTCGACCTTGCCCTTGTAGATGTTGCCCACGATCGAGCGCCCGCCGCGGCGCTCGATGTACAGCTCAGCTATCCGGTAGCCGGCCCCCGGTTTGCCGCTGGCGCCTTTGGCACGTGAGCGGGTAGAGGAGGACTTCGCGGCGCCCGGTGCTCCGGTCGCCTCCAGCAGCGCGACGCGCGTCTCCGCGCGGTCGACGCTGACAAGCACTTGCTTTTTCAATTTTTCGATCCAGTCTTATCATTGACATAATTAGTAAAGTGGCACGCTACGGCCCTTCAGCGCAGTTGAGGCGCGGGCCCGGACGTAGATTGACTGCAGCAGACCTACGGCCAGAAGCGTTGTGATCACCGACGAGCCGCCATAGCTCATCAGGGGCAGCGTGACGCCGGTGATGGGCATGATCCCGATGGTCATTCCCACGTTTACGAACACTTGAAACATCAGCATAGCCGCTACCCCGGCGGCGAGCAGCGATCCAAACAGGTCCTTGGACATCGTGAGGATGCGCAGCGTGCGCCAGATCAACAGCGCGTACAGGCACAGCACCAGGCCGGCCCCCACGAACCCGTACTGCTCGCCGACGGCGGCGAATACGAAGTCGGTGTGGTCCTCGGGCACGAAGTTCAAGCGGATCTGGGTGGCATCTGAGCCGCGCCCGGTCTTCTGACCGGAGCCGATCGCTATCTTCGACTCCTCCTGCTGGTAACCCTCTTTCTGCGGGTTGGTCGAGGGGTGCAGGAAGGCCGTCAGGCGTTCCGCTTGATAGGGCTTGAGCACGTGGACGCCGGCCGCGGGGGCGATGCTGAGCACAAATGCGGCGGACACCGCCACCAGCGCCACCAGCGCGGCCAGCTGGCGCCAGGGCGTCCCCGCTACGAGCAGCAGCACGAACGCGATAACCATGTACACCATCCCCGAGCCCAGGTCAGGCTGGGCGATCACGATCATCGCGGGCACGAGCGCCGCGAGCATCACCCGCGCGGTCGTATCGCGCTCACGCAGGCGCCGGGCGCGATCGACGACGAAAGCCGACAGCGCGAGGATCAGCAACACCTTGCCGAGCTCGGAGCCCTGAAATGAGAAGAACGACAGGCTGATCGCGCGCTGAGAGCCGTTCGCGGAGCTGCCCACCGCCAGCACCGCCAGGATGCTGAACATCAGCAGCGCGTAGATCGCGTTTTTCAGCGGCCGCAGGCGAGCGTAGTCCACGCGCGCGAGCACGAGCATCAGCACGCCGCCCAGCACGAGGTAGACGATCTGGCGGTTGACGTAGTAGCCGGGGTCACCGGGCACGGCGTTGCGGGTGGCGGCGCCGAGGGTCATGACCGAGGCGATCGCGAGGCCGATCACGGCGAGCGTCAGCAGCGGGTCCAGCGGCAGGCGCGGCGTGCGCCGCGGGGCGATGGCCGGCGCCTGCTCGGGCGCTTTGATGGGGCTGAGCGTGCTCATAGTGCGCTAAAACGTTTTGGAGGTTCCGGAGACGAACTGCTCGGGCTTGCCGAACCACTTGGAGGCGATCAGCCGGGCGATCGGCGCGGCGGTTTCGGCGCCGAAGCCGCCCTGCTGCACGGTGACGGCGATCACGATCGGGCGCTGGGGGTCGCCGACGAAGCACATGTACCAGGACTGATCTTCCTTGCCGGTGTGTTCGGCGGTGCCGGTCTTGCCGTAGACGGGGTGCTGGGATTGGTCCCAGCCACTCCACACGTCCGCGGAGGTGCCGCCCGGCTGGCTGGCGGCCTCGTGGATGCCTTCCATCACGAGGCTGAGGTCCGAGTAGTTCAGGCGCACGTGGCGCGCGGGCGGGAAGCTGAGGCTCTGCACGACGGCGCCGTCGGTTTCGTCGATCTCCATCCCCAGGTGCGGGCGCACGACCGTGCCGTAGCCGCCGTGCATGAACGCGTTGGCCAGGGTCGAGTAGGCCACCGCCATCTGCAGGGGCGAGGTCAGCAGATCGCCCTGACCGACTGCCAGGTCCATGTTGTCGCCCACGCTCCAGGGCCTGACTTCGGCGACGATGTCGCACGTCCCGCGATGGGATCTGTGTTCGCACTTTTCCTGCAGGTGATTTTGTTTTTCCCGCCAGGCGGGGTCGGGGATCGTGCCTTCGATCTCGCTCGGCAGGTCGATCCCGGTGGTGTGGCCGATGCCCAGCTGGCGGGCCATGTTCTGGATCGGTTCGTGATAGTGGTTGGCGAGCTCGCCAACTTCGAAGAAGTAGGTGTCCGAGGAGACCTTCAGCGCTTGCACGAGCCCGACGGGACCGTAGTCGGCCTTGCCGGCGTTGCAGAACTGCTCGGTGGAGACGTGGATGCACTGGCCGGCGCCGAGACCCTCGGCGGGGTTGATCACGCCCGCTTCCAGCGCGCCCATGGCGGTGAACGGCTTGAACGTCGAGCCTGTCGGGTAGGCGCCGTTGACGGCGCGGTCGGTCAGTCGTGCGGGCGCTTCTTCGCCGCCGGAGGAGCCGGCCTTGCCCGCCAGTTCGGCGTATTCGCGCTGCGTCAGCGGCTTGGCGAACTTGTTCGGGTCAAAGCTCGGATAGGAGCCGATCGCCAGGATCTGCCCGTTGCGCGGGTCGATCGCGGTGAACGCGCCCGCGGTCGCCGGTTTGCCACCGGCACGGGCGTTTTCGATCCCCTGCAGCAGCGCTTTTTCGGCCTCGTGCTGGAGGCCGAGGTCGAGCGTGACCTTGAGGCTGTAGCCGGCCTTGGGGGGCGTCGGCTGCAGGCGGGTGGGCACGGGATAGCCGGAGGAATTGACCTGCACGCGCTGGACCCCGTCGTTTCCGCGCAGGTAGCGGTCGTAGTAGTACTCCAATCCTTCCTGACCGACGACGGTGCCCTGTTTGACGCCGGCGAACGGGCGCAGCTTCAGCTCGCGTTCGGAGACCTGGCCGACGTAGCCGAGGACCTGCGCGGCCATTTCCCCGTAGGGGTATGAGCGGATCGAGACGGGCTGCTGGGTGACACCGGGATATTCGTTCTGGCGCTCGGCCAGCTCGGTCAGGGGGCCGCGTCCGGCGGCGGTCTTGATCGTCACCGGCGCGTAGGGCAGCGCGGTGCGTCCCTTGATCACGAGCGCCTCGATGTGCGCGGCGCTCATTCCCAGCAGCGCTCCCAAGCGCCGGTACAGCCGCAGCCGGGGCGCGCCCGCGGGCGGCAGCGCGGAGGGGACGATCTGCACCGCGTTGGTGACGGTGCTGGCGGCGATCGGCTTGCCTTCGCGGTCGAATATCTGCCCGCGCGGCGCGGCGATCGGCAGGTCGCGCACGCTGTTGACGGCGGCTTCCTGGACGTAGCGTTCGCCGGTGAGCACCTGCAGGTACCACAGCCGGAAGAAGATCACCGCGAACATCACGACGGCGATCCCGCCGAGGATCGCCACGCGAAAGCCCATCTGCGGCGGTAGTGGCATACGGCCCCCGGCCGAGCCGGAGGAGCCACTGCTGGGAGCATCCCCAGGACGAAAGCGTTCGATTGCGCTCATGCTCGTCCGCTAGGTCCTCGACAGCGGGCTCAAACCGCCGGTCGTGTAGGCGCGGCGCCGGCGCCGGCGTGGGTCCTCGGGCAGGCCGCCGATCAGGCAGCGACGCACGAGCACCCACATCGGCAGCGCGACGATCGTGTCGACGAGCACGCCGAGCACGATCTGGCGCAAGAGCTCGAGGCTGACGGGCGCGTCGACGCCGAGCATGAACTCCATCAGCGAGTAGACCACGAGCGCGGCGGCCGTGGCGCCGGCGCCCACCAGCAGCGGCGTGAGCGCCGCCTGCGGGTCGCGCAGCTCGCGCAGCCGCCCGCACCAGTAGCCGACGAGCGTGAACACGAGCGAGGTCAGCCCGAGCGTCTGCACGAGCGCGAGATCGACGAGCAGGCCGACGGCGAAGCCGCTGACGGCGCCGATGGTGGAGCCGCACAGCAGGCCCACAAACGCGACCAACAGCGGAGACAAATCGACAGTCACGCCGAACACGGGCACCTCGGAGACGACCCCGGCCTGGAAGAACACGACGACGAGCGACAGCCCGGCAATGCGCGCGATGAGCCCGCCGGAGACGCCTTGGCCGCCCACTACCCCGCTCCCGTGGAGGCCAGTTGTCCGGCGGTCCCGGTTTCGGTGCTCGGATGCCCGCCGGCGGGGAAGCTCGACACGAGGCCGCTCAACCGCGCCGGCTGCGAACCCGCGGCGGCGCTCAGCACCTGCACGACGTCGAGGTTGCGCAGGTTCGCGAGCGGGTGCACGTTGACCGACTCGTAGGCGCTTTCTTCGTCGACCGAGGTCACCTGTCCGATCGGGATGCCGCGCGGGTAGAGCGAATCGTCGGGGCTCGCGACGGTGCCGGAGGTGTACACGTATTCGCCCTTGACGGTGGCCGTGCCGCCGGGCAGATATTGGAGCAGCAGATCGTTGGGGTCGCCCACCTTCGGCTGTACGATGCCGGTCGCCGTGGAGGAGCCGATGCGTGCGCTGACGCCCATCGAGCTGTCGGTGATGAGGCTCACCTGGGAGCCGTCGGAGGCGGCGAGCGTGACCTTGCCGACGAGCCCTTCGTCGTTGATGACGGGATCGTTGACTTGCACGCCCGCCGAGGTGCCCTTGTCGATCGTGACGGTGGCGTACCAGATGTTCGGCGTTTTACCCACGACCGTGGCCGTCACCGGACGGTAATCGGCGATGCTCAGCTGGTTGTCGAGGTGGAACATGGTCAGCAGCTGGTGGTAGGACTGCTGGTCGACGTGCTCGGCGACCACTTCGCGGCGCAGCGCGGCGAGTTGCTTGCGCAGCTGCGCGTTCTGGCTTTTGGCGTGCAGTGTGTCCCCGAACCAGCCGAACAGGTCGCGCACCGGCTTCAGCGCCTTGTTGGCGCCGTCTTGGATCGGTGAGACGACCGTCAAAAAGCCGCGCTGCACCGAATGCAGGCGTCCACCCGAGGCCTCGCCGAAGTAGGCGGTCAGGAGAATCAGAGAGAGCACGACGAGCAGCGCGAGCACCGCACGTCGACGGCGAACCGTCTTGTCATACACCAGTCAGGGCCTTCCGAAGCGGTCATGGGACAGGGTACGCGTCGTCCCCGATCGACGCTTCATCCAGACACAGACAGATGGCCGGTCCGTGGATGAGATGCGATCGCCGCGGACCGGTCATCTACGACGCCTGTTGCGCGAGTTGCGGTTGGAGCGATGGATCGCCTCGAACTCCTCGAGCGAGCGGCCGGAGCCGACCGCGACGCAGGTCAGCGGCGACTCGGCCAGATGCGCGGGCATCTGCGTCTCCTCGCGCAGGCGCTCGTCCAGCCCCTGCAGCAGCGAGCCGCCGCCGGCGAGCATGATCCCGCGGTCCATGATGTCCGAGGCCAGCTCCGGCGGGGTGCGGTCGAGCGTCTCCTTGACGGCGTCGATGATCTGGCTGAGCGGTTCTTCGAGCGCCTGGCGGATCTCCTCGCTGGTGAGCACGACCGTCTTGGGCAGCCCGGAGACCATGTCGCGTCCGCGGATCTCGGCCTGCAGCTCCTCGGACATCGGGCAGGCCGAGCCGACCTCGAGCTTGAGCTCCTCGGCGGTCTGCTGACCGATCAGCAGCTTGTACTCCTTCTTGGCGTAGTTGATGATCGCCTCGTCCATCTCATCGCCGCCCACGCGGATCGACTGCGAGACGACGATCCCGCCGAGCGAGATCACGGCCACCTCGGAGGTGCCACCGCCGATGTCCACGACCATCGACCCCGTCGGCTCGCCGACGGGCAGCCCCGCGCCGATCGCGGCGGCCATCGGCTCCTCGATCAGGTAGGCGGTGCGCGCGCCCGCCGACAGGCACGCCTCCTCGACCGCGCGCTTCTCCACGCCGGTGACGCCGGAGGGCACGCACACGACCACGCGCGGGTGCGCCCAGCGGTTCTGGTGGACCTTCTGGATGAAGTGGCGGAGCATCTCCTCGGTCACGTCGAAGTCGGCGATCACGCCGTCCTTCAGCGGGCGGATCGCCTGGATCGTCCCGGGCGTGCGCCCGAGCATCCGCTTGGCCTCGATCCCGACGGCGTGCACTTCGCCCGTGCGCGAGTCGATCGCGACGACGGAGGGCTCGGACAGCACGATCCCGCGCCCGCGCACATAGACGAGCGTGTTGGCGGTGCCGAGATCGACCGCCATGTCGCGGCCGCCGAAGCCTGTCAGGTAGGTGAAGATGCTCATCGGTCAGGTGGAGGGGTGCGTCCGTCCGCGCTCAGGCGCGAAATTCGGCTCTGGGGCGCGGATTTCGGGGTCTCTCTCCGATGCGGAGAGCGTATCCGGCGGCCGGCGCTTGCCCGCGGCGCAGTCTAGCGGACGCCCTCTGGCGTCCGCCACGCTTGCCAGCGGATTTGCAGGCAAATCTGCCGGCCGCGACGGGCTATCCGGGGGGAATGCGCAGGTACGGCAGGGCGAAGCTCATGATTTGACCGAAGGCCGGGGCGGCGACGGTCCCCCCGAAGATCGAGCCAGATTGCGGTTCGTCCACGATCACGGCGCACAGCAGCTTGGGATCGGACGCGGGCGCGAAGCCCACGAACGAGGCCACGTATGCCGATTTGGAGTATTCGCCGGTCGCCGGATCGATCTTGCTGGCGGTCCCGGTCTTGCCCGCGAGCTGGTAGCCGGGGATCGAGACCTCGCTGGCGGTGCCGCCGGGGGCGAGCACGCCCTTGAGCATCGTGCGCAGCTCGGCGGCCGTCGTCGATGAGATCACGCGGCGCCCGGCCGGCGCAGGGCGGGAGCGACCGTTGACCGCGCCGATTATGTGGGGGCGGCGCAGGATGCCGCCGTTGGCGATGGCCGAGTAGGCGGCGACCATCTGTATCGGGGTGACCAGCTCGCCCTGGCCGATCGGCAGATTGCCCATCGACGAGCCGGAGTATTTGGACAGCGGCAATGTGACGCCCTGTTCCTCGCCCGGGAGTTCCACGCCGGTGGGTGTGCCAAAGCCGAAACGATGGACCCAGGTGTTGAAGTTCGATGCGCCCTCCAGTTTGCCGATCTGGATCGCGCCGACGTTGCTGGACTGGGCGAGGATTTCCGCTGTCGAGAGCGTCTCGTCGGCGTGTTCGGTGTCGTCGTGGATCGTGCGGTCGGCGACCTGGATCTGGCTGGGGACGTTGAAGCCGGTTGTGGGGGTGATCAGGCCCTGCTGCAGCGCGCCGGAGACGGTGAACGCCTTGAACGTGGAGCCCGGTTCGTAGGCGAAGCCGACCGCGCGATCCTCCAGCGCGGCCTGCGAGGAGGCAGCGGGGTCGTTGGCGTTTACCTGCGGCCAGTTGGCTACCGCTAGCAGCGCGCCGGTGCTGGGGTTAATCACTATCGCGGTGGCGTCTTTGGGTGCGAACACGCGTCCCACAGCGCCGAGCACGTCTTCGGCTCGCTGTTGGATGTTGGCGTCGAGCGTGAGCGTGAGCGTGGCGCCTGGTTGCTCGGTGTGGACGTTGACGATCGAGATCGGCTGGCCGCGGGCGTCGCTGATCGTGTGCCGCTCCCCGGCTGTGCCCTTGAGCAGCGAGGACTGTGAATACTCCAGCCCCGACAGTCCCTTGCCTTCGGTGCCGACGAAGCCGAGCACCTGCGAGGCGAGCGTGCCGCGCGGGTAGACGCGACGCATGACCGGCGTGCCCGAGATGCCTTCGAGCTTCAGCGCCATCACCGTCCGCGCCTGGCGGGCCGGGAGCGCGCGCGCTAGGTAGACGAAGCCGCTGTGCTCGCTCAGCTTGGCGAGAACCTGAGCCTGGGTCTGCCCTAGCAGTGGCGCGAGTTTTTGCGCGGCCTGGAGCGGTTCCTTGATGAGGTAGGGCGTCGCCGAGATATCCCGGGCGGGCTCGGAGACGGCTAGATCGACGCCGCCCCGGTCGGTGATCGTGCCGCGCTGGGCGGGGAGGGTTTCGTTCGTCAGTTGCTGGGTCTGGGCGGCTTTGCGCAGCGCTCCCGCGCGCACCGTCCCGAGATACAGGGTGCGCGCGGCGGCGAGCGCGAGCAGCAGGAAGAACAACGCGAAGATGACCCCGATCCGGTGCTGGACGGTGGCCACTCCTCAGCCTCCCGGACCGGCTGACGCGCCACCGGATTCGCCGCTCGGCGCGGTTGTGGCTTCACTCGCGCCGCTTTCGGCGCTGCTCGGCGCGTGTTCGCTCCTCGCGGGTGCTTCACTCGATGCGCTCGTGCGCGACTGGCTCGGTTCCGAGGAGGCCGTGTGTTCTGAGCTTGCTTCGCTGCCGCTCGTACCCGTGGAGCTGGTCGCTTCGCTTGCGCCCGTGGACGTCGAGGAGGACGCTTCGGATTCCGAGGAGGAGGAGGAGGAGGAGGAGGAGGAGGATTCGCTTGACATCGCAGCGGCGGCGGTACCGCTGGCCCGCGCGCTCAACGCCGCGAGGGCCCGGCCGATATCCGACTGGGACCCCTGCGCGGAGAGGAACCGCAGCGATCCCGCCGGGACGAGCTGCATGCCCATGTGCGCGGCCTGCAGCTCGACGGTATCGCCCGCGGCGACTTCGGAGTTTTCGACGCTGAGGGCTGAGTTTTCGCGCTGCAAGGCGCCCTCGTGCTCGAGCGCGCGCCCGATGCCCGCGTTCAGCTTCAACAGGCCGAGCTGCATCGTCACGATCCCGATCAGCGCGAACGCGACCAGCCCGATCCACGCGCGCCCGTGGAGCAGGCGGTCGAACAGAGGGTGCGTGGTGAGGATCGTCGCCGGATTGTGCGACGGAGCGACCCGGCGTGCGGGCGCGGGACGGGACTTGGCGGGGCCCGATACACGCCGGGGGCGACGCGAGGGAGCAGGCGGGATACGCCGTGGCCGGATGGCAGGTGCGGCGGCGGCGGCGGTAGCCGGGGGCGGCGGGGTCATGCGGCCGCGCCCTCCCCCAGCTTGCGAGCGGCGCGCAGGCGCGCGGAGGAGGAGCGCGGGTTGGCGGCGACCTCTCCGGCGGAGGGCACGATCGAGCGGCGCGTCAGCAATGCGGCCTCGGGTGTGCGCCCGCATCCGCACACGGGCAGGTCGGGCGGGCAGATGCAACCCTGCGCGCGGGCGGCCATGAAGCGCTTGACGCGGCGATCCTCCAGCGAATGAAAGGAGATTCCGGCGAGCACGCCGCCGTCGCGCAACAGCTCCCAGGCGAGCGGCAATGCCTCGTCCAACTGCTCCAGCTCGTCGTTGACGGCGATGCGCAGTGCTTGGAACGAGCGCTTGGCGGGGTGCCCGCCGGCGAAGCGCGCGGGGACGGGGATCGCGGAGACGATCGTCTCGACCAAGTCCTGGGTCGTGTCGATCGGCGTGTGCTCGCGGCGGTGGACGATCGCACGAGCGATCGCGCCGGCGTGGCGCTCCTCGCCGAAATCACGCAGCGTGCGTGCCAGCTGGCGCTCATCCCATGTCGCGACGAGCTCGCGCGCGGTGAGCTCCTGGTCGGGGTCCATGCGCATGTCCAGCGGCGCCTGGAACGAGTAGGAGAACCCGCGCTCGCGCGCGTCAACCTGCATCGAGGACATGCCCAGGTCGAAGTAGACGGCGTCGGCGCGAACGCCCTCCTCGGCCAACTCCTGCAGCGCCTCGGAGTAGCCCGCGCGGATGAAGCGCACGGTGCACGCCACCTCACCGGCCAGCTCCTCGAAGCGCTCGCGCGCGTAGGGGTCGCGGTCGATCGCGATCAGCGTGCCTTCGGGACCGAGGCGCTCGGCGATCAGCTGGGCGTGCCCGCCACCGCCGAACGTGCAGTCGATCGCGGTCTGACCCGGGCGCGGGTCGAGCAGGTCGATCAGCTCGCCGGCGAGCACGGGGATGTGCGTCGAGGTGGTCATGCCGTCAAGGGTGAGGGTCGTAGTCATGACGATAGGCGGTGGGTCGCGGGGCGCGTGATCTCACTCGTCGACACGGGCCGTGATCTCCGCTACGCCCCCCAAAAGGGTGGGTCGATGGTCGTCCCAGCCGGTGCGGTCCCATAGCTCCAGGCGATCGCCGGCGCCGACGACGACGACCTCCTTGGCCAGGCCCGCGTGCTCCCCCAGAAAGCTGGGAACCATGATCCGCCCGGCCGCGTCGAGATCGGCGTCGTGGGAGCTGCCGTAGAAGAAGCGCTCCAGCTCGGTCAGGCGCGAGGACAGCGGGGGAAGCTCGGCGAGGGCGCGCTGGGTGTAGCGCTCGTACTCCTCCGGACGCCACACACCGACGCACGGCTTCAGATCGACGGGCATCGCCAGCACGACGCCCTCCGATAGCGCCGCGCGATAGCGGGCCGGGACGGTCAGGCGGTTCTTGGCGTCGAGCGTGTGGTCGAAGGTGCCGCGGAAGTGGACCATATGCGTGGGGAAGGAGGGCTCTCCAAGTGGTTACCGAGCCGGGGTGGAGGAGTGGGAGGAGCCCCTCCACCTCGGCTCGCTTCCGGCAACTTACCCCACTTTCCCCCACAACGCAACCCTAATTGCACATTTTTTCCCACAACCCTGCTCAGAGGCCGTCGAAACCGGCGAAAAGCCCATCCCCATGGCGCATTTCGGCGAGCCGCCGCGCCTGCCCGCGAGACCGCCGATCCGCCCGATTCGTGCAATCGACTGTGCAAACCGGGTAGGTGCATCGTCGGTTGCGGATACGATCGGCTGATGCGGGTCGCGCAGGGGCATCGACGGGAACGGGGTCAGAGACACAAGCGCGGTCGCGTCGCGGGTCTCGCCGGGGCCACGCTGGCCGTCCTGGTCGTCCTGATCGCCGCAGCGCTCGCGGGCTGTGGCTCTAGCGGATCGACAGGCACGAGCGCCGACCCCGCCGGGGTCGTTCCCTCCTACGCGCCCGTGTATGCAGGAGCGGTCGTACGTCCAAACGGCAGCCTCAAGAGCGAAGCGCTCGCGGCCGGGCATTTGCTGACGGGCCAAAAGAACCCGTATACGCGTCTGTTGAGCGTGCTGCAGACCCCCGGCTCCCCCACGCTCGACTTCAGCCGCGACGTGGCGCCCTGGCTGGGCGAAAGGGCGGGGCTGTTCTTCACCGCGCTCGGGTCCACCGAAGGGTTGACGGGCCTGCTCCAGCAGGGGTTGACGGGCGGCGTAGGGGGCTCGGGCACGCAGTGGCCGTT
>Ga0307477_10001542_pt1 | contig 19160 bp, 22 predicted proteins | sample atmos_gasesECM2C_FD_203316 | JGI IMG/M metagenome (GOLD analysis project Ga0307477, IMG submission 203316) | Hardwood forest soil microbial communities from Morgan-Monroe State Forest, Indiana, United States - atmos_gasesECM2C_515 | ecosystem: Environmental > Terrestrial > Soil > Temperate...
GTTCAAGCCGTTCATCATGGCGCGGCTGGTCGAGCGCAAGTCCGCGCAGAACATCAAGGCCGCCAAGAAGATGGTCGACTCGATGATCGGCGAGGTCTGGGACGTGCTCGAGGAGGTCATCCACGAGCATCCCGTCCTGCTCAACCGCGCGCCGACGCTGCACCGGCTCGGCATCCAGGCGTTCGAACCGCTGCTGGTCGAGGGCAAGGCGATCCAGGTCCATCCGCTGGTCTGCCATGCCTTCAACGCCGACTTCGACGGCGACCAGATGGCGGTGCACCTGCCGCTCTCCGCGGAGGCGCAGGCCGAGGCGCGGATCCTGATGCTGTCCTCCAACAACATCCTCTCGCCCGCCCACGGGGCGCCGCTGGCCACGCCGACGCAGGACATGATCCTCGGCGCCTACTACCTCACCTACGGGCCCGAAGCGGAGGAGCTCGCGACCAAGCGCGAGGCGCTCACCGCCGGCAAGTGGCCCGGCGGCGAGGCGCGGCCGCACGTGTTCCGCACTGCCCAGGAGGCCGAGATCTCCTACGAGGCCGGCGTCGTCAAGCTGCACGACCTCGCCGAGTTCCGCCCGCTCGGGCGCGAGGGCGGGCATCTGCTGACCACGGTTGGCAGGATCATCTACAACGACCGCATCGAGCGGGCGCTCGGCGAGGCGCTCGGGGAGCAGTTCGACGCCTCCAAGTACGTCTTCGTCAACCAGTCGATGAAGAAGCGCGACACGACGCGGCTGATCGACGCGCTCGTGCAGAGCTACGGCGCCACCACGATCTCGCTGGTGCTCGATGCCTTCAAGGACCTCGGCTTCAAGTACGCGACCCAGGCCGGCATCACGATCTCCAAGAACGACGTCGTGATCCCGCCGAGCAAGGGCGAGATCATCGAGCGCTTCGAGGCGCTGGTCGCCGAGATCTCAGACCAGTACGACATGGGGCTGATCACCCAGGAGGAGCGCCACGAGGCGGTGGTCGAGAAGTGGAACGCCGCCACCGACGAGGTCGCCGAGGCGATGATCGCCAACCTCGAGGAGCTCAATCCCATCTTCATGATGGCCAATTCCGGGGCGCGCGGGTCCTTCAAGCAGATCCGTCAGCTCGCCGGGATGCGCGGGCTGATGGCCAACCCGAAGGGGGAGATCATCGAGCGGCCGATCAAGTCCAACTTCATGGAGGGGCTGTCGGTGCTCGAGTACTTCATCTCCACACACGGCGCGCGAAAGGGGCTGGCCGACACCGCGCTGCGCACCGCCGACTCCGGCTATCTGACGCGGCGGCTGGTCGACGTCGCGCAGGACGTGATCATCCGCGAGCCCGACTGCGGCGCCGACGAGCACATCGAGATGAGCGTGTGGGAGCAGGGAGGCGAGCCCAACGACAACCTGGTCGGGCGCACCGCGGCGCTCCCGATCGCCACCAAGCGCGGGCGCAAGATCGTCGAGCAGGGGGGGGATATCGGGCTCGAGCAGCTGGCCGACATCCTCCAGTCCTTCGCCGACGACCACGACAAGGGGGTCAAGGTCACGGTGCCCGTCCGCTCGGTGCTCAAGTGCAGGGCGGTCAGCGGGGTCTGCCAGGCTTGCTACGGGCGCGCGATGGCGACCGGGCAGACCGCGCAGATCGGCGACGCGGTCGGGATCATCGCTGCGCAGTCGATCGGCGAGCCCGGCACGCAGCTGACGATGCGCACCTTCCACACCGGCGGCGTCGCGGGCGCGGACATCACGCACGGGCTGCCGCGCGTGGTCGAGCTGTTCGAGGCGCGCAAGCCCAAGGGGCTGGCCAAGATCGCCGAGCAGGACGGGGTCGTCTCGCTCGAGGAGTCCGAGAAGGCGCTGACCGTGGTGATCACCGACGAGGCCGGCGAGGAGCACCGCCACGCCTTCCCGCGCCGCACGCGGCTGTACGTCGCCGAGGGCGAGAAGATCCAGGCGGGCAGGCAGCTCAACGAGGGGTCGCTGTATCCCCACGAGCTGCTGGCGATCCGCGGCCGCACCGAGACCGAGCAGTACCTGGTCAAGGAGGTCCAGGAGGTCTACAAGTCCCAAGGGGTGGACATCAACGACAAGCACATCGAGCTGATCGTGCGGCAGATGCTCAAGAAGGTCCGCGTCGACCAGAAGGGCGACACCGACTACCTGCCGGGGCAGTTCGTCGACCGCTACGAATTCGCCAAGGCAAACGAAGAAGTCGCGAGCAAAGACGGCGAGACGGCGCAGTTCGAAGACATCATCCTGGGGATCACCAAGGCGTCCCTGAACACCGACTCGTTCCTCTCGGCGGCCTCCTTCCAGGAGACCACCAAGGTGCTCACCGACGCGTCCCTGGAGGGCAAGATCGACCGGCTGAACGGGCTCAAGGAGAACGTGATCATCGGCAAGCTGATCCCCGCCGCGACCGGCCTGAAGCGCTACCGGCGGATCGAGATCGAACCCTCCGAACCGCTGCCGCGCGCGATCGACGACGTCGGCCTGCTCAATCAGGATGAGATCGCCGCCGAGCTCGGCCTGGCCGACGGCGAGGCGCTCGGCGGGGCCTACGGCAGCGAGTTCGACGCCGATCTCGCCTCGCTCGAGAAGATCGGCGCCGGCAACAGCGACCCGGGCTTCGTCGAGGGGCTTGGCGAGCTGGAGGTCCCCGAGGAGAGCGGGGAGTAGACCTCTTCCCACCTGGACGACAGCGGCACATGTGCCGCTGTCCGGTTCGGCACATGTGCCGAACCGCGGGGCGGTGCATGCACCGCCCCGAATCATTTAATGAAAGAAATAAAGGGTGCCCGCTGAGCGCATTCTCATCGCGATACCGCATCGAGGCCCACCGCCGGCGGTATAGAAGGGGGCAGTGGACCAAGCCGGTCTCACACGGCGCACCCTGCTCGCCACCGGCGCCGCGGTGGCGGCCGACGGGCTGCTGCGACCCCGCGGTGCGCTCGCGCGCGTGGGCCTGCCGCCCGCCCGCGTGGCATCCGCCCACACCGCCGGTCTGCCGCTGGTCTCCTCAGGGCTGCAGGCCGGGCCCGGCCAGCCGCCGATCCTCGCCCGCTCCGCCTGGGCGCAGGGCGGCGCGCCGCCGCGCGTGGCGCCCGAATACGGCAAAGTCGAGCTGGCCTTCGTCCACCACACCGAGAACCCCGACGGCTACCCGCCGGGGGCGGTGGCGGGGATGCTGCGCTCGATCTACGAATTCCACCGCTACGGCAACGGCTGGAACGACATCGGCTACAACTTCGCGATCGACGCATTCGGGCGCATCTGGGAGGCGCGCGCGGGGGGGATCGACGAGGCCGTGGTCGGCGCGCAGGCCGGCGGCTACAACGTCTACTCGACCGGGATCGCGATCCTCGGCAGCTACGGCGCCCAGCGGATATCGCCAGCTGCGCTTGCCTCGCTGCAGCACCTGATCGCCTGGAAGCTGTCGCTGCACGGCGCGCCCTGCGACGGGCACGTGACGGTGCGGGTCACCCGCGACGGCGCCTTCTACAGCCGCTATCCCGCCGGCGCAGCGGTGCGGCTGCCGCGCGTGGCCGGGCACCGCGACGCGGACTCCACCGACTGCCCCGGCGACGCGCTGTACGCGCAGCTGGTCGCGGCGCGGGGTGGGGCCGCCCAGCTGGCGGGCACGCCGATGCGGTTGACGCTTGGGAGCGCGCTCGGGGGAGGTGGCTCCCCGACCGCGCTGCTCGGCAGCCTCGCGCGCCTTGGCGGCTCGCCGCTGGCGGGCGCGAGCGTGACGATCCAGCGGCGCGATGTCTCCGATCGCGGCGAGACCGTCGTGGAGCGGCCCGTCGCGCAGGCGCAGACCGACGCGAGCGGCACCTTCACCGTGCCGGTCGCGCTCGCCCCGGCGCGCCACCGCACGACGGCGCTGCGGGCCGTGTTCGCCGGGACCCCCGAAGCTCCGGCCTGCGTCTCGGCGCCGCTCGAACTGAGCGGGATCGTCTCCTTCCCGGCTACCCAATCGCCGCCGAGCGCGCCCAGCGGCGCAGCAGCCGCACCTCCTGCGGCGTGATCCCGCTCGCCGGCTCGGTCTGCACGAGCAGCGTAGGCGCGGTACGCGCGTGCGCCCAGGCCTGGCAGGCGTCGTTGAACGCGTCGTCCACCCACGCGAGCGCCCGCTCGCCCGCGTGGGCCTCGATCGCGTCGAGCTTCCAGTGCGCGTTGGCGCGCCCGACCGCCCGCTCGAAGCGCAGGTGCTCGAGCTCGCGCACGCCCAGCAGGTGCGGCAGGTATTCGTTTGCGCGCTCTTCCCAGCCGCTAGCCCAGACCAGCTCGAACTCGCCCTCGAGCTCGCGCAGGTGCCCGGCCGCGGTGGCCGAAAGGTAGTGAGGCATGCCGTCGATCCAGTGGAAGCTGCCCGGGGGCCGCTCGGCACGCTCGAAGCCGAACAGCGAGATCACCCCGTCGATGTCCACCAGCAGCAGCGGCAGCGGCCGCTCGCGGTGCGCGGCCGCTGCCTCGGCAGCCGGCACGGCGGCAGTCCGCGTTGCGTTGGCCGGGGTGGAGGCGGCGCGCGTTGCGTTGGCCCGCGGGGAGGCGCCCGCGGCCGAGCCCGCGCGGCTCGTCGGGCGGTCTTTAGCTCTCACAGAGGTTCCTGCCGGTAATCTGCCTGGGGAGCAGCATCCGGGTAAAGGATCACACGCCAGACGCCGATCCTCCCGACACCCCCTTTCGCCCCGCTCATGACTCTCTATCTCGGCATACTGCTCGCGCTCGCCTGCGCCTTCGTCGCCAACCTCGGCTTCTTCTACAAGTACCGGGGAGCCAACGCCGTCCCGAAGGTCCAGGTCAGCCATCCGCTCCGCTCGGCGCGGGCGCTGTTCTCCTCGCGCTGGTTTGCGATCGGTATGCTCGTCGCCGCGGGCTCGTGGGCCCTGCACGTGGCGGCGCTAGCGATCGCGCCGATGTCGGTCGTGCAGGTCGCGCTTGCCGCTGGCGTGGTGCTGATCGCGGTGATGGCCGACCGCATGTTCGGCTTCCCCGTTGGCCGCCGCCAATGGCTCGGCCTGTGGCTGACCGCCGCCGGCCTGGCGATGCTCGGGCTGACGCTGCCCGCCGTGCACGGCGCGCACTCGCACTTCTCAGACCCGGCGATGATCTCCTTCGAGGCGGGCCTGTTCGGCCTCGGCGGCCTGCTGATCATGGGGCCGCGGATGGGCGGCCCGGCCGAGCACCACGGGATGATGCTCGGCGCAGCCTCGGGGATCCTGTTCGGGGTCTCCGACACCTCGATCAAGGCGCTGACCGGCATCGTCGGCGCCCACGGGGCGCTTGGCGTGCTGCTCTCGCCGTGGCTGGCGGTCGCGGTGCTCGCCTCGATCCTCGCCTTCTACGCCTCCGCCCGCGGCCTGCAGGACGGCGACGCCGTCCCGGTGATCGCGGTCACCGGCACCGCAGCGAACATCGCCGGCGTCGCCGGCGGCATCCTCGTCTTCGGCGACCCGATGCCCGGCACGGCATTCGGGATCGTCGTGCAGTCGCTGGCGTTCGTGTTCGTGCTCGTCGCGGCCGCGTTGATGCCGGCGCCGGTGCGCTCGGCGCGCCTGGGCGCGAGCGCCTAGCGTGCGCTGCGGGCGGCGCGTGGCAGAGCGGGTGGGTGGGCGCCGCCCACCCTGCGGGCGCGCGAGCGGCGGCCGCTGCTAGCATTGGCGCCCGCATGCCCACCACCTCGCAACTGGTCCGCAAGGGCCGCATCGCGCCGAAGAAAAAGCTCGCGACCCCGGGCTTGAAGTCCGGCAAGGGGCGCAAGAAGAAGGTCGCCGCGCCGCAGCGCCGCGGCGTCTGCACGCGCGTGTACACGACCACCCCGAAGAAGCCCAACTCCGCCCTGCGCAAGGTCGCGCGCGTGCGCATCGCCGGGTCGATCGAGGTGACCGCCTACATCCCCGGCGAGGGCCACAACCTGCAGGAGCACTCGGTCGTGCTGGTTCGCGGCGGCCGCGTCAAGGACCTACCGGGCGTGCGCTACAAGGTCGTGCGCGGAGCGCTCGACGCCGCCGGCGTCAGCGACCGCAAGCAGGGGCGCTCGCAGTACGGCGTCAAGAAGAAGTAGACGATGCCACGCCGCGCAGCCGCCCAGGTGCGTCCGGTCGACCCGGATCCCGTCCATCGCTCAAAGCTCGTCCAGCAGATCATCAACAAGGTGATGCTCGACGGCAAGAAGTCCACCGCCGAGCAGATCGTCTACGACGCCCTGGCGATCCTCGCCGAGCGCTCCGACAAGGACCCGCTCGAGCAGCTGGAGAACGGCGTCAAGGCCCTGACCCCAGCCCTCGAGGTCCGCTCCCGCCGCGTCGGCGGCGCCACCTACCAGGTCCCCGTCGAGGTGCCGGCCCGCCGCGCCCGCACCCTCGCGGTTCGCTGGCTGGTCGAGTTCGCCCGGGGCCGCCGCGAGAAGACGATGTCTCAGCGCCTGGCCAACGAGCTGATGGACGCCCAGTCCCAGCAAGGGGGGGCGTACAAGCGCAAGGACGACATCTACCGCATGGCGCAGGCGAACAAGGCGTTTGCGCACTACCGCTGGTAGAGCGGCGCGCTACGTTCTGTGACCGACGCCACACGGTGAGGGGTTAAGGAATAAAGCTTCGGTACCTAAACTTTAGGTACCAAATGGCTTCCACCGCGCGCATCGAGCAGCACGATCCCCACGCTTCGGAGAAGATCGAGCGGCACGTCTGGGTGATCTGCGGCGTGGTCATCCTCGGGATGATCATGTCGATCCTCGACACGACGATCGTCAACGTCGCGCTGCACACGCTCTCGCACGACCTGCACTCGCCGCTCGCGCAGGTGCAGTGGGTGATAACCGGCTACCTGCTGGCGCTGGCGGCGGTCATCCCCGTCACCGGCTGGGCCGCAAGGCGCTTCGGCGCCAAGCAGGTCTATATGACCTCGCTTGTCCTGTTCACCGCGGGCTCCGCGCTATGCGGGCTGTCTGACTCGACCACCTCGCTGGTCGTCTTCCGCGTCCTACAGGGCGCCGGCGGCGGCATGATCATGCCCGTCGCGATGATGATCATGGCCCAGGTGGCCGGCCCACAGCGGATGGGGCGAGTCATGGGCTACGTGTCGATGCCCGCGATGATCGCCCCGATCCTCGGCCCGGTCGTCGGCGGGTTGATCCTCGAGAACCTGCACTGGTCGTGGATCTTCTTCGTCAATGTCCCGATCGGCGTGCTCGCGTTCGCTTTGGGCTGGCGGATGCTGCCCCACACCGACTCCGGCGAGGCCGGCAGCCTGGATGTCCTGGGTCTCGCGATCCTCCCAGCCGGCTTCGCGGCCTTCATCTATGGGATCAGCGAGCTCGGCTCGGGTTCGGCATTGGGCTCGGGCAAGGTCATCGTGCCGTGCGTCGTCGGGGTCCTGTTGACTGTGGTGTTCTGCTTCCACGCCCTCCGTGTCGAGCGCCCCCTGTTGGACATCCGCATGTACGCAAACCGGGTCTTCGCCGGCGCCGCGTTCACCAACTTCGGTCTCGGCGCCGCTCTCTTTGGCGCGATGATCCTCGTGCCGCTCTACTACCAGGATGTGCGCGGGCTGAGCGTGGTCGACACGGGCTTGCTCACCGGCCCCCAGGGGATCGGCGCACTGGTCGCGATGCCGCTGGCCAGCCGCCTGACGCAGCGTTTCGGCGGCGGGCGCGTGGCGACGTTCGGGGTCTCGTTGCTGTGCATCGGCACGATCCCCTTCACTTTCATCGGCGCCGGCACCTCGATCCTGGTCATCTCGCTCGTGCTCGTCGTGCGCGGCCTGAGCATCGGCCTGTGCTTCATGCCGGCGATGAGCGCGGCTTTCTCGGCGATGCGCCCCGAGCAGATCTCCGACGCCACACCTCAGATCAACGCGCTGCAACGTACGGGCGGTGCGATCGGCACGGCGGTGCTCGCCGTCGTCCTGCAACGCGCGGGAGTGGGCGCGCACACCCCGGCCGAGCTTGCGAGTGCATTCGGCACCGCCTACTGGTGGGCGCTCGGGATCGCGGCGCTGTCGCTGATCCCGTGCCTGATGCTGCTGCGCGCCGAGCGCCCGCAGGCCGCCGGCGAGGGCGTCCCGGCCGAGGCGATGGCCGAGGCGGCCGGGGCCTGAGCCGCCCGAGGCGAGCAGGTCAGAGCGGTGTCACGCCTTAGCGAATCGGCCACCAAGAGCGCCGTCGGCGAGTCGGTCAAGACTCCGACCAAGCCGCGGCGGCGCCGCTCGAAGGCCTCGCGCGAGCAATGGGAGGCGGAGCTGCTCGAGCTCGGCCGGGCCTTTCGCCGCGTGTTCCGTGGCGTGCAGCGTATGCGCGGCCGCGACACCCACCTGATCGGCGGCGAGGTCAGCCACGCGCAGATGGAACTGCTGATCGAGCTCGGCGAGCGCGGTCCGCTGTCGGCGGGCGAGCTGGCCCAAGCGGCGCAGCTGACGCCGGCCAGTGTCACGCAAATGCTCGACCACCTGGCCTCTTGCGGGCACGTGAAGCGCACGCGCTCGCAGAGCGACCGCCGCGTCGTGGTGACCCAGCTGACCCCGCAGGGCGAAGCCAAGGTCGCGGCCAAGCGCGCGCTCTGGCACCAGCGCTGGCAGACGATCCTTGCCGACCTAGACACCGAGGAGCTGCGGGTCGCCACGCGCGTGCTCGACCGGCTCGGCGCCGTCTTTGCGGACGCGCCCGACGACGGCGAGTGCGCCTCCGAGCGCTGATCTCCAAAGCTTGGCTGGCGCTGGCTCTCTGCTATAGTCGCGCTCCGCTGGGGAAGAAGTGCGCGCGCTCGCCCGCGCCACTGCCCGGCGAGATATCAGCATGGAGACCTCGACCAGATAGCGACGCGACCCGCCCGACGACCGGATGCACATGGGCCCGCGGGGCCCATTTTTTTGCTCTGAGCCGCCGTGGTCGACCACCCGAAAGACGAGACCGAGCCAGCACGCCCTATGCCCCGCAAGCTCCCACTGCAGAAGACCCGCAACATCGGGATTATGGCCCACATCGACGCGGGCAAGACGACCACGACCGAGCGCATCCTCTACTACACCGGCCGCACCTACAAGATCGGCGAGGTGCACGAGGGCGCGGCGACGATGGACTGGATGGAACAGGAGCAGGAGCGTGGCATCACGATCACCTCCGCCGCCACCACCGCCGAGTGGGACGGGCACCGGATCAACATCATCGACACGCCCGGCCACGTCGACTTCACCGTCGAGGTCGAGCGCTCCCTTCGCGTGCTCGACGGGGCGATCGCCCTGTTCGACTCGGTCGCCGGCGTGGAGCCCCAGTCGGAGACCGTCTGGCGCCAGGCCGACAAGTACGGCGTTCCCCGCATCGCCTACATCAACAAGATGGACCGGATCGGCGCCGACTTCGAGAAAGGCGTGCAGACGATGGTCGAGCGCCTCGGTGCCCGCCCGGTGCCGATCCAGCTGCCGATCGGCGCCGAGGCCGAGTTCAAGGGCATCGTCGACCTGGTGAAGATGAAGGCGATCCTCTACAAGGACGAACTGGGCACCGAACAGGAAGAGGTCGAGATCCCCGCCGAGTTGGCCGAAGAGGCTGGGGCGGCGCGCGAGCACCTGCTCGAGGAGGTCTCCCACTACGACGACGCCTTGCTCGAGCTGATCCTCGAGGAGGCGGAGATCTCCGATGCGCAGGTCAAGCAGGCCATTCGCAAGGCCACCCTCTCCACCGAGCTGACGCCGGTGCTGTGCGGCTCGTCTTTTAAGAACAAGGGGGTGCAGCCGCTGCTCGACGCGGTCGTCGACTACCTGCCCTCGCCGCTCGACGTCCCGCCGGTGCAGGGCCTCCAACCCGGCAAGGGCGAGGAGGAGTTGCAGATCGAGCGCGCGCCCGACGATTCCGAGCCGTTCGCGGCGCTCGCGTTCAAGATCATGGCCGACCCCTATGTCGGCAAGCTCACCTATTTCCGGGTGTACTCGGGCAAACTCGAGGCCGGCTCACGCGTCCTGAACGTCAACACCGGGCGCACCGAGCGGATCGGGCGGATCCTGATGATGCACGCCAACGAGCGCGAGGAGGTCTCCGAGGTCTACGCCGGTGACATCGCGGCCGCGGTCGGCATCAAGCAGGTCGTCACCGGCGACACGCTTGCGGCTCCCGACCAGCCGATTCGCCTGGAGACGATCGAATTCCCCGAGCCGGTGATCAAGGTCGCCGTCGAGCCCAAGACCAAGGCCGACCAGGAGAAGATGTCGGTGGCGCTCGGGCGACTGGCCGAGGAGGACCCGACCTTCCAGGTGCGCACCAACGAGGAAACCGGGCAGACCGAGATATCCGGCATGGGCGAGTTGCACCTGGAAGTGCTGGTCGACCGGATGAAGCGGGAGTTCGGCGTCGAGGCCAACGTCGGCCGCCCGCAGGTCTCCTACCGTGAGACCGTGCGCGGCAACGCCGAGAACATCGAAGGCAAGTTCGTGCGCCAGACCGGCGGCTCCGGCCAGTTCGGCGTCGTCTTCATCAACATGGAGCCGGCGCCCGGCGAGGGCTTTGACTTCGTCAACAAGATCAAGGGCGGCTCGATCCCCACGGAGTTCATCCCGGCCGTCGAGAAGGGGGTCGAGGAGGCGCTCGAGACCGGCGTCAAGGCCGGCTACCCGATGGTCGACGTTCGCGTCACCCTGATCGACGGCAAGTACCACGACGTCGACTCTTCGGAGATCGCCTACAAGGTCGCCGGATCGCTGGCCTGCAAGGAGGCGGCCAAGCGCTCCAAGCCCGTCCTGCTCGAGCCGATCTTCGCGGTCGAGGTCGTCACCCCCGACGATTTCCTCGGCACGGTGATCGGCGACCTCTCGAGCCGCCGCGGGCGGATCGAGGGGCAGGAGCCGCGCGGCAACGCGCTTGCCATCACCGCGCGCGTGCCACTCTCGGAGATGTTCGGCTACGCGACCGACCTGCGCTCCAACACGCAGGGGCGCGCCAACTACACGATGCAGTTCGAGGGTTACGAAGAGGTCCCGCCGAACATCGCCGAGAAGATCATCGAGCAGCGCACCGGCGAGCCGGTGCCTGCGTAGGCAGCAGGCAAGAAAGTCCCCATTTAGATAGATTTCCCAGGTTCGCCGTCAGCGGCGGCGGACATCCAAGTCGAAACAGGAGCTGACAGAAAAGTGGCCAAGGAGAAGTTCGAGCGCGACAAGCCGCACGTCAACGTCGGGACGATCGGTCATATCGATCACGGCAAGACGACCTTGACCGCTGCCATCACGACGGTGCTCGCCGAGAAGATGGGCGGCGAAGCCCGCAGCTTCGAGGAGATCGACAACGCGCCCGAGGAGAAGGAGCGCGGCATCACGATCGCCACCTCGCACGTCGAGTACCAGACAGAGAACCGCCACTACGCCCACGTCGACTGCCCGGGCCACGCCGACTACGTCAAGAACATGATCACCGGCGCCGCCCAGATGGACGGCGCGATCCTCGTCGTCTCCGCCGCCGACGGGCCGATGCCGCAGACGAGGGAGCACATCCTGCTCGCCCGCCAGGTCGGCGTGCCCTACATCGTCGTGTTCCTGAACAAGGCGGACATGGTCGACGACGCGGAGTTGATGGAACTGGTCGAGGTCGAGGTCCGCGAGCTGCTCTCCGAATACGACTTCCCCGGCGATGACATCCCCTTCATCACCGGCTCGGCGCTGAAGGCGCTGGAAGGCGACGAGGAGTACAAGGGCAAGATCCTCGAGCTGGCGGAGGCGCTCGACACCTACATCCCTGAGCCCGTGCGCGAGCTCGACAAGCCGTTCCTGATGCCGGTCGAGGACGTCTTCACGATCACCGGCCGCGGCACGGTCGCCACCGGCCGCGTCGAGCAGGGGGTCATCAACACCGGCGACACGGTCGAGATCGTCGGCATCCACGACACCACGACCACGGTTGTGACCGGCGTGGAGATGTTCCGCAAGATCCTCGACCAGGGCCAGGCCGGCGACAACGTCGGCTGCCTGCTGCGCGGCACCAAGCGCGAGGAGATCGAGCGCGGGCAGGTGCTGTGCAAGCCGGGGTCGATCACCCCGCACACCAAGTTCAAGGCTGAGGTCTACGTCCTCAAGAAGGAGGAGGGTGGTCGCCACACTCCCTTCTTCACCGGGTACCGGCCGCAGTTCTATTTCCGCACCACCGATGTCACCGGCGTGGCGAAGCTGCCCGAGGGCGTCGAGATGGTCATGCCCGGCGACAACGTCGCGATGGAGATCGAGCTGATCCAGCCGATCGCGATGGACCAGGGGCTGCGCTTCGCCATCCGCGAGGGTGGGCGCACCGTCGGCTCGGGCGTGGTCAGCGAGATCGTCGAGTAGCGCAGCAGGGCCGCCCCCCGGCAGTAGCCGGGGGGCTTCTTTTTGTCTAGACAGATACGAGTTCTCTGAGAGAGCGATCACACATGGCAGCAGCGACCCAAAACAAGATCCGGATCCGGCTGAAGGCGTACGACACGTCCGCCATCGAGTCGGCCGCCAAGGAGATAGTGGAGACGGCGACCCGCACCGGCGCGACGGTGTCCGGGCCCGTGCCGCTGCCGACCGAGAAGAACGTCTACTGCGTGATCCGCTCGCCGTTCAAGGACAAGGACTCGCGCGAGCACTTCGAGATCCGCACCCACAAGCGCCTGATCGACATCCACCAGCCCAGCCCGAAGACGGTCGACTCGCTGCAGCGCCTCGACCACCTCCCGGCGGGCGTTGACATCGAGATCCGGCTGGCCACCTGAGAGCATGACGATGTCAGCGATTCTCGCCAAGAAGCTGGGGATGACCCAGGTCTTCCAGGACGACGGAAGCGTCGCGCGCGTGACGGTGCTCGAGGCCGGCCCGTGCCCGGTGACGGCCGTCAGGACCGCCGAGCGCGACGGCTACGAAGCGGTCCAGCTGGCCTTCGGGCAGACCAAGGAGAAGCACCTCTCAAAGCCCGAGCTCGGGCACTGCAAGAAGGCGGGCGCCCCGCCGATGCGCCACCTGGTCGAGTTCCGCTTTCATGGGGACCCGCCCGCTTCGTTTCAGGTCGGCGAGTCGGTCACGGTCGACGCCTTCGCGGTCGGCGGCCGCGTGAAGATCGCCGGCATCTCCAAGGGCAAGGGCTTTCAGGGGACGATCAAACGCCACGGCTTCAAGAGCGGCCCCAAGTCGCACGGCTCCCACAACGTGCGCGCGCCGGGCTCGATCGGCGGCGCCGCCTATCCGGCGCGGGTTTTCCCGGGGCTGCGCGCCGCCGGCCAGACCGGCAACAAGCGCGCGACCCAGCCGGGGCTCGAGATCGTCGCGCTCGACCCCAAGCAGAACCTGATGCTCGTGCGCGGCTCGGTGCCCGGTCCGCGCGGCGGTGTGGTGGAGGTGCGCGCCGATGCCTGACGCGCCCGTGGTCAATCCGTCGGGTGGCTCCGCCAAGCAGGTCCCGCTGGACGGGGACGCCTTCGGCGCCCGCTTTCACGAATCGCTCGTGCACCAGAGCGTGCGCGCCGAACAGGCCGCCCGCCGGCGGGGTACGGCCGCGACCAAGACGCGCGCCGAAGTCCGCGGCGGGGGCGCCAAGCCCTGGCGCCAGAAGGGCACCGGGCGCGCTCGCGCCGGCTCCTCGCGCTCGCCGCTGTGGGCCGGCGGGGGGACCGTGTTCGGGCCCCAACCGCGCTCCTACACCTTCAAGGTCAACCGCAAGGAGCAGCGCGCCGCCCTGCGCAGCGCGCTCTCGCTGCACGCCCAGCGCGGATCGCTGGCTGTGTTCGACGCCGCCGCCTTCACCGCTCCGAAGACCGTCGAGGCCAGCGACCTGCTCGAGGACTGGGGTCAGCCGCGCGCGACGCTCGTCGTGGTGGCCGCGGAGGAGTCGTCGGCCGCGCTGTCGTTTCGCAACATCGCGCGCGTCGCGGTGCGCACGCCGGAGGGCGTCGGCGTCGCCGATGTGCTCGGCGCCGCATCGCTTCTGATCTCCGAAGCCGCGCTGCCCCGGTTGACCGCGCGCGCGGCAAAGCCCTCGGCCCGCGACTCCGAAGGCTTCCCCGACGGCGACTCGGCGCAGGAGGCCGCCTGATGGAGAGCTCACAGGTGATCCTCAAGCCCGTGCTCTCTGAGAAGAGCTACGTGCTCTCGGCCGCCGGCAAGTACACCTTCCGCGTGCACCCGGACGCCCATCGCACCCAGATCGGCCAGGCCGTCGAGAGCCTGTTCGGCGTCAAGGTCGTCGAGGTGCGCACGCTCAGCGTCAAAGCCAAGCCCAAGCGGCGAGGGCTCTCGCGCGGGCGCACGCGCGCCTGGAAGAAGGCGATCGTCGAGGTGGCGCCCGGCCAGAGCATCCCGATCTTCCAAGGGCTCGAGGGGACCCAGGAGTAGCCGGCCGTGCCGATTCGCAAGCCAAAGCCCACCAGCCCGGGACGGCGTTTCGCCTCCTATCCGGACTTCGCCGAGGTCACCAAGGACGAGCCGGAGCGCACGCTCGTCGAAGGGCTGAAGAAGAGCGGCGGGCGCAATGCCCACGGCCGCAAGACGGCTCGCCATCGCGGCGGCGGGGCAAAGCGGCTGTACCGGCGCGTCGACTTCAAGCGCCGCAAGGATGGCGTCCCCGCCCGGGTCGCGGCGATCGAGTACGACCCCAACCGCTCCTCCTACATCGCGCTGCTGCACTACGCCGACGGCGAGAAGCGCTACATCCTCGCCCCGCAGCGCCTGTCGGTCGGGATGACCGTCGCCTCCGGCGAGGACGCCGAGATCGGGGTCGGCAACTGCTTGCCGCTGGCGCGTATGCCGGTCGGCACCGTGCTTCACAACGTCGAGCTGCAGCCGGGTCGCGGCGGCCAGATGGCCCGCTCGGCCGGTGCCTCGGTGCAGCTGATGGCCAAGGACGGCGACATGGCGACCCTGCGCCTGCCCTCGGGGGAGATGCGGATGGTGCGGGCCGAGTGCCGCGCCACCGTGGGCGTGATCGGCAACGCCGAGCACCAGAACGTCAAGGTCGGCAAGGCGGGCCGCAAGCGCCACATGGGCGTGCGCCCGCAGACGCGCGGCGTCGCCATGAACCCGGTCGATCACCCGCACGGCGGCGGCGAGGGCTCGACCACCGCCGGGCGCCATCCCGTCACCCCCTGGGGGGTGCCGACGCTCGGCTACCGCACCCGCAAGAAGAACAAGCCGTCCGACCGCTACATCGTGCGCGGGCGCAGGCGTGGAAAGGGCAAGGGTAGATGAGCCGTTCCAGCAAGAAGGGACCGTGGGTGGAAGAGCGGCTGATGAAGCGCATCGAAGCGCTCAACGCCGAAAACAACAAGAAGATGCTGCGCACCTGGTCGCGCACGTCGACGATCTTCCCCGAGATGGTTGGCCATACGCTGGCCGTCCACGACGGCAAGAAGCACGTCCCGGTCTTCATCAGCGAGTCGATGGTCGGCCATAAGCTCGGCGAGTTCGCGCCGACGCGCATGTTCCGCGGTCACGCGGGATCGGGGAAGGTCCGATGACCCCGCCCGAGAAGCCCGCCGACCAGCGGCCCGAGCCCGAGACCGAGGCCGCGCAGCCAAAGGCGAAGGCCCAGCCGGCCAAGGAGAAGGCTGAGCGCAAGCCGGCCGCGACCAAGAAGCCGGCCGCGGCGAAGAAGCCCGCTGCCGCCAGGGCGTCGGCGGGGACCGACAAGCCCGCCAAGGGGACAGCCGAGGAGACGGTGGAGGCGCAGGGCGCTGAGGTCGAGGACAAGGCGCCCGCCGCCGCGGCGAAGGCGGCCCCCAAGCCCAAGGCCGCCGCCGCGAAGAAGAAGCTGGCCGCCGAGGCCGAGGCTGCTTCCGAGAAGACGCCGGAGGCCGAGGCGGAGGTCAAGGCCACCGCAGCCGAGACCGCCAAGAAGCCGGCTGCCGAGGCCGAGGTCCAGGAGCCGGCACTGACGCCGCGCGCCAGGCGCGGCGCCAAGGGACCCGTCGCTCGTCGTGTCGTGGTTCGCGCGCGGGCCCGCTACGTGCGCACCTCCGCACGCAAGGCACGGATGGTCTGCGGGCACCTGCGTGGCAAGTCCGTCGAGGAGGCGCGCGCTATCCTCGCCTTCACCCCTCGGGAGGTCGCGCGCGACTGGAGCAAGCTGCTCGAGTCGGCGGTGGCCAACGCGGAGAACAACCACGAGCTGGTGCAGGAGGATCTGCTCGTGCGGGATGCGTTCGCCGACGAGGGGCCGACGATCAAGCGCTTTCGGCCGCGCGCGCAAGGGCGGGCGGCGCCGATTCGCAAGCGCACCAGCCACCTGACCATCACGCTCGCCCCGAGGGCCTAGCTACCGGCCGCACGAGAACAGACAGGACTTACGAGAGAGAACATGGGACAGAAGGTTCATCCAGAGGCAATGCGCGTGGGCTACATCCACGAGTGGAAGTCCAACTGGTTCAACGAGCGCAACTTCGCCGAGTACCTCGACGAGGACATCCGCGTGCGCAAGCACATCGAGGACAAGCTCGCGCACGCCGGGCTCGCGAACATCACGATCCGCAAGGACGCAAACGAGCTCGAGGTCAACATCCACACCGCCCGCCCGGGGATCGTGATCGGCAAGTCGGGCGCTGAAGTCGACGCGCTGCGCCGCGAGCTGAACAAGATGACCCATAAGCAGATCAAGGTCAACATCCACGAGATCAAGCGCCCCGAGCTCGACGCCTCGCTGGTCGCGCAGTCGATCGCCGAGCAGTTGCAAAACCGCGTCGCCTTCCGCCGTGCCATGAAGCGTGCGCTGACCAGCGCGATGCGCTCGGGCGCCAAGGGCGTCAAGGTCCAGGTCGCAGGGCGCCTCGGCGGTGCCGAGATGGCGCGCACCGAGAGCTACGCCGACGGGCGCGTGCCGCTGCACACGATGCGCGCCGACATCGACTACGGCTTCTACGAGGCCCGCACGACCTTCGGGCGGATCGGCGTGAAGTGTTGGATCAACAAGGGCGAGATCATGCCCGAGGGCTACACCGGCGCCGACCTGACCGACATGAGCGCACCGGCGCCGCCCAGCGACGGCCGCCGCGATGGCCGCCGGGACGGCCGCGGCGACGGTCGCGACGGCCGTGGTCGCGGCGGGCGCGGCGGGCGCGGCCGCGGTGGCGGCTCCGATCAGGGAGGAGCCCGCTGATGCTCTCGCCCAAGCGCGTCAAGCACCGCAAGCAGCACCGCGGCCGTCGCCGCGGGCTCTCGCGCGGGCAGGTCAAGGTCCAGTTCGGCGAGTACGGCCTGAAGTCGCTGGAGGCGGGTTGGCTCACCAACCGCCAGATCGAGGCCGCTCGTATCGCGATGACGCGCAAGATCAAGCGCGGCGGCAAGGTCTGGATCAACGTCTTCCCCGACAAGCCGGTGACCAAGAAGCCGGCCGAGACGCGGATGGGCTCGGGCAAGGGCAACCCGGAAGGCTGGGTCGCCGTGGTCAAGCCCGGCCGGGTGATGTTCGAGCTGGCCGGCGTCCCCGAGCCGCTGGCGCGCGAAGCGATCCGGTTGGCCGCCCACAAGCTCCCCGTCAAATCGAAGTTCGTGCTACGCGAGGACTAACCGGAGCGATCGCGATGAAGGCCAAGGAAATCAGGGACATGCCAGAAGACGAACTGGCCGAGGAGGTCGCCAAGCTGCGCAGGGATCTGTTCGGCAAGCGCTTTGCCAACGCCACCGGCGAGCTCGAGAACACGGCGAGCGTCGCTCACGCGCGGCGTGACCTCGCGCGCGCGCTGACGGTGCAACGCGAGCGGGCGCTGTCGGGTGCGAGGCGGAGCTGAGCGGGCGGAAAGCGAGCGAAACGGATAGAGATGGCTGACGAGACAGACAACGAGACCCCAGAGACGACCGAGCCGCAGGCGCAGGCGGGCGAGCAGGTGCAGGAGGAGGCTGTGGTGCAGGACAGCGCCGCAGCGGACGCCCCTGCCGCTGCCGATGAGCCTGCCGCTGCCGATGAGGCCGCGCCCACTGAGGCCGCGGCTACGCCCGCTTCGGCTCTCGCTGCACCCGCCGAGGTTCCGGCCGAGCCCGCCGAGCAGGTCTCGCCAAAGGAGCGCCGGCGGCGCTCCCGCTCCACCCATAGCGGGCAGTCGCGACCGCCGCGCAGCGCCGAGGAGCGCCACGCCGAGCGCGTGGCCACCCGCCGCGCTAAGGCGCTCACGCGCCGCGCGCGCCGGCTCCAGGAACGCGCCAAGGCCGCCGAGCGACGCAAGGCGGCGCCCGCGGCCGAGCCGCTTGCTCCGGTGCACGCTCCCGTCGAGGGCTCGCCGAAGGTTCGCCAGGGCGTGGTCGTCTCCGACAAGGCCGACAAGACGATCACCGTGCGCGTCGACATCGCCCGCCGGCACCGTCGCTACGAGAAGATCGTGCGCTCCTCTGGCACGCTGCACGCCCACGACGAGAACAACGAGGCGCACGAGGGCGACGTCGTGCGGGTGATCGAGAGCCGGCCGCTGTCGCGCACCAAGCGCTGGAAGCTCGTCGACGTGTTGGAGCGGGCGCGATGATCCAAAACGAGAGCCGCCTGCGGGTGGCCGACAACACGGGCGCCCGCGAGATCCTCTGCATCCGCGTCAAGGGGGGCTCCAGGCGCCGCTACGCGCACGTCGGCGACGTGATCACGGCGACCGTCAAGCAGGCCAACCCCCACGGATCGGTGAAAAAGGGGGATGTCGTCACGGCCGTCGTGGTGCGCACGAAGAAGCCGTTCGGGCGCGACGACGGCACCTACATCTCCTTCGACGACAACGCCGCCGTGATCATCGACGACCAGAACAACCCGCGCGGCACGCGCGTGTTCGGTCCTGTCGCGCGCGAACTGCGCGACCGCAACTTCATGAAGATCGTCTCGCTGGCGCCGGAGGTGTTGTAGTGGCGCGCTCGCCCAACAGCCCCGCCCGTCGCTCGCTGAAGATCCGCTCCGGCGACCAGGTGCACGTGATCTCCGGCAAGGACCGCGGCAAGAGCGGCAAGGTGCTGCGCGTGGACCCGGCGCGCGAGCGCGTCTACGTGGAGGGCCTGAACATGGTCAAGCGCCACATGCGCCCGCAGGCAGTGGCGGACACCCAGCGCGGTCAGACGATCGGCGGCGTGATCGAGCGCGAGGGGCCGATCCACGTCTCAAACGTCATGCTCGCCGACCCCAAGGACGGCAAGCCGACGAAGATCGCGATCCTGCACGAGGACGGCAGGCGCCAGCGTGTCGCCAGGCGGTCCGGGACGAGGTTGGAGTAGAGGCCCAGAGCAT
>Ga0307477_10001546_pt1 | contig 19123 bp, 18 predicted proteins | sample atmos_gasesECM2C_FD_203316 | JGI IMG/M metagenome (GOLD analysis project Ga0307477, IMG submission 203316) | Hardwood forest soil microbial communities from Morgan-Monroe State Forest, Indiana, United States - atmos_gasesECM2C_515 | ecosystem: Environmental > Terrestrial > Soil > Temperate...
CTGAAGGATCGGGCCTGTTGAGGCATACGCGTTTAGCGGTACCATTGCTATGAGCATCATGGTCCCAAGGACGAGCAGCGGGAGTGCTCTGAGTTTTCGAACTGGGATTTTGATCATTTTTCATCCAGATGAGGCGCTCCTTTCTATCAGCGAGACATAGAACTCGCGTTACTCGTTCGTCTTCGTGGAGGAAACAAGATACAACTTCGACACTAAGAGGACTCGGACTGCTCAGAACCGTGCTTTAGAGTGCGTTAGTTATCTTCGGTTCCCTCGTCCCCGCCCCAGTTGTCGTCTTCTCCCCATTCATCCTCTCCGCCCCAGTCTTCATCGTCTCCCCACTCCTCCTGGCTAATGACGGAGGGAACGCGTATTTTTCGCATACGAAAACGGTTTGGAGCGCAAAACCTGGCCGCTTAAAAGCCTTCTCCATTGATATGCTCAGACACGGGTTCCTCGCATCTGTTCCACAGAGGTGGAGTGGGCTCTCATCGCCCAGCAGAGGTTCCTTGTGTTGTGGGCGACTCCGTATCGACCCTTCCGGTCGAGAGTGATAATTCCAGTGCCCGGTCCGACCTTCTTGCTTGCAAGGCGGATCGTTTTGACGGCAGCTGCGGATCCGGTTTCAAATTGCATGAAATTGCATGCAGTCTTTGAGAGGACTAGCCTCATGGCTTGTTCTCCCAAGCCTGTCGTGGTAGCCGCTCCGAGTCGATTGTCGGCGTACAGACCTGCTCCAAGAATCGGGCTGTCACCAATTCTGCCAGGAAGCTTGAGCGAGACTCCTCCTGTAGAGTCTCCAGCAGCGAGATTACCGTCATGATCTATTGCCAATGCGCCCACAGTGTCGGATCGTTTTTCCATGAAGATCTCAAGGGTCCGTTTCGAGAGACGTCGGGGATTTGACCTGAGCTGTCTCAGTCCCTCTTTCCAACCTTGGACCCTTCTTTGGACTTTCAGGCTGCCTCGTTGCAGTCCGTTTGCCAAAGCGAGCCTTTCGACCGGACTGCCAGCCATTAAGACATGGTTTGTTTGTTCCATCACAATCCTCGCCGCTCTTATCGGGTTGCGAATGTTTCTCAGCAGCGCAACCCCGCCTCCACGAAGTGTGCTCCCGTCCATTATGCCTGCGTCGGTCTCGATCTGGCCAATAAGATTGAGGGTCGAGCCCGTTCCCGCGTTGAAAATCTGATTGTCCTCCATTGAGACTATAGCGGCCTCGACTGCGTTGAGTGCGGACCCTTTTTTGCGGAGTACTCTGAAACCTAGGTCAGCAGCTTTCCTGACTCCCGCGAGCGCAGGTTTGTGAAGTTTGATGGGCCAGTCCCCAGCGCCACCATGAACAACAATTATGGGATCGTGATTCGTCAATGTCGGACCCGACGTCCATTGAATTGGATATAAGAGTCGGCTACAATCCGTCCAGCATGACTCAGACCACGGCTAGGCTCATCCCCGTGAGTCACGATGGAATAGAAGAGGCCGCGAAGCTAGTTCTAGCAGGTCGACTAGTCGCTTACCCAACAGACACGGTGTATGGTTTGGGCTGCGACCCGTTCAGCAAGGAGGCTGTTGATCGACTCATTGAAGCCAAACAACGTCCCAAAGGTGCGCTACCAATTCTCGTAAACTCCATGGGGGCCGCCAAGAAAATCGGAGAGTTCAACAAGACGTCGCTCAAACTCGCTGGAAGATTCTGGCCGGGGGCTTTGACATTAGTTGTGCCAGTTCGAAGCGAACTCCCGGCGCCCGTCACCGACGGTTCTCCCTTTGTCGGTCTCCGAATCCCAAAACATGAAACCGCTCTCAATCTCATCGAAAAGTGTGGAGGGCGCATCATAGGGACAAGCGCCAATATCTCGGGCCGTCCTTCACCTAGCACCGCAAATGAAGTGTTGAGCCAGCTTGGCGACAGATTAGACCTCATACTAGATGGAGGACTTACACTCCTCGGGAGGGAGTCAACTGTTGCGAAAGTGGTCGGCAACGTGGTCGAAGTATTGAGAGAGGGCGTGGTTTCCCGAGATGAGATTCTTAAAGCTCTCAAGATAGACTGAGCCGTTCGAGTTCTGGGGCGCACTGCTTGATGAATAACTTCAATCTCCTAGTGTCTAGCGCTCGCGGAACCGAAGAAGAAGCAAATCATGAGATCCGATATCTACTTCGAGAGATGGGTGACTCGTCTCCCACGACGGACTTTGCACCGGTTAGCGGTCTCACGGTTGCGAAAACGATACTCGACCCTGTGAAGGTGACATCCGGGCTTCGACGAGTTCTCAAGCATCGACCATGGCAGTTCAGGTACATACTCAAAGTCAAACCCATAGAACAAGTCGTCCCGTGTGAAGTAACGGCAATAAGCGAGGCAGTATTGAACCGAGTCAAGAAAGTCGGCGCGGACGAGACATTCCGAGTTACCCTAGAGAAAAGGCGCAGCCGAGCCTCCACGAAAGAGATTATCGACGCAGTGGCCTCCAAGGTTCCTAGAAAGGTCGAGCTTCGAAATCCAGACAAGATCGTACTGATCGAGGTTATCGGCAATATTGCCGGCGTCTCAATCATATCTCCAGGAAATATCCTGGGCATAGAGAGAGAAAAGAGAAGCCTCTAGTCCGGAATGCTGAGTAGCGCTGAGCGCTCAACTATCAAACGCTTGAGGACCTGCTCGTCGCTCTCACCTAAGAAACGGGCTGCACTCATCTCCTTGGCTGAAACCCCATAGGAACGCTGTATTTCGTCCAGTTTTGTTCGCGAACTGATCTCGACGAGACTCTCGTCAAGCTCGCCTAATGCGGACCTGGAAGCTTTCTCGAGGTCATGCAGCCCTTCAACTGATTCGCTTAACGCGACCAAGACGACTTTATCGTCCGACGACTCTATTCCCAACAAACTGATTGCCTTGGAAATCTGTCGTTGGCAGGAAATGAAAAGTAGGAGTTCGACCGCTAGGCTCTTTGACCTCGGGTTCTTTCCTCTGAATGATTGGAGAGCGTTTCTCGCAGCAAACCTGAGATGTTCGGGTCCTGCGACCAGACTAGCTTTCAAAAGCTGTACTTGGACCCTATCGCTAATTGAACGAAGCTGACGGAGAGTCTTCTCTGGTTCTGCAATTCTAGCGTTGGCGAATCCTAGACTTAGAAGGTAATGATTGTCAATCTGGTTCATCATGCGAGAGGATACTCCAGATCTGCTTGACTAGTCCGCTGTTCATGCCGCTGCCCTTAAGCTCTCGGGTTACAGAGGTGACATTAGCCTTTTCAGATCCGAGTTTTCTCGCGATGAGCTGAATGGCCTCAAGCCTTTCCCAAGGGAAGATAATCCACTTTCGAGTAGTTCTCGCATGAAAGTCTGGGCGAAAAATGCTCTGAGGCTTCATGTAGATAGTACATACCTTGAGCTCACTCGCTTGCTTTCGCCGCAAGTGGTTCGCTACTACCTTCAAACTGTGACCAGTGTCCGATACGTCATCGACGACTAGAACTCGTTTGCCCCTAACCTCAGCAGTTACTGGCTGGGTAATCACTGGCTTCTTTGAACGTACGCCGATACCCTCGTAGAATTCGACCTTCATGTTTGCGACGTGAGAGTTTTCCAGCAGATCGCTCATGATTCGAGCCGGAGGCCAACCTCCTCTCGAAACGCCGACGATAACATCCGGTTTGTAACCGGACGTCTTTATTCTCCGGGCGAGAGAAAGAAGCAGGCTGTAGATCTCATCCCACCCTGGAGCTTCGTACTTCGAGTTCTTCGTGGAGACTACCAGTATTCGCGAATCCCTCCTCTGACCGGCATTAAGTCTTTGGAGAAGCTCAGGGTCGGGATCAACTCAATATATTGGAAACCGGCTAAGAGATGTCGGCGTTCCAGAAATGGGCGCCTATGATGTGGACTGACCTGCACAGAGGGCAACCTCGCCCAGATGAAGAAATGCATCTCCACTGAAACCAAGACTCAAAAAGCAATCATAGACCAGGGATAGTCGATCCAAATGGGGGAGCTGTACAGCGATCTCGACCTGCTAGATGACATCATCAGGGCTCTAGGAAAACTCGGCGCGATGGATGCAAAAACTCTCGCGAAAGAAGTTGGCCATAGTGAGACGGCAGTCCTCGAACAACTCACGGAATCCTACTATTTCCAACCAGCGGAAACTCCAGGAAAGCTTGGCCGTTATGAGCTGAGTGGCAGAGGAATAGAACGATTCGAGAAAATAAGCTAGTGTAAAGACAGATCGTCGACTTGGCCTTAGTCTGTTTACAGTTGTTCGACGACAATGTTTCCGCATTCTTTGCAGAGGAAGCATCTTCCGCCCCAGCGGAAGTTTATGTCATGAGTTGTGACCTTGCAACATTTCCAGCACCATTGCTGGACTACTCGTGCATGAATCTCGTAGCGATCAGCTTCCATAATCTGGCTGAAGAGTTGGGTCCTTATCTCAAATAGAGAGAAGTGAATGACCCGCAAGAGACTCATTACGAGGCGATTTCGATATTTTTTGAGTCTCCTGACCAAGTTGGACTTTTCACAATTTCCTATGAGCCCATCCCTCGTAATCTCCAAGGTTGTTTGCTATATCCCAAGGCCGAGGGTGAGGAAAAAGAGGTAATTTAGTAAAGCTGGTTGATTATTCTTTTATTCTGTTGAATGTTCGACTCTTCGTATTAGATACGTTATGGGAAACAGTAAGGCACGTATCTACCGACCTCGACCTGCAACGATACGGACTGCTAGGGATTCGCTGTTTGAGACAATCCTGGCGAACAGGATTCTGCTGATCTGGATCCGTTAGACAAGCCGGGTCGCCGGCTAGTCACATAGGTTTCGCTACTTCTGTCCCGAGGGTGATTGGACCTAGCGGAGAATATGGATTCGCTTGGAGCTGGTTGTCACTCAGTAACGGTCTCTTCTTTCGAAGAGGCGAGACCCTTGGTGTACTACTAGCGGGACCAGCGTGACTGGGAGACGACAGGGATGACGGTTGAAGTGCTCTCAACGTGAGGAATGTGCTCGATTCTGGATAGGAGGAACCAGTAGATGCTTTGGGAGTCAGGCTCCAAGAATTTCCTCTCGACCTCTGCGACCGCAAGAATATCATATTTTCCCGGGACAATGTGGACCTCCTTGATCTCAGGAACTTTCCATAACTCATCCGCAACCGCAGCCTCCTTTCCCAGCTGGGTTGACAGGTAGATGAACGCTCGAACGTTCCTCTTCATCTCATCCTTCGGATGATAATGCTCAGTCAATTCTCGTTCTGAATTGTCCAGCAAAGTTAACTACGTTATAAGCTCGCTAGGGTCGGGCCGGGTGCGAGCCAATAGTAACGAACACTAACTTGTACCGGTATCGCTTTCGTGATTAGCCCCAATCCGAGCTGTCCTCCCGGATGAGTCTGAAAAGGCGAATACTTTGACGATCCCTCGGCCTCAGAAACACTCCCGGTTTCATCTGCCCAGTTCTCTGCAACTTTTGGTTGAACCCGGTATACGTGGGCACACGCTACTCTTCATGTTCGTCCTCGCCTTTCTCTTCGGGGCCGCCTACATCGGTAACGCTCTCGGTCTTTCCAGTACTTGGACTGTAGTCTTTGGTGTCGGAGCGAGTGCTTCAGCTACCTACCTAGTGTTGGCTCCATTAGCGCTCTCGGAAAGGATCAGACATAGCGTTCTCTTCGCGCGGATGGGACGACGCGCAATTCTCCTAGCACTGGTTTACGGTCCGATACTTGCGGGATTCTCATACTGGATCTATCGAGCGGGCTCAGTAGAGGCCCTGCCTATTCTTCCCTATTTCATCGGAATATTCTATGCCTGGATACTGTCGCAGGCCTATTTCATCGCCAACCCGATCACGCAAGCGATGGTGAAGTTTGAGAGTCGTCTAATGGGTCAGGGTCTCTTCAAGAGAATAGCTAGAACACTCGGAATCACCGTACTCTTCTTGCCAATAGCACCACTCGGGTTCGGAATCTGGGAGATATCCAACTGGGCGAAGCAGAACTACGCCAACATTAACGGCTCGGACACTTACATTCTCGCCTGGACTCTGATAGTTTCTCTTCTCCTCGTCGCAACATACTCAGTCGTGGTTAGGTGGGGATGGAGGAATATTAGAAAGGGTAGACCTGAAGTAGCCGTCTTTGCCGGCGGAACCTTTCTGATCGTGTGGGGATACTTACTCTACCGGGCTGCGACCACGCTCATGGCGGCGGTAACACAGAACCAGCCATCGCTTCCAATCGTCGACATAGGACTCATGATAATCTCTATCCTAGGTGCAATGCAGACCTTCGCCCGCAAGACAATCAACATGGCTGATAGACGTTGGAGCCAAGCCCTCCCATTCCTCGTCTTCTCGTTCGGCTCCGTCTATGCTGTCGCCCAATACTACTTCATACTCCAAGGAGGACTCACCAGGGCAGGACTCTCAGCCCTCGTTAACGGCACTGTATTTGCAGTCGGAACACTGACCCTAATGCTCCTCCTAAGAAAGCACCTCAAGCTTCCAAGTGTCTCCGCTATGGGCCTGACAAGCGCACCGCACGATGATCAGCAGTCACCCCAAGACGAGGCTTCAGAGCCTGCCAACGTCAATGCCGAAACAGAAACTGACAGCCCACAAGTCTTGAACGGTGACCAAGCCTCTCACGAGGACCAAGCGGGTTCCAGCGCCTACGATGTCACAGAGGCAGAGCCTGAACATAACCAACCCTCTGGCTCTGAGAGTTAGTACTTTCAATTACCTAGAAGATTCTTCTACTGCTAGGCGCTTCCCTAGCTTAGTATGTCGACCGTTCAGCTTGCCCAGATCAAGACCGATTCCAAGACGAGCGCGGCTCAGTCTGAGCTGAGGATAGGCCAACTTAGGATTCCCATTCCAAACAGGTTTCCGATAAGCCAAGAGCGCAACGCGGTCAAGCAAGCAGGTGTCAAAGAGCCTCTACCTGGCGAGGTCGCCGTATTGGCTCGACTTGCACCGCCCGAGACAGTCAAGAAGATTCTGACCCAAGAGGACGCGCTGAAATCGATGGCCAGGTTCCTATCCAAAGAGACTGGCGCGGACGCGGTCCGAATGCTGTATCTTGCATTCAAAGGAGGAGCAGTCATCAACCGGACCGAGGACCTCAAAACAATTCTCGACCTTCAATACCTAGCCGGACTGGACATAATCACGGTCCAACATTCCCTCGACATCTCACTCGACGACTACGAGTCTCATCTACACTTCGCCGAACGATGGGCCGACGAGCGGGGAGTCAACAAGCCGATAATGCCCATCATCCAAGCATCGGACAACAAAGAAACTGCCGGGAAACTTCTCGCTTTGGTGGAAAAGCATGAACCGTCTATGCTGGGATTCGACCTCCGCGGAGGATTCTACTACCACGCGCTGCGAGGCATTGAGGACTTCAAGAAGCGAAAGCCCGAGATCTGGGTCCACGCCTTCCAGACCCCTCCAAAGATCCGATTCGGCCATGGATTGATGACATGCAGCGAAGGCATGGTTCTCCCCATGTTCGGCATCGACAGCTACTCCAGATGGATTGTCCCACCGCCCCCAACACCACTAACGAAAGAGGTCATCAACGTCTTCGACCGCAAAGGTTGGGGTAGTCTCAAGAAGAAAGATTACGAGGCAATCCGAAAGAACACGACCAACTGCAATTGTGCGGTATGCCTAGGAAAGGACCTAGAACCGTTCTACGAGGGAAAAGTACTGGACGTTCTCGCCAAGGCGAAAGTGCACGACCATCTAGCTCAGAGAAAGGAATTGGAAGGTGCTCGAGAGTCGATAAGGAAGGGACAATTTCTCTCCTTGCTTAACTCGAAAGAATACCCGCGCGAGTTTCTCAAGTTGATCCCGAAAAGCGACGAGTCAAGCAAACCGAGAGACTGACTCTAGCCCAACATCTGATATTCATCATGTCTTTGTGAAGATTAGAAATTTGGGACAGACAGACTGCTCAGTCGCGTGCTAGAGAGACCATCATCAGCGCTAACTCACTGTGAACGGAAAACATCTAAGAAGAAGTAGATCGCAACGGAGACCTTGAACAGGGAATGTTCTGTCTAAAATGCGGGGCTCAACTGCCAGACGATGCAGCATTCTGTTCTAAATGCGGCGCACGTATGGGTCAGTCAAATCAGGGTGTAGCGTCCCAACAATCCTCGTCGTCAGGGTCCGCCCAGGTCCTCGCGCCAATGACAGCGAGTTCTCTAAAGTGTCCGAGCTGCGGAGCTCCAATATCTCCAAAGCTGGGAGAGATGATCATCACTTGTGAGTATTGCGGAGCCAGCGTGGCTCTCGGAAGCACCGGCTGGGCCAACATACAGAAACAGACAATGCTACCGCTCAAGATTCAGACCAACGACGATATTTCCGCCCGTGTTAAGTCGATGATGGATACGGGTCTTCTCCACAGACACCTGCAGGAATCATCAAACCTTGAGGAAATGACCCTGTCAGTCGTTCCCTACTGGCTAGTTGCCACTTCCGCACGAACCTCGCTCATAGCGACAGATATGGTAGTTGAAGGCGCGAAAATAGCGACGACAGCCGCTTTGATCGGTGTTATGGCAGGCATGGGAGGAGGGCGAAATAGAGGAATCGGCGGACCCCTGTTGACGGGCGCTGTACTAGGCTCGATGATGGGAGGCGGAATGGGGGGCCAGGGGCAGAGAAAGGCGATTGAAATGGACGACAATTACAACTTCCCAATAGTGGGACTGAAGGCCCTTACGGCATACCAACCGAAAGACTACCAGTTCTCGCTAGAAGATCGAGCCCTGTTCGACATTTCACAATACCCGAAAGGGATCAAAGTTCTGAACGGCGATATCAGTGAGGACTCGGCCAAATACCAGGCACGGGCATTTGTTGACCAACTGCAATCGCAGAAGGCTCATGCAAAATATCACATGATCCAGCAGATCCAATCACAAATCGACATATCCGATACTGAGTTGCTTCATGTTCCGATCTGGTTCGTCAGATACGACCACAAAGGCGACAAGATCGTCCTAGCAGTAGACGGCAACTCTGGAAACCTGATAAACAGCATAGGGCTCTAGCGCGAAACTGTTGCTTACGGTCGGCCGTGAAGCAACTCTCGGCAATGGTGACAGAGCCCCAGCTCACGGTCCTTCTGTTCCTCGAGTTCAATGCCACATCTTCGACATCTCTTTCCCTCGTGGTCAGGGTGCAACCGATGATTACCATGGTAGAACCAAGGGGAGGCGAGATAAGCTGCCATTTGGTAACCGGGTCCTGGGACGAAGTGGACACCGCATGGAGCGGACGGAGGCGGACATGGGCAGGTGCAAGTGGCCATGAATCTCGGGCTCTCTTGTACTCACTAGTCTGCTAAGAGTATTCCTGAAAAGTAATGACGCTCACTGTTGCTTGGTGCGGCCGCCGGGATTCGAACCCGGGTTCCCGGCTATCTCCTCGAGTGGATGGGAAGCCGGTGTCATAGACCAGGCTGCCCGCCAGCGCTTCTATACAGAATTGGACGCTAGCTCTGGACCACGGCCGCTGAAGCGATTCCGTCGACGAAGTACTTGTAAGGCTTACTTACGATATGACCATTTGGTCTTTCGCTAATGCAGACGGAGGAGGACCGCCAAGATCGATAGATCCAAACGACGGAGGGGCAATTCCCTGGTGCGAAGAGCTTGAAATCCAGCTTGTATCTGTGGAATAAGTCATTTGGACCTGTCTGGTATAACGATTGGGCGCATTGGTCATTGTATCCGCGTCAACTCGTGGATATCCTATGAACGATTGATCATCCCAATCAGCAATGCCTATTACTCAAACGCGCCATATGTGCTTCGGATCGTCGCTGCAGTTCCTAGTAAAGCTGGCATTCCTTTTCGGAACATTTCTCATCCTGTTTCCTATGCTGCTTCGAGGTATTGACGCTGTTGACAACAGCTTTGCGTTCACGTTCATTGCTATTGGATTCCTGGTCGTAGTAATCGGAGAACTAAACAGAACGCGCACGGAAGATCTCTCTCCTTTCAACTAGATGAAGAGGGCATTTCCAAGCCCCATCTAAGGTAGCTTTCTCAACAGATAGCTATCTGAAGGTCAAGATAGCTTCAGCTGGCTTGTCTCCGATAGATTACTTTACAAACACTTTTGACACTCGACCGTGCTTTCTATTCTGTGCACGATTGCCTGCGGAATCCAAGAATACCCTTACGGGTACCGATAGAAGATATGATGCGGTTGTCGCTTTCGTCACCTTCGGTTCCCTACTGAGCATTCTAGCCGTCTGGTTGAGGCTTGCAGAAGGCACTGCCTTCTGGGTCTATTCGGTCCTGACAACCGGTTTCCTCATCTTCCTCTACGCCTATACGCGAGGATACCGACCACTCGAGGACACTGGTTTCCGACCACGGATCACGGTCGTAATCCCTGCGAAGAACGAAGAGCACGTAATCGAAGACGTAGTAAGGACTGTCCTCCGGAGCGATTATCCCTCGTCAGCAATGGAAGTCATCGTTGTTGATGATGGGAGCACGGACAAAACGTGGGACCGCCTTCAACAGTTCAGGAATAACTCATCAATCTCGAATAGACTGGTTCTGATCAAGCATGAGAGGAATTATGGAAAACGCGTTGCCCTAGCGTCGGCAGTCGCGAGAGCTCACGGAGAGATTATTGTTTGCATAGACAGCGATAGCTTCGTGGAACACGACGCGATTAAGCTACTCGTCCAGCCTCTTGAAGACCCCTCGGTAATGGCAGTCTGCGGCCATGGAGAGGCAGCGAACAAGGAAGAAGGAGTCCTACAGAGACTCCAACACTACTGGTATGCGGAGGCATTCAGACTGTTGAAGGGGATGGAGTCCCGTCTAGGCATCGTTAGTTGCTGCTCGGGAATGTTGGCAGCATATAGGAGAACTTCCATTTTACAGATTACAGATGCATGGTTGGAGGAGAAGCTCGAAGGAGCAACGAGGCTGGATGGGATGCGTCAGTCCCCACGCGGTGGCCGATTCACAAGCAAGCTGATCAAGTCTCCGGGCGAGGATAGAATCCTCACCGCGATCGCGTTGTCTGGCAAAAATGCAAAAGCGGTTTATCAGTCAAACGCCATCGTTCGCACAATCGTTCCCGGAACATTTCGACAATTCTTAAAGCAACAGTTACGCTGGAACCGTGCCTGGATCCACGGCTCTCTCCTCGCAGGGAGATTCATGTGGAAGAAGTCTTTCGTTGCCTCGCTGAGCTTCTATCTCTATCAGTTTCTGCTCGTTCTTAGTCCCGCGGTCATAATTCTCTGGCTAATCGTCAAACCGTTCCAAGGCGAGTGGATGGGCGCGATCGGCCTCCTAGCCGGGACATTGTACATAGGATTCCTTCACGGCTTGAACACGTGGAGCTATCGCAAGACATCGCTAGCCTCTATTCCATACCGTATGGCGTTTGTTCCCGTCTTGTTTTTCCTAACGTTGACGGTCCTTCTCTATGCTTGGGCGACACCATGGAAGATGGGATGGATCACTCGAAATGGAAGAGACCCGATGACCTCACCCACAACTCCTCAAGCAGTCCCAGTCGATAGTGTGACAGCTTAGACCCGACGACAGGCGACGATTGACCGCTTGTCTACTCGGCGAAGTCCGAAGCTTTAGGAGGCTCAAGCGAGAGTCCCTTCCGCTTCCGTATACCTTCTACCACACTCTGCAGCAGCGACTGTGGAACAGGTGACCAACGAGCGAATTCCAAGCCCCAGAACGCGCGTCCTTGAGTCTGGCTTCGCATCACTTCGGACAAGTCGAAGCTCTCGGCCGTAGGAATGTCGCCTACTACTGAGACGAGGTTGCCTTTCTGGTCCACCGCGACTATCTTGCCCCGCTTCTGCGTGATCACGCCTGTTACGGCTCCCAAGAAGTCGTTCGGCACTCTTGTTGTGATCTTCTGAACGGGTTCCAAGAGAGTTGGCTGAGCCTCTAGGAACGCGGTGAACATGGCCCGGCGAGTCATTGGCATGATCTGTGCGGGGCCTCTGTGCACAGGATCTTCGTGAAGGGCCACATCGGTAATCTTGACTTTCATGCCTCGAATCTGCTCGTAGGCGATTGGTCCCTCCTTTATTCCCCACCGATAGCCAGCGAGAATCATGTCCCGGACCTCTTGCATGTACTGTGCGCCTTTCGTCACGTCGAGGATCATGTTGAAGGGTTCGTCAATACTCCAGACGCCTCTGGCCTCATCTGGCTCCCAACCCACCGCTCGCAACTGCTTGGCCATGTCCGCCTTGTCCATGTACTCACTGATCTTGCCAGTCTTGATGAGGTCCATGACCTGTTCTCCTAGAGGCTCGACCTCGATGTAGATCTTGTTGTGCCTGTTAGGCGACTTGCCTTCGATCGGACCGGCTCCAGCACGAATTGCTTCCCTGTAAATCACGATCGGCTTGGAGGTGACAATCTCTAGACCGGTCTTCGTAATCAGGGTATTTGCAATCTCAAGATGGAGGGTTCCCATTCCCGAGATGAGATATTCGCCCGTCTCCTCGTTAATACTGGTGACTAGGTTCGGATCCTCTAAGGACAGTTTCCGGAGAATCTCGACGAGTCTGGGCAAGTCACGGTTGAACTTTGGCTCTACAGCGATCGTCACGACTGGTTCAGTGACGTAGTGGACGGCTTCGAACGGGATGACTTGCTTAACTGAGGATATTGTCTCTCCCGCCTTCACGTTTTCGAGACCGAGCAATGCGGGAATGTTTCCTGCGCTGAGTCTTCCTACTATCTCTCTCTGTGGGCCCATGTAGATGGCCACTTGCTGGACCCGGCCTTGAGTGCGCGAGTTGATCAAGTAGACCGGTGTCCCGTCGGTGACCGTTCCCGAGAACAAGCGCCCCGTAGCGACAACGCCGGCTTGCGGGTCCACGACTATGTTGACGACCGACATCAGCACTGGGCCCTTGTCGTCGCATTTGATCATGGCCTGGCCAAACTCGCTGTCCGGATCACCATGCCAAATCTTTGGAATGCGATAGATTTGCGCGACGTGAGGCGGAGGCATAACCTCCACCGCCATACCTAGTATGGCTACGTGGATTGGAGCGTTATTCTTTAGATCCTCAATTTTGTTGTTGAGATATGCGTCAACAACATCTGTGAACTTGATACCTTTCTTCCGAGCGACATCAAAATTGAATGCCCAGCGGTCCTTCGCGCTACCCATCGCAACAGTATTGCTCGCGAAGCTCACCTTCCACTTTTCTTTGAACTCGGGCTCTGCATACAAGTCTAGGAGCCCGTTGAAGTCTTTGATGATTCGAGCGATCCTTTCCTGGATCTGCTCTGGGTTAAGCTTGAGCTCCTTGATGAGACGGTCAATCTTGTTAATGTAGAGGACGGGCCTGACCCGCTCTTCTAGAGCTTGTCGGGTAACCGTCTCTGTCTGAACCATTACCTCTTCGACGGAGTCAACGACAACGACGGCACCGTCGATGGCGCGAAGAGATCTTGTGACTTTCCCGGAAAAGTCGACGTGTCCAGGTGTGTCGATGAGATTGATGACATAGGGCGTGGAACCATGCTCGTAATAGAGGCTGACGTTTGCCGCCTTGATCGTCATCTGTCGCTTCTGTTCCTCCTCCATGAAGTCCATGGCGAGAGCCGTCCCTGCAAGCGACGGCGACAATAATCCGGCGCCCGAGAGCAAACTGTCTGTCATTGTCGTCTTACCGTGATCGACGTGGGCGATGATGCCGATGTTGCGGATCTGGTCCTTGTTGGAGACGATCGATAGAATGTCTGCTGAGCTCTTGAATCGGGGCAACGGTTCTACCTATCTTCTCGAAGAGAACGGTCGAGTGCCCGAGTCGTCTATTATATGTTTCCCGGAATAGGGTCATAGAACAAATACCGCGGATCGCCAATATTTCCAACAGGTTCGGGTCGACAGCTGATGGCGCTGGAGGTCACATGTTGGAAGTAGATCACTGTCTTTTTCCAGATGATCTCTTTTACGATGTCGAGAACAACACTTGGCTGAGAGTCGAGGAAAATGGAACTGTTACAGTTGGCGTGACTAGCGTCCTTTCAGCGATCGCTGGAAGACTCATTAGAACTAATCTGAAACAGATCGGCGACTCGATCCGTAAGGGTCAGAGCTTGGGAACGCTTGAGAGCGAGAAGTTTGTTGGTCCAGTCCCTTCGCCCGTAACGGGTGTGGTTGTTGATATCAACCATAGCACGGTAAGTACGCCTAAAACCATTAACATTTCACCCTATGAAAAGGGCTGGATTGCCCGACTCAGACCCTCCAATCTCATCATTGAGATCGCTTCGTTAGCCAGATCTCAAGATTCCAGGATACTGCTTGCGCAAAAGATTGCGCAGCTTCGTGTCCGCTGTTTCAAGGCGTTTCCGGATCGAGAAATGTACGAGATCGGAACCGAATGCACGGCCGTCATCGTAAAGCTGAACGAGACTCTTGCAACCATGTCTACCGGCGAAGTAGTGCATCTCGTTTCGGATGACCCGACAGCTTACGTCGAGATGGTTGCTTGGGCTGACAGAACGGGACACAGTCTAGTTGATTGGAGAAAAGAGAGCAATCTCTACCATTTCGTTGTCAGAAAAATGGGTTGAGAAAAAAAGTGCCCGCCACACTATTGGCGGGATCTAATTGGATTATTTTATGCTGGGACTGTTTGTGCGGTGGCTGGTGCTGGTTTCTCAATGGGGTTGCGGACTAGGTTTCCCCATTCCGTCCAGCTGCCGTCGTAGTTCCGTACGTTTGGATAGCCTAGGAGGTATTTTAGAACGAACCATGTGAATGAGGATCGTTCTCCGATTCTGCAGTAGGCTATGATGTCCCTGTCCGATGTGACGCCCTGGCTGTCGTAGAGTTTCTTGATCTCATCGTAGGTCTTGAAGGTCCCGTCAGCGCTGACTGCCTGGCTCCATGGTATGTTGACCGCGCCGGGGATGTGTCCTCCGCGTTGTGCGTGCTCTGTCGGATATTCGGGAGGTGCTAGAATTTCGCCGGTGAACTCTTTGGGGCTGCGGACATCTACAAGTTTGATGTTGGACTTGTTGTAGAGGTCGAGGACTTGGCGCAGGTAGACCCGGACGCTTTCGTTAGGGCCTGACGCCTTGAAGTTCGTTGGGTTGTAGTGCGCGACGTCCTTCGACAGTGGTTTGTCTTCGTCGATCCAGCGTTTTCTTCCTCCGTTGATGAGGACGACGTTTTTGATGCCGTAGTATTGGAGGTCCCAGAATGCGTAGGCTGCGAACCAGTTGTTGAAGTCCCCGTATAGTGCTATTTTGGTGTCGTTTGAGATTCCGTTGCGGCTGAAGAGCTGCTCAATCTGTTCCTTGGTTGGGATGTCTCGTTGTAGTTGGTGGTTGAGGTCTTTGCGCCAGTCGAATAGGACTGCGCCTGGTATGTGTCCGAGCTGGTAGTTTGCGGTGGGGTCGTAGTCTACTTCGACGATTCGTACTTTGGGGTCGTTGAGGTGGTCGTGTACCCATTGGGTGTTGACCAAGACTTCTGGATGCTTGTATGACATGTGTTATTCCAGCGTCTGCGCATGACATATGTCATAATAAAGTTTACGATAATAATTCCAATCGGAATAGTTCCAAATCAACCTAAGAAAGTGATCCGCGCTTGTCAACAAGCTTTTGAAGCGAAGTGGCAACGTCGCCGGCGTCAGGCCTTTTTCGTGGGTCGCCGGCCAGCATCTGCTTCAGAATTGGGACAACTGCCGAGAACTTCTGATCGATCCTTGTAAAATCGGGATCATATGAATCCCAAGCGGATTCCAAGTCCTTCATCGCCCTGTTGAGTTCAGAGCTAGTCGTGACATTATTCATGGCTTCGATCAATTTTGGCGAATGAACTGGAGTTCTTGTCAGCATGGTGTAGAGAGATGATCCCAACGCATAGACGTCCATGCTAGGCTCTGCTGGGTCCCCTAGGACTTGTTCTCCCGGCGCGTATTCTGATGTGAACTGTACCACTTTTCCACCTTTTTTGACCGCGGAGCCCAGATCTGCTAGCTTTGGCAATAGTTCTCCAGAGACTATGCGATCGAGCATCTCCTGTCCTGTCACAGGCGGTTTCACATTGAAGAGTATGTTCTGCGGTTTGACATCTAGATGAACGAAGCCCGCCTTGTGAATCATGTCAAGTGCCATCGCCATCATCTGACCAACTAGAACAACCAGGCCTCCCCACTTCTCTGAGTAGTAGAGTGGCTCGTAATTCGGGTCCTCGATCAGTTTCTTTGCGGTCCCGCCCTTCATGAACTCCATAACGATTGCTGGCGGGCTACGGTAGTAGAGGCCGGTGTCCCCCTTCAAGATCTCTTGAACATTCAAACGGTCAACGAGGATTCCCCTGATCTGGACAACATATTTCGACTGACCGGACAGTTCTAGGAGCCTTGTCGCTTCTGACATTGTCTCGTTGAGAGTCATTGTTCCTGCCGTAGGTTCGTTTGCAACTTGGGGCCTGCTTGTCTTTAGAATCGGGATTTTCAAAGCCACCTCGGTTCCTGCTGTGCCGAACGTTGCCCGAAGAACGTAGCCGCTTGCGCCCGTTGCTACATGTTCGACGACATGGTAGCTGTGGATCTCTTGTCCCACCCAAACCTTCGGGTCCCATGAATTGATTGTTAGAGCGGGAAGGCCTTGGCGGGTGTAGCTGATGGACGTCTTGGGAGGCGGAGGTGGTGCCTGTTTTGGCGCTGAAGGAGCCGGCTGGAATCTTTGGACTGGAGTCGGAGCGGATTGTGCTGGTTTCGGAGGGTTTGCAAAGGCTTGTGGTTTCGGCACTGGAGGGGGAGGTGGTGCTTGTACGGTGAATGAGAACGAGTCCTTGGTGGTCTTGTTTCCTTTGTTGGTCGCTGATACGTGGATGTTGTAGTTGCCTGGCTTTGCTGCTTGGAATGATGCCATGTACTTTCCGATGGCGGTACGAGCAATCCTTAGACGCTCACGTTTCCCAGTTGGACTCTGGATCTCGCCAGAGACATTCGCCATGTCCTTAGGACCGCCGTCGGACTCTGTGACGATCTTTACGGTCTGGATCTGCCCTTGTTTCACGGAGTGCTCTCCAGAGAAGCTGATCCTCGGGGGAGATACCGGAAAAGATGGAGCCTTTGATGATGTAGAGGTTGGCTTCGAGGCAGGTGCCGGTGCCCTGAGCATTCGAACGGCAAGCCCGGAGGAGAGAATCCCGGCGACAGCGAGAATTGGGAGGTATGCTAGAGACGAGAAGAAGATGTAGGCGAGACTTGTGGACAAGGAGTTGAAATACTCGTATCCGATAATGGCGTTGTAGGAAAAGAAGGCTGTCGGCAAGACGGCCATAGCTGACCTTTTGGTTTGCCAAAGCCTGTCAGCGAAAAACAATAGAGCCATCGGTATCGAGTTCGCGCCGATCCCGATTAAGGCAAAAAGTGAGAGTTGAACGGGGTTGGACCCTATCAGATTCGAGGCCGGATACTCCAACGCGACAATTACGAGGCCGGCGGTTGTGGCGAGCGTAGCTAACACGTTCTCCTTCAGGATCCGAAGACGCTGCTTGCGGAACAGAATCGAGGAGAGAAAGACGCCGACCGCAGTCGGCAAGGCTATGAGAAAAGGCGCGAGCATCCCTGAAGGGATGATTCCTGATACGATCGATGAGTTCTGGGCGAAGTAAGCGATTGTCAGAAATGTTGCGGCGAATCCCAGAATTGACTTGAGGAGTCCTGATTTGAGATCAACCGCAGTTAGTATTCCGAATCCTATGATGGTGACTGCATAAGACAGTGGGAATCCGGGAAGTCCGAAGGCGAGAGCAAAGCCTAGAGGGAGCGAGACCACCGTTACGAGGGCTGGTGCGAAGAACCCGGGTGTCATGCCGACTGTGTGCTTTGTCTTGGTTGGGGCGGGGGCTTGGGTCTGTTTTCCTCCCACCGAATTCACCATTTTACGGAACCAATGTAAACTATTTTAAAGAAGGTTACTTTCGTCTCTCGCCGTGAAGGGACAAGCCTCTTGGAAAGGGGAAATGTCTCCGGCGCACCGGGCTCCTGGTACTGTCAGAGTTTAAGCCGTCATAGACGATTATGCACCGATCTCGCCCTTGAAAGTTCGACATTCGAAGTCTTCCTCAGAGGAAATTGAGCCTTCGATAGAGAGTTCACCCATGTCATCCACAGATACAGAAAACATGTGGAAATGCCCCTCATGCGGGGCTATGAACGAGGATTTCCGCAAGTTCTGCGACGGCTGCGGAGACAAGAGACCCGGAGCAGCCGTCACGGCTGCCAAAGGCATCTCTATGGACGAAATTCTCGGCTCATCATCATCACCCTCCGAAGACAAACAGGAGATTGAGGAGGAGAAGCCGAAGGGTAAGCAGAAGAAGGCCAAGAAGGAGAAAAAATCCAAGAAGAAAGCTGACGACGAGGAAATGGAAGAGCCTGAAAGGCTACAACCCTCCATTCCTGAGCCAGAGCCCTTCACCGCTCCCGAGGCTGACACGACCGGCGATTTCGAATCAAAACCCTCTACTGACGATTCGGGATCCAAGCCCTTCGTCCTAACAGGTCCAGAACCAACTCCCAGCTTTGACGACACGTCGCCCAAGGACACATTCTCCTCGTTCCAATCGACCCCCACACTATCCGAGCCAAATGCCCCCACAGCGCCATCAGCTCCGCTCCCAACTGGAGCACGCTACTATCTCGTATTCGTGAGCACGCCAGCATCTTCCCTTGTCAAGACACGGGTCGCCGTCGAGTTCGAGGACTTCCCCACGGTCACGATAGGACGAAGCCCTGAGAACGTTGTCGTGATTCCAGACCCCGAAGTATCCAGGAAGCATGCGTCTCTGAACTTCGATGGGCGTAGAATCACTCTCAAGGATCTCGGAAGCTCCAACGGAAGCTTCGTCTATAATGGCGCGGACTTCCAACGAGTGAGCGATAGTGTCGAGGTTAGACCGAACACAGTGATAAAGTTCGGAACTGGCACTATTGTGAAGCTCGTGACTGAATGATCGACGTCTCGGAGGCACTCCGAGCCATCGGGGAAGCTGAGGAGAAACTACCCGGACCCCTACTGCCCCGCAGAGACGAGAAGAGGGTAATATT
>Ga0307477_10001547_pt1 | contig 19118 bp, 16 predicted proteins | sample atmos_gasesECM2C_FD_203316 | JGI IMG/M metagenome (GOLD analysis project Ga0307477, IMG submission 203316) | Hardwood forest soil microbial communities from Morgan-Monroe State Forest, Indiana, United States - atmos_gasesECM2C_515 | ecosystem: Environmental > Terrestrial > Soil > Temperate...
CTCAGAGATATGTATCTCCCATGGGCTCTTCCGCTTGGCGGCGTTGGGGTCGATGAGGATGTTCAGAGGCGGCCTGGAGAGAATCCCGCCCTCAACCACTCTTGACCTGCACCTCCATGTGCGACCGGACTATCCTGGAGATCCCGGCGACCGAGTAAACCCCGTAGGCCACGCTCGACTCCGCCACCATCGTGTCCTTGAGGGAGACCACTATGATCTGCGACTGCTGGGCCCTCCCTTTTAGGAAGTTCGCCAGGCTCTGCGAGTTGGTCTGGTCGAGGTTCTGGTCGATTTCGTCGAAGAGGTAGAACGGGTGGGGGTGGACCTTTTGGATGGCGAGTATCAGGGCGACCGCGGTGACAGACTTTTCGCCGCCCGACATCGAGGAGGACTCCCAGGCGGGCTTCCCCCTGAAGCTCGCCATCATGAAGATGCCTCCCGTGAATATCTCCTCCTTGTTCTCGAGCTCCAGCCACGCGTCCCCGTTGGTGAGGATCTTGAAGGTCCCGGCGAACTCGTCGTTGATGGTGTCGAATGCGGTCGTGAAGACCTTCCGCTTCTCAGAGTCGACGCTCTCGATGAACCTCACGATGGAGTTCCTCTCGCCCTCCAGCTCGTTTATCCTCTGGGACAGGTTCCTGTAGCTGTCGAAGACGACCGCAAAGTCGCGCTGTGAGCTCTTGTTGACGCTGCGAGTGAGCGCCTCGTGCTCGAACTCCACCTGGGACAGCTCCTGGTCGCTCCCCTCGAAGACCTCGAGGACGTCATCGTACCCGTAGATCCTCAGGAAGCTGAGCTGCTCCTCCACCTTCTCCTGCGTCGAGATGGCGCTCTGCTGGAGGGTGAAGATCTCCTTCTCGGTGTTGAAAGCGGAGCGCTCCGCGGCGCTCGCCTCCTCCCTTAGCCGCCTGATCTTGCTGTCGTACTCGTCGAGGACGGGCCTGCTGTTGGTCGACGACTCGAGGACCTTCGCCAGCTGGATGTCGAGGTCCGAGAACCTCCTGGTGAGCTCCGTGATCTCGCGCTTCGCGTCGTGGGCGAACTGCCTGTCGGCTTCGTACTGGGCCTCGCTCCCCTCGAGGTCCTGCCTGACGCGCTCGTAGTTGGGGATTATCATCTGCTCGAGGTTGGCCTTCTCCCTCGTCTGCTGGACGTGGACGTCGTTCTGGCGCGAGGAGATGTCGCCGATCTGGATGTTCAGGTCGTTCCTGGCGGACTCGAGCTCGGCCACGAAGCCCTCGAGTCCCAGGGACTCGAGGCTGTGGAGGTCCGACTGGAGCGACTTGACCTCGCCCAGGATGGAATCTCTCTTCGCGGCGAGGCTCGCCTCCCTCTTCCCGAGCCTCTCGACGGCCCTCTTCTGGGCCTCGAAGTCCTGGCTCACGCTGCGGAAGATCCCAGCGTACCGCTTGGAGAGGCGCGAGATGGTCTCGGCCTCCGCCCTGATGGCAGCCACCGACGCTATCTTCTTGGTCCTCTCCTTCGAGAGGCTCTTCGCCTCGAGATCGAGCGAGGAGATCTGCTGCTTCCTCTTGTCGATGGCGGTGCTGAGCGCGTTCACCGCGCTCTCTATCTCCCCGACGCTCTCGATGTCTTCCAGGGTCTCGAGGATCTTCGAGAGCGCGTCGCGGACCCCGTAGGCGAACGCCCTCCCCCCGAGCTCGAAGATCTCCCCCTCGGGGGTCACGGTCCTGAAGCCTTCTGAGGCGAGGATGTACGCGATGGCCTCCGACTCCACGAGGACCGTGTCCCCTGCGACGAAGTTGAGGAGGCCCTTGTACTGCTTCTCGGCCTTTAGGACGCCGGAGAGCGGGCCGATCACCCCGGGCGACCTTTCGACCGAGACGGCCTTGACCTCGTCCATCTCTGAGAGAGGGATGACGGCGAACGACTTTATGTCCAGCTTCCTCCCCGCCCTTATCATCGCGGTCATTGCGCGGACGTCGTTTACGACGAAGGCGCTGTTCCAGACGTCCATGACCCCGGAGCAGGCCTTGGAGTACTGGGCCGGATACGTGACGAGCTGGTTCACCATCCCGATGTACCCCGGCACCCCGCCCTCTTCGCAGAGCTTCCTGAGCTTCACGTGGCCGACCCTGTCGGAGGCCACCTCCTCGGTGAACTCCACCCTCGCAGCCTCGATCGCGACCTCTCCCGACGCCTTCTGTAGTATCTTTGAGGCCGCCCCGATGCTCAGGTCGTAGGCGTTCTTCTCCTTCTCCAGGCCGGAGAGCTCCTCGTCGATCTCGGAGAGCTGCGAGGTGGCCTTGCCCTGGAGCTCGAAGAGATGCTCGGTGCTCTGGTTCAGCCTCGAAAGGAGCTCGCCGAAGCTCTTTAGGCGGAGCTCGAGCTCCTCGAGCCTCTTCTTCTCGACGCCCGCGCCTGCCTGGACGGCGTTGATCTCTAGTTCGGTTGGGGAGAGCTCCTGGAGGAGCTGGTCGTGCTTCGTAAGGAGCCTCTCCTCCTGCTTCCTATTCTTCTCTATGGTAGCGCGCAGGGTCTCCTCGGCCTCTAGGATCTCCTGGAGCTGGGAGCTCAGCTCCTGCCTCTTCGAGTCGAGCTTCTGCTCGGCCGAGAGCAGGGACTCCACCGTCCCGGTGACGGCGGTGACCTGCTTCTTCCTCTCCGCCATTATCGCCTTCAGGGTCGGCCTCACCTCCATGTCGAGCCGCCTCAGGTTCTCCTCCTTCCTCTGGAGTTCCGCGGTGAGCTGCTCGAGCCTCAGCTTCGCGCCCTCCCTTTCGTCGCGCAGCTTGGTAGGGCCCTCCCCTCCCCCTTGCACTATCTCGATGATGAACTTCTCCTTCTCCGTGGTGGTCGCGGCCAGCCTGGACTCGAATCCCTCTTTCCTCTTCCTTATCTCGTCGAGCTTCAGTGTCGTCTCCGCCTCCATGCTCTTTGTGGAGCTGAGCCTCTCCCTGAGCTCGTTAATCCGCCTCGAGGTCTGGACCCCCTTGAGCCAGCCGAGGCGGTCCTCGAGCTGGTTGAACCTCATGAGGTCGTTGCGCTGCTCCTCGAGCCTCTCGAGCTGGGACTTCATCTCGCCGGTCCTTGCCAGCTCGATCTGCAGCCTCGTGTCGGCCTGGGAGAGCTGCTTCTGGGCCTCCGCCTTCTTGTCGTCGAACTTTGATATCCCTACGATGTCCTCTATCATCTTCCTCTTCTCGTCGGGGGAGAGGTCGGCCACCCGCGTGGCAGCCCCCTGGGGGATCACGTTGAGCCCGCTGGGAGAGAGGCCCGAGACGTCGAGGAAGTCGCTGATGACCCCCTTGGTGGTCTTCTTACCGTTGAGGTAGTAGGAGTTCTCGCCGTTGTTTCGCAGCTCGCGGGTCACAGTCACGAGGTCGGTGTCTACCGGGATCCGCCTGTCGACGTTGTCGATCTGGATGCTCACGCGGCAGGTCGAGGGTCTCTCCTCGGCGTAGCTGCCGTCGGTCTCGGCTTCGCGCTTGGGGTCGTAGATGAGGCCCGTGAGGCGGCCCTGCGCGGCCCTGAGGATCTTGGGCGAGTTCTCGCCGAGGGCGAACAATATCGCGTCAGCGATGTTGGACTTGCCGCTTCCGTTGGGGCCTGTCACGACGCTGAGCCCTTGCTCGAAGGTTATCGTGAGGGCGCGAGGGCCAAAGGACTTGAACCCCTTGACCTCGAGCCTTCGAATATACCCCAATCTGCGAACTCCGGATGACCTAAGCGCTAATGGGTAGCGATATAAATCTAAGCGTGGAGAATTTCACAAAGGGTGGGGCCCATTCGACCTCGTAGAGGATGGCCTCTAGAGCAACTTCGCAGGAGCTCCGCCTATCGAGAAGACGTCGATGCGCGCTTGCGGGGACGAGGCGCGGAGTGAGGAGAGTACTCTCTCGAGGTGGCCCTCGAGCACGACCGCGTGGATCGCGTTCCCGACCATGTTCTGCCCCGCTGCGAGGGCGCCCGCGCCCTTTGCGAGCTCGATGAGGCGCCTCATCTGCGGCGTCTCGAGCCCTAGCCCGCGGGAGAATCCCTCCCCCGCCTCGAGGATGCTCTTGAACGAGAGGGGGGAAGTGGCCCGCCTCAAGGCATCGGCTCCCAAATCGTCCGCCCTCTTTCTCGCGCCGGGCGACGACGGGAAGGGCTTCTTTTCCCAGGGCTCGAACGAGGCGGTGACGACCCTCGCCTCTCGTGGGGTCCGGACTGCCTTGACCTCGGCGATCCCAGGCCCTCCCGGGCTGCTGACCACCCCTGTACCTTCGTGGTCGTAGGTGGAGGAGACGGTCCCGAGTCCCGTCCCGCAGATTATCTCGGCGCTGTGGGCGAACGAGGCCACCCTCGCCTTCCCTCGCCGGACCCCGAGGGCGGAGCCAACGGCCATCACGGCCGAGAGGGCCGAGGCCGAGCTGCTCCCGAACCCGCAGCCTATCGGGACCTCTACCCGCTGCCGGATCTCCACCGACTTCGCGATCCCCAGCGACCCGAGCAGGAGCTCCACTGCCTTGCTAGTCGTCCGCGCTTTGTAGCGGGGGTCTCCGTTCATCGTGACGTGGATCTTCGGCTTGGAGGCCGTCCGCAAGGTCACTCGAGTGAAGACCCCGCGTGAGAGGGTGAACCCTCCCCCGGTCGCGCCGACCTTCGAGAGGTCTGGGCGAGAGCGCGCGAGCTCCGAGTCGTGCGCCCTGTAGAAGTTCGAGATGACCGCCGGCGCGAAGGCCTCGGCCTCGCCAGACCCCAGGGGATCACCCACTATTGGCGTTCGTCCGCGTGCCTGCGAACAGATTCGCGATCGGGCCGAGTATCACCATTATGGCAGCGGCGACGCCGAAGTAGAACGCGAGGCCGGGCCAGCTCGAGAAAGACGCGGGAGCGGCGAGGAAGATGACCCCGCCGAGGAGCACGAACAGGAAGGAGAATGCGAGGGCGACGCCGCGCTGGCGCAAGCCTGCGTTCGCCGGCCACTCTGGTGTGTATCTCAGCATGCCTGACCGCCCGAGGAGGGGGGCCGTCGCCCGGACGAGGATCGGGACTCCGATTATCACCGCGGGGATCGCGCCCGTGTTCCAGAAGACCGTGAAACCGAGGATCAGCCTGGTCGGGAGGGATAGGAACTCGACGACGCTCACCCCGGCGATCAGGTTCCCCAGCGTGACAAAGCAGACCGTCGCCGCGACGAAAGCGGACCATGACCTGTACCTCTTCACGAACCAGCCGAAGAGGAGGAAGGCCGTGAAGTTCGCCGGCACCCCCGCAACCAAGCTCAGGAACGGCGTCGTCTCCCCAAGCGGGGTGAGGAAGAGGACGTCCCCCACGAAGGTGCCGAGCCCCGCCCCGAAGGCGACCGGGAGGGTGTCGGAGACCACCGCGAAGTAGGCAGGGATGAAGACCCCGATGAGGAACTGGCCAATCCCAAAGGGGGTGGGGATGTACCCCGTGAGGGCCTTCCCCACGGCGTAGAGGGCCGCCGTGATGGCGATGACGGCGACCTTGGATGCCACGGACGATCTCGGCGTCAAGGGACGCGAGAACGAGCTTAACCACGCGATATCAAGATAATCTATAAATAATATAGACTTCTCTATAGAAAGGTTGGACACGCGAAAGGTGCTCGAGATGGGAGGGGGGACCGTGCTAATCTCGCTCCCAAAGGCGTGGGCGAAGAGCAACGGGATCGTCCGCGGCTCCTCGGTCGCGGTCGAGGTTGTCTCCCCCAGCAGGCTGATGGTCAAGCCGGTCGGAGGGCGGGAGACGGAGTCGCGGGAGGTAGTCATCGACCACCCCCGCCAGAACTTCAGGGACGTGACGAACGACATCACCGGGGCCTACCTGATGGGGAACAACGTGATACGCATCGAGGGAAAGCAGGTCATAGGGAGGGAAGACAGGCAGAAGCTCAAGGCTGCTGTCGCAAGGCTGGTCGGGCTCGAGATCATGGACGAGGACTCGAAGAGGATCACGCTGCAGTTCCTGCCCGAGCCGTCCGCGCTCGACCCGGAGAAGATCGTCAGGAGGATGGCCAGCTTGATCCAGGGGATGCTGAGGGACTCCGCGGAGGGGGTGAAGCAGGACAAGAGGCTCCTGACTCTCGTGGGGGAGAGGGACGACGAGGTCGACCGCCTCTACTTCCTCCTGGTGCGTGCGATCAGGACGGCCACCATCGACCCCGAGATGGCGGAGCGGTACCGCTTGGCGCCGATAGAGTGCCTCGACTACAGGGTGCTGGCGAGCTACCTCGAGAGCCTGGGGGACACCATCACGGAGTTCTCGAGGAGGGCCGCGGGCGAGGAGCTTGGGAAGCAGGTCGAAGGGGAGCTGGTCAACTTCTTCGAGACCCTCGAGAAGATGGGGGACGTCGCAGTCTCGTCCTTCCTCTCGAGGAGGAGGGTCCAGGGGACCAGGACTCATGCGGAGGTCGGGGCGATGCGGGACGAAGTGGGGGACCTCTCGAGGCGGATAGTCAGGATGAAAGGGGTCACGACCGGCTCGATGATGGACATTCTGAGCCTCCTCGAGCGGATCGCCAGCATCTTTGTCGACATCTCCGACCTCGCACTGCCGACCTATCGGTTCGCGCCTGGATGACCGCGGCCGGTCATCCCGAGTCGAGAGTAGAGTCCGCCTTGCCAGCTATCTGCGTGAGCGATTTTCGAGACACGGCGGAGAAGTCATAGTCGTTCGCGTCGTATCCGACCTTTGACCACCTGTCGCGGTGCTTTATCAGGAGCCAGGCCTCCTTCCCTCCCCAGCCCGGCGTCCGGACGAGCGCGAAGGAGCCGTGGAGCTTCTTCCCGTAGAGCCTGAACTTCAGGTTCCCCTCTCGCATCTCCCTGAGAGCGACCTCCTCGCCCTCCGCCTTCCCGGTCACCTCGCTCCTCACACCCTTGCTGATCTCGATCTCGGGGCGGTAGGTCCCCTCGTCCCAGATCATTACTGGGCCCGCGCCGTAGCTTCCGCGGGGGATCACGCCCTCGAAGCGCCGGTATTCCAGCGCGTGGTCGCTAGTCGGCATCGCGAGGCGCCTTACGCTGCTGTCGAGAGTAGGCCCTTTCGGTATCGACCAAGAGGGCATCGCGCCCCCCATCTCGAGCCTAAAGTCATAGTGGAGCGAGGTGGCCTTGTGCTTCTGGACGACGAACGCGAGCTTCCCCTTCCCTGATGGTTTCTTCATCCCTGACGCGACCCCTCGAAGAGCGTTCGCACTGTTTTTATCTTTCTAGTGGGTCTTCGGCGTCCATGGAGAAAGGCTCGCGGCTCCGGGTCGCCGAGACGAGCTCCAGGCTGGTCGGGCATGGAATCGCCGCGATCGACCCCAAGGTGATGGAGGAGCTCGGGCTGTCGGCGGGGGACGTCATCGAGATAACCGGCAAGGGGAAGAAGAGCCACGCGGTCCTATGGACGGGGTACTCCGAGGACTACGGGAGAGGGCTCATCAGGATAGACGGCTACACAAGGAACAACCTTGGAATAGGGATAGACGACACCGTGAGCATAGCTTCGGCCCAGGCCAAGGCGGCGAAGGAGATAGTCCTCGCACCGACGGAGCAGCTCAACTTCGAGGGGCTGGAGGAGCTGCTCCCCGAGGTCCTCGAGAACCAGGTCCTGACCAAAGGCGACTCGTTCCCCCTGAACATCATGGGGAAGAAGATAGACTTCGTCGTGGACTCGACGACGCCGGCGGGGGCCGCCGTGGTAAGCTCGGAGACGACCTTCCGGCTCGGCTCGATGCACAAGCCGCTGAACACGGGCGTCCCACGCATCACCTACGAGGACCTCGGCGGCCTGACCAAGGAGATCCAGAAGATCAGGGAGATGATCGAGCTCCCCCTCAGGCACCCCGAGATATTCGAGCGCGTGGGGGTGGAGGCGCCCAAGGGCGTCATGCTCTACGGCCCGCCCGGCACGGGGAAGACCCTGCTCGCCAAGGCGGTCGCAAACGAGACCAACGCCAACTTCTATTCCATCGCGGGGCCCGAGATAATGGGCAAGTTCTACGGAGAGTCGGAGGAGAGGCTCAGGGGGATATTCAAGGAGGCGCAGGAGAACGCGCCCAGCATCATCTTCATCGACGAGATTGACTCGATCGCCCCCAAGAGGGAGGAGGTGAGCGGGGAGCTCGAGAAGAGGATTGTGTCGCAGCTCCTCACCCTGATGGACGGGCTCGAGTCGCGCGGGAAGGTGGTCGTGATCGCGGCGACCAACAGGCCGGACGCGATCGACCCGGCGCTGAGGCGCCCCGGGAGGTTCGACAGGGAGATAGAGATCGGGATACCCGACGAGAAGAGCCGCCTGGAGATACTCCAGATCCACACGAGGGGGATGCCGATGGAGGCCGACGTGAAGCTCGAGGAGATCGCGCGGGTGACCCATGGCTTCGTGGGGGCGGACCTCCAGGCCCTCGTGAAGGAGGCCGCGCTCCTCGCGGTGAGGAGGGTGCTCCCAGAGATCAGCATGGAGGAGACCAAGGTCCCCGCCAAGACCCTGAACAAGATCAAGGTGAAGATGCAGGACTTTCAGGACGCCCTGAGGGACGTCCAGCCCTCCGCGATGAGGGAGGTGCTCGTCCAGGTCCCGAACGTAAAGTGGGAGGACATCGGGGGCCTCGTAAGCGTGAAGGAGGAGCTGACCGAGGCGGTCGAGTGGCCACTGAAGTACGGGAAGCTCTTCCAGAAGGGAGACGTCAAGCCCCCGAAGGGGATACTCCTCTACGGGCCGCCAGGGACCGGGAAGACCCTGATCGCAAAGGCCGTCGCGAACGAGAGCGAGGCGAACTTCATCAGCATCAAGGGGCCCGAGCTGATCTCAAAGTGGGTCGGCGAGTCCGAGAAGGGGGTGAGGGAGGTCTTCAGGAAGGCCCGCGCCGCGGCTCCCTGCGTGATCTTCTTCGACGAGGTCGACGCGATCGCCCCCAGGAGGAAGTCGGGGGAGAGCGACAGCCAGGTGACAGAGCGGGTGGTCAGCCAGCTGCTCACGGAGATGGACGGCCTCGAGGAGCTGAAGGGCGTGGTGGTGCTCGGTGCGACCAACCGGCCGGACATCATCGACGAGGCGCTGCTCAGGCCCGGGAGGTTCGACAAGATCCTGCGCATCCCGCCGCCCGACAAGGAGGGCAGGATAGAGATACTGAAGATACACACCAAGAAGAAGCCCCTGGCCAAGGACGTCGACATCGGAAAGCTTGCGGAGATGACCGAGGGCTACACCGGGGCGGAGCTCGCAGCTGCGGCCAACGCGGCATCCATCGCGGCCATCAAGCAGTACGTCAAGGTCCACGGGAAAGAGGCAGAGTCGGGTCAAGGGGAGCTCAAGATCACGATGCGCGACTTTGAAGAGGCGGTCAAGGCGACCAAGCGCAAGCCGACCGAGGATTGAGCGCGTGGGACCGAGCGAGACCACCATCTTTATATTGGGCGTCCCATACTAATCCCACAGGCGAAATCCGATGACACTAATCGTGGGAGAGCTCTGGGTTGTCTAGCTCGTTGGGAGGCATAAACCTGGGCACGGTCGTCAACTATGCGTACTATATCCTGATGTTCGTCTTCATATTCTACGGCGGGAGGATTCAGTCTCGCCTATCGCTCAACAGCATTGGCAAGTCAGTCGGCCGCCTCGAGTCGATGAGGGACAAGGCGCGGAAGGAGGTCGTGGACTACTTCAAGGTGAAAGGCTCCCCCGGAGGAGATGTCGGCGAAAAGGTTGACCGCTTCCTCGACTACGTCACGATTATGCCGGTGGGAATGGACCCGGCAGGGATCGTCGGGAAGATCGAGCACACGGCCGATACCAGCGACGACAGGGCGAGGGCCGAGATCAAGGGCATAATCGGCGGCGGCGACTCGGTCGCTCTGTCTGTCGCGCAGAACATGCTGGAGCTGGCGAGCGGCCTCAACGCCATCCACAAGGTTGTGAGGCACTATTATCTGCTCGGGAAGAAGAGCGGTTCGCCAATGACGCTCATGCAGCTGCAGATGACCCTTCCACAGATCATGGAGCAGGCCAACGCAATGTCAAAGGCCATGGACTCGGTCAAGACTGGGAGCCCAATCGGAGACGGCGTCGGCCCCCTCGTCGCGTCCAAGTTCCTCGGCGACGCCCCCAAGCAGAGCGTAGCGAAGGACACGGTCGTCGGGACCACCGTCTTCGAGGGCCGGACGCTTTACGTGCTCAAGGCTGAGGGGCCGATGGGATACGTCGGTCAGCCGGGCGTCGCGATCAAGAGGCTCGTGGAGGAGATGAACGTCCCCCTGAGGGCGATTATCATGGTCGACGCGGCGGCAAAGATGGAAGGCGAGCAGACGGGCGAGGTGGCGGAGGGAGTCGGCGCGGCGATCGGAGGCCTGGGCGTCGAGAAGTTCCAGATCGAGGAGGTCGCGACGAAACACAAGATACCCGTCTACGCAGTCCTCGTGAAGGAAGGAGACCTCGACGTCATGGCGACGATGAAGAAGGAGATCGTAGAGGGCGCGGAGAAGGCGGTGGGCCTGGTGAAGAGGATAATCCAGGAGCGGACGAACGACGGTGACTCGGTCCTCCTCGCGGGAATCGGGAACACCCTGGGCGTCGGCCAGTAGCTGAATGAGAGGACGATTTGGACTCGAGGCTCTCAGCACGTCCTGTCACGCCGTTCGTGATGGACGACGGGATGACGCTGGGCGCACCCACCCTGCGCGTGAGACGCCTGCAGCCCATGCTGGACTTCTATGTGGGCCGTATCGGCCTGGCCTCGAAGAAGGTCGTGGTCGGCAGCTCGGGACTCAGGACGGTCGAGCTGGGGTTCGCGGGCGCGCCGGACCAGCCGCTCTTGACGCTGAAGGAGGACCCGCAGGCAAGGCAGGCCCCGAGCGATTTTGCGGGCCTCTATCATTATGCCATCCTCGTCCCTGACAGGAAGAGCCTCGCCTCTACGTTTCTGGCGGTCGGGGATTCCGGTGTGACCTACGACGGCTTCGCCGATCACCAGGTCAGCGAGGCCCTGTACCTCCACGACGTCGAGAGGAACGGGATGGAAATCTACGCCGACAGGCCCAGGAGCGCGTGGTCCGACTGGAGGAAGGTTTCAGATCGCGTAGCAACCACGGGGGACATGTCGCTCATGGCCCCGATGAGCCAGCCGCTGGACTTGAAGTCTCTTCTGGGCGTACTTGGCGAGGAGGGCGCTCGCGTGAAGCCCGTGGCTTTTCCCGCCGGGGCGAGTATCGGGCATGTGCACCTCAGGGTGACAGACCTAGAGAGGTCGGTGAAGTTCTATCACGAGAAGCTCGGCTTGGAGATAATGATGCACGTCCCGCAGATGGGCGCTGCCTTCCTGTCGGCGGGCGGGTACCACCATCACATCGGGCTCAATACGTGGAACAGCCTGGACGGGTCGCCGCACGAGGACGGCGACGCTGGACTGGACGAGTTCAAGATCGTCGTCCCCGATAGAGCAATGTTTGACGGGGTGGCGAGTCGGGTTCCGGGGGCTGGCCGTGCCGGCGGGCCTTTGGTGGTGAGAGACCCAGACGGAATCCGGATAACTATCGAGCAGAGGCGGCAGCAGGTCTCTCATCCCCCTCGTTGAAGAACCTCTTGATCCCGGTCCCGAACATCAGCATCGTCAGCCAGAATCCAAGCAAGAGCGCCACGAGGGCGTAGCTGCTGTAAAGGCCCTGGTCGATCAAGCCAGCAGCGATCAGGGTCGCCCCGATGAAGTTGGAGAGGCCCCAGAGAACATTGGTTCGCGGCGAGGACCTCTGCCCGAACGGGCTCCTGAACAACTTGCCCGCCGCTCCGAACGCAAAGTGCGGGACCCCGTTGCCGAGGAGGAACCCCATCACGAAATACCAGGCGAGGTAGAGGTCGGCCGTCTTACGCGTCACGCGTCCTGCAATCCGTTGTCGGAGCCGGAATAAGGCCAGCCCGATTTAAGCCTCAGCGTCGACTCGCCTATCGTATCGGGACCCTTCGGGACGATTTTCGCTCCTCATCCTAAAATACCGGTTCGCCAATACCCCGACCTTGCCTTCGCCCGATTCTGCGCTAGGGAATTCGCACGTAGCGGATAAAAAGGGCGCCCCTGACCTTCACCAAGGCTCTCGCATGAGGAAATACATCTTCGTAACGGGGGGAGTCATGTCGGGCCTGGGGAAGGGCATCACAGCATCGTCTCTCGCGAAGATCCTCAAGCTCTCGGGCTTCGGCGTGACCTGTTTGAAGGTGGACCCGTACATCAATTTCGACGCAGGGACAATGAACCCAGTCGCCCACGGCGAGGTGTTCGTCACCGACGACGGCGGGGAGACTGACATGGACATCGGGAACTACGAGAGATTCCTCAATGAGAACCTGAGCAAGGACAACAACATCACGACGGGACAGGTCTACAAGGCTGTGATAGAGGACGAGAGGAGCGGCAAGTACCTCGGCAAGTGCGTCCAGATCATCCCGCACGTCACAGACGAGATCAAGCGTAGGATGAGGGAGGTAGCGCGGAGGAGCGGAGTCGAAGTCGTGGTGGTCGAGTGCGGCGGCACGGTGGGCGACATTGAGAGCCTACCCTTCCTCGAAGCGTTCCGTCAGATGAGGCTCGAGGACGGATGGGACAACACGCTCTTCGTCCACGTCACCCTCGCCCCAGAGCTCGGGGCGGTCGGAGAGATGAAGACCAAGCCCACGCAGCACAGCGTCCAGGAGCTTCGGAGGATAGGCATCCAGCCGGACATCATAGTTGTCAGGGGGGCGCGTCCCCTCCCCAAGGAGGCGAAGGAGAAGCTCGCCTTGTTCACGAGCGTCCCGGTCGGGAGCGTCGTCTCGAACCCGGACGTCGAGTCGATCTATCTGGTGCCAGAAGCGCTCTCCAAGGAGGGAATCATGAGACCGGTGGCGAACCACCTCCGGCTCGGCGTGAAGAAGACGAACCTCGCCGGGTGGGACTCCGTTGCATCGAGGTTCGTCGGGCAGAGGAAGTCGGTGAACGTCGCGATGGTGGGGAAGTATGTCACGCTGATGGACAGCTACGTCAGCGTGAACCTTGCGCTGAAGCACGCGGCAGCGGCGAACGGCGTCGGCGTCGAGATAAGGTGGATAGAGTCGGAGGAGTTCGAGCGGAACGAGTCCCGTTTGAGGATCCTGGACGCCGCTGATGGCGTCATACTCCCGCAGGGCTACGGGAAGAGGGGGACGGAGGGGAAGATCGCTGCGGCCAACCACGCGAGGGAGAGGCAGATCCCGCTGCTCGGGCTGTGCTTCGGCTTCCAACTTTCGATCGTCTCGTTCGCGAGGCACGTCCTCGGGCTCAGGAGGGCCAACTCCACAGAGCTTGACCCCGAGACGCCGGACCCGGTAATCGACCTCCTGCCCGAGCAGAGGGGCATCTCGCAGATGGGCGGCACCATGAGGCTCGGGGGGCACGACGTCTCCGTCCAGAGGCCGAGCACGGCCTACGACATATACAAGGCGAAGACAGTGAGGGGCCGGCACCGTCACAGATTCGAGCTGAACCAGTCGTACATGGAGAGGTTCGAGGAGGCAGGGCTCCACTTCTCCGCGTTCAGCGACGGCGGGAGGAGGGCCGAGATACTCGAGCTGAAGGGGCACCCATTCTTCATGGGCACCCAGTACCACCCGGAGTATTCGAGCAGGCCCGAGTACCCTGAGCCGATGTTCCTGGCCTTCATCAGGGCGGCCGTGCGCCAGAGGGACGCGCGGGGAAAGGAACTCGAAGTGGCCGCTAGGCCTTCTTGACGTAGAGCTGCGCGATTCGGAGGGCCCGCCGGGCGACGTCCACGGCGTCATCGGCGAAGACATAGAGGCTTGGCTCCAGGCCCGCGCCGCCGAGGTCGACAACCGAGTCGAACTCAGGTGCCGAACTCATTACGGCCTTGAGGGCGGCGAGAACCTTGTCGCCAGAGGCATCTGGATAGCTCCTTCCTATGGAGAGCTGTTTCGCATTCATCCGCTTCAGGACCAGCCCCATCCTCTGGTCGTATCGTAGGTTCATCGCGGCTCCGAACCCAGGGAACCTCCGCCTGACCTCGAGGAGGACGTTGGCGAGGTGGGTTGAGGCGCCGTACTCAGGGCGCATGAACGACCTCGCGAGCCCCCTGACCTTCACCACCCTCCCCGGGATTGCGATCACGTCTGCGGCGGACGACGCCCCCTCCTCGGCGAAAGCCAGGTTGACGGACACCTCCGGCATCACTCGCACGAATACCGCCGAGCTCTCGATCATCCTCACCGCGCTCTCCATCTGCTCTATCGCCGTCTCCCCGTGGGCCCTTTCGGGGCCGAAGACCTTCATGCAGACGTCGCACCCCGCGAGCAGCGGGCTCCTTTGCCTGTGTGCCCCGCAGGCGCGCCCCGCCCCGATCACTCCGTTCCAGATCGAATATAGCGTCGCGACAGCGTACATTGGATTCTTCTTCAGGTCCTCTGTCAGGAGGGCCGCATAGCGCTCGGCCTCATCCCGGTCGACCCCGAGCTCGCGCAATGAGCCGAGGTGTTTCTTTGGGTCCCTCGTGAGATACATGCTCACCGACGCCTGGGTGAGTCCCAGGAGGGCGGCAATCCTTCCCTGCGAGTAGCTGTCGGCGCTGAGGCGCCTCGCCACTAGTGCCCGCATGGAGGGTAGGAAGGAGTCCACCATAAGTTCGCAGGGCGGGTGCACGCCATAAGTGACTTATTAGGTCGTTTATAAGCATCCTGAGGGATGCCCCCTTCGTGCCCACGCAAGGGACGTATGCGGAGTCTGCGTTTCATGAGGGGACTTCCTGGACGCCGAAGCCTGCCGCGAGCCGCAGGCTCGCGCTGGTGGCGGTGTTCTCTGCCCTCATATCGGTCTGCACCATAATCGCTATCCCGCTTCCTCCGCCCCTGTACGAGATCACGCTCTCTCCGGCCATCTACTTCGCACTCGCCGTCCTGGTCGACAAGTGGGACGCGTTCTCCGCGACAGCAATCGGTGGCTTTGCGGGTGAACTCTTCAACATAGCAACGAAGCCGGGAGGCTCGCCTATCTACCCGTTTGGGATGATATGGGCGAGGGCACCCGAGGTCTTCATCATCGCCTGGGCTGCGAACAAAGGAAGGAGTACGCTCGCGCTGGCGATGGTGCTCGCGACGGTGTACGAGACCTTCGCTTTCTTCGTCCCAGACTGGCTGTTCTACACATACGGACTCTTCTCTTATGGCAGCCCGATGAGCGTCTCCGCCGGATTCACCGCGGCATTGCCGGACCTCTTCACGATGGTCGACGCCCTCTACATCCCAATCGCCTTCGGGATCATAAAGGCCGCTGGGCCGGCCTTCGAACGGCTAGGATGGCGGCGAGACCCTCGCACGACCTGATGATGTCGGGGCGTGGCTTCGCACAATGAAGGCGTCCCGAGGCATGGGGAAGCTGCCAGGAGATTACATGGAGAAGGTGATCTTCGGGAACTTGGGGAGTCCGAGCTCGAAGGTCGTGGTGGGACCCGGGCTCGGGCTCGACAACTCCGTCCTCTCTTTGGGAAAGGGCAACGTCATGATCCTCACCTCAGACCCGGTCTCGATAATCCCAGCGATAGGGATGGAGGCATCAGCGCGGCTCAGCGTCCGGCACCTCGCCTCGGATTACTCGACATGCGGGCTGATGCCAGAGTTCGCGGTGTTCGAGTACAACCTCCCGCCTCGCCTCGCGCCGGAAGAGTTCGAGGAGTATGTCGAGGCTACGAGCCGCGAATGCAAGGAGCTGGGGATATCGATTGTCGGAGGGCACACTGGCAACTACCCCGGGATCGACTATACCATCGTCGGGGGCGGGACGCTGCTCGGGTTCGGAAAGGCGGGAGAGTACGTCACGCCGGCGATGGCGAGGCAGGGCGACCGGATACTTGTCACAAAGGGCTCCGCGATAGGGACGACCGCCGTCCTCGCCAACTCCTTTTCCATTAAGCTCAGAGAGAGCCTCGGCCCGAGGACGATCGAGAGGGCCAAGTCGTTCCTCTCGATGTGCTCCACTGTGGAAGAGGCGAGAATCGCCTCGTCGATGGGGCTGAAGGACGTCGTGACCTCGATGCACGACGCGACCGAGGGAGGAGTCCTCGGGGCCGTCTCGGAGGTCGCCTTCGCGTGCGGGAAGAGCGCCACAGTGGACCTCGACCAGGTGGTGGTCTCCGAGGAGGCTCGGGCTGTGTGCTCCTTCTTCGGCCTCGACCCGCTCACCTCGGGGAGCGAGGGGTCGCTCGTTATCACGGTGAGGCCCGAGAGAGCTGTAGCCCTGCAAAGAAAGCTGCTGGGAAGGGGAATCGAGAGCGCCTCGATTGGCGAGATCGGGGGGAGGAAGAAGAGAGGGCTGTGGGTGACCCGCGGAGGGTCCAGACCCAAGAAACCAGAACTGCCAGGTCGGGACCCATACTGGGCTGCATACTCGCGCGCGACAGCGGAAGGATGGAGATAGCGGACAAAGGCCTTCCGAGTGCTCGAGGCTTAACGTTAAGAACGCCGGAGGCGGTTGAAATCTCCATTGTCCACCGTCGACCGAGCCGCTGGCCTAATCAAGCGGCTCGGCCTCGAGGAGTGGCAAGCGCTGCGCGGGCTGGAAAGGTGCGTACTCAGCAGGGTGAGCACCTCAACCGACTCGATAACCAAGCACACCGCCCAGCCGCGCGAGAGGACTGAGTTCGGCCTCTCAGAGCTCAACAAGAAGGGCATGGTCGGGACCTCCGGCCACAGCTGGGTGCTCTACGGCACGGGCCTCGACCTCCTGGCCCTGAAGTACTACGCCGACGAGGACTACGCGACCGCGCTCGGGAAGCTCATCGCGAAGGGGAAGGAGTCCGACGTCTACGAGGTCCTCTCGAGCAAGGGGAAGCTCTACGCGCTGAAGTTCTTCCGTCTGGGAAGGACGAGCTTCAGGGAGATAACCAGGAAGCGGGCCTCGAGCTCGATGCAGACGTGGATCGACAGTAACTACAAGGCCGCGGAGAGGGAGTCCTCCGCGCTCTCTAGGCTCGACAAGGTCACAGAGAACGTGCCGTCGATAATCGACCACAACAGGCACACCATCTTGACCGGGGAACTCCCCGCGGTCCGTCTCTCGACGAGGCCGGACCTCTCGGACCCAAAGAGGTCTTTCCTAGAGGTCCTCGAGACCGTCAGGCAGGCGTTCCTCAAGGCCGGGATGATCAACGGGGACCTCAGCGAGTACAACATACTGACCGACACGGAGAGGGTCTGGCTGATAGACTGGCCTCAGTGGGTCGGGACGGACCACCCCAACGCCGATGAGCTCCTCGCGAGAGACGTCGGAGGGGTGACCAGGTTCTTCGCGAGGACCTACGGCCTGAAGGTCGACCTCGAATCGGCGCTGGGCTATGTGAAGGGGAAGAGGAAGGCGCCCGCGGTCAGAAGAGGATGATGCGGCTTTCGAGTATCATGTCGGTAATCCCACGGATGTCGCGCATCGACTCGTCCAGTATCTCCTCGATGTCGCCCTTGACCTGAGACATCTTCTGCCCCTTCTCCAGCACGACAGCAGCGCTCGCTATCTGGGGCTGGTCGATCGGGCTCCCTATCCTACTGAGGATCCTGACGTAAGTCTCCCTCACCCCTGGTACCTCCGCTGAGATCCTGCTAGCCGCCTGCGTCGCGACCGCGTTGTATAGCTTCCCCGTGTGGTTGACAGGGTTCTTCCCGGCGGTGGCCTCCATCGAGTACTGCCGCATCGGGCAGATCAGGCCGTTGACCCGGTTCCCCCTCCCGGTGTTCCCGTCGTCGCCTTGCTCCGACGAGGTGCCCGTCACCGTCAGGTAGTAGCTCCCCCTCTTGGGGTCGTCGCCACTGTTCAGCTTGACGTGGACGTCGAGGTCCGACTTGGCGACGAGGTCGTCGACCTCGCTCCTGACATCCTCGATAATGCTCGTGTACTCGCTGGCGTCCCTGATCTCCCGGCTCACCATGGCCGCGGCGACGGTGACGTTCAGCTTCTCCCCAGACCTCATCCCCATGACCTTGACGTCCTCGCCGACGGCGGGATACTTTTTCTTGAAGCGCGAGGAGTTCAGGAGCTGTTCGATGTCGAAGACGACCCTCTCCGTCGGAGAGAGGGGGGCGAAGCCCACCCCGATGGACGTGTCGTTAGCCACTGGCATCGACTTTTTCCTTAGGAAGACGGAGACCAGGTCAGGGGAGCCCGGCCTAATCATCGTCTCCAGCCTCGTGTGCTTCTCAGGGTCGAGGTACCTAAGAGTGCCCCGCAGGTAGTTGGTAATCGCAGCCTTCGAGATGGTCGTGACAGGGACGGTCTCGTTCTTGCCCCCGACCGGAACCACGTCTGTCGCCCTTCCCGCGACGAGGATGTAGATCCTCTCTGTGACAGAGCCGCCCCCGAAGAAGGCGTTCGACTTGCCCCCCACGAGGAGCCCCTTGTCCACGTTGTGGTGGAGTATAGCTTCGAAGTTGTCGAGGTAGTATTTCGAGAGCGCTATCGAGACGGCCTCGCAGGCGCCGTCTATGATGCTGTCGGGGTGGCCGATCCCCTTCCTCTCGACGACCTCGACCTCGAGGTCAGAGACGCAATCCGATAGCTGTTCCGCGTGGATTGACCTCTCCATCTAGCTATCCCTAGAGGGTTCTTTCGAGCATCACGTAAATGACGTTGTCCCCGCGGATGACTACTTTGCCGTAGTTGGCGGAGAGCTTGCCCTGCTCATACTCCTCGGCGTCGACCAGGATGAGGTTCATGAATGGGTCGACGTTCTGGACTTTGCCCTTGTACTCGACGTCGTTCTTGAGCCGGACGGTGGCGTTCTTGCTGATGGCCTTTTGGAGCACCGTCAGAGGCTTCTTGGACGCCTGTTGTGCCTCGTTCACGTTACAGCTTTTCGAAGGAAGTTACCCGGTGCATAAAAGCGTATCTGACCTTCTGGTTGACCATATTTCTATAAACCATCGGCAGAGGGTCGGGTCGCGGGCCCGCAATTCTGCTTGAGTTCAGATCCGTCTGACCGCATCCAGGATCCATGGGAAATAGCCCAGACCAGGAGATAGGGCCTGTAGAGGGAGGTTGGAAGGAGGAGGACCGCCACAGCTCCAAGACTCACGAGCATCGAAAAAAGCTAGGATTCTCGTCTGTCCTCGACAAGATTTGAGTTCCAAAACCAAGTTGTCCATCATTTATTGCATATGAATCTCCG
>Ga0307477_10001549_pt1 | contig 19099 bp, 16 predicted proteins | sample atmos_gasesECM2C_FD_203316 | JGI IMG/M metagenome (GOLD analysis project Ga0307477, IMG submission 203316) | Hardwood forest soil microbial communities from Morgan-Monroe State Forest, Indiana, United States - atmos_gasesECM2C_515 | ecosystem: Environmental > Terrestrial > Soil > Temperate...
AGGCGTTGGGCAGCTGCGGTAGCGGCGCTGATCGCTCTGCAGGACGAATGCCGTGCCTGGCTCGACAATCTGCCTGACAACCTCGAAGGATCGAGATTGGCCGCCAAGTTGCGGGCCATCGCCGAGCTCGATCTCGACGAGCTCCAGGAGGTCGACCCGCCCCGCGGCTATGGCCGTGACCGAGACTGACAAGGGAGAAAAACCACTTGACCCGGAAAGCGTGGGCTGGTCTTCGCCCACCACTCCTGCAAGAACCGCAGCTGTCCCAAGTGCCAGACCGGCGCCTGGCTCGAACAGCGCCAGGCGAAGATGCTGCCAGCCCCTTACTTTGACGTGATCATCACCGTGCCCGAGGAGCTGCCGCAGGCGCTGCGCTCGAACCGGCGCGACGGCTACTGTGCGCTGCTCAGGGCCGCTGCCAAAGCGATCATCGAGCTCGCTCGCGATCGCCGCTTCGTCGCGGGCACTGTCGGCGTGCTCGCCGTCCTCCACACCCAGACCCAACAGCTGCTTTGCCGCCCGCTACGTCTTTCGTGTCGCCATAACTAACCCCCGCATCATTGGTCGCGACGAGCAAGTCGTGACGATCCGGTACCAGTAGCGCAAATCCTCCCACTCGCTGACCTGCCGCATCGCCGGCGAGGAATTCATCCGCCTCCCAGCACCCGCGCAACCGGCAGGACCCGCCACCCTCTCCACCCGGTGAAAACTCCATAGCCGGTTGCACTTACTGCCACGTCAGTCCAACGAAAAATTCCGCTGATCTGCCGAAGCCCGATGTGACGGCAAGCCCTCGAAATAGCCGGCAATTCTGCGCCGACCCCGCCCTGGTTCGGCGCGAACGCTCAGACGTCGAGGTTGGCGACGCTGAGGGCGTTGGCTTGAATGAAATCGCGGCGGGGCTCGACGAGGTCGCCCATCAAGGTCGAGAAGGTCTCCTCGGCCGAATCAGCGTGGCTGATCTTGACCTGCAGCAAGGATCGAACCTCGGGGTCGAGCGTAGTTTCCCATAATTGCTCCGGATTCATCTCGCCCAGGCCCTTGTAGCGCTGCACGTCAATGCCGCGGCGGCCCAGCTCCATGACCGCCTCGACGAGGCTCACCGGCCCGGTGATCGGGTAGGTCTTGTCGCGCGCGGCAAGGGTGCCCGGGCGTTCGTAGACCTCGCGCAGCTTCTCGCAGTCGGTGTCGAGCCGGCGCGCCTCGCTCGAACGCAGCAATGCCGCGTCGATCAGGTACCGCTCGCCGACGCCTTGGCGGGTGCGCCCCAAGACCAATCCCTCGCCAGCGATGACCTCGCCTTGCCAGAGGCGCTCGTGCTCGGGCGCCAGCAGATTGAGCCGCTCGGCAATGTGGTGGGCAGCCTCGATCGCCCGGTTAGGGTCGGCGAGCACTGCCGCCGATAAGGCGCCGGCGATCGCCGCCTGCTCGACGACCTCGATGCTGCCGACCTTGCCGGCCAAGGGCTGCAGCCAGCGGCGGTGAACCCGCGCTTGCTCCAACAGATCGCGCAGATCGTTTCCGGCACGCTCGACCCCGTCATGCTGGGTAAAGACCGAGTCGCGCAGCGCGGCGTCGAGGCAATAAGCTTCGAGTGCCGCGTCGTCCTTCAGATAAACCGCCTTGGCATTGCCGCGCTGCAGACGGTAGAGCGGCGGCTGGGCGATATAGAGGAACCCCTTGTCGATCAGGCTCGCCATCTGGCGGAAGAAGAAGGTCAGCAACAGAGTGCGGATGTGGCTGCCGTCGACATCGGCATCGGTCATGATGATGATGCGGTGATAGCGCGCCTTTTCAGAGTCAAAATCCTCGAGGCCGATTCCGGTGCCGAGTGCCGCAATCAGAGTGCCGATCTCGGCCGAGCTCAGCATCTTGTCAAAGCGAGCACGCTCGACATTGAGGATCTTGCCCTTCAACGGCAGGATCGCCTGAAAGCGCCGGTCGCGGCCCTGCTTGGCCGAGCCGCCCGCGCTGTCGCCCTCGACGATGAAGAGCTCGCTCTTGGCCGGATCGCGCTCCTGGCAATCGGCGAGCTTGCCCGGCAGGTTGGCGACGTCGAGCGCGCCCTTGCGCCGGGTCAGGTCGCGCGCCTTGCGCGCCGCCTCGCGTGCGGCCGCCGCCTCGACGACCTTGGCGACGATCTTCCTGGCGTCGGCCGGGTGCTCTTCGAACCATTGGGTCAGCTTGTCGGCGACAATGCCTTCGACCGCCGGGCGGACCTCGGAGGAGACGAGCTTGTCCTTGGTCTGCGAGGAAAATTTCGGGTCCGGGACCTTGACCGAGAGGATGCAGGTCAACCCTTCTCGCATGTCCTCGCCGGCCAGGGTCACCTTCTCTTTCTTGGCGATCCCGCTGTCGTTGGCATAGGCGTTGACCGTGCGTGTCAACGCCGCGCGGAAGCCCGCGAGGTGGGTCCCGCCGTCCTTCTGCGGGATGGTGTTGGTAAAACACAGCATCGTCTCGTGATAGCTGTCGGTCCACTCCATCGCGATCTCGAGCAGGATGCCGTCGCGCTCGCCGCGGATCACGATCGGCGGTGCATGCAGTGCCTGCTTGGAGCGGTCGAGATAGCGCACAAAGGCCTCGAGCCCGCCCTCGAAGTGCAAGGTGACGCTCTTCGGCTCGACGCCGCGTAGATCGTTCAGCACCAGGATCACGCCGCTGTTCAGGAAGGCGAGCTCACGCAGCCGGTGCTCGAGCGTCGTAAACTCGAACTCGGTGTTGCCGAAGGTCTGCGGGCTTGGCAGGAAAGTGATCTCGGTGCCGGTCGCCGATCCCTGACGGTTCGTCCCCGCCGGCCAAGCCGGGGAGGGCCCGACTTCGGAGAGCGGCGCTTCCGGCACGCCGTCGCGAAAGCGCATGAACCACTCCGAGCCTCCCCGGAAGATGCGCATGTCGAGCCGTGCCGAGAGACCATTGACGACCGAAACGCCGACGCCGTGCAGCCCGCCCGAGACCTTATAGGCGTTCTGGTTGAATTTGCCGCCGGCATGGAGATGGGTCATGATGACCTCGGCGGCCGACACCCCCTCCTCGTCGTGGATGCCGACCGGGATGCCCCGGCCATTGTCGGCGACCGTGCACGAGCCGTCGGCGTTCAACGTCACGGTGATGGTATCGCAATAGCCGGCAAGGGCCTCGTCGATCGCGTTGTCGACGACCTCGTAGATCATGTGATGCAGGCCGGAGCCGTCATCCGTGTCGCCGATATACATCCCGGGCCGCTTGCGCACCGCGTCGAGCCCGCGCAGCACCTCGATCGATTGCTCGTTGTAGGTCGCATCCTGTCCATTGGACACGCCGTTGGGGGCACCATTGCCGGCGTTATCGGCATTACCGCCATCGCGCGGTGCGCCGGCTGGCGCAGCCTGTGCGGCGGCGCGCTGCGGGCCAGCAGGATCGGATGTGGAGATATTCGCCATGTCGTTTTTTAGTTTGCGGGTTCCAGGGTCAAGAAAGCGTCGCGGCCAAGCTTCCGTCATGCACCGACAGAAACTGAGCCCGGCGCTGCAGCGGCGCGAACAGCGCGGCGTCGGTGCCGGTCAGCCATGCTTGGCTGTCGAGCCGGACTAGCGCCTCGAACAGCGCCGCGCGCCGGCTCGCATCGAGGTGGGCGGCGATCTCGTCGAGCAGCAGCAGCGGCGGCTCACCGCGCATCGCCTGCTGCAGAGCGGCATAGGCGAGCAGGATCGCGATCAACAAAGCCTTTTGCTCGCCAGTCGAGGCGAATTCGGCTGCGATCCCCTTGTGCACCAAACTGACGGCGAGATCGGAACGGTGCGGGCCGACCGCGGCGCCGCCGGCCTGTCCATCACCCTGCCGGCTTGCCGCGAGTGCGGCAGCAAACCTGGCCTCCGCGGCTAGCGCCGGCATTTCTTCGAGCCAACCTTCGACAGTGCCGACCAATGTCAGCCGGGCGCGTGGGAACGGGCCTTCGGCTTCGCCGCAAACGCGGTCGAGCCGCTGCACAGCGTCGCGCCGCCCGGCCGCCACCGCGACTCCCTGCTCCGCCATCACCTCCTCGAGCGCCGCCAGCCATGCCGGGTCGGCAGGACCGTCCCGCAACAGGTGCGACCGTTCGCGCAAGGCTTGTTCATATGCAGTGACACGCGAGGCATGCGCGGGATCGAGCCCGAGCACCAGCCGGTCGAGAAACCGCCGCCTTCCGCCGGGTCCGTCGAGGAAGAGCCGATCCATCGGCGGCGTCAACCACACGACACCGAGCCGCTCGCCGAGTACCGCCTGGCCGCGCACCGGCTCGCCGTCGATCCGCACAACCCGACGCTCGCTCGCCGTACGATCTCGGCCGGTCCCGATACGCAAGGCACCGCGGCGCGTCGCGACGACCGCGGCAATGGCCCAACCCGAATCAGGGTGGTCGCATCCGGATCCGGGTCGACGGTCGATCTCGGTCAATTTGGCGCCGCGCAACCCACGGCCCGGCGCGAGAAAGGACAGAGCCTCGAGCAAATTGGTCTTGCCGGCTCCGTTCGGACCCGTCAACACCACCGGCCCGGTGTCCAGACTGAGCCTAGCCTCGTGATAATTGCGGAAATCGGTCAGCGTGAGTCGCGTCACACCGACGCGCCGCGCCGCGGCACCGGCGCTGCTGCGGGCTTCCTGTGCCTCGGCCAACATGGCCAACATATGGGGTCGAAAAGGCTTTTTTGCCAGCGTCGGGCGCCGGTCGCCGACGCGCTCATACCCGCATCGGCATCAGCACGTAAAGCGCGCTCGCATCGGCGCTGTCGCGGACGATCGTCGGCGAGCCGGCATCCGCCATCACGAATTGCGCCCCCTCGCCGTCAATCTGCTCGGCGATGTCGAGCAGGTATCGGGAATTGAAGCCGATTTCCAATGGGCTGGCGAGGTAGCGCACCTCGAGCTCCTCCTCCGCGGTGCCATTCTCGGGGCTCGTCGCCGACACTTTGAGATTGCCATTCTCGATGGCGAGCTTGACCGCCCGGCTCTTCTCGGTCGAGATCGTCGACACCCGGTCCACCGCTTCGGCAAAGGACTTGCAGTCGACCTCCAAGATCTTCTCGTTGTTGGACGGGATCACCCGGTCGTAATCAGGGAAGGTCCCGTCGATCAGCTTGGAGGTCAGCGCCGCCTCGCCGATGATGAAGCGAATCTTCGTATCGGAGAGCGCGATCTGCACTTCGGCTTCGCCTTCCTCGACGAGCCGGCGCAGTTCGAGCACCGTCTTGCGCGGGACGATGACACCCGGCATCCCGGCCGCGCCCTCCGGGAGCACCATCTCGACCCGGGCGAGCCGATGGCCGTCGGTTGCAACTGCGCGGATGACCGGCACCTCGTCGTTCTTTGTTGCATGGAGATAGATGCCGTTGAGATAGTACCGGGTCTCCTCGGTCGAGATTGCGAATCGGGTACGGTCGATCAACGTTCGAAGCTCGCTCGCCGGCAGCGCGAAATTGTGCGGCAGCTCGCCACTGGCCATTACCGGGTAGTCCTCCGGCGGCAGACATTGCAGGGTGAAGATCGAGCGGCCCGAGCGCAGCACCATCGCGTTGCGCTCGCCGCTGCTCTGAATCTCGACCTGCGCCCCCTCGCGCAGCTTGCGGACGATGTCATAGAGGGTGTGCGCCGGCGCGGTGGTCCGACCTTCCCGCTCGATCTGACCGGGAACGCGCTCGATGATCTCGAGATCCATGTCCGTGGCGCTCAGCGCCAGCCGTCCAGCTTCGGCGCGCAACAGCACGTTCGACAATATCGGGATTGTCGTGCGCCGTTCGACCACGCTCTGCACGTGGCTCAGCGCCTTGAGGAGAGCCGCCCGTTCGACGATGAGTTTCATGGTTGCTGCATTGAAATTGCGACACAGGCGCGGGTCTAACCCCAGCTCAACCGCCGAGCCGCGCCCGGGGCCGAGATGGGCCAGCGCCCCCGTCGCGCCATCCCGAACGGTTCAGCAGACGGGTCCACACCATAGCACGAAACGGTGCGCGCTTCAGCACGCGGTTTCCAAGCTGCCCCGCGCGCGAGGGTGGACCTCAGGCTTGCAGCATCCGGCGCAACAGCTCGACATCCTCGGCGAGCGTCCGGTCGCTGAGGGTGAGCTCCTCGATCTTGCGGACTGCATGCATGACCGTGGTGTGATCGCGGCCACCGAATTTCCGGCCAATTTCCGGCAGCGATCGCGTCGTCAGCTGTTTGGCGAGATACATCGCAATTTGTCGCGGGCGCGCTACGGCGCGAGCCCGGCGTTCCGAGGTCATCTCGCTCAGTCGGATGTTGAAATGCTCGGCGACGCGCCTTTGGATCTCGTCGATCGTCACCCGCCGCTCGCAAGAACGCAACAGATCGCGCAGCAATTCTTGCGCGGTTTCGAGCGTCACTTCTCGTCCGATAAGCTGCATATCCGCAATGATTCGGTTCAAGGCCCCCTCGAGCTCGCGGACGTTCGAGGTGATCTTGTGCGCGAGAAATTCCATCACTTTCTGAGAAATCCGAATGCCGCTGTGCTCGGCCTTCGACTGCAGGATGCCGAGGCGCAGCTCATAGGTGGTCGGGTGCAGATCGGCAACGAGGCCCCAGCCGAGCCGGGAGCGCATGCGCTCCTCGAGCCCTTCTAGATCGGAAGGCGACTTGTCAGCTGAGATTACGATCTGGCGGTTCTGATCGACCAGTGCATTGAACGTGTGGAAGAACTCTTCTTGGGTCGAATCTTTGCCGCTGATGAATTGAACATCGTCTATCATCAGCAAATCGACCGAGCGGAATTGCTCCTTGAAGTCCATCGTCGACTTGAAGCGTAGTGCTCGGATGAACTGATACATGAATTTTTCGGCGGAGAGGTAGATGACCTTGCGGTCATAGGCATGCCGGCGAACGTGCCAGGCGACGGCATGCATCAAATGGGTCTTGCCGAGACCGACCCCGCCATAAAGGAAGAGCGGGTTGAATGGCACCGTATGAACCGGGTTGGCGCAAGCCTCGGCGACGCGTCGCGCCGCGGCATGGGCCAGCTCATTAGGCTTGCCGACAACGAAATTCTCGAAAGTAAAGCGCTGGTCGAGCGCCGAGAGTTGCGCCTTGTCCTCGCTAATTTCGAGCATGACGGCCGGCTCTGCGAAAGGAGGTGAGGGCCCGCCGCGATTTTTAGGCTCGCCACCAGCGACGGCCGAGTGGTCAAGCCCATTATCTCTGGAGGCGACCGCCACGACGATCGTGACGCTGGTCACCCGCTGGTTCTCCGCTCGCCACAGCGCGAGAAGGCGGTCGGCATAATGCGTCGCGACCCAATCGCGCAGAAAGCGGGTCGGTGCGGCGACGACCGCCTCTCCATCATCCACTCGCTCCACGCTCATTGGTCGCAGCCAGCTGCGGTAGGCGGCTTCGCCGACCTCCGCCTTGAGGTGGCTTAGAACCCGAGCCCATTCGCCCTGGCATGCACTTGGCGATGTATCCACTTCTTCTATGCGAACCGCTTCTGCGACCACCGCATCCCCCCAAGTCCAGGACGGCAGCACCAACCGGCTTAGTGCGTGCCGGTAAGATCTACACCCAAGGATCGTCGATTTCCGGCTCTGCATCGTCTCTGAGTGCAGGCAAACTAGACCTTTCCGCCGAGCTAATTACTGTTAAATTCTGTAAAGAAAAGGACATTTTCTTTGAGTATAGAGAAACATTTACAGAACGTATAAGTAGTTTTCGGCGCCGTTATTCGGGATTTTAGGCGATATGACGGATTCATGGCAACCGGACCGAAAACAGAACACGGGAAAGCTTGTCGCCGACCGACACTCGGCCGCGCGGGAAAAACCACAAACGCCCATCGTCGGTAGAAAAGCGTCGCATCGCGACATTTGGTCGCAACGCGGGCGCGGCGCGATCAGAGCGCGTTAATCCGGGCGGCGAGGCGAGACAACTTCCGCGACACAGTATTCTTATGAAGCACACCCTTGGTAATCGCCCGATGCAACTCGGGCTGCGCCAATTGAAAGGCGTCTTGGGCCGCCGCCTTGTCACCGTTCGCGATCGCCGTCTCGACCTTCTTGACAAAAGTGCGCACTCGGCTCACCCGGGCCCGGTTGATCGCCGTGCGTTTGGCAATTTGGCGTATGCGCTTTTCCGCCGATTTGTGACTGGCCATGCTCGCTCGCGGTGAGAACGAAGTGCGGGCTTATATCGGCGGGCCGTCGCCTCGTCAACCAAGCGGGCCGTAAGGGGCATCCGCCTTTCGGTCGACGCCGCGTCGAGTTCGGCGACCAGCGCTAGCGCTGCCGCTTCGCACAGAAGAACGTCGATCGGCCGGATTGCACGATGCGGCGCACACCCGCAGCGCAGTCGCAGCCGGGGCAGGGACGGCCTTCGCGGCCGTACACGGCCCAGTGATGCTGGAAATAGCCGAGCGCGCCGTCGGCTTGGACATAATCGCGGAGCGATGAACCTCCCGCTGCAATTGCCTCGGCCAGGACCGACCTGATTGCGGCGGCCAACCGCTCCGCCCGTCTCCGGCCGATCGATGCGGCGAGCCGACGCGGCGACAGCCCCGCGCGAAACAATGCCTCGCAGACATAGATGTTACCGAGGCCGGCAACGACCCGCTGATCGAGCAGCGCCGCCTTGATCGGCGTCAGCTTGCCCGCGAGCTTGATCGCGAGATAGCCACCGTCGAAGCCGGGTTCGAGAGGTTCGGGCCCGAGCCCGGCGAGAAGCGGATGCCGATCCTCTTCGCCGCGCTTGACATAATCGAGCGTCCCGAACCGGCGCGGGTCGTTAAAGCGGATGACGGTCCCGTCGTCCAGCGTCAGCACGACATGGTCGTGCGGCGCGGCGGGTAGGGCGGCCCGGCTGGCAGTAACGCGGCCGGACATGCCGAGGTGGAGCAGCAGCAGACCGTCCGCATCGAGCTCGATCAGGATGTACTTGCCACGGCGGCCAAGCGCGCCGATCAGGGCGCCGTCCAGACGCGCGACGAGAGCCGGCGGAAAAGGCCGCCGCAGATCGGGCCGGCGCAGCTCGGCTCGCAGGATCCGGCGTCCGCTAATCCTCAGCGCCAGGCCACGCCGGACAGTCTCGACCTCAGGCAGCTCGGGCATTGCTCCGCCAACATCGGGCGCGCCGAGATCGGCGCGCCGTGGCGCGCGCGACCCCACGGGGTTATCTTCCTGCACGATGAGCGAGGACGAGACAAGCAGCGGCATCGATTTCGGTTCGCGCCGGGTGCCGGAAGAAGAGAAGGCACCGCTTATACGCGCTTTGTTTGACAGCGTCGCCGCACGCTACGACCTGATGAACGACCTAATGAGCGTCGGCATCCACCGCTTGTGGAAGGCCGAGATGGTCGCTTGGCTCAAGCCGCACCCGGGTCAGGTTCTTCTCGATGTCGCGGGGGGTACCGGCGACATCGCTCTGCGCGCTCTCCCGCGCATCGCTGCCGAGCAGGCAGCCTCCATCGGGAGCATCGTCGTCTGCGACGCCAGCGAGCAGATGCTCGAGGTCGGACGCGCTCGTGCTCTCGACCAAGGGATCCTCGCGGGGATCGAGTGGGTGTGCGCCGACGCCGAACGGCTTCCGGTGGCCGATCGAAGCGTCGATCTGTACACCATCGCCTTCGGCTTGCGGAACGTCACCCGGATCGACGCGGCGCTTGCCGAGGCGCGTCGTGCGCTAAGGCCCGGTGGTCGCTTTCTGTGTCTCGAATTCACCCCCGAAATCACCCCGCTCCTCCAGCCCTTATATGATCTGTACAGCTTTCACATCGTGCCGCTGCTCGGTCGAATAGTCGCCGGCGATCGGGAGGCCTACACCTACCTCGTGGAAAGCATTCGGCGTTTCCCTCGGCAGAGCGAGCTTTGCGAAATGATTGCGCGCGCAGGGCTCGATCAGGTGAGGTTTCGCAACCTCACGGGGGGCGTCGCTGCGCTCCATTCGGCTTGGCGTCTCTGATACGCTCCGACCTGGGTTCGGGCTGCTGCGGAGTGCCCGAAACCTGGTTCGGCTTATCCGTATCGGCCTGACCCTCGCGCGGCACGACGCGCTGTTTCCGTTGGATGCCGTCCCGCCCGCTGCACCCTTTTTACACATCGGCCGCGCCCTTACGCGCCATCGTACACGCGCCTCGGCCCGCCCGGGTCAGCGGCTCGCCGCGGCATTCGGCGAGCTCGGGCCGAGCTTTATCAAGCTCGGCCAGCTCCTGTCGACTCGAGCCGATCTCTTCGGCGAGGAGATCACCCTCGACCTGGCGAGCCTGCAAGACCGTCTGCCGCCTTTTCCGGGACGCGAGGCGCGCGCGCTGATCGAGGCCGAGTTCGCCAATCCGCTCGAAGGTCTGTTTGCTTCGTTTAACGAGACCGCAGTTGCGGCGGCATCGATTGCCCAGGTTCATTTCGCCCGGACGACGGACGGGCGTGACGTCGCGGTCAAGGTCTTGCGGCCGGGAATCGTCGAGGCGTTTTCGCGCGATCTCGACCTCTTCCTGTGGCTGGCCCGGCTGAGCGAGCAAATGCAGCCTGTGCTGCGGCGGCTGAAGCCGGTCGAGGTGGTAGAGATGCTGGCCGAGGTCGTTCGGTTCGAGATGGATCTGCGTTTTGAGGCGGCCGCCGCATCGGAGCTCGCAGAGAATTTTGCTGGCGACCCGGATTTTCGCGTGCCGCGGGTCGATTGGCGGCGCACCGGCCTTCGCGTGCTGACATTGGAGCGGATTTCCGGGGTCCGCATCGATGATCGCGCGGCATTGATCGCGGTCGGTCACCGGATCGAGGATCTGGTGGTCAAGGCATCCCGCGCCTTTTTCAATCAGGTCTTCCGCGACGGCTTCTTCCATGCCGATCTCCATCCCGGGAACATGTTTGTCGACGCGTCGGGCGCGATCGTCGTTGTCGATTTCGGCATCATGGGCAGGCTCGACCGTGCAACCCGCTTTTACCTCGCTGATATGCTGCTCGGCTTTCTCTCGGGCGATTTCCGGCGGGTTGCGGAAGTACACTTCGCCGCGGGCTATGTGCCGCCGCGCCGGTCGGTCGACGCCTTCGCGCAGGCCTGCCGCGCCATCGGCGAGCCGATCCTCGGCCGGCCGCTGCAAGAGATCTCCTTCGCCCGCCTTCTCGCCCAGCTCTTCCAGGTCACCGAACAGTTCGAGATGGAGACTCAGCCCCAGCTTCTGTTGCTCCAGAAGACGATGGTGCAGGTCGAAGGGCTGGGACGCCGCCTCGACCCCGAGGTCAATATCTGGGCGCTCGCTCGGCCCCTGATCGAGGCATGGATGCGCGAGAATCGCGGTCCGGAGGCGAGGCTGCAGCAGCGCTTCGAGGCTCTCGCCGAGGTGATCGACGGGGTGCCCCGATTGATGCGCAATCTCGAGACGCTGGTCGGCGATTGGTCGCGCGAAGGGGTCGTCATGCACGCCGAGACCCTGGCTGCCCAAGCCGCCAGGCGGGCCCGCCATCTGGCAATCCTCCTTATTCCGGTATGGCTTGTTACAGCCGCGCTGGTCGCGATCGCTCTCGCCCTCGTCTTCGGTCGGTAGCATATTGGTGCTGAGCGATAGGCCGCGGAGGATCGAATTGCTTCAGGACCGGCGCATATTGCTGATCATTGCCGGCGGGATCGCCGCCTATAAGAGCCTCGAGCTGATCCGGCGGCTGCGCGAGAGAGGCGCGGCGGTGCGCTGCATCATGACCGCAGCGGCGCAGCATTTCGTGACGCCCCTGTCGGTCGCGTCGCTGACCGAGGACAAGGTCTATACCGATCTCTGGTCGCTGACCGACGAAAGCGAGATGGGCCACATCCGGCTGTCGCGCGAGGCCGATCTTGTCGTCGTGGCACCGGCGAGCGCCGATCTGATCGCGCGAATGGCGACGGGCCTTGCCGACGATCTCGCGACGACGGCGCTGCTCGCCTCGGACAAGCCGGTGCTGATCGCGCCGACGATGAACCTGATGATGTGGGCGCATCCGGCGACCCGGATGAATGTGGCGACGCTCGATGCGCGCGGCGTCAGACGGGTCGGACCCGGCTCGGGCGAGCTCGCCTGCGGCGAGGTCGGCTCGGGCCGCATGGCCGAGCCGCTCGAGATCGTCGCCGCGATCGAGCGTGTGTTGGCGGGCGACGCGCGGCTAGCCGAGAAGCGGGTGCTGGTGACGAGCGGGCCGACCCGCGAGCCGATCGATCCCGTGCGCTACATCTCGAACCACTCCTCGGGCAAACAAGGCCATGCGATCGCGGCGGCGCTCGCAGCACTCGGCGCCGACACGGTGCTCGTCTCGGGCCCGACGCAAGAGCCCGCGCCGGCCGGAGTCAGGGTCGTGCCGGTTGAGACAGCAGCCGAAATGCTCGCCGCCTGCGAGGCGGCATTGCCGGTCGACGTCGCGGTCATGGCGGCGGCCGTCGCCGACTGGCGGGTCGAAACCGCCGGCCGGCACAAGCTAAAGAAGGACGGCGGCGGCCCGCCGGTGCTGCGCCTTGCCGAAAACCCCGACATCCTCGCTGCCGTCGCCCAGCGCGGCAACGACCGGCCGGCCCTCGTGATCGGCTTTGCGGCGGAGACCGACGATGTCGTCGAGAACGCCCGCCGCAAGCGTCTGCGCAAGCGCTGTGACTGGATCCTCGCCAACGACGTGTCGCCTGGGACCGAGACCTTTGGCGGCGACCGCAACACGATCCATCTGGTCGATGCCGACGGGATCGAGGATTGGCCGGTGATGAGCAAGCGCGAAGTCGCCACCCGGCTCGCCGAGCGGATCGCGCAACATCTCGGGACCCCATGGCCCGGCGGGTCTTGAAAGTCGAGCTCAAGATCCTCGATCCGCGGCTTCCCGGCTGGGGCTTTCCGTCCTGGGGCTCGAGCTTGGCGGCGGGACTCGACCTGCATGCCTGCATCGATCGCCCGCTCGTCCTGAAGCCTCAACTGCCGGCCGTGCTGATCTCGGCCGGCATCGCCTTTCGCATCGGTGCCCTGGATTGGTGTGCGCTCTTGCTGCCGCGCTCCGGCCTCGGCCACAAGGAGGGGCTGGTGCTCGGCAACACGATCGGGGTGATCGACGCCGATTACGAGGGACCCTGCCTGATTTCGGCGTGGAACCACAATCCTGCCGGCGAGGGCATACGGATCCGGCCCGGTGACCGCATCGCTCAGCTCGTCTTCACCCGCATCGCGCGCCCGGAATTCGCGATCGTACCGGCATTTTCGGCACGGGAAGGCCGCCAGGAAGACGGTTTCGGATCGACCGGCATCGAGGCCGCTTGTCGGGACCCGCGTCCGGCGCGAAACTCGTGACAATCAAATCTGACCCTCGGGGATGGCGGCCTGGACGACATGATTCGGCTGACCAAGAAACTGCTTTTTGCTATCGAGGCGGTGCTCGACATCGCCTACAACGGCGGCCAGGTGCCGGTGCGCTCCTCCGAGATCACCGAGCGCGAAGGGATCCCGCGCCGTTATCTCGAGCCGGTGCTGCAGGAGCTGGTGCGGCACAAGATCCTGCTCGGAATCCGCGGCCCGAGCGGCGGCTATCGGCTGGCGCGCGAGCGGCGGCGGATCAGCCTCGGCGACATTGTTCGTACGGTCCGTGGGCTCGAGACCGCCGAAGACCCGATCAGCGACCCGGCCGGCAGCGCCCTCGGGCATCAGGTCGTGCGGCCGCTGTGGCTCGAGCTCCAAGAGGAGATGATGCGGCGGCTCGATGCGTTGACCCTCGAGGAACTGTGTGGCCGCGCGCACCGTTCCGGGATTGCCGGCAGAGCTGCCGAATGCGGTGATTTCGAGATCTGAAGGAGCAATAGGAACCGGATGGAGAGCGCCACGGCGACCAAGTCGGCGCCCGCAGAGTTTCGCGGCCGCGTCTATGACAGCATCGTCGAGACGATCGGTGCGACACCGCTCGTGCGCATTCACCGCTTGACGCAAGACGCCGGGGTAAGGGCCGATATCCTGGGCAAGTGCGAGTTCTTCAACCCGCTCGCCTCGGTCAAGGACCGCATCGGCGTCTCGATGATCGCTGCCGCCGAGGCAGCCGGCCGGATCAAGCCCGGCACCGTGCTGGTCGAGCCGACTTCGGGCAACACCGGGATCGCGCTTGCCTTCGTCTGCGCCGCAAAGGGCTACCGGCTGATCTTGACGATGCCCGACAGCATGTCGCTCGAACGCCGCAAGATGCTCAAACTGCTCGGCGCCGAGCTGGAGCTGACCCCGGCCGCGCAGGGCATGCGCGGTGCGATCGCCAAGGCCGAGGAAATCGTCGGCTCGCTGCCCGACGCGTTCATCCCGCAGCAGTTCAGCAATCCGGCGAACCCGGAGATCCACCGCCGCACGACCGCGGAGGAGATCTGGAACGACACCGGCGGTGCAGTCGATATCGTCGTCAGCGGTGTCGGCACTGGCGGCACGTTGACCGGGGTCGGCTCGGCGCTGAAGCCGCGCAAGCCCGGGCTCAAGATGATCGCGGTCGAGCCCGAGGACAGCGCGGTGCTGTCAGGCGGGCCGCCCGGTCCGCACCGCATTCAAGGCATCGGCGCGGGGTTCATCCCCGAGATCCTCGACACCAGCCTGATCGACGAGATCATCCGCGTCGGCAACGAAACCGCCTTGCGCACCGCGCGCGAGGCGGCACGCCTCGAAGGCCTCGTGGTCGGGATCTCGGCCGGTGCGGCACTCGCCGCCGCACTCGAAGTCGGCGCGCGGCCGGACATGGCCGGCCAGACGATCGTCGTCGTGCTGCCGGACTTTGGCGAGCGTTATCTGTCGACGGCACTGTTCGACGGGGTGTGAGACCGATGGAGTTGAGCGAGGAGCAATTTCAGCGCTACGCGCGTCACCTGATCCTCGACGAGGTCGGCGAGGAGGGCCAGCTGCGGCTGCTCCAATCGCGCGTCCTGGTCGTCGGCGCCGGTGGTCTCGGCGCGCCCATGCTGCTCTACCTCGCGGCGGCCGGGGTCGGGACGATCGGGATCACCGATCCCGACCGGGTCGACCTGACCAATCTGCAGCGCCAGATCGTCCACGCGACCGAGCGCGTCGGCGCGCTCAAAGTCGAAAGCGCGCGCGCGGCACTCGCGACGGTCAATCCCGGGGTGCACGTCGAAGCCCATCCGGTGCGCCTCGGCCCGGAGAATGCCGCGGCGATGATCGCCGGCTATGATCTCGTCGCCGACGGCAGCGACAATTTCGCCACCCGCTATCTCTTGACCGACCTCTGCTTTCGCCTCGCAAAGCCGCTGGTGGCGGCGGCTCTGTCGCCGTTCGAAGGCCAGATCTCGACCTTCCGGCCCTATCTCGGCGCAGGTCACCCCTGCTACCGGTGCCTCTTTCGCGAGCCGCCGCCGCCCGATCTCGTGCCGCGCTGCGAGACCGCCGGCATCCTCGGCGCCATCGCCGGCGTCCTCGGCACCCTGCAGGCGGTCGAGGTGCTGAAGGAGCTCTTGGGGCTCGGCGACAGCCTCGACGGCACCTTGCTGATCTACGACGCGCTGCGCGCCCGCTTTCATTCGATCCGGATCGGCAAGGATGCGGAATGCCCGACCTGCGGTGCCCACGCTCCTGTCGAGGCACGTTAACAGGGGGAAATCCCCGCCGGCCGAGCCTCAAATCCCCCCTGCTCAACCCTGAACCTCAGGGAAAAAATTCGATTCGCGACGGCGCTCTTGGCCAAAAAGTTAGTTCGATCAAATAGTTGATCCCCAAATGGAGGGCGATTCGTACCGGCAACAGGGGGGCTTTGACGATCTTTTGACGACGAGCGAATTCGGACGAGGAACAGGCACTACTTAACCGCCTCCCTCGCTGATCCGCTTTCCCTCGGTCGTCTACAGGGACTGACCGGGGGTCAGTCGAGCAGCCTCGACGGCACGCTCTTGCTCCACGATGCGCCGCGCCTGGGTTCACTCGATCCGCATCGGCAAGGATCCGGGATACCCGACCTGCGGCCCCCACACGGCGCAAAGGGCCATTAGCCAGCGCTGATCCGGTAAGCGCGAGCCGCCGTGTCATGGAACAGCGCGGTGCGTTCGGCGGCCGGATAGCCCCTGGAAAAGCGTTTGAAGGCGTTGAACAGCACGTGGTGCGAGAATGACACTTTGTCGACCGGGAAGTTGCTTTCGAACATGCACCGGTCGGGGCCCAGTTGCTCGATGCAATAGCTCATCAAGGGCGCCATCGACGTCGCCAGCTCCTCCGAGCCAATCGGCTTGGCTCGCGTGTGCCAGTCGAAGCCGAGCCGCGGCATGCCGATGCCGCCGAGCTTGAGGTTGACGTTGGGGCACGGCGCCAATCCAGCGATGCCGCGCCGCCAGGCGTCGAGCACTTCGTCGTCGCGGTTGGCGTAGGGGCCGACCCGCGTCAAGCCGCCGAGATGGTTGAGGATGATCGTCAGATCGGGCACTGCTTTGGCAAAGGCCGCGAGCTCGGGCAATTGCGGGAAGCACAGCCCGGTGTCGAGCGACAGCCCCATCCGCGCCAATACCCGAGCGCCGGCTTGGTATTCGGCAGTGGCGAGCACCCCCTCCTTTTCGCGGCTTTCGATCTCCGGATGCGGGTCCCAGGTGACCGTATGGCGGATGCCGCGAAACCGGTTGGGGCTAGCCGCGCGCAACGCCTCCAGCACCCGCTCGACTCGGTCGCCGAGCTTCAGGTCGGCGCGGCCGACGATCCCGGCCGCCGCGCGGCACGGGCCGTATTGACCGCTGGCGCTGGCGGCGGCCAAGCCCTGGACGAACTCGACTTCGCCGACCGGGCGCAGCTCTTCAGGTCCGTCGGGCCGATACATGGCCCTCGCCTCGATGAACACGGTGGAGCGCACATTATGACCGGCGCCGACATCGGCGATCAGCTCGTGCAGCAGATAGCGCTGATAGGGGACGCGCTCGGAGCGGAAATCCCAGAAGTGATGATGCGGATCGCAGATCGGCAGCTCCGGCTCCAAGGTCGCTTCCTGGGTCAGCGCCAGCCAGTCGTTTCCTCCGTACGGCATGATTTCTCCTCGGTTTGTGTTGATTTTCCCCGGCTCCGCGCGACAGCATAGTCAGTCGACATGTGCCGAACAATCTCCGGAGGAGGGACCTGTGATGATCGTCGGAAATGGCCGGTTCACCTACCGCGTCAATGCCGATTGGGCGAAATTGCCGGACGGCTGGTCCTTCAAAGAGGTCGGCGGGGTCGGCGTCGACGGCAACGACAATGTCTATGTCTTCAACCGCGGCGAGCACCCGATGATGGTGTTCGACCGACCCGGCAATTTTCTGCGCTCGTGGGGCGAGGGCCGGTATCCGCGGGCGCACGGCGTCCACATGGCGCCCGACGACACGATGTTTCTGACCGACGATGGCGGCCACTTCGTGCGCAAGGTGACATTAGACGGCAAGGTCTTGCTCGAGCTCGGCGTGCCCGGCGAGCCGGCACCCTTCATGAGCGGCGAGCCGTTTCACCGCTGCACGCACACGGCTCTCTCACCAAAGGGTGATATCTACGTGTCGGACGGCTACGGCAACGCCCGCGTGCACAAATATTCCCCCGACGGCAAATTGCTGCTGTCGTGGGGCGAGCCCGGCACCGGCGAGGGCGAATTCAACATTGTCCACAACATCTGCTGCGATGCCGACGGCTGGGTCTATGTCGCCGACCGCGAAAACCACCGGGTCCAGGTGTTCGACGGCGACGGCAGGTACGAGACGCAGTGGAAGAACCTGCATCGCCCGTGCGGCCTCTACATGCCGTACGCCCATCAGCCGATCTGCTACATCGGCGAAGTGGGCCCGGCAGCCGCGGTCAGCCGCGACATTCCCAATCTCGGGCCGCGGGTCAGCATCGTCGACCACGAGGGCAAGCTGATCGGGCGGTTTGGCGATACGCCGGCCGGCACCGAGCTCGGCCGGTTTCTGGCGCCGCACGGGCTCGCCGTCGACCGCCACGGCGACATCTATGTCGGCGAGGTATCGTGGACCGCCTGGCCGCAGATCTACCCGGGCCAGCCGCACCCCGCCAATTTGCGCTCGTTGCAGAAATTCGAAAAGGTCGAGTGATCGGGTGTGCTAAGCTCGTGACAGAACTCCTCGGCGCCGTATGCAGCGCCGGGCAACGCCCGAGACGGAGGAAGCCATGCAATTGATGTACTTCACCGAGCAGCCGATGTCAGCCTATCCGGCCGACGAGGGCCTGAAATTCGGTGCCACGGCGCTGATGTTTTCGAATAAATACTTCGACCCGGTCGCCGGCAGCCGGCTCTATAACGAATATCTCGAGCATTACATCTATGCCGAGGAGATGGGCATCGAAGGCTTCATGCTGAACGAGCACCACAATGCGCCGTTCTGCATGCAGGCGAAGTGCAACATCTTTGCCTCGATCCTCGCCGCGGTGACCAAAGAGGCGAAGATCATTTTGCTCGGCAACCCATTGCCGTTGGCTGACAACCCGGTGCGTCTCGCCGAGGAATTGTCGATGATCGACATGATCTCCAAGGGCCGGCTGGTTTCGGGCTTTGTCCGCGGCGGCGGGCAGGAGCAGCTGGCCGCCGGCGTCAACCCGGCCTTCAACCGCGAGCGCTTTCAGGAGGCGCACGATTTGATCGTCGCCGCGTGGACGCGCGAGGGGCCGTTCCGCTGGGAAGGCACCCATTACCAGAACCGCGTCGTCAACCCGTGGGCGGTGCCGCTGCAGAAGCCGCACCCGCGGGTGTGGATCCCGGGTGTCATCAGCCCCGAGACGGTCGTCTGGGCGGCACAGCGCGGCTACCCCTATATCGCGCTCAACACGCCGATCGACCGGACAAAGCGAATCTGGGAGATCTACGACAACGTCGCGGCCGAGGCGGGTTTTACCGGCGGTCCGGACTATCACGGGATGTTGAAGCAGATCCACGTTGCCGAGACCGAGGAGAAGGCGCTCGCGAACGCCGCCCAATTCAGATGGATGCAAGGCGAATTCACCGGTCTTGCCCACCCCGTGTGGAGCACGCCCTCGGGTTACGGAAGTCCGGAAAACCGCCGCGCCTTTGTCGAGTTTGCCTCGGGCCGATCGAGAAACCCGCGCTATCGCCCGGAGCTCGAAAAACAACTCGAAGATTTGATGATCATCGCCGGCACGCCCAAGACCGTGATCGCCAAATTGCGGATCCTGCTCGAAGAGACACGGCCCGGCATT
>Ga0307477_10001550_pt1 | contig 19085 bp, 16 predicted proteins | sample atmos_gasesECM2C_FD_203316 | JGI IMG/M metagenome (GOLD analysis project Ga0307477, IMG submission 203316) | Hardwood forest soil microbial communities from Morgan-Monroe State Forest, Indiana, United States - atmos_gasesECM2C_515 | ecosystem: Environmental > Terrestrial > Soil > Temperate...
CGGACGAAGATGATCGACGACCTTTGGCAAGCGCTCCTGACCCTGGCCAACGATGAGCACCACCCTGAGCGCCCTTCGGGCGCAGCCTCAATCGGAGAGCAAGACGCCCGATTCGTGCTCATGGCGACGGCCGTCCTCTCCGACTATGTCGGTCGCTTGCTCGCCGTCCCCAGCTCGCCAATTCTGGACATCGCGGAGGTCACCGACGACTGACCTAACGGCTCAGCGAACCACCATGCGGCCGCCCTGCCTGGGATGCCCTGCCACGATCGACAAGAACATGAGCTGCGAGCCCGAGCCCACACCGAGGTAGGTCACCGACTTCTCGCCGATGTCGAAGTCGTGATCTGTAGTCACGGAAAACGTCGCACCCCCTCGGATCAACACCCAGGAGAACCTGCACTCCTGTCGATCCACAACTTCTTGAAGCCCAGCGTCCGACAAGACGACCCAGCCGGGCACGTCCTCAAAGCCAACCAATTCCGTGCGGTCGAAAGCTCGAGCCTCTGGTCCCATGGCGTCCCTCCAAGGTCTACGAAAGCGCTTGCAACGCCCCTAGCTAGGGTGTAGTATCTTATACTACAATGTACGCATGTCAGACGCTGCTGAACCGACCTTCCGTGGCATCCCCTATGGAGACCTGCCCCGGGAGAGTGTCGACTGGACTCACAGGGCGGAGCACATTCGGACCCGCTCCGCGCGCAAGGGGCCCCAAGAGTTCGACGTCGAGCCCGAATGGGCCACGGAAGCTGCGCTCGATCCCAACGCTCTCATCGGCCCGGGCTCCAGCCCGACAAGCGTCGAAGTCATTGGCCATTCACCGAGCGCACCCGCGCGCGATGGGAAGGGTGCGGGCCGGCTTCTCAAGGTGTGGCTCGTGCCTAAAGACGACCCGCCGTCAGGTCACTGGTGGGGCGCCAGTGCTTGCGACGCTAACGACCAGGATGTCGCAGCTTATAACGACCGTGGAGATTGAGTGATGAATACAGTCCCCATTTCGGAAGCCCTCGCAAAGGAAGCTGAGCTCGCGGAGCAGTCCGAGGGACAACATCGAGGTCCCTACGTGCGGAGCCGCCGGCCACCTAAGGACCCGTCGCAGGTCTATTCGCTGCGTATCCCTCTAGAACGGCTCGAGTCGGTTCGCAAGCTAGCCGCCGAAAACAACACCACGCCGGCTGCGCTCTTGCGGACGTGGGTGTTGGAAAGATTGGACGAGGAGAGCCACATCAAAGATCAGGGCACAAAAAATGCCCTGCCTCCCCGCCAACGCGAGCGCGCTATGGCGCTTGTGCGGCAGCTTGAAGCGACCTTGACCCGACGCTCGGCGTAGACCCTCTCACCGATGAAAGCGCTCACAGTTCGCCAGCCTTGGGCCGAGTTGATTGTGAGAGGACGCAAAGACGTCGAGAACCGGCCCTGGAGGACGAATCACCGCAATTTGCTCGCCATCCACGCCGGGCTTGGTTTTGACCCGCACGAGCCTAAGGTCCGCGGGGAGCTCGAATCGGGAGCCATCATAGGCGTCGTCGACGTCCTCGACTGCGTCCGCGGATCAGAGTCGCCCTGGGGTCTGCCAGGCCAGTGGCACTGGATTCTGGGAAACGCTCGGCGGTTGTCGAAGCCGATTCCTTACCGCGGGGCGTTGGGCCTCTGGAACGTCGACCCCGAGACAGAGCGACTACTGCGGAGCCGGCTACGCGGGAGCCACACGCAAAGGCGCCCGATTCACCCGGTAGTCAGAACGCTCTAGCGCTCGTCACGACCTCCGGCAGGACCACTTCTGACGTCCGATAAGAGAACTGTATCGGACCCCTAGTACGCCTCAAACGTCATGCAAATGTCCTTTTCAGTCTCTGCACCGCCTTCGTTGGCATGTCCGTGCGCCCGCGGAGATGCGCGTAGCTAGCAGTGTACTTATGTGCTGGAGCACGAGGCGCAGGCCGTCCCACAACGCCGACAGCGCCCCTCCGTGCGGAGTTCCAATCCAAGCGCAACCACGCGATCCTCGCTTGATAGTGCAATCTTGTCTTTGTGGTCGCGCAATAGCGAGCGAAATGCAGATACACCAGTTGCCACCGCCGTTGTCTTCATTCGCCTCACCTTTTCGCCGTCGATCCGCTCGCCGTGAACAATTGCTGATCGCGTCGCGTAGGCCTCGCTTCGATCCTTTCGGCCTGTCGTGCCTACCAGAGCATCAAGACCAAACATCACCGATCGGGTAGCCTCGGACGAGTGCTCTACCAGGTTCTCCCAGGCGATCACCGCATCGACGAGACTGTCTGCAGGGTCGTTGCGCTCACCGACACTGCGCGTTAGCCTTGCGAGCCCAATTTCAATGTGCCCCACATCAATCTGGTCCAAGGCACGCGCCCATGCTTCCACCTCGGCAAGCTCCTCAGCTGTCAACGCATCACTTCGTCGCTGCAGTCCAACAAACCGAATCTCGCCCCCCGATCCGAATGGTCCAGCTGGTAGCAAAGCTCCAACGCCAAGTGGGATGGCCGCCATAGGGTCTTCAGGCAAAGAGCCAAGCGTCACCGCACAGGAAATCAGTGTGGCGATCCGTCGATGTCGCTGCCATATTTCGGGATTAGCAGGCGGGGGGGTTGTCGTATAGGTCATTTCCTCGTGCACAGCCAACACCGCCGTCATGCTGTCCTGTTCACCAACCCACATACCGCGGACCAGGCGGTCGGCAGCCACAAGTCGACCCCATGGGGTGCTAACACCGCCATCAGCGTTGAGACGAATCCCGCCAAAAGAGTGCAGCACGAGACCATCAAATGATCTTCCGCATATGCCGCTTCGGAGATTTGCGAGATTCTTTACCGCGGCGTCCGCGAGCGCATTGAGCGTGAGGTCATCTCCGCAGCTGAGGAGCTCTATTGCGGCTGCTTGGATTAGATCAAATGGGAGCACCTCAGGCTGAAGCACTCCGCCGCTGCCCATAGGTAGGCAGATATACATGTCCTGCCCAGCAGCGGCCGGTCCTACGACGGGGTCAGCTTTGAGGGCGTCGACCGATGTCGTCCACGAGGGGGAGCCGTGAATGCAGCGAAACAGATGCGTCCAGAGATAGAGATCGCCGCGAAGACCTCCTTCTGGCTGGACGCGCCAGGGCTCCCGGTGAACACTCTCGATCCAGGGGAATGCTTCCTCGGCAAGCGTTCTTACCGCGGCATCCGCCGGCTCGGAAGGCGCTTGGCCAACACCAGGGGCACTGGGCGCCGTCATGTCAGGCAGCTCGGTCGTATACGGAACGGCCGTCGTCCCAGTAACTGTCAAAGACATGCTGGTAAACGACATCACACTTCTGCGCGTAAAGCTGGCGCGTGAATCGCTCGGGGAGACGGTCGAGCGTCTCTGCGACGGCCACCCGTACCGCTGCTCGCGTGGCTTGCTCCTTTCGCCAATCAAGAACAAGCCTCTCGCGTTTCAGGATCGTGAGTAACTCTTCGGCAACGCGCTTCACCTGAAGCTCCTCGTCCTTGGAAAGTTCGGGCGCCGGCCGCATGATGAGGTCGAAGATAGCGAGCTGTTCCTCAGTCAGGCCCTCCGAGACGGCACGAGCTTCCTCGTGGGTCAAGGCTTTACTGAAATCAAGCAGCTGCTGAAAGAATGTCTCGGTGTTCAGGCTCCCTGCGTTGTAGTCGGCGACGAGCTTCTCGAAACGCTCCACGAGGTCGACACGGGCGGGATTAAGACGGGCTAGCGCGGAGATTCGGGCCGACAGGAGCGAGCGAAGCCGTTGGGCAGCGGTACGCGGCCGGCCCTGCTTGAAAGCCTCTTGTATGGCATCCCAATCGACCGCATTGAGGTCGATCAGTCCATTAGCATCCGCATCGGGAATAACGTATGCCTGTGCGGCGACCGACTCGTCGAGCAATTGCTCGACGTCCCCTAGCACTCCCGAAACGTCAATCTCAGGGTCGTATGCGGCAATGCCATCGGCCAAAAACTTGACAACCGCACGCAGGCGGCCGAATTCATTGGCGCGCTTATCGGGGAGAATCGCCTTGAACAGCCGGTTGACGAGCGACGCCCGTGAAAGGAACCCTGTCTTCTCATCGTCATCGACCATCAGCGCCTCGATGGCCTCACGACCTGCGGCGACCATCTCGAAGCCTGTCAGCTTGGAAAGTCGGTCGAGATGAACGTCTCGCGCAGCGCAGAACGAGCGAAGGTCTGCGATCGCCTCTCGCAGCGCATCGACAAGCGCCTCTTTCTCCTCTACCGGCACATCACCGGCTTTGCTGCCAACAGCGTATATGGCTAATGCACGCTTGAGGTCGTGGAGAACGTCGACGTAGGCGACGATTAGCCCGTTGTTCTTCTCAGGGAATACGCGGTTTGCCCTTGTGATCGTCTGCATGAGCGTGTGATTGCGCATCGGTTTGTCGAGATAGACCGTCGAGCATGACGGGACATCGAATCCCGTGGTCCACATCGCGCACACAAATGCAATTCGCAGCGGATCTATCGGGTCCTTGAACTTGGTCTCGAGATCCTCGGTAACCATCCGCTTGCGGTGCGGCGTGATATCTAGACCGCGCTCGGCCATCTCACTGATCTCGTTCTGGGACTGGGAAATCACCACCGCCATATCGGTAGAACGCATGAACCCGAGCTCTTGGGCGAGTAGGTCGCGATCGTGCGCGCTCAATTCGCCGGAGGCGATCCTCGCCTCGTCATCCGCCAGCCGCTCGTTCCAGTAATGCTGAACCTTGTCATACGTGCGGACTGCGGTCGCCTTGTCGATCGAAACGACCATGGCCTTCCCGGGGAAACCCCTCCCGAGGAAATGGTCGACAATGTCTTTGGCTACAGTCTCAAGGCGATCGTCGCGGGTGATGACCTCGTACTGCTGGCCGAGAGCGCGCGCCAGCTTCCGCTCCTCAGCCTCATCGAGATCGGCCGCCTCTACGACGGCCATGAGATCGTCGCTGAACGTCGGATTCGCGATTTGTAGTTGCGGGGAACGGTTCTCATAGTACAGACGTACCGTCGCGTGGTCCTGAGCCGAGTCGGCGAAGTTGTATATCGAGACGTAGTCGCCGAAGACCTCACGGGTACGCTCCTCACCAGCTATGAGCGGCGTTCCCGTAAAGCCGAGAAAGCCAGCGTTGGGCAACGCGGTGCGCATATTCAGGGCGAGGGTGTCGTATTGCGTCCGGTGAGCCTCGTCCGTCATTACGATCACGTCGGAGCGCTCGGAGACAACAGGATGGGGCGCGCCTTTCTCGGTCCGAAACTTGTGGATCAGAGTGAAAACGTAGCGGTGGTCTTCTGCGAGTAACTGACGGAGGTTGGCTGTGCTGTCAGCCTGGACCTGTTTCTCTGTGATGACGCCGGCCGCAGTGAATTCGCGATAGGCTTGGTCATCTAGGTCCATACGGTCGGTGACGATGACGAACGACCAGTTACCCGGGACCTTGCGCAACACCTTCTGCGAGAAGAAGAGCATAGACAAGGTCTTGCCCGAACCTTGCGTGTGCCAGAACACGCCGAGCTTGCTGCGATCTTCCTTGGGACCGTCGCGCACCTCCGCCATTCGACTCATGGCATTGTTGACACCGAGGTACTGGTGGTTTCGGGCGAGCAGCTTAGTCAGGCCGCCCCGCTTCTCCTGAAAGGCGACGAAGTTCTCGATGAGATCTAGTAGGCGATCCTTCGCGCACATGCCGCGGATGACGGCCTCCAACGAAACCTTCCCTTCCTCACCCTCAGAGTTGATGCGCTTCCACTCCGAGAAGAACTCCCACCCCGAGGTGATTGTCCCGATCTTGGTGGCGCTTCCATTGGAGAGAATAAGGAAGCCGTTCGGGGTGAACAGGTTCGGAATCGTGGACCGGTAGTCCTTGAGGTTCTTGTCGTACGCGTCCTTCAGCCGCTTGTGCGACGCCTTGAGTTCAATGAACACCAGCGGAATGCCGTTAACAAATCCCATCAAGTCGGTGCGTTTTGTGTACAAATCCGAGTGAACCCATAGTTGGGAGACCAGGAGAAAGTCATTATTGTCCGGGGTATCCCAGTCAATGACTGCGATCTTCTCTGGCAGGGTCGTCCCATCTTGCTGTCGGACGGAAACCTCGACGCGGTCACGGAGGAGGGCGTGGATCTCGCGATTCGCTCGAGCGTAGTGCAGAGCCGCCCGGGGTTTGGTGATCTCCACGATGGCCTGCTCGATAGCCTCGGGTGGGATCCTTGGATTCAGCCGCTCGAGCGCAGACCGGAGTCTGCGGACGAGAATTACCTCCGACTTGTTGTCGCGACCTAGCGTCCCGTTTTCCCCAAGAGTCTCATGGTACGCGTTGATGTGATTCCACCCAAGGTCTTGAAACAGCGCGATGGCCGGCTGCTCGACCAGCTGGTCCTCTGTCAGGCGGCCGCTAGGCGGTGTCACTCTGCGGCGTCCGGCAGGGTAATGCTGAGCTCAGCCACGTCAACTTCCCCGGAGAACAAACGTGTGAGAAGAAGATCACGGGTCTTGCGGAGAGAGTCAACGGCCAACGTCAAAGAGTCCGATTCGCGGTACATCGGCGCAACAATCCTCGAGTAATCCTCGCGGAAGGTACGGGGCGGCAAGACAGCCTTGTACTCTGAGATTCTGTCCGGATGGAGATGCAGTACGTTGGCGCCATTCGCGTGCGCCTTCACCTCATCGGCAAATCCAGAGTGTCGGAGAAGACCATATAGGTATTCGCCTGGAACCTCGCGGGGCACCACCTTCACCAAGTCCATCGAAAATACGCCGAACTCATCCCGGATCTCGGGGACCCTCGCAGCTCGCGCGACGATGCGGCGCTCCTGAGTCATGTCGGTGACCGCAACGACGATGTCGCCAGCGACGACCATATGCTGCGACTTAAAGTCACCGACATACCGCTTGACGCCACCCGGGCGAAACCCTCCCTCGCGTGCAATGCACTTGAGGTTGATGAAAGGCACCCCTCCCTCGTCGGTGATCTCGGCTCCACGATACGAACGTCCACGAATAACCGTCGCAATTTCCGCCATGGGTTGCACTGTCCAGCCCTCCGGAGTCGGACCCAACCCCGACTCGATCGACGGCACATTCTCATGACCCGGATAGCGGAACTCCACGAACCACTCTCGATAAATCCGCTGGATCATCTCCTCCAGGACAGTGATCCGGCGATCGTTATTCTCGATGAGATCGTCATAGGCCGAGAGGGCGGCAGCGATTTTCCGCTGGACGTCTCTCGGAGGGACGGTGACACTCATTGCATGTAGATGATTTCTATTGAGTGTCGGGTTGGATGCGCCCACATCGAAACGCTCAAGTCCCAAGGTCTGCAGAAAATAGAAAACAAACCGCGCATCATTGCCATGAAAATCGCGGACCCACAGTGTAGTGTCATGGGGCCAGTAGGGCGTGTTGGCGAAATAGACACCACCGAGCGATCCCTTACGTCCTATCACCACTCCCGGTGGTTTGAACTTGAACGCAACATGTGTACTCGTAGGCCCGGAGGATGAGATGACAGGATAGGCTCCCTCTCGCTGTTCCTTCTTGGTGATGTCGAAACCACGTTGAAAGGTGACTACTTCACCGAGCGCGAGATTGGTCCAGCCCGTCAACTAAGCAATGCCGACACGTTGTTCGAAATGCGCTCCTGAAGCACTGCCGCCTCGGCGTTGAGCTTTTCCAGCTCTTCGTTTAACTCCTCCAGCCGTATGCGAAAGTCAACGCCGTCGCGTTGTGCTGGCGCCACCCCGACGTAGCGCCCGGGATTGAGACTCCAGCCATGCTTTGTGCCGATCTCTTCCACACTTGCGACGCGGCACAGCCCCGGAACATCCGCATACTTGCCGTGAGGGAACGATGCCGACATGAGTGCCACCGAACCGTCAGTAGTCTCAGCATTCTCGCCGCGGTAGAGCCGCGCAATATTGGCTAAGAACTCGACCTGCTCGCGCGACCACTCACGGTGAGCACGATCGATTTGTCGGAAAATCTTCTGGGTGTCAATAAACAGCACCTGGCCAGCGCGCGCCGAGCCCTTTTTCCCCTTATCGAGGAACCAGAGAGTGACCGGCAAAGGAACAGTGTAGAAGAAGTTAGTTCCGACGGACACGATCACGTCGATGCACTGGTATTCGATGAGCTTCTTCCGGATTTCCAACTCCGCGTCGGACGCCGAATTCGCCATGACGAATCCCGCACGGCCCTTCTCATTGAGGGCGGAATAGAAGCCTTCAATCCAAATATAGTTCCCGTTATCCGCCTTCGGTAGGCCTAGAGGGAAACGTTTGTCTCCTTGCAGACGTGACTTGTCGACCTTGTCGACGTTGAAGGGCGGATTGGCCATAACGTAGTCGAACTGGCCGACGCAGTCGAACGGATCCTCGTAGTAGCTATTTGCGTCACGGATGTCACCTTCGAGACCGTGAACGGCTAGGTTCATCTCACAGATTCGCCGGTAGTCCTCCTTTTTCTCCTGGCCATGAATGGACAGGCGATCTTTGATGGAACGGCGATGCTCAGCTACGAAGCGAGCGCTCTGGACAAACATGCCTCCCGAACCGCACGCTGGATCCAGAATCTTCCCCCCAAACGGCTCGATGATCGCGACAATCAACCGTACGATGGAGGTGGGTGTGAAATACGCTCCCGCCCCGCGGCCCTCAGCCAGAGCGAACCGACCGAGAAAATACTCGTATACCTTGCCGAATGCGTCTCCCTCGATTTCCCTGAGTTGCGCGTTGATAGAGCGCAAAAGACTCGCTAGGGTCGCGTTTTCGAAAGACTGATACGTGCGGGGAAGAACACCCTTAAGCTGCTCGTTCTGTTCCTCCACAGCGGCCATCGCGTCGTTAACGGCCTTTCCCAGGTTGGCAGCCTCCGCCATATTGAGGAGGTAGCTGAACCGGGCCTTCTCTGGCAGAAAGATGACCCCTCTTGCGTGGTAGTCGACCTTGGTAATAGGCCGCCGGCCGGTCCCCTTGTCGGCCAATTCCTTCTCGACCTTGGTGAAACGGGTATCGGCGTACTTCAAGAAGATCAAACCCAGTACGGGAATCGAATAGTCGGGCCCGTCGAGATGTGAATTCGCGCGCAACTCATCCGCGATATCACCTAGATGCTTCGCAACATCGTGGATACCTACCGATTCTGACACCAAGGGCAGCTCACTCACTGCGCGCGATTATCTCCGCGATCATCAGCCACTGCGCGTTCAGCTGAGCGTTCGTTCGCTCGATCATGCCCAGTCCCTTCTGTTGAGTGTCTGACGTTTCACCGCCGGGCTTCGTCAGATCCATTAAGCATCCTCAGCATTGCCTCGTATGTATCCGAAGTGTTGAGGTGGCTATAGACCTGGTCGATCATTCGAAGTGAGGAATGTCCCGCAATCCGCGCCAGGATTAGTGGGTTCATCCCGGCGCGCAGTGCATTCGTGATGAAGCTATGGCGCAACAAGTGCGTATGCACTCGTTTCGTGATCCCAGCTCGCTCGGCGGCACCCCGGACCAATTGCAAGACGCCGCTTCGAGTTAGTGGCTCGAAGTCGCCTGAACGCCCTCGCCGCAGGCCCACGAAAAGGTTCGAGCTGCGGGAATCTTTCGGCCGGCCATTGCTCACGTAGCGCTCGATGCGGCGGAGGAGCGTGGGGGAGATGGGAACCTCGCGCTCGCGGTCGTTCTTCTCACTGACACGAAGGTAGGCTTGCCGGTCGCGACGAACCACGTCGCCGACTTTGAGCCCGCACAAACCCTCGGCGCGAAGCCCACAATCACCAAGGATTCGGATAATCAAGCGGTCGCGTTCGGTAGGTGCGGCAGCTTCGAGATCGTCGATCTCTCCCCGGTCTAGAACGTCGAGCACACGGCGCGGGAGCCGCGGGAGAGCCGGCCGGGCAGCCACGGCTTCCCCCTCACGTGTGCACCAGGTGAGAAATCCGCGCACTGCTCGGGCGTAGGCGTGAATCGAGAACTTGGATAGTGGCCGCCCATTCTTCCCACCCTGCTCAGACAGAGCTACCGAAAAAGCGTTCACGGTTCGGCTATCCAGCTGATCCGGCCGCTCGATGCCGTTGGCTTCACACCACGGCAGAAAAATTGACCGGAGCGGATACCCGTAGCTGCCGTTGATGGTCGCCGGCGCCAATCCCTTGGCCCGGCATTCCATCAGATAGTCGTCGATCAATCGTTGGAGTGCTGAAGGACCCACTTTGGACTTGACCACCGCGATTCTGGCCATGAAAAAACCCCGCAGAGCGCTTGCTTCCTACAGCGTAACTTTAACAGAACGCGCTGCTAAGGAGCGCTTGCTACGCCAGATTCTTGGTCACTTTTGGGTAGGTCATTCGCATGTCGAAATAACAGGCAAGCGCTCCAAATAAACTCGAAAAATGGTACACGGTGGAGCCAGGGAGGATCGAACTCCCGACCTCTTGCATGCCATGCAAGCGCTCTCCCAGCTGAGCTATGGCCCCAGGTACGTAGGCATGGTACCCCGGCCGGAGGCCCCTCTTTGGGCCTGTCGGCCGCCCGGTTGTTTTCAATCGTCACGGCCTGCCCATTGCCCGCGGGAGGCCCATTGACAGACAATGTTTGGGCGGAGCTGACAGGGCTTGACTGTCTGGGCCCTGCCCCGCCATATATCGCGAATCAGCTCAAGGGGATTTCAATGGCCATCATGAGCGCGGAGGAGCCAGAGATGGAGGATGCGGCCGAGCCGGCCGTGTCGTCACCGCTGGTGCGTGCCGCCCAGCGACTGGTGGCCGGGATCGAGGGTCTATCGGCCCAGGTGGCCGAACTCCGGGCGGAGAACGCGTCGCTCCGGCGGGAGGTCCGGGAAGCCGTCGCGCTCCTCGAGCGGGCCGGCACCGCCGCCGGGGGAGCGTCGACCCGCGCACCGCGTGGGACGGTCGTCGCTCCCGCCCGGCGCCGCCGGCGCCGGACCAAGAGCACCAAGGGTCGCGCCACGCCTGCCTCCGTGACCACCGAGGTCGTCCGGGCCGTGCTGGCCAAGCGGGGCGCTGCGACGGCCTCCGAGATCGCGAGCGACATCACGGCGGCGGGGGCGGTCGTGTCGGGGCGGGCGATCCGCTTCCTGGCGGAGCGAGCCGGCGCCCAGACATTCGTGGGAGAGGACGGCCAGCGGCGCTATCGCCTGTAGCCGGATCGGGTCATGGCGCTCTCAGCCGAGAATGCGCGGCGATGGTCGGATCAGCCGCGACGGAAGACTTGGCGGTCCTGAAGCGCGGCGTCCTTCCTTAATTAGAGGGAGACGGGCGCGACGCCCGCGTGCCGCGGCGTCGTGATGCACATGCGCTAGTCGCGCGCCGAAAACTGCCCATTCCCCTTGCCGCAAACGCGTCTGTGTCTTCGTGCGCCGGGCGCGAAGAATTCGATGCGATGACCCGGGATTTTCAACCCGGGGTGGGGGAGCTCGCCTCTCACTAACGGGGATTCAGAAGAGCGGGCAAGGAGGAAACATGATGGGGAAGTTTTCCATCACTCGTAAGAAGATCGCGGTTGCGTCTGCCGCCGCGGTCATTGGTGCCGGCGGCGTGGTGGCATACGCGTACTTCACCGGAACCGGCAGCGGCTCGGGCTCCGGCGCGGTCGGCAACGCGACCAACACCATCACGGTGGTTGGCACCGAGAGCGCCGCGCTCTATCCGGGTGGAGCGGGCGGGACGGTCAGCTTCACAGCAAGCAATGGCTCGGCCTTCAACCAGAAGCTGTCCAATATCCACTTGAGCGCCGTTACGGCGAAGGTCGGCAGCAGCGACGTGACCAGCTCGTGCCCCTTCTCGAGCACCAGCTCGAACTCTTGGTCGATGCCCAACGTGAGTGTCGGCTCGGACGGAGACCTGGCGCCGAACGCGAGCGGTGCCTCCCTCTCGGAAACGGGAACGCTCTCCATGCTCGACAACGGCAGCGATCAGAGCGCGTGCGAGGGCGCCACTCTGACCCTGACGTTCACGACCAGCTAACTCGCTACGTCCTGTAGAGGTTGGGGAGATGGCCAGCGCGGCCATCTCCCCGCCGCTGCAACCCACTCGCGGCGGCTCCCCCTCGAGCGCCGCATTCACCCTTCATAAGGAGACCAGACCACCGATGCCCGCGCTGAATCTGATCAAGAGAACAAAGCGCACGCGCGTGAGCGCGTTGCTGCTGCTCTGCGTGGGCATCGCTGGTGCTGGCACAATCGCGTATCGCGTCGTCTTCGCGAGCAACGCACCGCCTCCGCCGAGCATCTCCTCGGGTCCGTCCTCGCCCACGTCTTCGACATCCGCGAAGTTCACCTTCACCGACCCTGGAGCGCCCGTTGACCCCGACGGAGATCACGACACCGATCCGGTCAAGTTTACGTGTTCGCTGGACGGCAGCGCGTTCAGCGGGTGCTCGAGTCCCAAGAGCTATGCCGGACTTGCCGACGGTGTGCACACATTTCAGGTGACCGCGCAGCAGGAAGGTACCGGCCAGTCGAACCCGGCGTCGGCCAGTTGGACGGTGCGCAAGCAACCGCCCACCGTTGCCCTTACCTTCCCGGCCAACAACGGCCTGTACAGCACAGCGTCGTGGGACGCAGGCTGCGCCGCGCCCGGAGCCTGCGGAAGCGCTAACGACACGGCTGGTGTGACCCAGGTCCAGGTGAGCGTCGAGCGCGAGCTCCCCGAGAAGTTCTGGGACGGCAGCAGCTTCTCGAGCAGCACTCAGCTGTTCGCGAACGCGAGCCTGGCCTCGCCAGGCGGCACCTCCACGACCTGGGCGTACGCCTTCTCCGCCGGTCAGTTCCCGGCCAATGGAACGTACATCGTCAACGTACGAGCAACCGATTCGGTCGGTAATCAGACGTCCTCGACGAACTTCGCGAGCGCAACCTTCACGATCGAGACGGCACCGCCGCCGCCTCCTGTTCTCACGAAGAAGCCGAGCAATCCGACGACGAGCACAAGTGCCACGCTCAGCTTCAAGGACAGCGAGGCCGGTGTGAGCTTCACGTGCAGCCTGGACCACGCCGGCGCCTCGTCGTGCGGCACCACGGTGACGTACTCCGGGCTTGGGACTGGCGGCCACCACTTCGAGGTCACCGCGTGCGACGCGGCGGGCAACTGCAGCAGTCCGACCGCGTACGACTGGACGGTGGGAAAGGTGAGCCAGACGTTCGGAATCTCGGGCAATGCCGTGGGCACGTTCTACCCGGGGGCTCCCGGCCTCTCCATCAACCTGATCATCAGCAACCCGTTCAGTACAACGCTGACGGTGAACAGCGCCAACGTCACGGTAACCGGCACCTCCGTCTCCGGATGCGGCGCGAGCAACTTCAGCGTGGTTCAGAACCTGGTCGGTTCGGTCAACATCCCGCCGAACACGACGGAGTCACTCTCCGCCGCTGGCGTGCCGCAGGCGAACTGGCCGCAGGTTCAAATGGTGGACACCGACACCAACCAGGATGCTTGCCACGGTGCCACCGTCCATTTCAGCTACTCGGGATCGGGGACCCACTCGTAGTCATGCTCTGCTTTCTGATCCGCTCCGTGACGCGCAGGCGCCGGCTTTTGAGTGTCCCCGTCGGCGCAGCTGCAATGGCTGCGTGCGCCGTGGGAACGCTCGCGTACTTTCACGCGACGGGATCAGGGACGGGGTCTGCGAAGGCGGGTTCGCTGCAGACGGTGACCGTCTCAGCACTCGCCGGCGGCGATGCGCCGAGCTCGCTGCTCCTTCCCGGGGGCAGCGCGGATGTGATCCTCCGAGTGAATAACCCCAACGCGTTTGCTGTAACGCTGGTGAGTGTGACCGGGAATGGGAGCATCACTGCAGACTCGGGGGGTCACCCCGGCTGCACGACGACTGGCTTGACGTTCACGAACCAGACCACCCTTAGCGTGAGCGTGCCGGCGGGTTCGTCGCTGGTGCACCTCTCAGGCGCGGCCTCGATGAGTGCCGCGTCTTCGAACGGTTGCCAGGGCGCAATCTTCAGCATCCCGGTCGCGATCACGGTGCACAAGTGATGTTGCGCCGTCGCACCTCAGCGAGGCGAGCGCGCGGCATCGAGCGGCGCCTCCGTGTGCTGTCCGGCGGTGTGGGGGGCGCCGCTGCCGCGACGCTGCTGTGCATCACGGCAGCCTTCGCGTTTTTTGCCGCCACCGACAGCAGCAACGGCCACACGGCTGAAGCAACAGCCGGTTCGATTGGTGGAGGCCAGCAGCCGGCGCTGGGCAGCGTCTCGGGTCGCGACGTCACGATCAACTGGACAGCCGCTAGCAACGCGGCTACGTACGCCGTCGCGCGGGCGAACGTCAGCCCCCAGAGCCTGAGCACGACGGAGCATGGGTCGTGCGCGAGCAGCGTGTCGGGTACGCAGTGCACCGACACGGGCCTTCTCGAGAACGGGACGTCGGGCACCAACTGGACGTACACCAACACGCCGCAGCTCGACAACTGGACTGGATCGACAAGCGCGGCGAGCGCCACGATCAGCGTTCCTGCACCTGCTCTGTCGCTGGTGTCGAGTTCGTTCACGGCCGACGGGGGGAGCACCAACGCCACCGTGAGCAACTTCTTCGACAGTGAAGGAGTGACCTACTGCCTGGATCAAAACACCACACCCTGCTCGACTCAGCTCGGTACGGGAACAGTCCCGTCCAGCGGCGGCACCGTGGCCAACGCGATCACTATCCCGGCCGGGACGGCGATCGGGGCGCACACCGTGTACGCGGTCGGGTCGCTTGGAAGCGTCCCATCTGCTTCGATCAGCGTCACCTTCGGCGTAGCGAAGCAGATCGCTTTGTCTGGATCGACGACGAATCTGGCCTCGGGCGCGACGAGGGTTCTCACGGCCACGATCGAGGATGCCGAAGGCAACACGATCACCAGCGGCTCGGACAGTACCGACAGCGTGACGTTCTCCCAGACGGGCGGCGCAGGATCCGTGAGTGGGCTGGGTTCGTCAAACGCCAGCTCAGGCGCTGCGACGGATACGGTCACGGGAGCTCTCGCCGGATCTTTGTCGCTGCGAGCAGGTGCGACGCTCAACGGTACGCCGGCCACCTCGAACACCCTCAGCTTCACCGTGATCCCCGTCGTCAGCAGCGTCAGCCCGAATGGCGGTCCCGCCGGCGGTGGCACCAGTGTCACTGTCAACGGCATCGGCTTCACGGGCGCCACCTCGGTTAAGTTCGGTAACACTGCGGCGGCATCATTTAGCGTGAACTCCAGCACGAAGATCACGGCAAGCTCCTCCGCGGGCTCGCTCGGTGCAGTGGACGTCACAGTGAGTGTCGGCACGGCGACATCGGCGGCAACGTCCGCGGACACGTTCCACTACGAGGGGGTACCAACCGTTGCTTCGATCAGCCCGTCTTCCGGCGGTCAGGCGGGCGGTACAACTGTCACCGTCACCGGAACCAATTTCTACGGAGCAACCTCGGTGACCTTCGGCAGTGGCAATCCGGGAACCAGCCTGTCGGTCGACTCGACCGGGACGTCGATAACCATATCGTCGCCTGCAGAAGCGGCCGGGACGGTGGACGTGGAGGTGACGACTCCCGTCGCGACATCAGCGACGTCGGGTGCGGACATCTACACCTACACGACGCTGCCGGCGCCGACGGTGACCTCGATCAGCCCCACCTCGGGTGTACAAGCCGGCGGCACGTCGGTGACCATTACCGGTACCAACTTCACCTCCACCTCGACGGTGAAGTTCGGGGCCAACTCGGCAACGGTGACCGTGAACAGCGCTACGCAGATCACGGCGAGCTCCCCGGCTGCTTCGGCGAGCACGGTGGACGTGACCGTGACCAACGCCACCGGCACGTCGGCGACGTCGAGTGCAGACATCTACACATACACGACGCTGCCGGCTCCGACGGTGACCTCGATCAACCCGAGCTCTGGCCCGGCCGCCGGGGGCACGTCGGTGACCATCACCGGGGCGAACTTCACCGCCGGCTCGACGGTGAAGTTCGGGACCAACTCGGCGATCGTCATCGTCAATGGGGCGACATCGATTACGGCGACGGCACCCGCGCATGCTGCCGGCACGGTGGACGTGACCGTGACCAACGCCACGGGAACGTCGGCGACGTCGGGTGCGGACATCTACACCTACACGAACCTGCCGGCACCGACGGTGACCTCGATCAGCCCGAACTCTGGCCCGGCGGCCGGCGGCACGTCGGTGATCATCACGGGTACCAACTTCACCTCCACCTCGACGGTGAAGTTCGGGGCCACCTCGGCAACAGTGACCGTGAACAGCGCTACGCAGATCACGGCGAGCTCCCCGGCGGGTTCGGCGGGCACGGTGGATGTGACCGTGACCAACGCCACCGGCACGTCGGCGACCTCGAGTGCCGACATCTACACATACACGACGCTGCCGGGTCCGACGGTGACCTCGATCAGCCCGAACTCTGGCCCGGCGGCCGGCGGCACGTCGGTGACCATTACCGGTACCAACTTCACCTCCACCTCGACGGTGAAGTTCGGGGCCACCTCGGCAACAGTGACCGTGAACAGCGCCACGCAGATCACGGCGAGCTCCCCGGCGGGTTCGGCGGGCACGGTGGACGTGACCGTGACCGTCGGGTCGAATACGTCGGCAACGTCCAGCAATGACAAGTTCACCTACGTCGGCACGCCGACACAGCTAGTGTTCACAACGCAGCCCGGAGGTGGCACGGGGGGCACCACGTGGAGCACACAGCCTGTCGTGGCGATCGAGGATGCGTTGGGCAACACCGTGACCACCGACACCAACCCTGTTCAGCTGGCCATCAGCACGAACCCGTCGTCCGGGACGCTCGCGTGCACCACCAACCCCGTGGCCGCCGTGAACGGAGCTGCAACATTTGCCGGATGCAAGATCGGAGCATCAGGGACGGGCTACAAGCTGATCGCGTTCGATACCACTGATGGAATACAGTCGATAGAGAGCAGCGCTTTCAACATCACGCTCGGCTCGGCAACGCAGATTGGGTTCTTGCAGCAGCCCTCGGGGGCCACGGCCGCAGCGGCGGCCTTCCCGATTCAGCCCAAGATCGCAATCGAGGACGCAGGCGGCAACACCGTCACCGGCGCGTCTGCAACGGTCACGCTAACGCTCCAGACCGGTGCAGGTACCCTCGGAGGCTGCACGGCCGGAGTCGCAACTAGCAGCGGTGTAGCAACATTCTCTGGGTGCACGATGAGCGCTGTGGGCAACGGCGACGTACTGAAGGCCACCGCGACCGGGGGCTTCTCCGGGACAGTCAACAGTGCCGCCTTCAACATCACCGGAACTGCGAGCAAGCTGGCCTTCACCACTCAGCCCGGAAACCAGTCGGCGGGCGTGTTCTCGACCCAGCCTGCCGTGAGCATCGAAGATGCCTCAGGTAACCTTGTCACCGCCAACGCAACGTCCGTAACGCTGGCTATCAACGCAGGCGGCGGGACGCTGACGTGCAAGACGAACGCCCTCGCGGCGAGCTATGGCATAGCTCAGTTCACGAACTGCGGCATCAGCGCAACCGGGTCCAACGACTCGCTGAAAGCCACAGATGGCTCGCTCACCCTCGCAACCAGCAACGCATTCAATGTCACCGCGATAACGTCGCCAACCGTCACGTACCCGGCAGTGGCAAACCCGGTCAACCCGGGGCACGGCGGGACGACGACCTTCGTGCTCATGGGTACAGCCTTCGTGAACGGTGCCACTGTCACCGGAACGGGTTCCGCGACCGTCAACAGCGTCTCTTGGGCCAGTGCAAACGCCATTGTTGTCACAGTGACTGGCAGCGGTGGGAACGGTGCCAGCGGCGCCTTCACCGTGACGAATCCGGATGGCGGCACCGTGACGTCCGCAAACGGCAGCTTCACGAACGGCTGACGCAGCGCCGTGCTGCGCATAAAAGCCAGCTACGCGGCGTCGCCGAGGGCTATCGGCGGCGCGTAGCCCGGTGCCTGTGCAGCAGTGGTAGAACGCGTAGGTCCTTCGACCGGCCTGCCGTTTCCCTCGACAGAATCACATCGTCCAGGCGCGCAAACTCTGACCTGAACGTGGCCTACCCGGACTATGACTGCACGCTCGACGAGATCCACGTATCCGTTAGGGAATGCGGCCGGGCGGAACGAAATGTCGACCTCGCCGTCGGCACAAACGAGATTCCAGAACGCAACGCAGCCAAGGAGCGACCGTCATGGTCGACCGAAGTCCATTGGGAACGGCTACAGTGCTCACGCGCGCGCCGAGGGCCTTGAGCGCGGACGAAAGCCGTGCGAGGTTGTCGCGGCTCATCGCCGGCGTCATGTCAAATGTCTCGCGTCGCCGGAAGTGGAGCCTGCTACGCGATGGCTTCGAAGGCGCCGATGACGACGTAGTCGACGCCGTGCTCGTTGAGGACTTCGAGGATCCGTGCCGCGCTCAGAGGCGGCGGTCCCACCGCTGGTTTCCGAGGACCCTGGTCAGCGCTCTTCGACAACCGGGACGGTCTGACGCCCGGCCGCGAGCTGGCGATCGCGTCGTGCGCGTTCGCTCGGCGTGCGGCTCGCCTCCAACTGCGAGAGCACCTCGTCGTGCTTATCGGGGGGTGCGAGGTGGATGCGCAGATCGAAACCCGCGGCACGCACGAGTCGCGTGAGGGTGGGAAGGGAGGGCTCGCGGCGACCCCGCTCGTACGCCGAGATCATCGTCGGCGACACCCCGGCGCGCTCGGCCAGTTGCGATTGGCTCAGCGAGGCCCTCAGTCTGGCAAGTTGGAGGAGCGCCGCGGCCGGTTGGGGCGTCTCATACGATTGTGCCATGACACAATCGTATTACAGAAGGGCGCCCCGCTTCCCGCTGCTACGCCCTCAGCGAAGCGCGAGCAGCGCCAGCTCCAACCGGGCGCGACTCTCCGCGCGCCGCGCGGCTTCCTCCACCGCGTGCAGCAGGGTGAGCCGCGTCGGCGCACGGTGTACCTGCAGATCCTCGATGAGGTCCGCAAGCCACTGCTCCCGCCTCCGGTCAGGCTGCGCCGACCGCCGCCGGCCCAGTCTCGCCTGGTCCATGCCCCCAAGTCCCCCTAACGAACGCGAACCCTGGTACCTGAACAACGTATTCGCCACACCCCTCCCGGCAAATGCGC
>Ga0307477_10001552_pt1 | contig 19061 bp, 19 predicted proteins | sample atmos_gasesECM2C_FD_203316 | JGI IMG/M metagenome (GOLD analysis project Ga0307477, IMG submission 203316) | Hardwood forest soil microbial communities from Morgan-Monroe State Forest, Indiana, United States - atmos_gasesECM2C_515 | ecosystem: Environmental > Terrestrial > Soil > Temperate...
TCGATTGGACAGCGGGTGTTCGGCCTCACGGACTGGTATCGCGACGGCACGCTGGCGGAGTATGTAGCCGTCGAGGCACGCAACCTCACACCGCTGCCGGGCGACGTCGACTTTACCGTGGGCGCGGCCCTCGTGATGCCGGGCCTGACCGCGTGGCAGGGGCTGTTCGAGCACGGCCGCCTTCACGCGGGGCAGAGAGTCCTCGTGCATGGTGCGGCCGGCAGACGGCTCTCGACTTCGGCGCACAGGAGTTCGTCGATCTCGATAAGGACGCCCTGGAAGACGTCGGTGAAGTCGATCTGGTTTTCGATGTCATCGGCGGCGACATCGGGAAGCGGTCTGCGGGCCTGATTCGCGCCGGAGGAACATTGGTGACCGTCACCGGCCCGACCGAGGCGCGGCCCTCTGGCGGCCTGACTATCGACTCTGTCGTCGTACCCGATCGCGCCCAATTGAGTGAGCTCGTCCAGCGGGTCCGGGTTGGTCGGCTGCGGACAAACATCGGCAACGTGGCTGCCCTCGACGATGCGGTTGCCGCCTTCAACTCGACCGAGCGGATCAAGGGAAAGACGATCATTCGCGTTCATCCGTGAGGACTCGGGAATTGCCTAACGCCCCGCCAGGTGTCACGGCAGAGGCACACCTCCGACCGTTGTTCTTTCTTCAATTGCTGAATGTCTCACCGACGCTTAGGCGAACATCGGCGCTGGTCACAGAATGGTCACAAAACTGGGGCCACCTTGACGAATTAAGTTGTTGAGTGAAAAAGGGCTTAGGCTCAGAGAATCCCTGAAAAGGCTGGCGGCGGGGGTTCAAGTCCCTCCCTTTCTTCTGCTGAGGAAGAAATGTTACGGTTGGGGCGGTTACAGCATGTCTCGGGCGCACGCCATTGAATACGTCTAACCAAGGTGGCCGAAAGCAGAGGAGCACCGCGATGGGGCCAACTGGGACAACTTTCGTGCTGCGGCGTCTCTGATGACTTGATCGATTGCCAGGGCGGTAAGTTTGCCGCCACACTTTAGTATCCGGCCATCAACGACGACGGTATCAACATTTTCCGCTTGAGTAGACTCGACCAGCATGAGCGCGGGATTGGTAAAGACCCCCATATTGGTCTCCTGTGTGGAGACCATGATCAAATCGGCGCGTTTCCCCGGCTCCGACTCAGCTACCCTTGGGTGAGACTGAGCTCAGGAAGCTCTCTACGCTTCAACAACCTTCATTTGTTCTGCGTTCATACGACCGCCGTGCACCTTGAACGCAGACAGAGCACTGTCGATCTCTTTTAGGTCTCCTGCGGTTAGCACGAGGTTCGTGGCCTCGATGTTCTCCTGAAGGTGCTTGACCTTGCCCGTCCCCGGGATCGGAACGATGAACGGCTTCTGCGCCAGCAACCATGCGAGTGACACCTGCGCTGTTGTTGCATTCTTCCTTTCCGCAAGCTCCGTGATGCGATCGACAAAGGGCTTGTTGGCAGCAATACTCGCCGGCTGGAAGCGGTCGAACCCAGAACGAAGATCCGATTTCGGATCAAACTTTGTCTGCGGATCCAGATTCTGCGTGAGATAGCCCATGCCAATTGGACCCCAGGGCACGAAGCCGATTCCCAACTCCTTACAGGCGTCTAGCAATCCGTTCTTTTCCGGGTCCCGGTTCATAAGGGAATACTCTGTCTGAAGAGCGGCGATGGGCTGAACCGCATGTGCTTTGCGTATGGTGCTGGGGCTCGCTTCCGAAAGGCCGAAATGCAGTACTTTGCCCTCGGCGATGAGCTCCTTGACCGCACCCGCAACCTCCTCGATCGGCACATTGGGGTCGACCCGGTGTTGATAGAAGAGGTCGATATGGTCAGTCCGCAGACGCTTCAGGCATCCTTCCGCAGCCTTCTTGATGTGCTCAGGTCGACTATTAAGACCAAAGTTATCACCCAGGTCGAAGCCAAACTTCGTGGCAATCTTTACCTCGTTGCGAAACGGTTCAAGCGCTCCGCCGACGATCGTCTCACTCGTGTACGGTCCGTACACTTCCGCCGTATCGAAGAATGTAACGCCCTTGCTATAGGCCTCCCGGATGACGTTGATGGCATCGTCGATCGGCGCTGCCGGGCCGTAATTTGACGCCAGGCTCATGCATCCAAATCCGAGCTCCGATACTTCCAGCGTTCCTAGCTTTCGTTTCTTCATGTATTCACCTCCACCTCAAGGCTAGGCGGGTGAGCTCGTTTGCCGGTAGCCCGATCGACTGAAATCATTGCCTAATTGTCCGAAGCATGTCACAAATCTGTACAATGGCGGCGCAGCGGCCTTATCTTGAGAGGGCCGAGGAGAACAGTATGACGGCTCGCAAATCGCGACAATCTGAGGATTCTGGTGTTTCGCAAGTGCTCAAATCGCTGGCCGACACCATTGGCAAAGCGATGGGGCGCTCGGCAGAACTGTCAAATGTAGTTCCCCGACTTGCGCTCTACCAAAACACGACTCCGACCGCGCCGAATCCTTGTACTTATGAGCCGAGCCTGCTGATCGTTCCGCAAGGAAAGAAGCGCGTCGATTTTGGTACGCAGAGTCATGTATTCGGCGAATCAACCTTCCTCCTCACATCCATTGCACTTCCGATTGTCAGCCGGGTGTGCGTAGCCAGTGTGGAGAAGCCCTACCTTGCCTTCTTCCTTAAACTTGATATGGGGATGGTTCGCGACGTTCTTCACACCGAAGAAGTGCGTGTTCCTCCACCGCTCGTTGGAACACGCGGCATGGTTCTGGGGAGAGTGACTGTCGAACTGCTCAAACCATGTTTGCGCGTGGTGCAGCTTCTCGATACCCCGCAGGATGCTCCATTCTTTGGCAAACTACTCCAGCGTGAGATCATCTATAGGCTGCTGCAGGGAACGCAGGGAGACCGCCTGCGTTCGGTCGCAACGCTGGCAGACCGGAGCTATCGAACGGCTAGGGCGGTCACTTGGCTGCGTGAAAACTTTAAGAAGACGCTTAACGTGGATGAGCTCGCATCCTTGGCAGGGATGAGCAGATCGACTCTGGATCATCACTTTCGCGGTCTCACCGCAATGAGCCCGCTCCAGTTTCAAAAGCAGCTTCGGCTCCATACAGCGCGGCAGAAGATGCTGACAGAGGAGTTCGATGCCGCGACTGCAGCCTTCGAGGTTGGCTACGAAAGCCCGAGTCAGTTCAACCGGGAATACAAGCGATTCTTCGGGAACCCACCGATGCGGGACATTCAGGCACTCCGAGCATCCGTGTGATGGTGAGGTTCTCTGCGCCGTTCCGGTTTGATCCTCGCCGCTACCGCTGGCTACAGCCAGGCCGAACTGGAAGAAGCTGGCGCCTCCCGCGTCTATGCAGATCCAGCCGACATGTTGGAACACATCGTCAAATCCGGGGACGTTAAGGGGACGATAAGAAATGATCTCCGGTACCATTTCGCACCAAACGACGTCCGCCGACACCGTTTGATATCAATCAGTTACATCTCGTTGTTGCCCTGTCACGGCACGGTCAGAGGGTACCGCAGGGAACGAGAGGGCGTCGGAGGGAACCGGAAGGAATCAGACGATCCTTATTATGCGGGGGCGTAGTTCAGCTGGTTAGAACGCCTGCCTGTCACGCAGGAGGCCGCGGGTTCGAGTCCCGTCGCTCCCGCCATACTCACGACGGACCGTTGCCGGAAGAGAGCGGGCCGCGTGGCACAAGTTTTCGTCAAAACTTACGCGACCTGCTGGGCCATCGGCTCGGAAGGCCTTGTGCCGGACTCGCGCAGGGCACGCACGTCTCTGACGGGTGGCTGCCCGAAGAATCGGCTGTATTCGCGACTGAATTGCGTGGCACTCTCGTAGCCAACCTCGAAAGCGGCGCTCGATGCATCCATACCGCTGTTCAGCATCAGGTTTCGCGCTGACTGAAGTCGGAGTTGCTTTTGATACTGAAGCGGGCTCATCGAAGTCAGCATCCGGAAATGGTGATGCAGCGTGGACACTCCCATGCTCGAAAGTTCCGCGAGTTCCTCTACGCGCAGGGTCTTGGAATAGTTCGCAGCAATCCACGCTATCGCTTTTGCTGTTCGATGGCTTTGATCTCCGAGTGTTGCAATCGAGCGCAAGCGCGCGCCCTCGGGTCCCCGCAGAATGCGATAGATGATCTCGCGCTGAATGAGGCCGCTTAAGAAAGGAATGTCCTGCGGACTCTTCAGCAAATCGAGCAGGCGGCAGCAGGCGCTCAGGAATTCCGGCGTCGTTTCGCCGATGGACATGGCAGGACTGTCAGACGGCGCGTCCGCGACGTGAATCTCCTCACAGCTGAGCAGTTCCCGAACCATCGAGATGCCCAGTTTAAGTGACAGAACGAGGCAGGGCATTTCCTGTGTGGCTTCGGCCACCCAGCTCACAATCGGCAAATCGACCGCGGTCAAAAGATAATGCGCCTCGTCATAGATAAAACTGCTCTTGCCGAGATTTACTTGTTTGCTGCCTTGGGCGACCACGATGATGCCGGGATGATACGTCGTCCGGCACGGAGGGGTAGGGGCGGTTCGCCGGTGCAAGCTGACGCCGGGAATCTCGGTTATCCGATTCTCTTCATTGCCGATGAGTGAGGCAATCTTGCTAGCCAGTTCCGCTCGCAGTGGGAGAGCAGGGGTTGGTCTGAGAGTGGGACTCTGGGTGATCTTTTTCATGTAAGTGATGTGTAGCGTCGCTTCTAAAGATAATCTTCTCGCCGCAGGCATTCCATCGATTTCTCGCGTGCCAAGAGAAATAGGCAATAAGTAGACAGGATCGGGCTACCGCTTGCCGGTTTGTTCCCCCTATCGTCGCAACAGACAACCGTTACGGCAGGAGAAGTACATGAAGAAGCGCACGCTCGGGAAAAGCGGACTGGGAGTCTCAGCACTGGGATTCGGCTGCATGGGATTGTCGTCGGCCTATGGTCCGCCGGCGCCGCGTCAAGACGGCGTCAAGATTATTCGTATAGCCTTCGAGCAAGGCGTGACCCTCTTCGATACGGCGGAGGCATACGGCCCGTTCGCAAACGAAGAACTTGTGGGTGAAGCGGTCGCACCGTTTCGTGATCAGGTGGTGATCGCGACAAAATTCGGCTTCGACATTGATTCGAAAACTGGGCGACGGAGCGGCGGCCTGAATAGCCGTCCGGAGCACATTCGGGAAGTGGTGGAAGCAATGCTTAAACGCCTGAAGACCGGCACAATCGACCTGCTGTACCAGCATCGAGTTGACCCCGCGGTTGCCATCGAGGACGTTGCGGGCGCTGTGAAGGAACTCATCGCAGCAGGCAAGGTCAAACATTTCGGGCTTTCAGAGGCAGGAGCGCAAACCATACGTCGTGCGCATAGTGCGCAGCGCGTGACCGCCGTTCAGAGCGAATATTCGCTGTGGACCAGAGATGTCGAGCAGAACGAAGTGCTACGGACATGCGAGGCGCTGGGTATTGGCTTTGTTCCGTTTAGTCCGCTCGGTGCAGGCTTCCTCACTGGCAAGATCGACACAAAAACCACCTTCGATGCCACCGACTTCCGCAACATCTCGCCGCGATTCACCCCTGAAGCACGCGCAGCGAACCAGGCCGTCGTTGATCTGCTGAGGAAAATCGCGGACCAGAAGGGCGGGACTCCGGCGCAGGTCGCCCTTGCATGGCTCCTCGCACAGAAGCCGTGGATCGTTCCGATTCCGGGTACGACGAAAATCCACCGCCTAGAAGAGAACCTCGGCGCTATGAGCATACAACTCACGGCCGACGACCTCCACGAGATCAACTCCGCGGCAGCGAAGATCGAAGTGCAGGGAGCGCGGCTGCCAGAGGCTGTGCTGAAGATGTCAGAGCGGTGATGCGATCCGGAACCGAAGCGATGCGCTACGGATACAGCAAAGATAGCAAGATCGAGATTTTAAGAACGATGAAACGCGCAGTTTTGTCGCTGATTGTCTTCGCAACTATTTGCCTTTTGTCTGGTTCCTCCGGGGCGCAGCAACAGCCGGCGACAGGCCAGCGGCTCCCAGCGGAGAAAAAAATACTGATCGTTTACTTATCTCGAACGAATAACACGAAGGCCATCGCTGAGATCATTCATCAGAGGGTCGGTGGCAAGCTGGTCGCTCTTGAATTGGAAACGCCGTATCCCGCTGACTACAACACGATTGTGCAGCAGGTGGTTCATGAGAATGAAACCGGTTATTTGCCGCCTTTGAAAACAAAGATTGAGCACATGGAACAGTACGACGTTCTGTTTGGCGGCTTTCCGACCTGGGAAATGCAGTTGCCTCCGCCAGTCAAGAGTTTTCTGCACCAATATGACCTTAAGGGTAAGACAGTTATCCAATTCAATACGAACGGAGGATATGGCCCTGGCAGCAGTTTTCAAACCGTTCGGGAGCTATGCCCGCAAAGCACAGTCTTGCAAGGCTTCAGCACCAGAGGCGGCTCGGAAAGAGACAGGCAGTATCTGGCCATCAAGGATGCAAGAGCAGAAGAAGCAAGCAAAGAAGTTGAGATCTGGCTAAAGAAGATAGGAATTCTGAGGTAAGCCTTCACAGAAGGTCGGCAGAAAAACAGGAGACGGTGATGAAAAAAAGAAAATTAGGAAGCAGCGGACTGGAAGTCTCGGCTCTCGGACTGGGTTGCATGGGGCTAAGCTTTGGCTACGGCCCGGCCACAGAAAAGAACGAGGCGATTAAGCTGATCCGCGCAGCCTATGAACGCGGCGTGACATTCTTCGATACGGCCGAGGCTTACGGGCCCTATGTAAATGAGGAATTGGTAGGGGAGGCGGTCGAGCCGTTTCGCAAGAATGTCGTCATCGCCACGAAATTCGGATTCAAGGAAGGCACTCCGGCCAAAGGACTCGACAGCAGGCCCGAACGCATTCGCGAGCACACGGATGCAGCACTGAAAAGACTGCGAACCGACGCAATTGATCTCCTCTACCAGCACCGCGTCGATCCCAACGTTCCTATCGAAGATGTCGCCGGGACCGTTAAGGATCTGATCCGCCAGGGCAAGGTAAACCATTTCGGGATGTCGGAAGCCGGAGCGGAGAGTATTCGCCGCGCGCATGCCGTCCAGCCTGCAGCAGCGCTACAGAGTGAGTATTCGTTGTGGTGGCGCGAGCCGGAGAAAGAGATCCTGCCGACACTGGAAGAACTCGGTATCGGGTTTGTGCCGTTCAGCCCGCTGGGCAAGGGGTTCCTCACCGGAGCCATCTCGGAAAAAACGGAGTTCGACAAGACGGACTTCCGCAACATCGTTCCGCGCTTTTCCGAGGAATCGCGCAAAGCGAACCAGGCACTGGTCGATGCGCTGGGAAGAATCGCGGAACAGAAAAAAGCAACGAAGGCGCAGATTGCGCTCGCTTGGCTGCTGGCGCAGAAGCCCTGGATCGTGCCTATTCCCGGAACCACAAAGCTGCACCGTCTTGAAGAAAATCTTGGCGCGGCGAACGTAGTGCTGACAGCGGGAGACTTGAAGGAAATCGACGATGCGGTTTCCGCGATTGACGTTCAGGGTGACCGGTATCCCGCACACTTGCAGAATCTTGTAAATCGCTAGTTGTTGGCTGGCTGCTGGCACAGGAAGCTTGGATCGTTCCATTTAACGGCACTACCAAGAGTGGAGAGGGTGATGACATGCGCGCAAAAAGTAGTAACAGTGTCGGGATGCCTTCTAGGGTGATCACGCTCCTGTTGTATGTGCTGGCGGGAGTCGCGGGGATGGGCATGGGCGCCACCGCGCAGCAGCCTCCTGTGGTGCGAGTGGACCGCGGGGAGCTGCAAGGAGTGGCCGATGGCGGCGTCGTGTCCTACAAAGGAATCCCCTTCGCAGCACCGCCCGTGGGCGAGCTGCGCTGGCGGCCGCCTCAGCCAGCAGCGCGGTGGACCGGTGTGCGACAGGCGGCGGAATTCGGGGCGGACTGCATGCAGGGTCGTTTCGGTCCACCGCCGGGACCTGCTGCGACTGCGGCGACTAATGGGTCTCGATCGTCGAGTGCGACTGCGGCACCTGGTGCGCCCCCATCGCCTGCGGCAGCCGCGGAGCGGGCGCCTTCGGAAGACTGTTTGTTCGTAAACGTCTGGAGCCCCGCGAGCGCCGCTCCAGGGGCGAAGCTTCCCGTGATGTTCTGGATCTACGGGGGCGGGTTCGTGTTCGGCTCAAGCGCCTCGCCCAACACATCGGGGAAACAGTTCGCTAAGCAGGGCGTCGTGCTGGTCGCTGCCAATTACCGCGTAGGTCGCTTCGGTTTCTTCGCTTTCCCCGCGTTGAGCCGCGAGCGCCCTGACGAGTTAAAGGGAAATGATGCGTACATGGATCAGATTGCGGCGCTGCAGTGGGTCAAACGAAACATCGCTGCGTTCGGAGGCGATCCGGATAACGTCACCATCTTTGGGTTCTCCGCAGGCGGCGTCTCTGTACACAGTCTCCTGGCTTCGCCACTGGCGCGAGGCCTGTTCCACAAGGCCATCGTTGAGTCAGGCGGTTCGCGCGACAGCGTACTCACCGCGCGGCCGATGAGTAAGGACGGCATCGATACGAACTATCCTGTGTCGGCAGAGACCATCGGAATCAACTTCGCGAAATCAATGGGAATCGAGGGCGTCGATCAGGCCGCACTTGCCCGTCTGCGCGCTCTCAGCGCCGATGAGGTGCTTCACGGCGCGTCCAGCACTCAGTCTTACGAGACGACTCCGATCCTTGACGACAAGCTAGTCACCGAGACGGCGGAGACCGCCTACAAGGCACACCGCCAGCCGCGTGTTCCCATCATGCTCGGAAGCAACAGCGCCGATAGCGCGGGTAACCGGATAAAGGCGACCACCAAGGAGCAGCTGTTTGCCCGGTTCGGTCAGTGGAGCGGTCAGGCAAAGGCAGCCTACGATCCCGACGGATCGGCAGATGTGGCTACGCTGGTAGCGGAGGCCAACGACGACTTCGGGCAAGCTGAACCAGCCCGCTTCGCAGCCAGCGCCTTCGCAGCAAACGGTTCGCCCGTCTATCTCTACCGGTTCTCTTATGTTCAGGCGGCGATGCGGGAACGGATGCGGGACGGTGCCCCGCACGGCGGCGAGATTGGCTTCGTTTTCGGAACTCTGGGCACGGGAGGCTTTGGCCCGCCACTCCCGCCGACGCCGCAGGATCTGAAAGTGTCCCGAATGGCGCAAAGCTACTGGGTCAACTTCGCTAAGAGCGGCGATCCGAATGGCGCGGGCTTGCCACCTTGGCCGCGTTACGATCCGAGCAAGGATTTGATCTTCGATTTTCACCCCGATGGCTCGGCAGGCGCCGTTGCGGATCCTAGGAAAGTGCGACTGGATGTAATGCAATTAGCTACCGAATCGGGGAAGCGCGCCGATTTCTGAGACGGCTCCAGCTTATTCAATTGGCCGTGTGCCACATGAAGCAAAAAGGAGAAAGTAAAGCATGAGAACAAGACTTCGCCTTATCGCTTTCGCAGTAAGCCTCTTATTCGCCTCTCGGTTCCAAGGACAAACGATGGAGCCGACTTTCCCAAAAGGTGAACTATCCACCGCAAAAAATCACACGGGGAATATCTGGCTCAGTGAGCTCAATGTTGGAGACAGTACCTTCGATTCCAGTATCGCTCAAGCAGTTTATGGTGCAGGTGCAAAGCTGGATTGGCATGTCCATCCTGGAGGTCAGGTGCTGCTCATCACTGAAGGCACGGGTTATTACCAAGAAAAGGGAAAGCCGATACAGATCGTCCATAAGGGAGATGTGATCAAATGCCCTCCCGGTGTAGAGCACTGGCACGGAGCAGGGCCTAATAGCAGCTTTGCCTACATCGCGGTTACACCGACTCAAAAAGGAAAAACTGTTTGGTTGAAACCTGTTACCGACGAGGAATACAACGGCGTGAAGTAAAGGGCCTCCAATGCATGGTCCAATCGCGGAACGAAGTTGGTCTATGTGGCCACGAAGAGAATCATCGAGTGTTTCTAGCCAAAATGAGATTAAATTTAGGGGGCGTGGGTCGCAATGGCGCCGATGTCTGCAATGTTGTCGCCTTTTTTGAGTGATGGGACCGCGTTGATGTGCAAGATGACACCGGAGACGGGAGCTCGGGCTTCGAATATGACTTTGCCGAAATAATCCGTGACAAAGCCGATTTTCATGCCCTCTTGAACATAGGTACCACGCTTCACAAGCGGGTACCAAATGCCAGGGCCGTCGGACAAGACATCCACGACTCTGTCGAGCCAGACGGGATTCTCCATGGACCGAGGGACGCCTGGAAGCATTTTGAGAGCGCGCATTGTGCTGATCGTTCCGTCGACGAGGAGGGCGACGTCATCCGCTTCGACGATCCCGGCATAACCAGCTTCGACGACGATGGAAGGTTTGCCGCGAGCAGTGGAGGTGTTGTCGAGATAGCGAGTGGCACCCATGTCGGTCGGCCGGTCGCGCCAGATAATGATGTGGTCGAGTCCAAAGGCGAGGACCATCTCTTTGGATATACGGTCTTGGGTCTCCTTGCCAGTAGGTGCCCAGTACGCGTAAGGGCGGAGGCTCTCGTCGAGATCACCGCCGTGGTAGTCGATAAGATAATCACATCGATCGACGACTTGTTTCGTGATAAGAAAGGACGCACGCTCAGTTTGGGTCCCATCGGTTTTCCCAGGGTAGAAGCGGTTCATGCTCTTGTTATCGATGGGGTTAAGATGGGGGACCTTTTGTTCGAAGGATTGAATGTTGACGAGCGGGACAAGGATAACGGTGCCGGCGATTTGAGAGGGATCAAGTAGGTTGATGAGTTTTTCAAGCGCGATGATGGAGGTGTATTCAGTACCGTGGGCGCCAGAGACAAGAGCTAGGACAGGACCACGCTTTTCGCCGTTGATGACGATGACGGGAATATTGGTAGCAGCGTCGACACCAGAGGGGACTTCCAAATAGCCCGTTGATTTTTGGCCCGGAGCGGCAGTGGCAGTACCGACAGAAAAAGACAAAGCCTGTGCTTGAACGAACAGTGGGAATAATAGAAAGATCCCGGACGAGGCAAAGGTACGAGCAAAAGACTCAAGCATAGATCCTCCATGGGGTGGATGAGGATACCGCGAGGGGAATAATTTGAGCAATGCACAGAGACTGACAGAGACTCGCTGAGTTGGCCAAACGATGTTTGTTGAGTCGCCCATACGCTGGCAGGCGCGGTGCGCGTGGCGCCGTAACTCGTGCTAGCATTTCCAGCCCGAAAGAATGCGCATATTTAAGGAGAACGCGGTTATGAAATCTCAACTGACAGTAGTTGGTCTGGGAGGATCACTGGCAGAGCACTCCAACAGTTTGGCTGCCCTCAAAACCGCATTAGAAGGCGCGGCTGAGGCCGGTGCGAAAACGGATCTTCTTGATATTCGACAACTGTCTCTGCCGATGTATGACCCTGGCACTGAAAACAATCCACCCGAGTCCGTGCGTGGGATGTGCGACTCAATCCATAAGGCGGACGGTCTCATATGGAGCAGCCCGATGTACAACGGAACGATAAGTGGCTCTTTCAAGAACGCGCTGGACTGGCTAAAGCTGCTGGGCGACCGAAACCCTCCTTACCTGACGGACAAGGTAGTTGACCTCATCAGCACTGCTGGAGGTATGCAAGGGTTGCAAGCCGTAAACACGATGGAGTCTGTAGTTCGAGCGCTCAGAGGCTGGGCGGTTCCTCTGGTGATGCCGATTGCGCAAGCCTGGAAGGCGTTCGATAAACAGGGCGTCGCTCAAGACGCTCAATTGACCGAGCAACTGCATGCACTGGGGAGAGAAGTTGCCAGAGGTTCCTGTCAGTTTGCGCTCCAACCACCGACCAAAGCGGACGCGGCAAAAGCGGAAACTGAAATTACACCGCTTAGTGACGAGGAAGCAAAGATCGCCTAAGCCTTATTCTATTTTTCGAGGCACACCGATTGGCGACGAATACGGAAAAAGAGTTGGCGCTGCGAAACTCGGGCTTGGGGCGGGCACTTCGTGTCCCGACCTTTCGCAATCTTCTCATCGCAGATCTTGTCTCCGATATTGCACCGTCAACTCAGGACAGTGGGCGCATGGGCCTGCTTCAGCCGCCAGATTCATCATCTTCGCGAGGGCAATTTGAGATCGTCTGAAGTTCAGAAAAACCGATTCGACAAACGGTTGGCTTACGACAGACGCCGCAGGTTCGACCCGTGGCTCCCTGCATTCCTACCCCACTTGCAGTGCAAGCATCGAAACCGATCCGCCATCCACCCCTTCTACTGGAAATGCAACAGGCTCCGAAGGCGTGCGCGTGCCGATTACATACAGGAGCGGCAGGTAGTGGTCTGGCGTAGGTACCGCCAGATCGGCTTCGGTGCCGAGTTGATTCTCGTAATTGATCAGCGGGGTGTGATCCTCGGCGAAGAGCAGTTCGCGGATTCTGTTCTCAAACGAAATTGCCCAGTCATACGGCTCTGGGGCATGCCGTCCCCATGCATAGGCATGCAGGTTGTGCACGACATTGCCGCTACCAAGAATGAGAATGCCTTCTTCTCGTAGGACCGCCAGCCGCTTGCCTACTTCGTAGTGAAACGAGGGTGGTTGCGTTTCATCAATGCTGAGTTGAACCACTGGAATATCGGCCCGTGGATAGACGTGGCGCAGAACCGACCAAGTACCGTGATCGAGACCCCAGCGGTCGTCGCGACGCACCGGGACAGGTGCAAGAAAGTTCTGGACGCGCGCGGCGAGCTCGGGATCACCGGGCGCGGGATATTGCACCTGATATAGCTCGTGCGGAAAGCCCCCGAAATCGTGGATCGTCCTCGGGGCGGTGCTCACGGTGACGGCTGCGTCTTCGATGTACCAGTGGGCCGACACTGAAAGTATTGCCTTCGGCTTCGGCAGGGTCGCGCCGATCGCTGCCCACCGCTGCGTGTAAGGGTTCACCAGCAGCGCATTCATCGGATTCCCATGCCCAATGAACAACGCTGGCATCCGCTCGGCCATCGTTGGATCGCTCGTCTTTACGCCGCCTTTTGCGCTTGGCTCGGCATCAAGCCTATTTGCTTCATCATGCCCATGAGGTCGTAAAAAAGATTCTCTTCCACGATCTGGCCCTGTTCGTTCCAGCGCGCAACGGTACAGAAATCCACTTGGAAACTCTTGTTCGTGGGCTGGATCACCGTTCCGCCTGGCATCGTCATCGGACCTGTCATCGTTCCCCTGAAATCGGCCACAGTGCACGTCCACTCGCCTTGGGCCAGCATGATCTTGTATGGATTGTTGATGAGATGCTGGTCAGGGAACGTCTTGAAGAATGCAATCGCCTCCTGTTCGTGGGCGTCTATGCCGTGTGTGGGCGGCTGATTCGGCCAGCGCACGATGCAATCCTTCGCGTGATATTTCCGAAATGTTTGCAAGTCCTGTGCGTTCCACGAATCATCCAGCTTCTTCATATTTTGGAGATTTGTTGCAGCATCCATAATGCACCTCGTGTACCTTCTCGTCGAAGTATACGCTCCAAATCTGATTCCAAAGTTCCTCAAGCTTGCCTGTGCACGCGCGCGCTACTCGGCCAAAGAAATGAGACGCTTCGTTGCTCTGAGTTTCCGACGTGCATACGCTGCAGTAGTTGCGCCGACAGACAACAAACCGTGCTGGTCTATTCGGCTTGCCAGCCTAGAACGTGATATGCGTATCAAACCCAAGCACCGTTCATTAAGATAGAGCGCAGAGAGGACAAGGCACGAAGCCAACTGTGAGTTGTCTACGAGCGTCAAACCTTTCATTCGGCCCTCCTGCCTCGCTCTTTCGCACAGAGGTGTGAAATGCCCCGTAAGTTTGTTGCCGTAGAGTTCCGCTCTGCCATAGTTGCAGTCGCGCTTGTTCTCGCCTCTGTTGTGCCGCCCCAGGTTCGAGCGCAAGCTGTGTCACTCGATCCAGCGAAGATGCCCCGCATTGGGACCGTAGATCAGCGATTTGCTTCGTACAACATCGAAATGGCGGAGGTGACCGGCGGGAATTTCTGGAAGCCGTACCCCAGCAAGAGCGCGGCAACGGCAGGAGCGACAGAGCCTGCGCAGTCTGCTTCGACGCCGGCCGGCATGGATCCGAACATGTATCAGTATCGCCCGCCGATCGATCTCTCGAATCCCCGTTTGCGTAAACTCGCCTCAGCGCTTGGGCCTACCTATGTGCGAGTGAGCGGAACGTGGGCGAACTCGATCTATTTCGCGAATTCAGACAATTCACGGGAGAAGGCACCTGCGGGGTTCAGCGGTGTGCTGACGCGAAAGGAATGGAAAGGTGTCATCGATTTCGTGCACGCAGTGAATGGGAAACTCGTAACTTCATTCGCTACGAGCGTCGGCACTCGTGACGCGCGAGGCACGTGGACTTCAAAACAAGCCAGCAACTGGCTTGCATACACGCAATCTGTTGGAGGGCAGATCGCCGCAGCCGAGTTCATGAACGAGCCGACTTATGCTGCCATGGGCGGAGCGCCGAAAGGGTACAACGCCGCTGATTACGCTCGCGACATCGCTATGTTCGGACCGTGGTTGAAACAACATTCTCCCGACACAATCTTGCTTGGTCCGGGGTCCGTCGGCGAAGGACCGTTCGCGATCGAAATGGGCGGAATGCTGCATAGTGAAGACCTGCTAAAAGAAACCGGCGCGGTATTTGGCATTTTTTCCTACCATTTGTATGCGGCGGCATCACAACGATGCGCAAGCATGGGCGACAAGGGCCAGACCACAGTGGCAGCCGCACTTTCACAGGAATGGCTTTCTCGCCCTGAGAAGATTGATGAATACTATGCGAGTCTTCGCGACCGTTTTGAAGCTGAGAAGCCCTTGTGGATCACCGAAACAGCCGATGCAGCTTGTGGAGGGAATCCGTGGGCTTCAATGTTCCTCGATACCTTCCGTTATCTGATCGAGCATGCCAGTTTGGCACGTCGAGGCGTGAAGGTCATCATGCACAACACGCTGGCGGCGAGCGACTATGGTTTGCTCGATCAGAATACTTTCGAGCCGAGGCCAAATTACTGGGCGAGCCTTATTTGGCACAAGCTCATGGGCACGGCTGTGCTCGATCCACAAGTTTCAGTCGCGCCCAATACCTATGTATATGCCCAATGCCTCGAAGGGAAGGCGAGGGGCGTGACCCTCCTCGCTATTAACGCTGACCCGCAGCGTAGCTTCGATCTGAATTTGCCCACAGCCGGCGAACGCTATACGCTAACTGCAAAACAACTCGAAGCCACCACAGTTGAGCTGAATGGACAACCGCTTCGGTTGACGAGCAGCGGCGATCTGCCGCAATTCAAGGGCGAGCCGATCGATGCTGGCCGCGTGAGCCTTGCGCCTACCAGCATCACGTATTTGACGATTGCAAATGCTGGCAACGCGAACTGTCAGTAGCTATCGCGAGAGGTATTGAAGTATGAGCGAAAACGCACAACCAGTGCAGAACGTACTTGCCCATCTGGGAACGCTGCTTCCCGATCTGGAATCCGTTTACAAAGATATCCACGCTCACCCCGAGCTGTCGATGAAAGAAAACCGGACGGCAGGCATTGCCGCGGACCGCCTCCGGGCGGCTGGTTACGAGGTAACGACTGGTGTTGGCAAGACCGGAGTAGTAGGTGTACTGCGCAATGGCGACGGTCCAACGATCATGCTCCGAGCCGATATGGACGCCCTACCGGTTCGTGAGGCCACAGGTCTGTCGTACGCGAGCAACGTAACTAGCACCGATCATGACGGGAAATCTGTACCGGTAATGCATGCCTGCGGCCATGACATGCACGTAACATGGCTGATCGGAGCGGCCGCATTGCTAGCGCAAAGTCGAAACGCATGGCGAGGTACACTGATGCCTCTTTTTCAACCTGCGGAGGAAACAGGTGTTGGCGCGCAATCAATGATTGACGATGGCTTGTTTAAGCGCTTTCCGAAACCGAGCACGATACTGGGACAGCACGTCATGGTCGGATCCTCAGGCGTAGTTAGCACTCGCTCGGGCGTGATCACCTCTGCGGGAGACAGCCTGCAAATCCGAATGTTCGGTCGAGGAGCTCACGGTTCGATGCCTCAATCGAGCATTGATCCGGTTGTTATGGCCGCTGCAACCGTGCTTCGCCTGCAGACAATTGTTTCTCGCGAAGTCGCTCCAACCGATGCTGTGGTTGTAACCGTCGGCTCGCTTCAGGCCGGTACAAAGGAGAATGTGATCCCCGATGAGGCAGTCATAAAGCTGAATGTGCGTACTTTCGATGAAGATGTCCGAAAGCGTGTGCTGGCTGCCATCGAACGCATCGTCAATGCCGAAGCAGAAGCATCGAGGGCGCCTAAGAAGCCGGAGATCACTCCGCTCGACCGTTACGCATTTGTGAAGAATGATCCAGAGGCGACAAAGCGTACTGTCGATGCATTTCGCAGCTACTTCCCTGCGGATCGAGTGAAAGACACTCAACCAACTACTGCGAGTGAAGATTTTGGCTCTTTTGGAATTGAGTGGCAGGTGCCGTCCGTCTTCTGGTTTGTGGGCGGCACCGATCCTGAGACATATGCTAAGGCTAGGAGGTCCGGCACAATTGCCGATCTCCCGACCAACCACAACCCGCGCTTCGCACCGGTAATTCATCCCACTCTAGAGGCAGGCGTAGAGACGCTGGTGGTCGCGGCTCATGCTTGGCTAGCTGCATGAATCAAGTTGGCGTTGGAGCTCACGATGTCGTAACTACATTACTTGCATCATTTGATATCGGCGGCACATTCGTGTTCGCTCTTAGCGGCGCAACAGCTGCAGTTAAGCACAGGCTCGATGTTTTTGGAGTCCTGGTCTTATGCTTCGCTGCTGGCAACGCGGGCGGAATCACGCGTGACGTGATGATTGGGGCTGTTCCACCGGCCGCAATCAGTGACTCGCGTTATCTGGCCGTATCAATCTTGGCAGGACTAATCACCTTCTTTTGGTATCCAATTATCGACCGGCTGAGCAGCCCCGTGCTGCTGTTCGATGCAGCTGGACTTGGATTGTTTTGCGTGGCCGGCGCGGACAAGGCGCTCGCCTTTCATGCGGGGCCGCTCGCGGCGATGCTGCTCGGCATGGTGACAGGCATCGGTGGCGGAATCGTGCGCGACGTGCTCGTCATGGAAGTCCCCACAGTGCTGCGCACCGAACTTTACGCAGTTGCTGCATTGTTGGGTGCCGCTGTTCTCGTTGGTGGGAGGATGTTAGGTCTGTCGTCTCATGTGGCGGCGCCAGCAGGAGCGGCGCTCTGCATCGCTCTTCGTGTTATGGCGATCCATTTCGGCTGGCACTTGCCGGTTGCGCGCATTAAGGCACTATCGTCTTCACAAAACAAGGATCACGTTGGACGCGCAGGAACGCAAAAGTGAGGCCCTGGAAGCCTTCGATGAGGAGATCTGCGGTGACAAATACCTCTCGGATTACGGACAAAACCTCTGCCGGGGACCCGATTCCTCCCAAGTGCTCGGTCATCGAGGTGCATGTAGGCGAATTGAAGCAGTTATTCAACGCCATCGATCCTTCTCCATTTTGCGACAAGGACCTGGACCCCAAGGCTGAGGAGTTCATTGTAGGTTGGGCCAAGGAGTTGCCACGTGACGCAACCCTTGCTTTGGTGGTTGATCTCGACCGCGAGGCCGGATTCCCGGATGAGGCAGCCGTGCTACGCGACGCGATTCACGAGTTCTTCAACCAGCGCGCTGAAGCATACCGACGGCGTCTGCGCGAATTGTTTCGTGTGGGGCGGAACCAGCCTTGTGATCGGCCTCGTTGCTCTAACGTCGGCGATTGCACTGGGCGATTTTCTTGCTGCTTTGATGAAGGGTAACCGCATTGGTGAGATCGTTCGTGAAAGCCTTACGATCGGGGGCTGGGTTTCTATGTGGCGCCCTCTCGAGATTTTCTTGTACGACTGGTGGCCGATTCGCAGTGAAGCTCGACTTTCTGATCGACTTGGGGCGATGCCCATACGCATCAGATACCTGAACGCTACAGGTCCTGATGCGTGGAGAGCAGACTGGCCAGCCGTGTCGCCAAGAGGTGAACGTCCGAGCAGCGAAGCCCAACCGCGACCTATAAATCAGGCAAGTTGAGAGGGCCGGGGCGAGGCTTCCCGCTGGCGATTCTCTCAAACGCGGCTTGGTTTGATCGAATTTTTTGTGCGCCTTAATTGTGGGGACGTTAAGGGGACGATAACAAATGCTGTCCGGTATCATTTTGTACCAAACGACGTCCGCCGACACCGTTTGATATCAATCAGTTACATCTCGTTGTTGCCCTGTCACGGCAGAGGCCGCGGGTTCGAGTCCCGTCGTCCCCGCCATTCATTCCAAAGCAGTTAATGAATGGTGCTTTCACTCAAGCTTACCCACAATTTCACCCACACCCTGATTGGACGGTCTCCCTCTCGAATCCCACCGCGTCAAGGAATTTGTCTTGAGCGGCGATCATCTCGTCGAGGTCTTCGTCCGTGTACAGATCGAGCGTGGTCTGAATACGAGAATGACCCAAGATGCCCTGCACCGTCTTCGGGTTCTCCTTTGCCTTATTCACCAGCCAGTTCGACAGGCTGTGTCGAAGGTTGTGTAGACACCAGCGATGCCCATCGGGGATGAGAACGCCAGCCGCTTTCGCCGCAGGGCGTAAGTAGTCCGCGCAAAATACGGACGAACAAATCGGCACCCTGCCGCTTCTATTCATCGACGGAAACACGAAGTCCGTGGGCTTGGCGTGTGGCGTCTGCGTGTGCCATTCGTGCAGGTAGTGGGCTAACACCCTGCCCATCGGGACGTCGCGTTCCGAAGAAGGAGTCTTGGTGCTTCCGTCAACGCCCGTCTTCTTCCACGACTTGACGATCCTGATCTTCCGCTCTTCGCAAAGGATGTCCGCCCAGCGGAGCGAGAGCACTTCCGAGCTTCGGAGCGCCGTCGCTGCTACCACGAACACCAGAGTGAAGTGCAGCATGTTCCCCGTCACAGAACGCAGGATCAAGAGCGTCTGAGCCGGGGTGATCTTGATCGCCTTGTACGCGGTCTA
>Ga0307477_10001553_pt1 | contig 19059 bp, 12 predicted proteins | sample atmos_gasesECM2C_FD_203316 | JGI IMG/M metagenome (GOLD analysis project Ga0307477, IMG submission 203316) | Hardwood forest soil microbial communities from Morgan-Monroe State Forest, Indiana, United States - atmos_gasesECM2C_515 | ecosystem: Environmental > Terrestrial > Soil > Temperate...
TGCGCGGTAGCCGCTGCATCGCTATCCACAACCAGCCTGCTGCGAACCCAGATCGCGAATCCTTCAGTTGTTCCGATCCAAGCAAAGACACCCGCCATCCTGGCCTGGAAACGTGGCGATGTTTTGAGGGTAGGCTCTGTCATATTGGACCCCCTTTATAACCTGAACGTCACTCAACGAGTTTGCTCCAAGGGATGCGCCTCCCAGCCGAGCCGGGACCCCACTAAGACGAGGCTCCTTCCAGCCGAGATGAGGGGCGCTTCTTGCTGCAGAAATATACGTGGAGCCGCACCCGAAAGTTGCACTTTGTTTTGAGGGTAAGCTTGCTTGTTGCGACTAGCCGAAGCTATACTGGAAACTTACCGAGTAATTTCGCCACAAGACCCTGCGTCGCCTTGAAACTAGCGCCCTGTGAGGCAACCCCAATGTTTCTGTGTGAAATACACAATCACCGAGCGTGCCGTCCTAATCGCGAACTTTGAGCCATCTTGCACACAACATTTTCGCCCCATCCCATGACCGAAAATAAACACCAATTCCGCGCCATCAAAGGCACCCGCGATATCTTGCCTCCGGATTCCGCGCTCTGGAATTGGTTCGAGCAAACCGCCCGCAACACCTTGGAGTCCTACAATTTCCGCGAAATTCGCCTCCCCATCTTCGAAGAAACCGAACTTTTTGCCAGATCGATCGGCGCGGATAGTGACGTTGTTAACAAGGAGATGTACACCTTCAGCACCGCTCACGATGCCGACCGCAAGGAAGAGGGTGCCTCCTTCCAAACATATTCGCTCCGGCCAGAGGCGACAGCGAGCGTGGTCCGGGCATACATCGAAAACGGGATGCAGACGCTTCCTGGGAACGCAAAACTGTACTACGTCGGCCCCATGTTTCGCCGCGAGCGGCCGCAAAAAGGACGCTACCGCCAGTTCTACCAAATCGGCGCAGAAGTTCTCGGACAGTCCGACGCACCCGCCATCGACGCCGAAGTCATCGAAATGCTGATGATTTTTTTCAAGCGCGCCGGCCTCACCCGCACGACTCTCTACATCAACTCCATCGGGGACAAAAACTGTCGCCCTCCATACGTTGAGTTGCTGCGCGAAGAATTGCGCAAGTTGAATGATGAGGCTACCTCGGTGGGCAGACTAGGGCCAGACAGCCAGCGCCGCATCGAGACGAATCCTCTGCGCGTCCTCGATTCTAAATTGCCCGAAGAGCAGCCTATCATCGCAAAACTCCCGCGTATCTCGGATCATCTCTGCGACGCGTGCCGCGAGCATTTCTCAAAACTGAAAGAAGAACTAACCCTGCGGGGCATCGCCTATGAAGAAAATTGGCGCCTCGTTCGCGGCCTCGACTACTACACGCGCACCACGTTCGAGGTCATAGCCGAAGGTCTCGGCTCGCAGAACGCAGTGTGCGGAGGCGGCCGCTACGACGGCCTGGTCGAGCTTCTCGGCGGACTGCCCACCAAAGGCATCGGCTTCGCCATTGGCACTGACCGCGCCATCCTCTCGATACAAGAATCCGGGAAATTGCCTCAGCTCCCGGCTCTCGCGGTTTTCGTCGCATGGATGGGACCGGCCGCGTATCCTACAGCCGTGAATATCACGCGAAAACTTCGCCAAGCCGGCCTGGCCGTCGAGCTGCCCGCGGAAGAAATGAGATTCAAGAAGTCGTTGGGCCTCGCAGATAAACTCGGCGCGCGCTACGCCCTGATCATCGGCGAAGATGAGGTCACCTCAGGTACTTTCACCCTGAAGCGCCTGGCCGATTCCGACCAGAAAAAACTTTCGGAATTCGAGTTGCTCGAATATCTTGAATCGGAAAGAAGAGACACCCGTGCCTAGTTCCCGAACCTGCCGGCGCGGCGCAAATTCCAATCGCCCAGGACTTGGAACTCAATTTAAGGAAAACAAAATTGCTTGAAGCGCTCGGAAACCTGAAACGCACAAACTATTGCGGCGATCTCCGCGCATCCGATGCCGAGCGAGACGTCGTGCTGATGGGCTGGGTCCATCGGCGGCGCGATCTGGGGCAGCTGATTTTCATCGACCTGCGCGACCGCGCCGGAATCGCGCAAATTGTCTTCAACAAGGAGCTGCATCCGGAAGCGCACGCCAAGGCCGAGCAGCTTCGCTCGGAATTTGTTGTTGCAGTGGAAGGCCGCGTCCTGCGACGCCAAAAGTCCAATCAGGAGATTGCTTCCGGCGAAGTGGAAGTGATGGCCACACGCCTGCACATCCTGAACAATTCGAAGACGCCGCCTTTCCAAATCGAAGAAGAAGTGACCGCAAGCGAGGAGACGCGTCTCCGATACCGCTATCTCGACCTCCGGCGGCCCAAACCGCATCGCAACTTGGAGTTGCGTCACCGCGTCATCCTGGAGATTCGCAAGGCTCTCGACGAGCTCGGCTTCTTCGAAATTGAAACGCCCATGCTCATGCGTTCTACACCCGAGGGCGCCCGCGATTGCCTAGTTCCCAGCCGTATACATCACGGAAAGTTTTACGCGCTGCCGCAATCGCCTCAAATCTTCAAGCAGATACTCATGATTTCGGGCATGGATCGTTATTTCCAAATCGTTCGTTGTTTCCGCGACGAAGACTTTCGAACCGACCGCCAGTTGGAGTTCACCCAGCTCGACCTGGAGATGTCCTTCCCGCGGCAGCAAGACGTTTTTGAAGTCATCGAGCGCGTGATGGAACGAACCTGTGCCGCCGTCGGCGTGCAGGCCAAAGGCCCGTTCCGCCACCTCGACTACAAAGAGGCGCTTCGCCGCTACGGCTCGGATAAGCCTGACCTGCGATTCGGCATGGAATTGCACAACGTCACGCCATTCTTCGAAGCTGGCCGGGAGAAACTGCAGATCGCTGGCAATGTGCAGGCGGTCGTCGCGCCGGGCGCAGCGTGGTGGTCCCGCAAGCAACTCGACGAACTTGGCGAGTTCGCGAAATCATCCGGAGCTCGCGGCATTTACACAGTGAAAGTGGCGGTGGAAGGAATCACCTCGCCGCTTGAGAAAACTCTCGGCCCCGAAGCGTTGAAAAAACTGGCCCTGGCTGTTGGCGCAAAGCCTGGCGACATGATCGTTGCCGCAGCCGCCAAAGAACAAATCGAGCACGGCGATACCTCTCTAAACGTCGCGGGACAAATTCGTCTATATCTTGGCGACAAGCTCAACCTGATCGATCGCGGCAAATGGGAGTTTGCCTGGATTACCGGCTTCGCACTCTTCGAATGGAGCGCGACGGACAAACGCTGGGTCAGCGCTCAGCATCCTTTCACCGGGATCTTCGAAGAAGATCTCGACAAACTGGAAACCGCGCCGTGGGAATGCCGGTCAAAGGGCTACGACCTCGTACTGAACGGGAACGAGCTGGGTTCTGGAAGCATTCGAATTCATCGCCAGGATGTGCAGGCGCGTATGTTCAAGGCTCTGGGCCTCACCGACGAGCAAGCGCGCCAGCGCTTCGGTTTCTTCCTGGACGCTCTTACCTACGGCACGCCTCCCCACGGCGGGATCGCGCTGGGTATCGACCGCGTGGTGATGCTGCTGGCCGGCGAAAAGTCCATCCGTGAAGTCATCGCTTTCCCCAAGACCACCACTGCCGTGGATTTGATGGCCGATTCGCCCTCGACAGTTGACCAGTCGCAGCTCGACGAGCTAGGCATCGCAATCCAGCAGGCGGAAAAATGACCCTCGCATCCAACCAGGCCGCAATTTCCCACCGCCCGCTTTTGCTGATACCGGTTGCGGTCGCGGCGGGGATGGTTCTTTTGGTTCGAGCCGCACGCTCGGGCTCAGGCCGCAATTTATGGTGCTGCTCATTCTGGGCGGTTCCATCGGGTGTATTTTCCTAGTTATGATGCAAATGCCCGAGTTCCCGCAGTGGCTGGGTGTTACCCTGCTATTGATCGTATTCATCCCTAGCTTCTTTGGCGTGCGAATTTTTCTTCGAAGCGCGGCGCTGGAGGAAAAGAACAAAGACGACAAGATTCGCGCTGAAGACGCTCACGGCGCGCTTGATCGGAAGTTTGCAGACATGAAGCCGACGAACCACACCTTATGAGCCGCATACGCATACTTGCGGAAAACGTGGCCAACAAGATCGCCGCAGGCGAAGTGGTGGAACGGCCCGCTTCGGTAGTGAAAGAATTGCTCGAAAACGCGCTAGATGCAGGCGCTCGCTCGATTCGCATTGAAACCGAATCAGGCGGCAAACGCATGATCCGCGTGGTGGATGACGGAACGGGGATGAATCACGACGACGCTCTGCTAGCCTTCGAGCGTCACGCCACATCAAAGTTGCGCACCGCGGACGATTTGCTTTCGATTTCCACCCTGGGTTTTCGCGGCGAAGCATTACCTTCGATTGCTTCGATTTCCAGGCTGGTGCTGGAGACGCGTTCTGCGGAAGACGAACAAGGAACCCGCGTCGAGTTTGCCGGCGGAAAATTAGTCAGCGTGAAACCTGCAGGCCTCCCTGCCGGTACTTCGATCAGCGTGGCGGATATTTTTTATTGCGTGCCGGCACGGCGAAAGTTTTTGAAATCCGAAACTACCGAGCTGGGCCATATCGCCTCGCTCGTCACCCACTACGCACTGGCTCATCCGGATTGCCAGTTTCTGCTGAAGATGCCAAACCAGGAAATCCTGAACTGCACGCCGGTGGAAACACTTTCCGAGCGCGTGTATCAGATTTTCGGACGCCAGGCTCTCAGCGAATTGACGGAGATTCCGCTTTCAGAAGGCCCGGTGCGAAGCGCAATTGCCGAACCTCCGCTCGAGGCCGAAGAGCGGGCGGCCACACTGCGCGTGAGTGGATTTACTTCCCGGCCGGAAGTGCAGCGTACAAACCGCAACGGAATTTATATTTTTGTGAATCGCCGCCTGGTGCGCGACCGTTTGCTGCTGCATGCGATCAACGAGGCCTATCGCAACATCATGCCACCGGGAGTATTCCCCGGTGTGCTTCTTTTCCTGGAATTGCCGTACGAGGAAGTGGACGTGAACGTTCATCCCGCGAAAATCGAAGTGCGTTTCCGACATCCGCAATTCATTCACGATTTCACGCGCGATGCATTGCGGCTGGCGCTATCGCATGCGCGGCCGGTTCCGGGGTTTGCGGCCACGCGCGCCGCTGCTGCCGGCGCTTTGTCCGGTCCAACGGAAATCGGAGTGACCAACCCTGAAAATGCGATGGTTGCGACAGGAACGTCCAATATGTCAGGACCCGCAAGCATCGGGCGGGCGTTTTCTGGTCCACCTGGCGCAGAGATTCCAACTGCCTTGGGTACTGCTGGCGGAGCCTTTGAACTGTCCGGCGCTCCCGACCGGCCCATCCCTCAGCGCTTGCAGTTCGGAACTGGCAACGGCAGCGATTTTGCGAATGCGCCGCGGGATTCCCTCGTAGCCGCGCTTGCCGATGGGACGCCGGCGGCCGCCCTCGGAACGCTTCCGCGACCCGACCAAATCGTGGACCTCAAACCTTTGGGCCAAGTCAGCAGCAGCTTCATCGTGGCGGTAAACGCGGAGGGTTTGTGGATCATCGACCAGCACGTCGCCCATGAGCGCGTTCTGTTCGAGCAGCACCTGCGCGCCCGACGAGAAGGCGAACTTGGCGGCCAGCGAATGCTGGTGCCGTTAATCGTGGAACTGAATCCCCGGCAATTGGTTATTTTCGAGCAGATTGGCGAGGAGTTACGCGCGAACGGATTCGAGGCGGAGTTGATGGGCGCAAGAAGCGTGGCGATACAAGCAGCGCCCGCGGGCATTTCGAGCGGAGACGCCGAAAAGCTCCTTTATGAAATTCTGGACGGAATCGCTCGCGAGAATCAGGCGATTTCAATCGATTCGCTGCAGTCAAAGATTGCTGCTTCCACTTCATGCCACGCAGCGATTAAAGTGAATACTCCGCTGGATCATACAAAAATGGAATGGCTTCTCGGAGAGCTTGCAAGAACGGAGTACCCGATGAGCTGCCCGCACGGTCGTCCGATTGTGCTGCGCTATTCCGTGCGCGAAATCGAAAAAGCGTTCAAGAGGATTTGAATTACAACTTGAGATGACCTTGCCCTCTAAGAAATTGATCATCGCGATTGACGGGCCGGTTGGCTCGGGCAAAAGTACGCTAGCGCGACGCGTGGCGGAAACGCTGGAGTACGTGTACGTGGACACAGGAGCAATGTATCGTGCGCTCGCGCTGAAAGCTTTGCGGCATAAGCTTTCCCCAGATGCTGCCGACGCGCAAGCTCTCGCCGACCTCGCGCAACAGACGCGCATTGATTTGCGCGCGGAAGAAGCCGGGCAGCGAGTGTTTTTGGATGGTGAAGACGTAACCATGGAGATTCGCACGCCGGAAGTTTCGCAGGCAGCGTCAAAAATCGCAGTGAACCCCGGTGTGCGGCGCGTGCTGGTTGCCGAGCAGCGACGAGCGGGTCAACAGGGCGGTGTGGTGATGGAAGGGCGTGATATTGGCAGCGTGGTTTTTCCAGACGCGCAATTGAAGATTTTCCTAACGGCTTCGCCAGAAGTTCGAGCCGAACGACGATGGCGCGAACACGAGCAAAAAGGCGATGCTATCGATCTGCAGAAAACGCTGGAAGAAATCCGCGAGAGAGATCGGCGCGACCTGGAGCGTTCCACATCCCCCCTGGTACGGGCCCCGGACGCGGTGGTAGTGGACAGCACAGCGATGGAGCCTGAAGAAGTCGCGCGCCTGGTGGTGATGCTAGCAAACGGCAACGCAACCGCTCACTCGGCGACGTAGAATTGGCCAGACCGTCCGATTACCTTCCAATAACGAGTTCGATTCAAGGAAAATACAACGCGCGCCTCGGTGTTAACCCGCTTCTGCTACAGGATCTGCACGACCGGGGCGCCGGCGGATCGATTTACGACCTCCAGGCGCGCGACAACGTTGCGAGCCATGGCGTAAATACTCTTGCTGCCGGGAGCGTCTTCGCCGAGCGACGCAACAGGCTTGCCGGTATCGCCACCGATGCGAATCTGCGGGTCAATTTCAATTTCACCAAGAAATGGTACGCCGAAATTCTTCGCCATGTGCTGGCCTTCGCCGTGGCCGAAAACGTCGATGCGGCCCTTGCAGTGCGGGCAGTTGAAATAGCTCATGTTTTCCACTACGCCGAGAATTTCGACGTTCACCTGCCGAAACATTTCGATGGCTTTGCGTACGTCGGCAAGCGCGACAATGGATGGAGTGGTGACCACCACGGCCCCGCTGACGGAGACGCTTTGGATCAGCGTGAGCTGGACGTCACCGGTGCCGGGCGGAAGGTCCACGATCAGGTAATCGAGTTCGCCCCATTGCGTGCTACGCAGGAATTGCTGGATCACGCTGTGAAGCATGGGGCCGCGCCAGACGAGCGGTTTGTCGCCCGGACTCAGCAGGCCCATGGAAATCATTTTCAGGCCGTAGGCTTCCACCGGGATGATGGTGCGCTCATCAACGGCGCGCGGCTGTTCGTTGGTGCCGAGCATTACCGGGACGTTGGGACCGTAAACGTCAGCGTCAAGCAAGCCCACCGCGTGGCCCATATTCTTTAGCGCGATGGCGAGATTTACGGCCACCGTGGTCTTCCCTACTCCGCCTTTACCGCTAGCAACCGCGACGAGATTTTTCACGCCGGTGATCGGGGCTTTGTCCTGCAAACGCTTGCCTGCCGCTGGTCCAGTTGGTCCGCTTGCCATAGTTTTCCTTTCCGATGAGAACGCGCCAGTACCATTGCAAATCGCTTTGATTGACGCTTAATGATAGACCTGCAAATCGATAGCAGCAAGCGAAGGAGGCCGTTTTTATCCGCTTACTAAGCGATTCAGAAAAGAAGTACGGCGAGACGAAAGCGTGAGAAGCCTGACGAGTTGTCGGGAGTGCATGCGGCTACAGTGGCAGTGCGAAATGAGCGGTTTTGAATTTTCTGTTCCAAGGAGGCCGGGAGCCTGCTGAGGTCAGCCGTTTCGAGCCGCAGGACCGTGGCGGTGCGATTTCCGGTGTACACGCGCTGTGCGTTACAGAATGGTTGAGCTTCCGGCAAAGCAGAGGCTTGCAGGCCGCGCGCGGCCAGAAGCGAGACCATTTGCTGTTCTTGTTGAGTGAGACTCAAATTCGCAGAAGATTCCGAGAAATCCTGGACGGCGAAAAGTCCGGAGTTTCCCGTCACCACGGCGATGCCTACGGCGCTCAGTTCGGGACTGAGTATATTTGCGCGGTGGCCCGGCGAGTTCATCCAGGCAGTATGGATGGTGGCGGGATCGGGGCCGACCGCGATGTTTTCCGCGATAACGCTGAACCGCGCACCGGCAGCGCTGGCGCGCGCGAGCAATTCCGGCTCTCCTGCGAGCTGGTGAGACATGCGATTGTGCAGTGCCATCTGGCTCGCGTGTTCCCGGGCTGCGGAAGCCAGTGCGTCGTCCCAATGAAGGACAGGCAGCCCCTGGGCGGCGCGTTCGCGATTCACGGAATAGAAAAGTTGACCCGCAGCCGATGTAGTTTGCGGCGGACGAGCAAACAGGGCCGCTGGAGTTAACAGATTGATAGCGGCGAATAAAAGCGCGATGCGTGCTCCGAGTGACATGCAAAACTCCGGACGAAAAACAGGCCTGCGTGCCTGAGACTTCCTATCGTGAGGCTAGCGAATACGGGCAAGAAAAGATGCTGGTCGAAAGTCCAAGTACGGAAGTACTTTAGGAACCTGGCCGAAAAATCAGGGAAAATGAGGCGAAAACGCCGACGACCGCGCTGCTTTGCAGGAAAGCGTGTGAGCGGATACAATAGAGGTTTGGATTTGAACGATTCAAGGAAATTGGAGCGGCCGGCAGCTCTTCGCGCGTTGTTAGGGGCAACCTAGAGGAACAAAACCGAAATTTATGGATGTTGAGAGACTCATAAATGGCGTAGTCGCGCGGTTTATTGGCACCAAACACGAGCGCGACGTAAAAGCCATTCAGCCAATGGTGGCTGCGATCAGCGAACTTGAGCCGGAGATGAAGAAGCTCTCCGACGCGGAGATTACTGCGCGGACTCCGGTGCTCAAGGCCGAGGTGCAAGCGCGTTTGGCAGCCTTGGAGCGCGATGATCCGGACTACAAGAAGAAGCTCCAAGAGGCGCTGGAGCCTGCTCTCATTCCCGCGTTCGCGCTGGTGCGTGAGGCCGGACGTCGAACGCTGGGGATGCGTCATTTTGACGTTCAGCTAATCGGCGGCATCGTTCTGCACGAAGGAAAAATCGCAGAGATGAAGACGGGCGAAGGCAAGACGCTGGTAGCAACGCTGCCCGCTTATTTGAATGCGTTGACCGGACAAGGCGTTCATATTGTGACCGTGAACGATTACCTGGCTCGTCGCGATGCGGAGTGGATGGGCCCGATTTACAAGATGTTGGGGCTAACGGTAGGCGTGATCGTTCACGACCTGGACGACGCGCAGCGGCGCGCGGCCTACGGCGCGGACATTACTTTCGGAACCAACAATGAATTTGGGTTCGATTATCTGCGCGACAACATGAAGTACGATTTGAAAGATTGCGTGCAGCGCGGGCATCACTTCGCGGTTGTGGACGAAGTAGACTCGATTCTGATTGACGAAGCGCGCACGCCGTTGATTATTTCCGGTCCAGCCGAAGAATCCACGGACAAGTATTACCGTATCGACAAAATTATTCCGAAGTTGATTCTGGACATCGATTACACGCTGGACGAAAAACACCGCACGTCGACGCTGACCGAAGAGGGTGTGTCGAAGTGCGAGAGGCTGCTGAACCTGGGCAACCTGTACGATCCGGCCAACATGGACATCATTCACCACGTTTATCAAGCGTTGCGCGCGCATGCGCTGTTCCAGAAAGACGTGGATTACGTGATTAAAGACGGGCAGATCGTGATCGTGGATGAATTCACAGGCCGGCAAATGCCGGGACGGAGATGGTCCGACGGGCTGCACCAAGCGGTGGAAGCGAAGGAAGGCGTGAAAATCGAACGCGAAAATCAGACGCTGGCGACCATCACATTCCAGAATTATTTTCGAATGTACAAGAAGCTTTCCGGGATGACCGGCACGGCCGATACGGAAGCGGCGGAGTTCGACAAGATTTACAAATTGGAAGTTGTGGCCATTCCCACGAACAAGACGCTGATTCGAATCGAGAATCCGGATGTGGTTTACCGCACGGAAGTTGAAAAATTCGAGGCGGCCGTAAACGGCATTATTCAGGAAGACGGCACGCGCGTTGGAGGCATCCGGCAATTTCACGAGAGCGGACAGCCAGTCCTGGTAGGCAGCATTTCCATCGAGAAATCGGAAAAGATCGCGGAGATTTTGAAAAAGACGGGCATACCGTTTCAAGTGCTGAATGCGAAGCAGCACGAACGCGAAGCCAAGATTATCGCGCAGGCCGGACGGAAGGGCGCCGTAACCGTCTCGACGAATATGGCCGGCCGCGGAACGGACATTCTGCTGGGCGGAAATCCTGAAGCAATGACGCGGGATTACTGTCTGAAAAATAAGCTGGCGATACCGTACGCTCCGGCAAGCGCAGTGATCGGAGCAGCTCCGGGAACGGAAACGCCTGCACAAGCCGACGCTGCCGCGGCATCGTCGGGAACCGGCGGAACGAGCATCGCCTCGACATCCACGGCCACAGCCACAACTACCAGCACGTCAACCTCCACATCGATCGCCACAGGAACTTCGAATGGCTCGAGCGCTACGGCCAGCGCGATGGTGCTGTTCCAGCAAGAAGGCAAGATTTACCAAGTGCCGCTTGATCAGTGGAAGCCGATATTCGACCAGTTTGCGGAGCAGTGCAAAGCCGAGCACGATGAAGTAGTAGCCATGGGCGGCCTGCATATTCTGGGAACGGAACGGCACGAAGCGCGGCGCATCGATAATCAGTTGCGAGGGCGCGCGGGGCGGCAGGGTGATCCGGGTGCTTCGCGATTTTTTCTGTCGCTCGAAGACGATTTGCTTCGGATTTTTGGCGGCGATCGCGTGAAAGCCTTGATGTTCCGCCTGGGCATGACCGAAGGCGTGCCGATCGAATCCACACTGATAAGCCGCCGGATCGAGAACGCGCAGAAAGCGGTGGAGGCGCAAAACTTCGAAGCGCGCAAACATTTGTTGGAGTACGACGATGTAATGAACAAGCAGCGCGAAACAATTTACGGGCTGCGCCGGTCGTTTTTGGAAGGCCGCGACCAAAAAGACTACATTTTGGAGCGGGCCGAAGCTATTGCGAATGAACTGGTGGAGACCTATTGCCCGCGCGAACAGCATCCCGACCAGTGGAACGTGACGCAGTTCAGCAACGAAGTGCTGAATCAGTTTGGTTTTGACCCCAAAGCCGCGGGTATGGATTTCGCCGCGCTAAATCACGATACGCTTGCCGAAACGATGGTGCAGAAAACGAAGGGGCGTTACGAGGAAAAGGAAACTCTTTTCGGCGCGCAGACGCTCCGCTGGCTCGAACGGCACATACTTTTAGACGTGGTAGATGCGCAATGGAAAGACCATCTCCTTACACTCGATCATTTGAAAGAAGGTATTGGGCTGCGCGGCTACGGCCAAAAAGATCCGCTGGTCGAGTTCAAAAAAGAAGCATTCATACTATTTGACGCCTTGATGGACCGCATCGACACGGAGGCCGTGCGCTTCTTGTTCCTGATGCAGCCTGCCAGGCCCGAAGACGAAGCGAAAAAGATTGAACAACGCCAGCAGCGGCAGCAGCGGGATTTGCAGTTCCAGGCCGGACCGGCGCAGGCGGAGACAGCTCCTAAGCCAGTTCGCGCGGCCGCGAAAGTGGGACGCAACGACGCTTGCCCCTGCGGTTCCGGGAAGAAATATAAGAAGTGCCACGGCACGGAAGCCTAGCAATTACGATTAGGGTCACGCTCACCTGAAGTGCAATCTTGCGCCTGAACTTTTTTCTGACATGTTGCGTACCTATAGCTCAGACCGGCCTATGCCTATAGGAGGATGAAAATGAAAGTTAGCATGCGCGCATTCCCGGTGTTGCTCGTATTAGTCGCGCTGTCGGTTGCTCTAGCGGCCTTTCCCGCCCTGGCAGCAAGCGAGGGCCATTTTGACCGCACATTGACGGTAACCGGGGCGGTGGACCTGGATGTCCAAACCGGTTCCGGCGAAATCAGCTTGCGCACCGGGGATTCGACCAAAGTTGAAATCCATGCCAAGATTCACGGAAGCGGCGGGGGCGAGGTGGAACAGCGCATCCGCGAAATCGAAAACAATCCTCCTATCGAACAGAGTGGCAACACCATCCGGATAGGACACATCGAAAACCACGATTGGAAGCGCAATATTTCTATCAGCTACGAATTGATTGTGCCGGCACAAACGAAATTGCGGTCTGAATCCGGGTCCGGGGATCAAAAGGTTGAGGGCATCGGCGGTCCCGCCGACATGAACAGCGGCTCGGGAAGCCTGCAGGTGAAGAATATCGGCAACGAAGTGCGTGTGCGAACCGGATCGGGTGACCTGAAGCTCGAAGCGATTCACGGAAGTGTTCGCGCTTCCGCGGGCAGCGGGACAATTCACGCGACTGGGATTGCCGGAGGTTTGACGGCCTCGAGCGGAAGCGGCAACGTGAAACTGGAACAGACCGCCGCCGGAGACGTGGACATCAGCACTGGCTCAGGCGACGTAGAGATCAAAGGCGTGCAGGGCGGGGCCAAGGTGAGCACAGGCAGCGGCAGCATCACCGCTCAGGGTGATCCCACCGGCGACTGGCGGCTGCATAGCGGCTCCGGAAGCGTTCGTGTGGTCTTCCCGTCGCAGGCGGCATTCAACCTGGTCGCGCGGAGCAGCTCGGGGAACATCGAGACATCCCATGAAATAAGCGTGCAGGGTAACATAAGCCCTCGCGAGCTGCGGGGGAAAGTAGGCGTGGGCGGGCCTTTGGTAGAACTGAGCACCAGTTCCGGCAGCATCGAGATTCGCTAGTTGCGCAAGGATAGCGGGGGCGTATTTGAGCGCCCCCGGTTTTTTCGCTGGTAACATTTCACCTGCGGTTCACAAGTTTCGAAATGCTATTGTGCTTTTCGGCGCAGGTCTGCTTGCTTCCAAAAAAATGTGCTACTCTCGCGTCTAACTTGAGGTAATAGCCACTCGAGAGTGTGGGGTGTTTGATGAACGCGACCGGACCCGGAAAATGTAATCGCGCCGGGTGTGCAAACCCGATTCCCGCTACGCTGGCCGACGCGCAGTTGTGCCTGGACCATTTCGTGGATGAAGCTTTTGTGCGCACGGACTCAGCGCTTTCACGGTGCCGCGAAGGCCAAACCATCGATCCGGACGGACTTCAGTGGCTTTTATCGGACGCGCTGGCGATCGTTAAGAATCTGGAAGAAGGCGCCGACGAACCGAAACCCGACCAACGGGACCGTATGCTCGAACTGCTCTTGATCCTGGCAAATCTTCACGAATACGTCGCCCGCCATTCGGTTCAGCTAGAACGCCCCGCTTGAGTTGGAGACAAAATCTAAGCTTTCCCTTGGAAATGCCATGCGAAAGGGTTAACAGGCGACGGACGTTCGCTTTTGCCAATTGACGCTGAAGGGCTAAACTGGATCTCCTTTCCATGGATGGTCATGACTGACGAAAGCCAAATACGCGATCCTTTCAAACCCGAACAACCGAGAATACCTGGTGTTCCCTTTGCGCAAGAACACACTGGAAAGAGCACGGAAATTTCGACATCGTTGAGGTCGAAACTCTCCCGCCTGGAAACGCCGCCGAGATGGCTGACGATGACGATACTGGCGGCAGTTGTCGCCGGAGTCGCCTTCGCCTGGCTGACTCGCTGAAGGCGATTCAAAAAAATCCTCTCGCGATTGCGCCGGCAGAGACGCAACAGTCGTTCAGAAATTTGGCGGACTTTTTGGGTATTGTGCCGCGCCTGACGGCTTGCGCGCCCGTGGCGACTTGTTTACGATGTTGGTGCGAATGTTGGGCGAAACTATATCGCACTACCGCATCATCGATCCCCTGGGAAGCGGCGGCATGGGCGAGGTCTTCCGCGCAGAAGATACGCGGCTCGGCCGCCAGGTGGCGCTGAAATTCCTGTCCGTGGATTTGGCACGCGATTCGGCTTCGCTAGAGCGATTTCAGCGCGAAGCAAGGTCCGCATCCTCGTTGAACCATCCCGGCATCTGCACCATTTACGACGTGGGGTCGCATAACGACCGGCCATTCCTTGTGATGGAATTGCTGGAGGGGCAGACCCTGCGGGAGAGAATTTCCGGGCGGCCCATTGCTACCGACGCGTTGCTGGATTTTGGCACTCAAATCGCGGATGCCCTAGACGCCGCACATGCGCGCGGGATCGTTCATCGCGACATCAAGCCTGCCAATATTTTTATCACGGCACGTTCGCAAGCCAAGATCCTGGATTTCGGTTTGGCAAAGCAGGGGGCGTCGCGACGCATTGCCGAATCCGTTGGGGCTGGCCGCACGGCCACGGAACTCACATCGGATAATCTGCTGCTCACCAGCCCTGGATCCGCGATTGGAACAATTGCGTATATGTCACCCGAGCAAGCCCGGGGCGAAGAGCTGGACGCGCGCACCGATCTTTTCAGTTTGGGTGCCGTGTTATACGAGATGGCCACGGGACAGCCTGCGTTTGCGGGAAATACTTCGGCTGTGATTTTCGATGCAATTTTGAATCGAACGCCAGCTGCTCCATCATCTTTGAATCCCAACATGCCGCCGAAATTGGAAGAAATTATCGGTAAAGCTCTGGAGAAGGATCGTGACCTTCGTTATCAAACGGCTGCCGAGCTTCGCGGAGACTTGAAGCGCCTGAAACGTGATTCAGACTCCGGGCGCGCGGGGAGCGGCACGGGCGGAGCTTGGTCGGGCGCCGGCAACGAACCTCGATCGGGAAGTCATGCAGCTCCACAGCCGGCCTCTGGCTCCTCTCCGGTAGCTACGCAGACCTCGGGCACTGCAGTTGCGCCGGTGAAATCGGGCTGGAGCACTCTGGCAAAAATCGTTCCTGTAATTATCGGTCTCGCCGCGATGGTGGCTCTGTTCCTACACTACCGAACGCCGCGTCGCGAAAGCCCGTCTACATTTTCGCAGATGACGATTACTCCGGTGACCTCCACAGGCAACATTCATTCTGCGGCAATTTCGACCGATGGCAAATGGCTGGCTTATGTACAGGATGACAAGGCCGGGCACGCGGTTTGGGTCCACCAGTTGGGCACCGGCAGCACAGCGCCGGTGCTGTCTGGAACACAACAGGAGATCGCCGGCTTGACGTTTTCGATCGATGGGAATTATCTCTATCTCGTCAAACGCGATGAATCGCTCGGACTGGGGACGCTTTTTCAAGTTCCATCACTCGGTGGCACGCCGACCCAGAGGGTTGTGGACGTGGACAGTCCCATTAGCTTCTCGCGCGACGGGAAGCGATTCGTCTTCGTGCGCCAATCCAGTAAGACAAAGACGTCAGACCTTATCATCGCCAACGCCGATGGCACCGGGGAGAAGATTGTTTCGACCCTGAATAATCCGGCTTATTTTTCGAGTAACGGTCCGGCGTGGTCTCCAGACGGTGCACGCATCGCGGTGGCCGAAACGCCTGACGGCGACTTCAACAAATACAATCTGGAGATGATTGCCGTGGATTCCGGAACCAAGACTCCCCTGGGTTCGCGAAATTGGGGCAATCCTCGCCAGATGACTTGGCTGCCGGACGGTTCGGCAATCGTGTTCCCCGCCCCGGCGGACAAAATGTCGGTCAACCCGCAGATCTGGCAGGTGAGTTATCCGGACGCCGAAGCACGCCGCATCACGAACGATCTGAATTTTTATAATGGAGCTACGATCACAGCGGACGGCTCGGCGCTCGCGACCGTTCAGGTATCTTTAATGGCGAATCTTTCGATCACAAACTTCGGTAGCTCGATATCCTTTTCTTCGCCGCAACAAGTTACCAGTGGGGTGGGACGCGCTGACGGACTGGGCGGCATCACCTGGGCACCTGGAGACAAAATCATTTACGGCTATTACTCCGGCGGAACGATTCGACTCGCGAGCGTTTCCCCGGACGGTGCCAAGCTTCATGACCTTGTGCTCAACGCGGTCGAGCCTCTATGGCCGCACGCGTGCGGCGACGGCCAGCATTTTGTATTTGTTGCGCGCAACCAGACGCAGGGCATCTCGGTGTGGCGCGCTGATATTGACGGTGGCAACTCGACGCAAATCACTACTGGTGCCCTCGACATCCTTCCGGCCTGCTCTCCGGATGGAAAGTTTGTGGTTTACTCCGATGCTTCCGGCCATGGCCGGGTGCTGCGAGTTGGCATCGACGGCGGGACGCCCGTGCAAGTGACCAAGGAATTCATGCAATCTCCTCAAGTTTCGCCGGACAATCAAACCATCGCGGCCTTCTACCGGCCGGACCCCTCAAAGGCGCCGAAAATCGCGATTGTCGGGCTCGAAGGTGGAGAAATTCGCAGTCTTTACGATGTTCCGAACGAAACCATCACAGGCGCGGGCGATGGCGGCCACAAGCTGGAATGGACCAAGGACGGAAAAAACATAATCTACGCCGTGTACAAGGACGAGGTCCCGAGTATTTGGGCGCAGCCCGTGCGCCCTTCCGGTGTTCCGGCCGCACCGCCGAAACGAATCGCGAGTTTCCCCTCCGAAACGCGTGTGTGGGCCGCTTCGATTTCTCCGGACGGGAAGCAGATCCTTTATTCGAGCGGGCGGGACGCCACCGATGCAGTCCTGATCTCGCACTTCCACTAGACTTGCACTCCCTTCGGAGAGCAAAAAATGAACATTTCCCGGCGTGACTTATTTAAGTCGGCTACGTTCGCATCCGGAAGCGTTATTGCGAACGCGCTCTTTGAACAGCCCAAGCTCGGGCGGGACCGGGAGGTTCAGGAGCCGAACCAGGCCCTTCCGCCAGCATTCGATAAACTGAAGCCACTCGGTGATCGCGTGAAGCCAATCACCGCGCAAGAATTTCAAGGGCGCCTAGCGCGTGCGCAGCAGTTGATGAATGGTGCGAAGCCGCGGTTTGAAACTTTATTTGTAACGCCGGGCACGACGCTTTTGTACTACACGGGCATCTACTGGTGGCCGAGCGAGCGCATCCTGGCGCTTTTAGTTCCACGCCAAGGAGCTCCTCTGCTTGTTTGTCCGGCATTTGAAGAGGGCCGGCTTCGCGAACAACTTCGATGGCCGATCGAAATTCGCGTGTGGCAGGAAGACGAGAGCCCGTATGCAATTGCCGCAAAATGGTTCGGTGAGCGTGGAATTCGCGGGGGAAAGATCGCATTGGAAGAGACCACGCGTTATGTATTTTACGACCGCTTGCGCCGTGCTGCGCCCTCGCTGGAATATACCAACGGCGATTTTGTCACCGTGGGATGTCGCGAGCAGAAGAGCGAGGATGAACTTGAATTGATGCGGCTTGCCTGTGGGGCAACCCTGGATGTGTACAAAGCCACTTTTGCTTCTCTTCGGGAAGGCATGACGCAACGCGAAGTGGCAGATCTGGTTGTTCGGGGCTATGCGCGGATGGGCTTGCGCGGCGAAGCGTCGGTAACCTTTGGGGCTTCCTCAGCGCTTCCGCATGGTTCGCGTGAGGAGCAAGTGCTACGGGAAGGAATGGGCGTGATGATCGACGATGGAACCACGGTCGAGGGCTACCAATCGGATGTCACACGAATGGGCGTGTTAGGTAAGCCTCCTGACCAGCTGCAGCGCGCGTTCGAAATCGTCAGGAGTGCGCAAGATGCTGCTTTGGCCGCGGCAATTGCCGGCCGCGAGGCTGGCTCGGTGGACGACGCGGCACGAAATGTAATTAGCGATGCTGGGTTTGGGCCTGGCTATAAGTATTTTTCTCATCGCCTTGGGCACGGAATCGGAATGGACGGGCATGAAAGTCCTTATCTCGTTCACGGCAATCGGACTATTTTGAGGCCCGGGATGACGTTCTCAAACGAGCCTGGCATCTACGTAGCTGGAGATTACGGCATGCGCTGCGAAGATGACATGGTGATTGCTGAGTCCGGCGAAGCACATCTGCTCACTCGAGGATTTCAGCCTGCTCTTGAAATACCGGTTGGGTGATCGATCTTTGGCTTAACTACCCAGTATTGAGGTTCGCTATGACCGGCTGATCGAGGATTTACTCACGCAGAATTCCACGATTCGCGCTTCCGCCCAGAACCGGTCGGCTCCCCCTTCCTCAGAAATGAAGGCGCAATGTCCTCCGTGGGGCGGCGCAACCAATGTAATATTCGGATTTTCTCGAATCGCGGAATTTTGGAAAGGTTGGAATGGGACGAAAGGATCATCCTGCGAGGTCAATATTAGAGTCGGGCGCCGGATTGCTGCTATGAGGTTTGATGCGCTCGAACGCTTGTAATAATCCGCGGAATCCCGAAACCCGCAGAATCGCGCGGTCACGATATCGTCAAAATCGCGCACCGTTTTGATGCTCTTGAACGCGGAGACTTCCAGCGGATAGAGACCGGGATACAGGCTGGATTTGTAGCGCATGTGTTTCTTCAGACTGTTTACAAAATGGCGGTTGTATAGAAAATTACGCCTTTGAGCCAGCGCATCGGCGCAAGCAGCGAGATCCAGAGCGGGAGCAATCGCCACAACTGCACTCAGCTCCGGCGGCGCGGTATCGCCAAACTCTCCAGCCATTTTCAACACCAGATTGCCGCCCATGGAAAAGCCAGCGGCGAAGACTTCGGGTAGATCATCGCGCTCGATCAATTCGAGTAACACGGCCGTGATATCGCCGCTCAGGCCAGAATGGTATAGGGTGCGTGTGAGTTTTTCGGTCCCCCCGCAGTTTCGTTGGTTGAGCCGAATTACGTTAAAGCCGGAGATGAACGCTTTTTCTGCCGTGCCGAACATGTAGGCGGACTCGCTTGAGCCTTCGAGGCCATGGAGTAAAACGAGAGTGGGATGGACTTGGCGATTTTCCTGCCAATGGCAGTCTCCGCGGTCTTGCGTTCCCGGTTCGCTTTCGAAGAATCGGG